>Ga0182012_10000197_pt1 | contig 68229 bp, 52 predicted proteins | sample 612S2SmetaG_FD_120486 | JGI IMG/M metagenome (GOLD analysis project Ga0182012, IMG submission 120486) | Permafrost microbial communities from Stordalen Mire, Sweden - 612S2S metaG | ecosystem: Environmental > Terrestrial > Soil > Wetlands > Permafrost | place: Sweden: Stordalen | collected... | reverse complement strand
GCTCCGGTCGCGCCATGGCGAGTTTTTCCCCGGACGATCCGGCGCCCCGCGATAAGCATCGGTGTCGGCCGCCGAGAGGTCGCAGACGAAAGCTTTGCCCTTCTTGATCAGTGCCACGGCAAACTCATAAATCGGTTCAAAATAATCGCTGGCGTAGTAAGGGTCGCCCGGTGATTTCATCCCCAGGTTTTTGTCCGCCCAGCCGGCAATCAACCAGTTCACATCTGCCTGGATGCTCTGCACGTATTCGACTTCCTCTTTGGTCGGATTGGTATCGTCCATGCGCAAGTTGCAGACGCCATCGAACTCACGGGCAATACCAAAGTTCAGGCAGATCGATTTTGCATGGCCAATGTGAAGGTAACCATTGGGTTCCGGCGGAAAGCGCGTGACGATTTTCGGGTACTTGTTTTCCGCCACATGCTTTGCCACAATGTCGCGGATAAAATCAGACGGTACGGGGGCTGCTGGTTGTTCGTGGCTCATAAAATTTCCTAGGGAGGGTAGCAAACGGGTTCGCGAAAGTCCATTGACTAGCATGGACCTTTGCCTGTTAAAACGACATGGATAGCATTGAAGCCATAATTTGTTTGATGATGTTGCTCATGGCGGTGCCGGACCTGTGCCTCAAGCTCGGTCGACCCGCCCTGGCCAATGTATTTTTTGTGATCTTCGGTCTGGCGCTGGGGCCCGTGGTCCAAGGCGATGTCAAAACCATGATCAGTCAGGCGGGCGAAGTAGGCTTCCTGCTTGTCCTTTTTGAGGTTGGCCTGGAGATCGACCTGCCGAGGCCAAGGGAATTCCTGCCATCACTGCGTTATGCCATTCTATGGATGCTGGCGCAGTACCTATTGATCTTGCCGTTGGCGACCTTTTCCGGTCTGAACCTGACCGAAGCCATCATGGCCGCCGCGGCCCTGGGCAGTTGCTCACTTAGCATGGCTTATTTGGCTTGGAAACATTATGCCGGACTGGCCGGTACCAGCCGGACGTTTGTGCTGCAAATCATGATTGCCTTGGAAGTTCTGACCATCGTGATTTTGAGTGTGGGTGGGGTGGCTGCGGTGCACGGATTCGGTTGGCTAGTCTGGCTGAAACTCGCGGGCATTGCGCTGGCCGTTTATCTCATCAGCCGGTTTGCCTCCCATGTTCAATTCCTTTTTCAATGGATCATTGAAAAAACCACCAACTGGCGCGTGCACTTTTTGATCCTGTTGGTCCTGGCCATCTGCGCCGTCGGCGGCCGGCTCGGGCTGGCCCCGCCCAAGACCGCCTTCTTCCTGGGACTTTTCATGAGCCGGGCGAAATATGAGGGCAAGGGCGTGGAAGACTATATTGCCCCCATCAGCCGCCGGTTTCTGATTCCGGTCTTTTTCATGTCACTGGGGCTGATGATTGACTACCGTTTGCTGTATTCACCGACCGCCCTGACTGCCTTGGGCACGACCCTGTTGTTGCTGGCCTCCCGGGAAGTTGTTCATCGGCGCTGGTTGAAAACCGGCGGCGACCTGCAGACTTATCTTTTGCTGTGCCCCAATATTACCATGAGCGCGCTCGCGGCCACGACCTTGCTGCAAATGGGGAGCCGAAGTGCGGCCACTTGGGTGGTATTTTGCGGACTGTTTATGTCCGTCATTTCTCTTTGTCTGCTGCCACGGGTGAACGCCAACCAATCCCAGCCTGCCGTGGCGTGACCGAATCCTTAGAGACTGTCTGAGTGCGCCGTGGAAAGGTGCACTCAGACAGTTTCTTACGGTGCGTTTTCGACCAGCGGTAAAAATCCATTCGTCTCCGGCGAATACGCAAATAATTCCGCCGTGGCGATCTTGAAAAACCAGGCGTGCAGGCGCAAAGTGCCGTTCGCCAGCCGTTCCTGTACACAGGGATAGCTGTAAAGATTATCCAGGCCGAACAACACGTTTTCCTCCGCGGCGGCCGTTTCCCGGGCGCTCCGCTCCTGCAAATGAGAGTAACGTTTTTTGACCGTCTCCACCGCCGGGGCCGCCAGGTTCAGCCAATCTCGCAGGTGCGGCGTGGCATTGCTCACCGGCTCTTGCGCCAGCAGCGCCGCGATGGCCCCGCATTGGGAATGGCCGCAGATGACAATGTCATTGACCTTCAAGGTGGACACCGCGAATTCAATCGCCGCCGCCGTTGAATTGGTGTCGCCTTGCGCGCTTGCCGGCGGGACGATGTTGCCCACATTTTTCACTACAAACAGGTCGCCCGGCTTGCTCTGTGTGATCAATTCCGCCAGGACGCGCGAATCAGAACAAGTTATGAACAGAGTGTGTGGATTTTGGCCCTCCTGTGAGAGCTTGCGGAAGAGCTTCCGGTAATTGCCAAACTCAGCGGTACGAAACTTGTGAACACCTTCGATAAGCGGTTCCATGTCGATTTTTAAATTATGTTCTTCGGCGACTGGCTGCGAGCGGAATTGACCGATTTGCTTCGCAAGTATGGCCGGATTATGGCTGATTTGTGCCTGAATTCAACAAAAGACTCTCGCCCATGGCGATGGGAGCCCTGTAAATTTACCGCATGAAGACCGTCATTCATTGGTTTCGACGCGACCTGAGGGTCTCAGACAATGTGGCTCTGAGCGAGGCCGCGCGGCGTGCTGAACGGGTAGTGCCCGTTTTTATCTTCGAGGACGCCTTCCACAGCGGCCCGGACGTCGGTGCGGCCCGGCTGGCTTTTCTATTGCAATCTGTCGAGGCACTCCGCAAGAACCTGCGTGAGCTCGGGCACGAACTGCTCGTGCGCTGTGGCAAGTCAGAGGCACTTTTGCCAGCGCTTTGCCGGGAAGTTGGTGCTCAGGCCGTCTTTGCCAACAAACGCTACGAACCTTACACGCAGCGCCGTGATGAGCGTATCACCGGCACACTGCTTTCAGCCGGCTTCGGCTTTGAATTATTCAAGGACGCCGTCATTTGGGAGGAAGTTGAAGTCCTCACGCAGCAGGGTAAACCTTACACGGTGTTCACGCCCTATTCCAAGGCCTGGAAATCCAAAACGATCCCGGCACCCCGTCCACGTCTCGAGCGGATTACAGAGAAAGGTCCAGTTTTAAAATCCGATGCCTTGCCTGCTTCGACCGACGAAGTGGGCCATCCACTCAAGCAAACCATCCCTCCCGGGGGTGAACGCGCCGCGCTCGAACTGCTCCGCAAATTCATGGCCGGGCCGGTCTATGAATACGGCGGCAACCGGAATTTTCCCGCCATCGATGGCACCTCCCGCCTGTCGCCGCATTTGCGGGCGGGTACTATTGGAATCCGCACCATCCTGACCGAGCTAAAAAAGGCCCGGTCGCGCGCAACCCCTTCACAACAGCCCAGTTGCGATGTCTTTCTTAATGAGCTCATCTGGCGCGAGTTTTACCTGCAGGTCTTGCATAATTTCCCCCACGTCATCAAGGGTGCTTTCCGCCCCGAATATGACCGGTTGCAATGGTCCGACAACCCTGAACACTTCGCCGCCTGGTGCGAAGGGCGCACCGGATACCCGATCGTTGATGCCGCCATGCGCTGCCTGAACGCCACGGGCACGATGCACAACCGGCTGCGCATGATCGTGGCGATGTTTCTCACCAAGGATCTGCTCATCCATTGGCAACGGGGTGAGCGTTACTTTATGAAGCAGCTTGTGGACGGCGATATGGCCGCCAATAACGGCGGCTGGCAATGGAGCGCAGGAACGGGCACCGATGCGGCGCCTTACTTTCGCATCTTTAATCCGGTGTCGCAGGGGGAGAAATTCGATCCGGAAGGAATCTTCGTCCGGCGTTGGGTGCCTGAACTCGCTGATTTTCCTGAAGATATCATCCAACAGCCGTGGGAAAACCCGTTTCTTTTGGGCAGGTCAATATACCCATCCCGGATCGTCCTCCACGAAGAACAACGAGTCAAGTGCCTCGCCATGTTCAAAGTCGTGAAGTAATGGCGGTGCGTGTTTGCTCCGGCGTCTCGTGCAGAATGGCGTGCCATCCACGCGCTGCGCCGGCGGCAATGTTTTCCGCCCGGTCATCAATGTAGATCAGATCCGCTCCTCGTTTGCCGGCCATCGCCTCCATCGCCTCATATATTTTTGGCTGCGGTTTCATGGCACCCACTTGGTACGAGTAAATGTACCCGTCGAAGTTTTGAAAGAACGGGAAGTTCCGGCTGATATGCTCCACCGCCAGGTCGTTGGTGTTGGAGAAAATGTAGGTTTTGTACCCGTTTTGGCGCAGTTCCGCTTGCAAACGGATCATGTCGGGGATTTCCGAGAAAATATCGGCAAAATAACCGCCGAATTCGCGAACATCCCCCTGAAAGTCAATTTGGCTGCGGATGGCCTGAAAAAACATTTCCCGGGTTAACCGGCCGCACTCGTAATCGGCTAACAACGGGGAAGCGCCTAAGAAAGCATGCAAATCATTCGGCGATTTGGTGCTCCGATCGCCGATCTTCTGCGCCGCGATCTCGTAATTGAAATCCACCAACACTTTACCCAGGTCGAAAATAAAAGCCGGCGAATCATTTCTCATCACATCTCCCTGCGGCCTTCGAGCGCGCGGTTCAGCGTCAATTCATCAGCGAATTCCAATCCGCTGCCCGCCGGCAAACCGAAACCGATCCGGCTGATCTTCAATCCCAGGCGCGCCAGCCGTTTGGCGAGATAATGGCTCGTCGCATCACCCTCCACGTTTGTCCCCAGGGCAATCACGATTTCCTTGATCCCTCCGCCGGCCAGCCGCGCCTCCAGTTCCGCGATCTTCAAATCCCCGGGCTCCACTCCGTCCAATGGCGAAATCGTGCCGCCCAGCACGTGAAATTTGCCCCGAAACGCGCCGGATTTTTCCACGCTCAAAATATCCACCGCCCGTTCCACGACGCATATCAGCGTGGCATCCCGCCGGGAGTCCTCGCAAATGGAACAAGGAGAAATCTCCGTCAGGGATCCGCAGATCTCACAGAAACGGATTTTTTCCCGCGCCAGAATGATCGAGCCAGCCAGGTTCCTCACTGCGCTCATGTCCGCTTGGACAATGTGCAAGGCCATCCGTTCCGCTGAACGCGGGCCCACCCCAGGCAATTTGGCCAGCGCCGTGACTAACGCAGTAATCGAATCAGGCAGCATTTCGGCAATTATGCAAGGTGGAGGAGGAAGGATGAATACTTCCAGTGCTTTTTACATCAGCCCCGGCAAATTCATCCCCGCGGTTACTTTGCCCATTTCCGAATTGGAAATGTCTTTCGCCTGGCCCAGCGCCTGGTTGGCCGCGGTCAAAATCATGTCTTCCAGGAGCTGTGCATCCGAGGGGTTCAACGCCTGCGGATCTATTTTGATCGCTGCGATGGTGCCATCGCATTTGGCGGTTACTTTCACCGCCCCGCCACCGCTCGTGGCTTCCACCGTTCGCGCCGCGAGTGCCGCCTGCACTTGTTCCATCTGCTGCTGCATTCGCTGCGCCTGCTTCATCAATTTTCCAAGGCTAGACATATTAGAGAATAATTATGGTTGATGTTATGGTTTGAAATTGCTGCCAAATGTGGCAAACGTTTGATCAGTTTATGCACGAACTTCCACGATCGTGCCTTTGAAAACGTCCAGCGCCTTCTGGATCAGCGGATCATTCTTGAAATCATCCTTGTTGAACGCAATGGGCGCCGTTTTTTTCTCGGCCACCGTCAAGGGCGCAGCCGCAGGTTCTCCCGCTTTAACCGCTACCGCTGAAGCTGTCGCTTTGGGTGCAGCGGGTACGGGTTTGGCCGGCAAAATAGTCGTCGCAATCCGTTGCCAGCCCACTGGCGCTTCCGCCTTGATAAACTTGATCATCGCGTTCGGGTGCCCTAATTCCGCCAGTTTTGTTGCCAGCAGCGTGTGATTGCGCGAATTGTCCACCAACGTCAGATGATCCTCAAATTCCGGGTCGAACCCGATCACCAGATTGCCCTTGATAAAGGAAACCGGATGGGCATCGATCAGGTATCCGCGGGTGAACATGCTGACCCGGCCGACCGCGTCGATCAGCTTGTACCAAAGCTCGGTTAAATCAACCGGACCGGGCGCAACAGCCGCCGTGGCGGAAACGCTTTCGACCGGGGCGGCCGGCTGTACCACCGGAATTGGCACCGCAGCCGGTTTGGGCGCGGGTGCTGGCGCCGGTGCTGGTTCGGCGGCAAGAGCGGAAGCCAAAGAAAATGTTTTGGCCGACGCAGTAACTGGAGCTGCCGGCGCGACTGGCGCGGGAGCCTGCCCGCGCAACTGATTGAGTTGCTTTAAAACCGCATCAATCGACAGGGCATTGCGCGCCTCGATTGCCCGGAGCAGGGAAACTTCCACCAGGATTTTTTTCGACGCCGCGTCACGCAGTCGCAGTTCTGCGTCCGCCAGGACATCGAGGATGCGGGTGAGCGCATCTGTGCCGGCCAGGGCGGACTGTTCCTTGAGTGCCGCCGCCTCTGCTTCCGAGGCCTCCATGAGACTCAGATCGCCGCGCGAAACATTAAAAATCAGCAGATTGCGAAAGTGATTCAGCAGGTCGCCGAGCAATCGGCCCAGATCCTTGCCGCCCCGCGCCAGTTCATCCAATTGCGCGAGTGCCGCCCCAATTTCTCCCGCCAGCACAGCCTGGGACAACTTGAGAATCTGGTTTTGGGCCGCCAACCCGAACATCGAGAGCACGTCAGATTCCTCGATTTTGTCGCCGCAAAAACTGATGAGCTGGTCCAGGGTGGATTCCGCATCCCGCATTCCCCCGTCCGCTCCGCGCGCGATCGCATGCAGTGCGGCGGCATCGATGGTGACGTTTTCCTTTACCGCAATTTCCGCCAGATGTTTGGTGATCAGCGGGCCGGGGATCCGGCGCAAATCGAACCGCTGACAGCGGGAAAGAATCGTCGGCAATACCTTTTCCGGATCCGTCGTGGCCAACATGAACTTCACATGGGCCGGCGGCTCTTCCAGTGTTTTCAATAGGGCGTTGAACGCCGCCGTCGAGAGCATGTGCACCTCGTCGATGATATAAATCTTGAACGGGGAATGCGCGGGCGCGTATTTACAGGTCTCCCGCAGTTCGCGCACCTGTTCCACCCCGTTGTTGCTCGCACCGTCAATCTCCAGCACATCAATCGACCGGCCTTCCGTGATTTCCTGCACCCGCGGATCATGGTCGTCAAATTCGGTCTTGGGTCCGCCGGTGCAGTTCAGGCATTTGGCGAAAATCCGGGCGATGGTCGTCTTGCCCGTGCCACGCGGACCGCAAAAAAGATAGGCGTGGGCGATGCGCTTTTGCGCAATCGCGTTCGCCAGCGTCTGCGTGACGTGCTCCTGGCCGACCACATCCGCGAATTTTTGCGGCCGATATTTACGGGCAATGACCTGATAAGACATGGATGATTAACTTTAAGGGTTACGTTTCACGCACCACTCGGACAATTTTCGGCGCCAGCGTAAAGCCATTTTTGGCGATCGTAAATGAAGAATGTCAGGGTGACCACGGCAGACGCAGAGCAAACTGCCGTTGCTGCCTTCCGGCCCTCGCGGGGTTCGTAAGTCCACATTCCATGGGCCCTGACCCGGACAAACTGCCAGAACGTTGACCACTTGTCGAGCACGGTTAAAATATCCAAGCAACGCCGCGGGGGGCACGCGGCCTACAACCCAACGCCCAATAATGCATGCCGTGTGCCCACACACGGCTGCCAAAACTTTGTAGGCCCGGTGCCCTCACCGAACCAATTTTTCAAGAGGCTGCCAGCCCATTTGCTGACTGGTTGATTGATTTTTTGTTTTTGGTGGTTTCCAAAGATTATTTAGATTTTTAAAAAGGATAGCTCGCCCTCACCTATGTGCTTGAACATACACCTTAAAAGTGTATTCACGTATAACCCACAGCTGGATAGTTGGATACGCCTGCAATAATCAAAACAACGTGACCAAATGAAGCCCTCTCCACGGGGAGAGGGTTTGGGTGAGGGCGGTCAAATTCCTTCCCAGCCAAATGGCCGCAGTATTTGTTAACTGCTCAAGTTAGAGACTCCTCGCCTCGGCGGGTTATTTTCGAAGACACGCTCTAAACAATCTCACTTTTTACCGGCCAGCCAGCCTCTTTGATAGCCTTATAGCCCCCGATGAGGGAATGCACGCTGCGATAACCCATTTTTTGGGCCATATCACACGCCAAAACCGAGCGGTAGCCACCCCCGCAATACATGATGATTTCGGTGGTGGCGTCCGGAAACTTCTTTTCCAGGTCACGTTCCAAAACTCCTTTGCCGAGATGCACCGCCCCGACGGCGTGTCCGGCATTCCACTCCGAATCCTCGCGCACATCCACCAACACGACTTTGGGGTTCTGATTCAACCAGGCGGCAGTTTGGTCCGGGGTGATTTCGCGAACGCGTGTTTTGGCGTCCGCCACGATTTTTAAAAATCCGGGTGAATGATCCATGTTTCGAACTTAGTTCATGGCGGCGGGTGCTCAAACAAAAATCCTTCGCAACTTTTCGCCGTTTGCTTAATCTCGCCGCGTGTCGGAAAAGAAAGACAATGCCGCTGTGGCGTTTAGCCTGTTGGTGGTCGTCACCTTTTGGGGTGGCAATAATGCGGGTACGAAATGGTTGCTGACAAGCTGGCCTCCCGTCTTCACCGGTTGCCTGCGGTTTGCCGTGGCCGGGCTGATGCTGCTGGCCGTGCTCCGGTTTACCCATTGGCTCGGCCAGTTCGAAGCGCTCACCCCCGCACTCCATAAGCACCTTTGGCTGCGCGGTGGTTTGAGTCTCGCTGCCTATACCATCTCCTTCAATTGGGCATTGCGCCTGATCCCCGCCTCGCACGTTGCCCTTTATCTGGGGGCTTCTCCGGTGTGGGCGCTGCTGGCCGAACAGGGCCCACGACGGACCTGGGTTAGCGTGCGACGTTATTCCGCCGCCATGATCGCCGTCGCGGGCGTCCTCGTCTTGTTTTGGCCAGCCCTGCGGACCCAACACTCCGCCAGTATGCCCGGCGAACTCTGCGCGCTCCTCGCCAGTTTTATCTGGGCCTTTTACAGCCGCCAAAGCCGCTGGTTGAGCAGTCGGATTAACAGCCTGGAAGTTGCCGCCCATTCCATGTGGATGGCCGGGGTCATCCTGATCCCTTTGGGCCTCTGGGAAATCGCCATCCACGGTTTGGTCGTCACCCCGGCTCGCGTCGGCGTCATGTCCCTCTGCATCGTTTTTGGCGGCGTTATCCCTTATGCCTTCTGGAACAATGCCCTCCGCCGATGGCCCGCCAGCCGGGTTCTTCTGTTCAACAATTTGATCCCCATCACCACCGTCACTTGGGTCCATTTTACCCTGGGCGAAACGATCACTCCGACCTTTTACCTCGCCATGGCCCTGATTCTCCTGGGAGTGATCCTCGAACAGATTGATCTCGCCGGGGTTTTCAATTTGCCGGAAAACTTTTAAATTATTCATCTTTATGGACATCAAACAACTCAACGAGGTTCCGTCCTTCATCACGGTCGACGGTTCAGAAATCCGCGAATTGCTCGCGCATCGCAATTCTGCCATCCGCCATCAAAGCCTCGCCGAGGCCCGCCTGCCCGTCGGCGCCGCCACCCAGGAACATTATCATCCACGTGCCGAGGAAATTTATTACATCACCCACGGCACAGGAAAAATCCGGATGGAGGGCGAATTGCGGGAAGTCAAACCCGGCGATGCCATCGCCATTCCGCCCGGCCAGAAGCATAAATTGTGGAATACCGGCGCCGAAGTTCTGCGCCTGCTGTGTTGTTGCGCTCCCGCTTACGAACACAGCGATACGGTTATTACTGAGATTTAGATCGACTGGCTTACTTGTTCGCCTTCAACAACGCCGTGAGCAATCCGGTCGTGGTATGTTCCTTGGCTTCCAGGACGGTTTTCAGTCCCAGAGCAACCACGGCCTTGGTCGTTTCCGGTCCGATGGTGGCAATCTTCATTGCCGGAAACTGTTTCATCAGCTTGGGCAAATCGAAGCGTTGGTGAAAGAATTCCACCGTGGAGCCGCTCGTGAACGTGATCCAATCCGCCCCGTGTTGTCGGAAACCTTCGGCCGCGCCGAAAAGATCCTCCGTTTCCGCAACCGTTTTATAAACACCAATATCATCAACGATTGCGCCTAATTCCTCCAGCGCTTCCGGGAGTTCCCGGTTGGCGTTTTCCGCCCGCAACAGGCAGACCTTCACGTTCTCAATACTGCTGTGTTTGGACATGGCCGCGGCAATTTTACTGCCGATGAATTCCTCCGGCATCACGTCCACTTGCAAATGCAATTCCTTCAGTTTGGCAGCGGTGGCGGTTCCGACGGCGGCGATTTTGGCTCCGCCAATGTCCCGCATGTCATTAAAGCGACGGAAAAAATACTCAAAAAACGTGGCGACTCCGGTGGCGCTGGTGAAGACTATCCAGTCATAGGTGTTTAGTGAGAGCAGCGCATCAATGAAAAACTCCCGTTTCTCCGGCTCCGCCGTTTTGACCGCGGGAATTTCCAGCACCTCGGCCCCAAGCTCGGACAGCTTTCGACTGAATGCCAGGGCCTGACCGCGGGCGCGGGTGACCACGATTCGTTTTCCAAACAGTGGGCGATGCTCGGCCCAATTCAGCTTCTCCCGCAGCTTGACTACACTGCCGATAACCGTCAGGGCAGGGGGCATAATCTTTTGTTTTGCCACCACCCCGGCAATTGTCCCCAGGGTGCCCGTCACGGATCGTTGTTTTCCTCGGGTGCCAGAATCAACCACCGCCACCGGTGTTTTGGGGTCCAGGCCATGTGAGATGAGCGACTTCGTCCAATCTTCGAGCTTGTCCATTCCCATCAGCACTACTTTGGTTCCGGGAATTTTGGCGATTTCCTCATACCGCAGGTTGGTTGCGGCTTCCTCCGGACTTTCGTGACCGGTCAAAACGGTAAAACTCGAGCAATGCCCGCGATGAGTGAGCGGAATGCCGGCGTAGTTGAGGGCTGCCGTGATGGACGAAACGCCCGGCACCACCTCAAACTGAATGCGCGCCGTCGCCAGTGCCTCGGCCTCCTCGCCGCCCCGCCCGAAGACGTAAGGGTCTCCGCCCTTGAGTCGCACGACAGTCTTGCCCGCCTGCGCCTTCTCGACCATCAGGGCATTGATCTGCTCCTGGGAAAAGCTGGCGCGCTTGCCGCGCGAAATAATCTCCGCCTCCGGCCGGGCCAGCCGCAGCAAAACCGGATTGACCAGTTGATCATAAATCACCACGTCCGCGCGCCGGAGCAGTTCCGCTCCTCGCAACGTCAGCAATTCCGCATCACCCGGTCCGGCACCCACCAGATAAACAACGCCTTTGGATTTCACGCGCATACTGTATTATAGCAGTGACGTTTATCAATGGCAGATCTCTACTTGGCACCAGTTTTGCCTTCGTCCTCCCCAGCCTCTTTTTCAGGCCAGACCCGACTTTGCGCTTTGATCTCAAGCGCTTGGCGAATATAAATTGCGCGTGTCTCAGTCCGAAGCCCCAGCCATAAACGCGGCCACCCGCGTTTGCGCCGTCTTTGGCTGGCCGATCCGACATTCCGCTTCGCCCGCCATGCACAACGCCGCCTTCGCGGCCCTCGGCCTGAACTGGCGCTACGTCGCCTTTGAAGTCCGGCCGGAAGCCGTCCGCACCGCGATTGGCGGCGCGCGCGACATGGGCTTTGCCGGGATCAACCTCACCGTTCCCCATAAATTGCTCGCCCTGGAATGCGTGGATGTTCTGGATGAAACCGCCCGGCTTTGGGGCGCGGTGAACACGATTGTTTTTGAAGGCCGCAGTCAGGGAGGCCAATGGCTGCCGTTGCGCCATTTTGAATCGGACCGGCCACACGCAGTGCGTTCTCACGGCTTTAACACCGACGCCGAGGGGCTTGAAAATTCCCTGCGCGTCGATTTGCAAGTTGAATTGCACGGCAAAAAAGTCCTCCTGCTCGGTGCCGGCGGTGCGGGCCGCATGGCCGCGCTCAAATGCGCCTCTGCTGGCGCCGTCGAACTGTTTTTAGTCAACCGGACCTCCGCTAAGGCGATTGAAATCGCGGCGGACATTTCCCGTCAATTTCCCGGCGTCCGAGTCTCGGTGGGTTATCCCCGGTCCGGGGTCGATTTACTGTTGAACGCCACCTCGCTGGGTCTCCAGCCGGAAGACTCCTCGCCACTCGATGAAAAGGAGTTTTCCCTCGCCCAAGCGAGTGCCGTTTATGACATGATTTATAAGCCGGCTGAAACACGCCTCCTGGCCGCCGCGCGGGCGGCGGGTTGCCAGGCCGCCAATGGCTTGGGCATGCTGGTGGGGCAGGGTGCCCGGGCCTTCAAACTCTGGACCGGTCAGGACGCGCCGATCCCAACGATGCGGCGCGCCGCCGAACTGAATATCTATGGGCATTGACGCCATTTTCGACACTCGCAATTGGGCCGCCGTGCCCTTTCATTTCTGGTCCCTCTGCTTTTTTACGCTCGGATCCATTGTGGGCAGCTTCCTGAATGTCTGCATTTACCGGATGCCGCTCGAATTAAGCGTCGTTTCCCCCCCATCCCATTGTCCCCATTGCCGTTATTCTATTCCGTTTTACCTGAACATTCCGCTGGTCACCTGGCTGGCCTTGCGCGGTCGCTGCAAGAATTGCGGCGCCCCCATTTCCCCGCGCTATTTCATTGTTGAATTGCTCACCGGTGTCACCTTTCTGTGTTGTTGGCTGGCTTTCGGCCCCACCTCGCCTTGGACCGCGGCCGTGTATTGCGTTTTTCTGTCCGGGTTAATCGTGGCCACCTTCATTGATTTCGAGCATTTCATCATCCCGGATGAGATCAGTTTTGGTGGCATGGTCGTCGGTCTGCTGATTTCCAGCTTCCTTCCCTCCTTGCATGGTGTCGGCAACCACGGCCAATCCTTTGCGCTTGGCTTGCTTGGCCTGGTCGCCGGTGCGGGTATTGTTTATGCCATTCTTCGGCTGGGGAAATTAATGTTCGGCCGCCAAACCATCCAGTTGCCCCCTGCTTCCAAGGTCATCTTCACCGATACCGCGCTCCTCCTGCCTGACCGCGAAATTTTGTATGAGGAGCTTTTCTATCGCCCCACGGATACCATTATTTTGCAGGCCAAAACATTGGAACTGGTCGACCGCGGTTATCGGGACGTGACGGTCAAACTCTCCCCATCAGCCTTGTTGATCGGCGAAGAGAAACTTGACCCCGAAGTCATTCCTTACCTGGAGGCAGATTGTACGGAAATCATTTTGCCGCGCGAAGCCATGGGCTTGGGCGACGTAAAATTCATGGGGGCAATTGGTGCCTTTATCGGTTGGCAGGGTGCTTTGTTTTCTCTGATGTTCAGTTCGTTGATCGGCGCCACGGTCGGCGTGGTTCTGATCGTCCTGCGCAAACGCGAATGGTCATCCCGGATGCCCTACGGACCATACATCGCCCTAGCCGCCGCCATTTGGATTTTTTGGGGACGGCAAATAGTAAACGCCGTTATTTTTCGTTAGCAGCGAAACCTGGTTGGGTTGGTGGGCAAGACTCGGGAGCTCCCCACCGCGGAAAAGAGGCTTGCGCCAGGATCCTTCGAAGGTGTGTGGGGCGTTCAATGAATTACTTTAAGAAGTTAGTCCAAAACAAATCGAAGTCAGCCCAATTAAAAACGGGCCGGCGTGCACACGGTAGGTTCGCCAGCCCGTAGGACCGCTTTTCAAACAGGAAAAACGGAGCGCCCGTTCTCATGGGCATCAGAAACCTAGCCTATCCTGTGCGACCTTCAAGCGGTTTTTAAAAATCTTTTTCCCTGGGCCTCCAACCCCTATTCTGAGTCAACTTTGAAACGGCCACCCCACATCAGCCAGCTCCCGGATGCAATGCCCTGCGCCATGCTGAATCGCTCCTTTTCGGAACGTTTCGGTGCGATTCCGGTTTGGATGGCCTTGTTGTTTTCTTTGGTTTCGGTGCCGGTGCGGGCGGCTGATTCGCCGTTTACCGTTAATGCCTGGACCACGGAGGATGGCCTGCCGCAGAGTTCGGTGCTGGCCATCGTCCAGACGCACGACGGTTATCTTTGGCTGGGTACCCTGAACGGATTGGCCCGCTTCGACGGCCATTCGTTCACCTGCTTCAACGTCAACAACACCTCGAACCTGCCCAGTGACCGCATTGTCTTTTTGTTTGAGGACAGCCGCCACACGCTTTGGGTCGGCACCGACAATGCCGGCCTGTGTGCCATCAAAAACGGTGTCATTCAGAATTTCAACACGGATGGCATTGGTGGCAACATTGTGTATGCGTTTGAGGATGAAACCGGCGGCATTTGGTTCATGCACCCAAACGGACAGTTCTTCTGTTACAAGAACGGCCAGCTGAACCTGAATGCCGCGATTCCTCAAAAACTTTTGGCTCAAGTGTTGCGCCAGTTTTATCACGTGGTTGTCCCACGGCGTTCAGGTGGATACTGGCTGCTGGAAAACGGGCACGTTCAAAAATGGAGCAATGATGCTTTGGAAAAGGATTTCGGCGCCTTTCCCTGGCCCTCTGACCAGGTGGCTGCCCTCTTCTCGGTTTCCTTCGACGCCAACGTCCTCTCCGCCTGCGAGGATAGCGAGGGCAATCTTGTCGTTAGAGTTAAGGGCTCTGGAATCTATTGGTTCGATCCCCAAGGTGGTTATCGCCGGATTTCCGACCAGGATGCGCTCTTCCAAGGCAACCTTTTTTCATTTTATACGGATCGTGACGACAACCTGTGGCTTGGTACCGATGGCGGCGGCCTTTATCGTGTCAAAAGAAATTATTTTGTCAGCCCGCCGGAATTTGCGTCCTGGGTCGTGCAGTCGCTCGCCGAGGATGCGGCGGGCGGGTTATGGGTTCAGGACAACAGTCGCGGGGTGATCTATTATTTGAAAGATTCCCTCACCAATTATACTCATTTCGGCGCTTGGTCCATTTTGGTGGATAAACATCAGCAAGTCTGGGCCGGCACCCGCGGCAAAGGATTGTTCCAGTTGAAGGCCGGGGAATTCAAACCCGTAGGCGGTTCCGCTCGCGCCGGTTCCCGCATCTATTGTCTTTTTCAAAGCAGTGATGGGCGGATTTGGGTAGGCAGCGAAAACGGCCTCGCTAGCTACGATGGACAGGATTGGCGCTTTTACACGGCTGCCGAAGGGCTTCCGGCAACTGACATTCGGGCAATCGCCGAAGGAGCCCATGGGACTATCTGGATTGGTACCGGTGATCAGGGGTTATTTTCCCTGACCGAAGGCACCGTAACTCCAATCAAGACGCCCTTCAAAGATATTTCCTGTCTGTTGATTGGACGCGATGACGTCTTGTGGGTCGGCACCGCTGGTCATGGTCTGGTCCGCTATGCTGACGGTCGGGGGATACCGTTTGCTGCCTCCGACGGCCTCGCCAGCGATGATATTGGCTATCTGATGGAGGATGACTTGGGCAATCTTTGGATCGGCTCCTACGAGGGTTTGGCCCGGGTGGGGGAGGCAACACTTGCCGCCGCCGCCGCCGACAAGAAACACAACAAAATCTCCTGCCGCATTTTCCTCACGCGCGAATGTTCAGCTGGCGCCCAGCCTGCCGCCATTCGTGCTCATGATGGCACACTCTGGTTTCCCACCATCCAAGGCGTGGTGTCGGTCAATCCGGAAGATTTAAAGCCCGACACCAATTTGCCGCCCGTCATCATCGAATCGGTTCTGGTGGACGGAGTACCCCAGCAAGACAATCCCTTGGCGTCGGTCTGGCCACAAGCCGTTTCCTTGACGCCGGCCAACGAACAATTGGAGATTCATTTCACCGCGTTGAATTTCTCGGCGCCCAAACGCGCCCAATTGGCCGTCCGCTTCAAATACCGCCTTGAGGGACGGGACAAGGAGTTCACCGACATCGGCGGTGAACGCGTAGCGCATTTCAACAAACTGCCGGCCGGGGATTACTTCTTTCACGTGATTGCCTGTAATGAGGACGGAAAATGGAACGAGGTTGGGGCCGGCCTGCAAATCATTGTGCAGCCCCCAATCTGGCAGCAGCCTTGGTTCATTGCTGCGACCCTGCTCCTGCTGGTTGGCCTCCTTGCGGGCAGCATTTATCTCGTGTCGACCGCCAAGTTAAAACGTCAATTGCGCGCTTTGCATCAAAAGGAAATGATCGAACGTGAGCGCGCCCGGATTGCGCGGGATCTCCATGATCAATTGGGCGCAAATCTCACGCAGGTCGCGCTTCTGGGCGAATTGGCCGAGGCCGACAAGGAGATTCCCAACGAAGTCGAATTGTATGCCCGCCAGATTTGCGTCACCGCCCGCGAAACCACCCGTGCGCTCGACGAAATTGTTTGGGCGGTCAATCCGTCCAATGACACATTGGAAGGGCTCGCCAATTATGCCTGCAAATACGCCCAGGACTATTTCGCGATCGCCAATCTCAGTTTCCGCTCCGATCTCCCGCCGGATCTTCCGGCCACGCGCATCCTTCCCGAAGTGCGGCACAACGTGTTTCTCGCCTTCAAGGAGGCCGTTAATAATGTCGTCAAACACGCCCAGGCCACCCAGGCGCGCGTCTGGTTGCGACTGGAGCCGGAGCAGTTTACGCTGGGGGTCGAGGATAATGGCCGAGGTATTGGTGATCTCACTGGAAAACAATTGCGGAATGGCCTGAAAAACATGCGAAAACGTCTCACCGACGTCCAGGGCCAATTCGAGATCGGCCCCAGCGTGGATGGCGGCACTTCCGTTCGCCTGATTGTGCCCTTGAAGAAATGAAGCTGAACTGTTCTTCACCAGCGCACCGTCCACAAACCCGCGCTCGCTTGTGCTTGTGTCTTCCAGCTTCCGCCCTCATGCTACCCTGAACGCGATGCCTATTTCCGTTTCCATCGTCGAAGACAATGACCAACTGCGCGGCACCCTGGCCAAAGTGATCGGGCGGTCGCCCGGATTTACCTTTGCCAGCGATTATGGCAGTGCCGAGGATGCCATTGCCAATCTGCCCAAGGTCAAACCCGATGTGGTTTTGATGGACATCAATCTGCCCGGCATGAACGGCGTGGAATGTGTCCGGCAATTAAAAGTTTTGCTGCCCGCCACCCAGGTGATGATGCTCACCGTTTACGAGGACACCGAGAATATTTTCAACGCCCTTGCTGCCGGTGCCAGTGGCTACATGCTGAAACGCACCCCGGGCAAAGAATTGCTCGAAGCCATCATCAGTGTGAAGAACGGCGGCTCGCCGATGACCGCTCACATTGCGCGCAAAGTTGTCCTGTCCTTCCAGAAATCCTCCGGCCAGCAGAAGGCCGCCGACGAATTGTCCGAGCTGTCCGAGCGCGAACAACAAGTCCTCGACCTGCTTTCGCAGGGTCTGATCTACAAGGAAATTGCCGACAAGCTCAGCATCAGCTACGAGACGGTTCACACCTACATCCGCCGGATTTACGAAAAGCTCCAGGTCCGCACCCGCACCGAAGCGGTCGCCAAGTTCCTCCAGCGGTGAATAGGGCGTTTAAAGAAATGCCTGCAGCTGCGCGAAGCAGAGCCTAGTTGAGTCGGTGGGGCGAAACTCCGTCGAACCCTAACTGAAATAGCTCAACCAAAGTAAGTTATGGTTCAATAAACTCTCACTCAACCACAAAATGAGGCTTGCAAGGCAACGGTAATTTCCAAATTAAATCATCCATTATTTTAGCCGAAATCCATAGTCCGGATTGCCCGTAAAAGACAGCCTCACTCCTGAACCGCCGGTTTGATTTCAAATCTCTTAAGGTTTTCGCTGACTTCTTTGAGCACGGAACTCCAATCTCCTGCGACAGGTTGCCGAAAAATGCGCATGCTAGGATACCATGGGCTGTCGCTGCGCTGCGCTAACCAGCGCCAATCCGGGGCGTGCGGCAGCAGCAGCCAGACCGGATGACCGAGGGCCCCGGCCAGATGGGCCACTGAAGTATCCACTGATATGATCAGGTCAAGCTGGCTGAGCAGGGCGGCGGTATCGGCGTAATCACCGATCAGGCCCGCCAGGTCAGTTACCAGATCATCGGCCTTCGGCTGCGGCTGCAAGCTGTAGAATACCGTTTCCTCATTCACCAGCCAGGGTCGCAAAAACTCCGGGGATATGGATCGTCTGGCGTCGTTCTGGTGTTCCGGATTTCCAGCCCAAACGAGTCCAACCCGCAGCGACCGACGGCCGACAGTTCGAGCGGGCTCAGGCAATCGCGCGCCGCCTGTCCGTGCGCGAAGATAGGGGACCTTGGCGGGAATCGTATCCAATGTAGTCCGAAAAAGGCGCGGCAGACTGAGCAAAGCGCAATGCACGTCCGCCACCGGCGACGCCTCGCCCTTGGCGATGACCTCTTCCACGCCAGACAGGGTCTGCAGCAGGGAAACCAAGGAACGCGGGCATTCTAGGATCACTCGGGCGCCGCGTTCCACTAAGAGTGGCACATAGCGGACGAATTGAATCGTGTCTCCGGCACCTTGTTCGGCATACACCAGCAGTCGCTTGCCCTCAAGGTCTTCCCCCTGCCATGAGGGCATTTCGAACGATCTTGCCGGATGATCCTTACGCTTCCATCGCCACTCATATTCTTCCCAGCCAGCAAGAAGGTCGCCTTGGAGCAATAATGTGAAACTAAGATCCCAGTGCGATTCGACGAGCTGAGGCTCGATCTGCAAGGCGCGGCCAAAAGCGCCCTGTGACTCCTGAAGCCTGCCTGCTTCGCGCCAGGCGTTGCCCAAGGTGTGCCAGAGTGCAGTGGAGCGGGGGTTGGTCTCAAGGGCCTGTTGGAGGATCTGGATCGCTTCATCAACCTTTTCGCCGGCTCGCAACGCATTGGCCAGGTTAACTTTATAATCAGTTTGCCCCGGCTCCAGCCTCACGGCTTGAAGGTGGGATTCCACGGACTTTTGCCATTGGCCGAGCTGCCGCCGGGCCACGCCGAGATTATTCCAGACCGCCGCCTGGTCTGGTCGTAGCCGCACCACCTGTTCATAACAGGCGCAGGCTTCAGTCAATTGCTTCAACTCTTGCAATGCCAGTCCCAGGTTGTAATGCGCGTCCGAATAATCTGGTTGCACTTTCACCGCCTGATAGAAGCACCGCGCCGCTTCGATTTTTAGTCCGCGCCGGAGGCAATCGATGCCTTTAAGAAACCAGGCCTTGGCTTCCGGCTTGACCGCCGGAATCGCTTTGGAGGAGGGCTGCACTCGGTTTGTTTTCGTACTGCCGCGCCGAACGGCGCGACCGGTGCAGTGTAGCCGCCTTGTCGGTTCGGGAGCAAATGAACTCTGTTCCCCGCTCGTGATTGGTCAGATTGGCCTGTTTTTGTTTCGCTGAAAAGCACGTGGCTGAAAATACCGAGGTATGCTGTCTGCGGGCAAAAAGCTGACTGCGAGTCTGTTGCAGGTCCGCACCGCAAGCTAAACTTTGAGGTTCAACAAAAGAAAAGAGGCCGGACACTACTCCGGCCTCTTTAACAGAGCAAAAAAACTTAAATTTACGGCTCCAGCGTCTCGCTTTGCACACGGACAACCAAACCATAACCACTAACAACAGCATAAACATATCAGAACCTCCGCTGGTGGCATGTCGCCATTTGTGGCGACAGACTTCTGCGGGACTATATCTTTCACAAACCCACAACAAAACCCGCATGAAATAAGGGGACTTATGCGAAAAAACATTGAGCTTTACGGGTTTCTGGCGTTTGAGGATGCTTTAAAGGTATGCCTGAAATGCCCGAAACCATCACTCGAAAACCGCATTCGTTTTGCAAATTTTGGTGGCTTTGCATCAAAGAAGCATGGAGTGAATCTCGGGAAAAATTCGGTCTTCTCGTTGATATATTGCTTTTTATCGCGGCGATTTTATTGGTGCTTTTCGTTCGGTATTCACGCAACCATTCACAGTTTAATGCGGATAAGGAGAATGGCGCTGTGAGCTATTGGTTCGCTGTCATACCCGCTGGACTCTGGATTTTATGGTTTTTATATCATGTTCCAAAGGCGTCATATAAAATGTACAGGGAACAATTCAATAAAACCGGGGCGGAAATTGAGCAAAAAGAGTCAAGAATCCATGAATTGTCTTGCGAGGTTCAAAAATTCAAGGAACAAACTTCCCCACTTTTAATTGGATTTAAAATTTCACCACACCCGAACAGGCTTCAAACATCATGCACAATTATTTTGAGTAACCCTAGCCAAACGCAGGCTTTAGATGGTGTTGAATTGGCGCTTGTATCAATTGTCCCGCCGATGCCCCACGCCGATAAAGCTGGGTTTTCAACCGATAACATCACGTTGATGGCGGTTGATTTTGTCACTGTTGGGATGAAAGACAAAAAGCTAACAGGATCGCAATCAGCACATTTCCCAGCTTTTGTCGTATTTGAGACGGCTCAATCGACCAAGCTTTTTTTTCAGTTCGCTGGAGCTATTCCAACCGAAGATGAATACTTATGGAAGAGTGCCAACCATTTCTCTCCTCTAGTTGGAGTGGAATATATATTTACGTTCCACGGGAGGGCGAGAGGGTTAATGCAGGCCGAAAAACAATTCAAGCTAAGGGTTTTTTCAAAAGGCTTCGAACCACAGATAACCTTTCTGTGAGTGTGAATTATTGCTTAATAAAAGTGTCACAATTATTATTGACAATCCATAATTTCCGTGTCACATTAAGTGCATGAAAGAGATTGAAGAAAAGGAAGAGTTGAACCTGATAACGCTGGCGCAGGAATACTCTGATGAGGACAAGGCGCGGGGCTTGTTGGAATCCCTGCTCTGGCCAGATGGCGCGATTTGCCCACATTGCAAGAATCACAAGGAAAAGCCCATTTATCGGCTCCAGCCCAAGCCGACCAGCAAATCAGCCGCCCGCAAAGGCGTTCACAAGTGCGGTGCTTGCCGCAAGGAGTTTACCGTGACCGTTGGCACCATTTTCGAGGATTCACATCTTCCGATTAGTAAATGGCTGATGGCGATCTTTATTATTTGCTCCAGCAAGAAGTCAGTCAGCGCGAATCAATTGAGCCGGATGCTCAAAATCACTTACAAAGCCGCATGGTTCATGGCCCATCGCCTTCGTTTCGCCGTCGCTCCCGAAATGCCGCTGAACAAGCTCCTGCAAGGCGTTGTGGAAGTGGATGAGACTTTTGTTGGCGGAAAGGGCTACCGGTGCTCCCAGATGCGCCGCAAAACGCCCGTGGTGGCTTTGATTGAACGCGGAGGCAACATGCAGGCCCGCGTGGTAAGCAACGTCACCCAACACAATCTTGGCAGGGTTTTGAATGAATGCGTGAGCAAGAAAGCCACTTTGAATACTGACGAGCATGACGCCTACAAACCTGCTGGCAAACAGTTCAAGGCTCACCAGACCGTTATTCACTCAAAAAAGGAATACAGCCGCCGAAACGCTGACGGAAGCGTTTCAGGGATTAACAGTTGTGAATCGTTTTTCAGCCTTTTGAAGCGCGGCGTTTACGGATCGTGGCACCATGTTAGCCGCGAGCACTTGCCGAAATACGCCAATGAATTTGCCTTCCGTTGGAATACACGCTTCCAGACAGACGGAGAGCGCATGGAATCCGCCATTGGAATGGTCACTGGAAAGCGTTTAACGTATAAGGAGGCAGTTTGAAGGAACAGGCTTTGCAGCCAACAAGATTGCCTTGTAAAACCAAAAGCCCCGCATGTTCGTTGGGGGAGAAAGAGAAACCGTGTCCGAATCAAAGCGAGCGAAACACAGGAAACGGCCAGCGAAGATAATGCTGCCGAATCTGAGCGGCGTTAAATTTGAGGATGCCTTGAAAGCACTCCTCAAAACTCCATTGCCGCCAGATGATAAGAAGCCAAAGAAATAATTGCTGACGCGATTCAATTTGCAGTAGAAAAAGCCACGACGGAAGGCGAGGTTACACTCATAATTGTAATTTTCCTTTTTGTCGCTTGCTTGGTTTGGTTATTTTTTATGATTAAGCGCAAATAATTGGAGATTATGAGTGAAGAGGGAAAAGTTGGCCGTCCAATGCTGCCCGATAAGGAAAAGCGGGGCAGGTTCATTTCAACCAGGCTGTCACCGCCAGAATATGCGGAGATCGAATCCGCCATTAAATCCTCTGGCGAATCTAAAACGGAATGGGTTAGGAAAAAGCTCATTGCGGCTGCCCGTCGCGCTTAAAATAATGAAAGCAAAAACAGTACTGAAACAAGCTCAATATTTGGGTTTGTGAAAGACATAATCCCGGACTTCTGCGGGTCGCTCTAAATAACACGGCAAGCCTCCTTACAGCAGTTTCACTTTGACTTGCCGCTCGCGGGCACCCCAACATCCCGAGTTGTTTTATTCAACCGCCTGTGTTGCCTGAACCTCAAACTTTACCATTTAAGCCGTTCGACCTCGAGCGATGGAAATCCGCCCAGCAAGACTTGCTCAAGGGCAGGGGTGACCGCGCCATGGCCACCTACCGTGGCCTGTTAAAACGGTTTCCCAATTCCGATAAACTGTGGTTCGAACTCGGTCTGGCCGCCGCCAAGGAGTTGGAATTTGATCAGGCCGATCAGGCCTTCCAACGAACCGCCGAATTATCCCCCACCGACATCTCCCTGCGCGTGCTGCTCGGCCAGCAATATCATTTGCTGCGCCGGATGGATCGCGCCCGTGCCTGCTTTGAACAGGCGGTCTTGATCGACCCGGCCTCGGTCCATGCCCGGCTCAGTCTCGCGGATTGGTACGAGCGGGAACATCGTCTGGATGATGCGTGGACCTGCCTTGAAGCATGTGGCGCCCGGCACCCGGATGACGCGCAGGTGCGGTGTTCGATGGCGCTGCTGCGGCAACGCCGCCAGCAGCTGCCGGAGGCGGAAAGGATTTTGCGCGAATTAATCACCAAAGGCAGCGGGGATATCAACGTCAAATATTCCAGCCGTCATCAACTCGCGGTGGTGCTGGATGAATCCGGGCAACACGCCGAGGCCTTGCAATGGCTGGCCGAAGCAAAGTCCATTCTTCGCCAATCTGCAAATGTCGGAAAGCTTGAGCAGAGTTATGATCAGGCCGACCGCCGCCGCCGGCAATTGCTCGCCGACCTGACACCGGACATGATCCGGCGCTGGCAAACCGAAGCCGACAAAGGACCGTATTCAAATGTGCGCCGGGCGTTTCTGGGCGGACATCCCCGCAGCGGCACCACGCTCTTGGAACAGATCCTGGGGACGCATCCCGAGGTTGCCGCCTTTGACGAACCCGTTGCCTTTTCGCAGGAAATCCTGGAGCAACTTGCCCCGCTTGAGAATGCCCAGACTCTCACCGCGAACGGCCTGAACCTCCTCGCGGAAAGCAGGCGGAACAATTTCCGTCAACGCTATCTGAAAAATCTTGGCCGCGAGCTGCCGGGTGGCAATGCCGATGGTCGAATACTACTGGACAAAAACCCGTCCCTCACCGCCGCCATCCACCTGTGGCTCCGGATATTTCCCAAGGTCAGGATTCTGATCGCCCTGCGTGACCCGCGCGACGTCGTCATCAGTTGTTATTTTCAGAACCTCAAGCTGAACGCCGCCAACGCCAACTTCCTGACGCTGGATCGTACGGTGAAACACTACGCCGACCTCATGGATGTGTGGCTGCGGCTGCGTGAACTGGGCGGCTTTGAGTGGATCGAAACTCGCTACGAAGACATCGTGAACGGCCTCGAAACCGAGGGACGCCGGGTGACTGAATTTCTGGGTCTGTCTTGGTCGCCGCCTCAGGCGGATTTCCACGAGTCCGCCCGCAAAAAACTGGTCTTCGCGCCGAACTACAACGAGGTGGTCCAGCCGGTTTACCGCAGCGCCATGGGCCGCTGGCGTAAATACGAAGCTGCCCTGGCCCCCTTCCAGCAGCGCCTAGCCCCTTACTGCCGCGCCTTCGGCTACGAGTGAGCGGTCGATCAAGACGTGCAATCCTGTCAGCGTTGCGGCTTGAGCGTGATCAAAACGACGTCGTTTTAGCGGAAGTCGAACCGCTGCTCAAATGTTCCTTCTCGCCCGATCTTCACGGTGCGGACTTCCAGCGGTGCACCGCTGTTCTTGCATTTGATTTCGGCAACCTGGGCCCTGGTCAACTGCGCGGGCGAAGCTAAATCGCGCTAGGTGTCGTAGGCTTCATTGACCCGGTAGCCGACTTTATAAGTTTCGAGGGTGTATTTACCCTTGGGCAGATGTGACAAAACGAGCGTAACTTTATTTTGGGGCTGCGAGGGCAAATCACGTTTGTAAAAAACCTGATTATGTACTTTCGGACCAGGTTGCGTATTGGTGAAATCTCAGATCAACGCCTGCACGCCGCCGGAGTTGTCGGCGCAAATTCATGACGACGGATCGCCATCCTTCAATTCCGTCGAGCCGAGCTGATTCAATAATTGATACGCGTGAGCCCATAAAGCTTGGATTCACTCGTCCTGGCTGGATTATTAATGAACTTGCAAATCGCTCAAGTCGGAGGAAAATGATGCACGCCCTTTTGCTGGAGGTGGGTAGGAAGCCAAATCAGAAGCGGAAGATATAGGGCAAGTTGACGGCCAACACCTCAGTGCCATTCCGTCTGGGCAGAATAAATCCTAAAATCATTATGAATTCCAAGAGCTTGTTTTGGCTGCCCGGGTTGGTCGCCGCGCTGCTGCTGTTGCCCGTCGCTGTGCCGGCCCAATTCCTTTTCACGACCAATAACGGCGCCATCACCATCACCCAATACACAGGTTCCGGTGGCGACGTGGTTATTCCGGACACCATCAACGGGTTGAAAGTCGCCGTCGTCGGAAGCGCCGCCTTCTATCAGATCTCCGCTTTGACCAGCGTCACGTTCGGCACCAACGTCACCACCATCGCAAATAATGCGATCTTCCAGTGTCCCAATATTGCCAGTGTGAGCATACCCGCTAGCGTCACGAATATTGGAACGGGTCCGGTGATTGACTGCAAAAGTTTGGCTTCGATCCAAGTGGACCCGGCCAACTCATTTTATACCAACGTAAACCTTGCCCTCTTAAATACGCGGCTGACTTCGCTCATTGAATTTCCCAATGGAATCGGCGGGGGTTATGTCCTGCCAGCCACCGTCACCAACGTTGGCCAGGCCTTCATCGGCAACTCCTTGACATCGATAACGGTGAGTCCCGCCAATACCTATTTCACCAATCTGGCCGGTGTGCTGACCGACAAGAGCCGGACCTACCTCGTTTCCTATCCAGGCGGAGTGGCGGGAAGTTACGTTGTCCCCAGCAACGTCACTACTATTGTGAGCGCTGCGTTCGAATACTCCACCGGCGTGACCAATGTCGCCATCGGAACCAACGTCAACAGCGTTGGCCTTTTTGCCTTCTATGATTGCCCCAACCTGATTGCGATTTCAGTCAATCCAACCAATGCCTTTTTTAGTAGCTCGAATGGCGTCTTGTTTGACAAGAACAAAATCACGCTCATCCAGTTTCCCATCGCCGTCGGCGGAAGTTACCAGGTCCCCAATTCTGTGCTGCACATCGGGGAAGGTGTGTTTGGCGACGACTTTGGCTTAACCAGCATCGCGATTGCCAACAGCGTCACCAATATTGACCAGCAGGCTTTTTACGGCTGCCTCAACCTTGCCAGCGTGTCCCTGGGTGAAAACCTCAAAACTATTGGGGCCAATGCTTTCTTTTATTGTGAAGCCCTGACCGACCTCGCTTTCCCTGCTGGCCTCAGCAGCATCGGGCAGTATGCCTTCGGCGGCTGCCAAAGCCTCTCCAGCGTTTGCTTTGCCGGCAACCAGCCAACCGATGGCGGCAGCATTTTTTACTTCGACAATGCCCTCTCGACGATTTTGTACCTCAATGGCACCTCTGGCTGGGGCGCCAGCTATGATGGCATCCCCACCGCCCCGTGTTCTGTCTGTGGTAACAGCTCCCCTCAATTATTCATCGCCCAATCCGGCATTAATGTCATTTTGACCTGGTCGGCGACCGGGTTTGGTTTGCAATCCACCACTAACCTTACTTCACCCGTCTGGACCCTGGTCTACGGACAGAACAGCGTGACCAATCCCATCTCGGGCGCAAAAATGTTTTACCGGCTAAGCCAGTAGTTTCTGCCAGTTCCCCAAAAGCGCAGGACGCAAAAGGAACCGGCTGGCCGTGGAAGACGTAAAATCCAGGAAAATAGATGCATTTGTAGCTATTGCAGAGCATTCCGTATCGATGTTCCAGGCGGATTCCGCCCCGCACCAGACTCCAAATATCGCGCATCATGGGGTCATCAAATTTCGAAAAGTGGGTGGGTGACGTAAAATGATAAGTTTCCCCCATGCATTAAGACACAAGTTTTGGAATTAAGTTGGTTGCCCGCAGCGCAGCAGGCGCGAAATCCCTGTAGAAAACCCATTCCTAAGAATACTCCAACCCCGGCAGGAGCGGCATCTCCGGTTCCTGGCAAACCAACGCGTGCAAAGCCGTCCGCAAAGAAGCGGCCATCCTAATTGTGTGACCGAGAAGCGTTTTGCGGCCACTGACCAGGGGTGGGGGAAGAACCCAAAAATTGAACCGATATCGAAGTGCGGATCTGGATTTCCAAATCCGCACACGGCAAATAACAAATGTGTTTCTGCCAAATAAGTGAGCGTGGAACCTTATTTTTTCTTGACAGCAACCTGCTTGGCGGCGACGGCCTGTTTTTTCTTCTGGTTGGCGCTGCTGGTTTTGGTTTGCTTCTGTGATGATTTCTTCTGGTTGGATTTTGGGGATTTATCGCCCATATGTTTTATTTTGTTTCTGCGAGTTGACTCGCTTGCGGCAGTTCATTTTCTCCAGGGGGACGCATAATGTGACGCCGCAAGCATTTTGCTTAATGAACCCGATTAATGTACTTTGGTTATCTCACTCCGTCTATAGATAAACACCCCATCGATTGCCGGGCGTCAAAACAATCCGCGGGGAACGCTGAAGTCCCGCTGATCTCAACTGTAGGAATACGTAAGAACCCGACACCGTTGATGACGTTGATCGAGAAGCGAAATTAGCCGCTTTGCTTGTCCGCACATTCTTATTTTGCCGGTGCCAGACAAAGGCCTTCGACGTGCGACCGCCAATTAATCAAATCACGCAATTTGACCAGGATGGTTAAGAAGGAGACAAGTTGGTTTGCGCCAGTTTATTTCTGATTCGCCAATGAAATGGGACGGATTTGTTGGGCGACAGCAGAAACCTATGTCCGATTTCGCGCCCCGCCAGCCGGGATCAAAAAGACCCGTTTGCCGGCAACCGGGTTGAAGCCCTATAAATTGGGGACGCGGAAAGATTCTGATTCCCTTGCTCGGTCAGGAGTTGGTCCAATTTCTCGGGCGATTCATTGGCCACCCGCTGATAATTGGCAAAAGTGGGTGACAAATCCCGGGGCAAGTCCGGGGACGCAATAATCTTGGCTGCAAGTTGGCAATGAGAAGGAATCGCCGGTTGCTGCCGCTGGATGGCCACTACCACGAGCACAACCAGCAGGGCTGCGACGGCGGGGGTGGCGACGCGCCAGCTCAACCGCGTCAGGTTCGCCATCGCGATTTCCCAGGCCGAATTGGGTTCATTGTCCTGCAGCCGGGCGGCTATTTTTTTGTGGAAGGTGGCGGACGCCTTAATATATGACACCGGCTCTTGGGCCGACAGTTTCGCGGTAACGCTGGAAATCTCTGCCAGATATTGGTGGCATCCTTCGCACATCGCGAGGTGTTCCCGGAGAGTCTGCGCCCGCGGGGCGTCCAACTCCTCCAGCGCCAGCCAGGTGATTGGTTTTCGGTTTTTTCTGCAAGGTTTCATGGTGTCCTGCCTTTCACCGGCAATTCCGCGATCCGGGCGTTAAGGGCGTTCATTGCACGTAATTTTTCCAAGGCGTGAAACAATCGGGATTTGACCGTTCCCACGGAGCAGCCCAGGGCCGCAGCAATTCCCTCCAGCGAATCGTCCGCGTAAAAGCGGAGATGGACAACCTGCTGATGCCTGGCCGGCAATGCATGGATGCATGCCCGAAGCTGCGAGTTCTGTTCCTGAAGCTGGGCGTTTTCGTCCGGGGTTGAATTTTGATCGGCTAGATTGGCGAAGTTTTCTTGTACTCGGTCGTGCTCCTGTCTGGAAAAAGACGAAAAGGGCAGAGGCCGTTTTTTCCGCAAATGGTTACGGTGACGATTGAGCAGGATGGCGCAGAGCCAGGTGAAAAACTGGCAGCGCCCGTTGTAACGGCGCAGGCATCTCCACGCTTCCACCAGAGTCTCCTGTGCGAGGTCTTCGGCCAGCGTGGCATCACCGCATAGTATCATGGCCTGTCGCAACAGCCGGGTTTCATGAGCCCGGCAAATTTCGCCGAACGCCTCGGCATCACCGGCCCGGGCCAGGTCCAGCAGACTCCGGGGGTCTGGGGCTTCAATCTCCACAAACGTTGGGTTCAAGCTGAACACTTTCCAATGATAATTCAAAAACCGGGACAATTCCATTCAGGAACCGGATCGCCTGTCCCTTTTTTGTCGCGCGAATCAGGGGGACACCGGCTTGCCCGCACGTGCGCCCATCACATAAAACGGCGGCCCATCTTTTTCAACGAAGATCATCACTTCTGGAAATCCTCGTCCAATGTAGGCTGATTTCAGCTCGAAACCGCGATCTTCGCCCTTGAAAATAAATCGCTGGAATTTAAAGGGACCGTTTCCATAGGGATCCATTACACTTTTCAACCCGGCCTCACCGTGCAGCTTGTATTCCACCGCCGCATGTAACATGGCCAGTTCGCCGACGATCGCGAATTCTTTTGCCCGGGCTGGTCGGATCGAGGGGAAAACTTGTTGGATGACCGGATTGGGTGATTTAGCGAGCTCCGAGGAAAACTGCGCCGCCTGGACCTCAAATTCTGAAACGGGCAGGGCCGCGATGCTGGCCAGCCGCAAATCCATCGGCTTTAGTTCGCGCACCAACCTCAAAAAACCTTCACTTGTTCCACCTGACGCTTTGACAATGGGCTGCCAGGCATTGGTGTCCGTCTGGCCATTTTCTCCCGTATCTTCAAAAACCCCGCGGAAACTGTCCAGCACCTTGGCGTCATCGTGCGGATATTTTTGGCGTAGTTCCACGACTTTTGCCTCTGACCAGTCGGCGAAACAAGCCCCTTCCGTTGTGGCGAAGGCGTTGGCCACTGTGCCTCGCGCCGGCGCCGCGTCAAACCCCTCCACCAGTTCGTTCATCATTTCCGGTGAGAACCGGCCAAAATTTTCCGCCACCGTGGAAACGACGATGTTTTCAGCCGCTATCTGCACCAGCACTGCGATCAGGCTGTTGTCCCGCGAACCATTCCGGGCCATGGCGAAGGTTGCGATCAAATCATCGCGCGCGTCGTCCGCTCGGCCATTCTGCAAATCCCATAATGTGCGCAGTCGTGCCATCTGGGCGGTCTGCTTGATGCGGGCCAAATGCGGCAGGTAGGTGTACGGCCCCGCGCTCCAATCAATGCCCCAGTCGCAAGGCAGGGCGGCGCGCGCTGCCTGCCGTACATAATTAAACTTCGGGTCACACTGACCGACGAGTGTTCCGAACCGCTCCGGGAGCTGCTGGCCGCGCCATTCGTTGGTAAGGAGATAGTCTTTGTCCGCCTCGCTCATCTCCGGCCCCACAATAAACGACAGATAATAGAGCAGCGCCGGGTTGATGTCGGTGCGGTAATGTTCCGCGCGCAAGCCAGACGTGGCAAAGGTCAAAATCAGCAAGGACAGGATGGTCGATTTCATGTGTTTCAATAATTTAATGTGATCTGATCATTAATAACGGCAGCCTGCCAAAAGGTTCATTCTTTATGTGCCTTTTGACAGCCATGAGAGGATGCGGGTGCGATCGGGTGGAAATGTGCCCGCAAGAAAACACCTGATGCTCAGATGAGAACCATCCAGCCAAGCGAGACTTGTCCTGCCCGCGCACGCGTTCAGGGGCCGGAAACGTCGGGCAGTTGACATTGCACTTTTCCAAGCAACCTTGCGCTTTGAAGGTTGAATCAACCTGCAAAACGACAAAAAAAAGAAAGACCTATGAGTAGATCACTGGACGAAGTAAAAATTCCGGACACCAAGTTGGCGCGCGAGATCACGGAGCTGGTCAGGGACACTGAATCACCTCTGTTATATCATCATTCCAGCCGTGTTTATTATTTCGGTGCCCTGGCGGGCAAGCGTCGTGGACTGCGCTTTGATGCGGAACTACTATATGCGGGCGCGATGTTTCATGACATGGGTTTGACCGACAAACATAGCACCAGGCAGGAGCGCTTCGAAGTTGATGGCGCCAATACCGCCCGCAATTTCCTGCGCAGTCATGGCATTTCGCCCTATGAAATCGATTTGGTGTGGACGGCGATTGCGCTGCATACCACCCCTGGCATTCCTCAACACATGCACCCGGTCATCGCGTTGGTTACTGCCGGGGTTGAAATGGATGTTTTAGGCCTGGCCTATCAGGAATACAGCCAAGCCGAGCGTGAAGCCGTCGTGAAGGCGCATCCCCGACCGGAACACTTTAAGGAAGACATCATCCAGGCGTTCTATAATGGGATTAAGAGCAAGCCCGCCACCACTTTCGGCAATGTGAAAGCGGATGTGCTCGCCGACAAGGATCCAAAGTTCCTGCGGGGCAACTTTTGCAGCGTCATCCGCAACTCTGCCTGGGCTGGCTGAGGGAGCCGGTAGGCACTAACGGAGCGAGATCTTCGGTTGCCGGCAGACACATACCACCGGAACGGTTCGCTCAAGCTGCATTAAGGCACAGGGAACTGGTTACCTTGGCCGATCACGTTGGGGCGAGAACCTTGGAGCCCTATCCCGCCATTAACAACACGCAACGGGTATCTGGGTAGGTCACTGCATCTTGAGCGGATCAATCCCGACACTTGGACGGATGAGTTTTACTTTTTGAATCAGCCCGGCCAGGCGGATATTCAAACCGACCTGTTCTTTGATTATCGAAACAACGTGAAGTCTTATCGAACTTGGCAATTATGGCTTCGTAAACATCAACCTCCCATGCTCGTCCTGTGGGGCCGTTATGATCCCTCTTTTGTCCTTGCTGGCGCCATAGCATATCGCAGGGATGTGCCCGCAGCTGAGGTGCATATTCTCGATGCGGGGCATTTCGCGGTGGACGAGCAAGCAAGTGAAGCAATTCGGTTGACGGACAAATTTATGCAGAAGCTTGGGAAGCAAACAAAGTAGTATTCCCCGGTCCATGATTGTGATTTGCCATAGCCATGAGAAGCCAATCTGACGACGACTGGGCCCCGGCATGATATTAAAAGAGGGCTTGGTGGCAACAGACATTTACGCCGGCCACCGCGGCGCTCAGAAGTGGACGACGGCAATTGGGGGTCGCCGGCAACCTATCGTCCGGGTGCGTCTGCTTCACCAACCCTAAACGCCAGCGATGCCACAAGGTTAATTCAAAATATCCAATAATGATATGGGGTGTTCACCCCATATGCTGTCCTTGACGTTTCACCCCCTGGCTAGAACAAGGCCGAACGCCAGCCTGTATTGAACCTGCAAACCGCCAAGGCGTATCTGTCAGGCACAAACAATGCCATTGCCGTCCGGACAGCCAGGTTTTTGTGCTTTTTCCGGGCTGCATATTCCGGTCGGTGGGTATATCGAGGATGATAATAAACCATTTGTTGTAATCATGTTGCGCAGCGAGAGATCGTTGCAGTTGCGAAGCGGCAGTGCATTAGCGGCGGGGGAGGACTTCCTTCAAAGCATGTGGCCTAAGATTCGTGTTCAAAACGGGACCGTCCCGTTTTTTTGAGCCTCCCACCCTTGGTGTATTTGCCTAAAAACTCTTTATGAAAGGCACCTCATCTAAAACTGAAAGCACTCCAGTCACTCTCATGAACAATTCAAAAACTCCCTTCGATTCACATTTCAGGCCTTCAAATTCACAGATTTCGCTTCGCCCATTCTGTCATCCTGTCAAAACACCATTGCCCATCAATGCCTTATCGCCAAATCTTGTCCCGAAAAGCTAACCCAATTCTAAAAAGAATGCAACTATTTTATCGTTAAGTACTTAACATGCATTCAGCAAAAAAACAAAAATGTATAACGAACCCAATTTTTCGGGCAAAAAGCCGGTTGTTTTCGAACCAAGCGAGAGGCTGGACAGACTGAATGTTTTTTATATTCTTCACGCCCGCTTGCCCCGAAGGACAGGCGGCCAAACGAAAATATTTTGGTAATTAAATATTGAATATGATGACGTCGGATTTGGATGAATTGAAACAGTTGGTGGCCGAGCTACGCGCGGATCACGTGGCGGAAAAGGACAAAACGAAGCGGGATGGCTGGACGAAATATGTTTCTCTGACCATGGTTTTCATCGCGGTGCTGGCAGCGATTGCCACCTTGCGCGGCGGCGGATATTCCACCCGCACCTTGAAAGAAATGAACGAGGCGACCTTTAACCAGGCGGCGGCTTCAGACCAATGGGCTTATTTTGAGGCCAGCTCCATCAAGGAAAACTTGTACGAAATCGAAATTGCCCACCTGTCAGCGGCCCCATCGCCTGATGCCGCAGCCCTCCAAAAGATAAAGGATAAACTGGCCAAGTATGAAAAGGGCAAAGCCGACATCACTGCCCTGGCAAAAGAATACGAGGGCAAACGCGACGAGGCACGCAAGCTGGCCACGAGCGCCTCGGAGCATTCCCGCCAAATGGGCTTGTCCATCACCCTGTTTCAGATCGCCATTTCGCTGGGGGCCATGTGTTTGATCGTCAAAAAGAAGCCATTGTGGTTGGTCTCGATGATCTTCGCGACGCTGGCCACGGGTCAGATGGTTTATGTGTTGTACCTTCTGCCTTTGTCAGACGCATGCGCTCGGTGGAATTTAGTGGCCTAGCCGTCCATCAGCTTTGTAAACTGCGTTACTATGTATTCACCTGATCCCACTCGCTACGATGCGCCCCAGATTTATCGCCGTTGCGGCCGTTCCGGTCTCCGTTTGCCGTTGATCTCGCTGGGCCTGTGGCACAATTTCGGTGCCCAAGATTCCTATGACAATGCCCGGGCCATGGTTTGCCGGGCCTTCGATCTCGGCATCACCCATTTTGACCTCGCTAATAATTACGGTCCGCCGGATGGGGCGGCAGAAACAACCTTCGCCCGCATTCTCCACGCGGACCTGTTGAAATGGCGAGATGAGTTGATTATTTCGACCAAGGCGGGCTATTACATGTGGCCTGGACCTTATGGCGAATGGGGTTCGCGCAAGTATCTGCTCTCGTCGCTGGACCAATCACTCAAGCGGATGCGGCTTGATTACGTGGATATCTTTTACTCGCACCGTCCGGATCCGGATACACCGCTCGAAGAGACCATGGGAGCGCTGGCGCAGGCCGTGCGCAGCGGCAAGGCGCTCTACGCTGGCATTTCCAACTACAAACCGGCCGAAACCGGCCGGGCGGCAATCATTCTCCGTGAATTGGGAACGCCATGCCTGATCCATCAACCACGCTACAGTATGCTGGATCGCTGGGTGGAACCAGAATTGTTGGCCACTCTGGAGCGCGAGGGAATCGGCAGCATTGTGTTTTCGCCGCTGGCCAAGGGCCTGCTGACCGACCGTTATTTCAAGGGCATCCCGGCCGATTCCCGGGCCGGTCACGACCGCCGATTTCTGCGCCCGGATGACGTCACCGACGCTGTGTTGGCGAAGACCAGGCAATTGAACAACCTGGCCTTGAGCCGCGGACAAACGCTTGCCCAGATGGCGCTCGCCTGGGTCCTCCGCCACCCATGTGTTACTAGCGCATTGATCGGAGCCAGTCGGCCAAGCCAGGTGGAGGATTGTTTTGCCGCGACCAAGAACTTAAAGTTTTCAACGGAGGAATTGTCGCAGATCGATAAAATCCTGGCCTAGGAGTTGTCTGAATAACTCGCCCGGTGAAAATACCAGGCCGGCAGATCAAAGTTTGCAAAAAGGCCGTCCAGCCTTCTGGCGTTTCCGTAAACCATTTGCCAATCAGACGGCTGGAACCCTTTTCTGACGGTACGCCACGAGAAAATAAAACCCGATTCCCACAACGATCACGGAGAGCAGGCCCCAATAAGATGTCCAGCGGGTTACGCCACTGGTGGTGCAGGCGTGGAACCACCACCCTGTCCAAAGATAGCCAATGAGATTGCCCACGCCGCCGTACATGAATGTCAACAGCGCCTGCGCCCGAGTCCGCCACTCGGCGGCCACGCGGTGGTTGATGTAAATGGTTGCGGTGATGAAAACGAGTACAAAGGATGCGCCGTGCAGAGTGATCCCGATTAACAGACCGGCCTTGTCATTGCAGGCGCTGAACGCAAAACGTGCCACCCCGAAGCACAAGCCGCAGGTGATGATCCACTTTAGCCGCCACTTCAGCAGCAACCAGCCGAGGCTGAACATTGAAATGATTTCTGTGACTTGCGCCAGGCACATCCACGCGCTGGTATTTTGCATTCCCAAGCTGTGCAGATTGGTTGGGGCGTAGGGATAAAAGGCGGCGATGGGAATATTAAAGAGTGCTGTCGTAATGAAAATCACCCGCGTGTCCGGATCCTTCAGCAGGACCAAAGCGTCCAAGCCCAGGCGTTGCTTCCATGACAGGTGCTCGGCAGATGCAGGCACCTCGAGTTGCGGCAGAAAGAAAGTAAAGCCAGCCACCAAAAGCCAGACCGCCGCTCCAAGATACTCGGTCTTGGGGGAGCGATCCAAACTCAAAAGGCCGACCAGCAAACCGCCCGCCATCCAGCCGATGGTTGCCAGCGAACGGACCGGACCAAATTCCCTTTGTGCGTTTTCCAGGCGGGCGAGGACCAGCGCGGTAGAGATGCTGAACATTGGAGCGTAAGTCAGTGAAAAGACCAGAATCAGAAGCAACACCAGCCACCCATTGACGCCGTGCTGGATCGCAAAGCCGATCGCCGCCATCATGATGGCGGTGGCAGTGGCAAGCCCGCGCAGCACTTTTGCGGGCGGAACATGCCGGTCGGCCATCGCGCCAAAGATCAGCGGCGAAATGAAAGATGCCAGCGCCGTGAAGGCGAAAGCGTAGGGTTTGAAACCCGCCAAACCATGAGCGTCGAGGATCGCACCGAGTGGGACAAACCAGACCGCCATGCCCACCGCCTGGATAAAATACAAGATCATCAGCTCGGCGTATTCCGCCTTGCGCAAGGTTCTCAACACGGCGCGGAAGATAACAATTCCCGCAAAAAACAAAAGGGTGCATGCGGTTTAACCCGCGTAAGCATTTGTTTTTCAAGCATAAACAAAATGTGTCCCGGAGGGCGGGAAGGGCCGGGGGAAAATAGGGTTTTTCCGTCCGGTGCCGAAGGGCAGGGCGGGAGTCAACTTCCGGCCGCTCGAAAGTGTCGCGGTTTTTGAATCGGGATATTCCGCTTGATGAAGTGGCCGGGCGTCACTCAGACGGCTGCCTGAGGAGTCCGAATGCATTGAAATTGAACGCCAAAACGCCTGCAATGCCTCCGAATTTTAACGCAAGAATTCTTGCAATTCTTAAAAACATTTATTGCATGCCATCAAATTTGAGTGAAAAATAAGTAATCGCAGGCTGCACTGCCGATGATGAATAAGAAACCGCTATTACAAATGATTGACCAACCGGAAGGGCAAGCACAAATCTCAGCACCCCTGAAACAAGGCCTTTACGATCCTCAATTTGAACACGACGCCTGCGGCCTTGGTTTCGTCGTGAACATGAAAGGCAAAAAGTCTCATCAATTGGTCAGCGATGCACTGCAAATACTGGTTAATCTGGATCATCGCGGCGCGGTGGGCTGTGAGCCGAACACAGGTGATGGCGCTGGAATATTGATCCAGGTGCCTCATGATTTTTTGGTTGCGGAGGCCGTCCGCCTTGGGTTCAAGCTTCCGGCCGTGGGACACTATGGCGTGGGACAACTCTTTCTTCCCAAGGATCCAGGGCACCGCGTTGCCATCAAAACCGAGTTGGCTAAAATTATTGCTGAAGAGGGGCAAACCCTGCTCGGCTGGCGGGATGTGCCGGTCAACAATTCTTCGTTGGGAAAGACAGCGGTGGCAGCCGAGCCATTCATGGCGCAGGTCTTCGTAGGTCGCCATTCGTCGCTTAAAGACGAGGCGGCGTTTGAGCGCAAGCTCTTCGTAATCCGCAAGCTGGCGGAGCAGAGCATCCGTTACGGCAACGCTTTTCCCGGCGGAAAGTTTTTCTACGTTGCCAGTCTCTCGGCACGGACCCTGACCTACAAAGGCATGCTGATGTCGGAGCAGGTCGAGAAGTATTACGACGATTTGCGCAATCCGGCGGTGATTACCGCGCTCGCGCTGGTGCACTCGCGTTTTTCCACCAACACCTTCCCGAGCTGGGATCGGGCTCATCCCAACCGTTGCATCGCCCACAATGGCGAGATCAACACCTTGCGCGGCAATGTCAACTGGATGAAGGCGCGGCAGGGGCTGTTTACCAGCGCGGTGTTTGGCGACGACATCAAAAAGATCCTGCCTATTATTAATACCGATGGTAGTGACTCGGCCCAGTTTGACAATTGCGTGGAATTGCTGACCCTTGCCGGCCGGGAGCTGCCGCATGCCATGATGATGATGATTCCCGAACCTTGGGAAAATCACGAAAGCATGGATGCCGAGCGCCGCGCATTCTACGAATTTCATTCCTGCCTGATGGAGCCGTGGGACGGACCGGCCTCGATGGCCTTCACGGATGGAAAATTTATCGGTGCCTGTCTGGATCGAAATGGTCTCCGACCTTCACGTTATTACGTCACCAAAGATGATGTTGTCATCATGGCGTCAGAAGCGGGTGTGTTGCCTGTGGCACCCGAGCGCATCGCCATCAAAGGCCGCCTGCAACCGGGCCGCATGTTTCTGGTGGACCTTGAGCAAGGACGGATCATCGCCGACGAGGAACTGAAGAAGAAATACTCCAGTGCGCATCCGTATCAGAAATGGATTGAGGAAAATCACATTCTCCTCAAAAACCTGCCGGAACCGCCAAAGACCCGCAAACCGGATCACCATTCGGTTTTGCAGCAACAGCAGATTTTCGGTTATTCATTTGAAGACCTGCGCTTGATTATTGGGCCCATGGCCCGGGACGGTGTCCAACCGCTGGGCTCCATGGGTACCGACACGCCGCTGGCGGTCTTGTCTGAGAAGCCGCAGTTGCTGTACAATTACTTCAAGCAGTTGTTCGCCCAGGTGACCAACCCGCCGATCGACCCGATCCGCGAGGAAATCATTACCTCGACGGATATCATGGTTGGCGGCGAAGGCAATTTGTTGGAGCCCACGCCCGAAAGCGCCCGGCTCATCAAGATGCATTACCCCATCCTCACCGACGAGGAATTGGAGAAATTGCGCCACATTAACCGCCCGGGTTTTAAATCCGTCACGCTCCCCATTCTCTACAAGGCCGCCGACGGGTTGAAAGGTCTTCAAGCGGGTTTGGAAAAGGTTTTCAGGGCCGCCGACAAAGCGGTCGCTGACGGGGCAAACATAGTGATCCTGTCCGATCGTGGCGTGAGCTCCACCTTGGCGCCAATTCCAGCCCTGCTGGCGGTCTCGGGCTTGCATCACCACGCCATCCGTAGCGGTACCCGCACCAAGTTGGGATTGATACTCGAATCGGGTGAGCCGCGTGAGGTTCATCATTTCGCCGTTTTGATCGGCTACGGTTGCACGGCGATTAACCCATATCTTGCTTATGAATCGATCGAGGATCTGATTCGCGAGAAATTATTGCCGGAAACGGATTACCACACCGCCGTCAAGAAATACATCAAGGCCGCGGTCAAGGGAGTCGTCAAGACCATGGCCAAGATGGGCATTTCGACCATCCAGAGCTATCATGGTGCGCAGATATTTGAAGCCGTTGGTTTAAACACGGAGGTGGTTGACCAATTCTTCACCTGGACGCCTACGCGAATTCAAGGCATTGGGCTCGACACAATTGCTGCTGAGGCCCAAGCACGTCATCGTCGTGCTTTCCCTTCCGCTGAGGTCAACAGCGAGCTGGACGCTGGCGGCCAATATCAATGGCGCGATGGCGGCGAGTATCATTTGTTCAATCCGCAGACGATTCACAAGTTGCAAATCGCCTGCCGCACCAACAGCCCGAAGATCTATCGTGAGTACGCCGAGCTGATCAACAATCAGGCAAAGAATCTTTGCACTTTGCGGGGATTATTGGATTTCAAATTTGAGGCCAATCCGATTCCCATTGAGGAAGTGGAATCCATTGAGGAAATCGTCAAGCGTTTCAAGACCGGGGCGATGAGTTATGGGTCAATCTCCAAAGAAGCCCATGAATCACTTGCCATCGCGATGAACCGCATTGGCGGGCGCAGCAACACGGGTGAAGGGGGCGAGGACCCAGCCCGCTATGTGCCGATGGCAAACGGCGATTCCAAGAATTCTGCCATCAAGCAGGTCGCCTCCGGCCGTTTCGGTGTGACCAGCCATTATCTGGTCAATGCCCGGGAATTGCAGATCAAGATGGCTCAGGGCGCCAAACCCGGCGAAGGCGGGGAGTTGCCCGGCAAGAAAGTGTTTCCTGACATCGCCAAAACCCGCGGGACGACCGCCGGCGTGGGTTTGATCTCACCGCCGCCGCATCACGATATTTACTCCATCGAAGATCTGGCGGAATTGATTCACGATTTGAAGAACTCCAATCGCGATGCCCGCGTCAGTGTGAAACTTGTGGCTGAGGTTGGCGTGGGAACGGTGGCGGCGGGAGTGGCCAAGGCTCACGCGGATGTGGTGCTCATTTCCGGTCATGATGGTGGCACCGGCGCTTCGCCGCTCTCGTCCATCAAGCATGCCGGTGGACCTTGGGAACTGGGATTGGCGGAAGCGCACCAGACGCTGGTGCTCAATAATCTCCGCAGCCGCATTTACGTTGAGACCGACGGACAATTAAAAACCGGTCGTGACGTCGCCGTTGCCGCCTTGCTCGGCGCGGAAGAATTCGGTTTCGCGACGGCTCCGCTGGTCGTGCTGGGTTGTATCATGATGCGCGTTTGTCATCTCAACACCTGTCCGGTCGGGGTCGCCACGCAAGACCCCCGTTTGCGCAAGCGTTTTAGCGGTGACCCCGATCACGTGGTCAATTTCATGCGGTTCATTGCGCAGGAACTCCGCGAGATCATGGCCAAACTCGGTTTCCGCAAAGTCGAGGACATGGTTGGGCGCACCGACAAACTCATTCCGTGGAAGGCCATTGAGCATTGGAAGGCAAGGGGTCTGGATCTGACGCCGATCTTGCATCGCCCGGACGTTGGTGCCGAGGTCGGACGTTTCCGTCAGCATGATCAGGATCACGGTCTCGACAAATCCCTGGACGTCACCCATATCCTGGAACTTTGCCGTCCCGCGATTGAGCGGGGCGCCAAGGTCAAAGCGGAACTGCCGATCAAAAATGTCAATCGTGTGGTTGGCACCATCACCGGCAGTGAAATCACGAAGAAGCACGGGCCTGCGGGCCTGCCCGAGGATACGGTGCGGATAAAATTTAACGGCAGCGCCGGCCAGAGCTTTGGCGCTTTCATCCCGAAAGGCGTGACGCTCGAGCTCGAGGGTGACGCCAACGATTACTTCGGCAAAGGTATGAGCGGCGGCAAACTCATCGTTTATCCGCCCAAAGGCTCCACTTTTATTGCGGAGGAAAACATCATCATCGGTAACGTGGCACTCTACGGCGCCACGGCCGGGGAGATTTTCGTGCGCGGAATGGCAGGCGAACGATTCGCCGTCCGCAATTCCGGGGTGAACGCCGTCGTGGAGGCGGTCGGTGACCACGGATGTGAATATATGACAGGCGGCCGGGTAGTCGTTCTGGGCAAAACGGGGCGGAATTTCGCGGCCGGCATGAGCGGCGGCATTGCCTACGTCCTGGACGAAGCGGGCGATTTCTCGACTCGCTGCAATCCGGAACTGGTCGGCCTCAGTAAATTGCAGGATCCGGATGAAATTGAAGAGGTTTGGAAACTCATCCAGCGTCATCAGGCCTTTACCCAGAGTGAACGCGCCGCCAAAATCCTGGCGGACTGGAAGAACTTTGTACCCAAATTCGTCAAGGTCCTGCCGGAAGACTTTGCCCGGGTGCAGAAATCGCTCAAAAAAGTTCAGGACCAAGGATTAACAGGAGATGAGGCAATCATGGCAGCTTTTGAGGAAAACGTTAAGGGCGGCCACTAGGCCGTCATCAGAAAAATCAATCTAAAAACAACCGAAGATGGGAAAGCCAACTGGATTCTTAGACTTTCAACGTGCATTGCCCGCCGACCGTGAACCGGTCGAACGGGTGGTCGATTGGAAAGAATTTCACCACCACCTGCCCGAAGCCGACTTGAAAAAGCAGGGAGCAAGGTGCATGGACTGCGGCATTCCATTCTGCCATAACGGCCAGCTGGTCAGCGGCATGGCCAGTGGTTGCCCCATTCACAATTTGATTCCGGAATGGAACGATCTGATTTATCGCGGACTCTGGCGCGAAGCCTTGGATCGCCTGCATAAGACCAATAATTTCCCGGAATTCACGGGCCGGGTTTGTCCGGCACCCTGTGAAGGTTCGTGTGTGCTAGGGATCAATGATCCGCCGGTTACCATCAAAAATATCGAGTGCGAAATCATCGATCACGGCTGGATAAACGGCTGGGTCGTCCCGGAAGTTCCGAAAAAACGGACTGGCAAGGCCGTAGCCGTCGTCGGATCCGGTCCCGCCGGCCTCTCGGCCGCGGCACAATTGAACAAGGCTGGGCACCTGGTCACCGTGTTTGAACGGGCCGACCGCCCGGGCGGCCTGCTCATGTATGGCATTCCCAACATGAAACTCGACAAAAACGAGGTGGTGTTGCGGCGGTTGAAAGTGCTGGAGGCCGAGGGCATCAAATTCGTTTGTAACACCGAGATCGGGAAGGATTATCCCGTGGAAAAACTGTTGAAGGATTTTAACGCGATGATTCTGGCGACCGGGGCGACCCGGCCGCGGGATTTGCCAATTGACGGCCGGAACTTAGGCGGTATTCACTTCGCGATGGATTTCCTCACCGCGAACACCCGCGCCGTGTTGGATAATCATAAAAACGGAAGCTTCATCGATGCCGCCGGCAAAGATGTGGTCGTCATCGGCGGTGGGGACACCGGGACAGATTGCGTGGGTACCTCCATTCGTCACGCCTGCAAATCGCTCGTGCAGGTGGAAATTTTGCCCAAGCCCCCAATCGAGCGCGCCAAGGACAATCCCTGGCCGGAATGGCCCAAGGTTTACAAGCTGGATTATGGTCAGGAAGAAGCCGCGGCCAGGTTCGGTGCCGATCCGCGTGTCTATCTTACGACGGCAACGAAGTTTGAAGGCGACAGCAAGGGCCACGTAAAAGCCGTCCATACCGTGCAAGTGGAATGGACCAAAAACGAAAAAGGCCAGTTCATCCCGAAAAATATTCCAGGTTCGGAGAAGGTCTTGCCCGCCCAGTTGGTGTTGCTGGCCATGGGTTTCCTCGGGCCCGAACAATCCGTGTTGGAATCCCTGGGCGTCGAACGGGACCCGCGCACCAACGTGAAGGCTGAATTCGAGAAATATCAGACAAATGTTCCGGGGGTTTATGCCTGTGGCGATTGCCGGCGGGGACAGAGCCTCGTGGTCTGGGCCTTTAACGAGGGTCGCGGGGCAGCTCGCGAATGCGACCGTTATCTGATGGGCCGGACGGATCTGCCTTGAGCCGAATTCGTTTATCCGTCACATAAACTTGGAGGATTCGAGGCGCATGTTGTCGGCACTCCTACAATTGGTCTTGTCAGGCGCATTTTGGATGGCCCGATAAGGGTAGAGGGTGAATTCGCTGACGACGGCAGGTGGTTATAGGAAGCAAGAGTCGGAGTGTTTTTTTCGTTCCAAAAGCAGCATTAGCCAGCCTCTTTATTGCGCCAACGGCCTGGCTTTGCAAAAGATTTTATCAGGCCAAACCGTTCGCCAAAAACTAATAATCAGCAGCAAGCCAATCGTGGATACGTTAAATGTGCCGGGTTCCGGCACCGCCGTGGCAGCGAGTTCTAATTTCAAACCGCCGAAGCCATCCACACTTCCCAAACTCCACCCGTTGTTGTCTTGATTATAAGTCCACTGGTTGAACGCCGAAGGGTTGAGAAACGCTTGCACCCCACCACTGGCATCATAATTCTGTGAGTAGGCGAATAACATCCCGTTGTCATCATTGCCATCGGCGGCTTCCGAGGCGCCAATCCAGTAGAAAGAAGAGGGTGCCAGTATGATTGGAGTGGTTGGCGTAAAGGTAATGTAAGTTGTCTGGCCAGGCCACAACGTGGGTTGGTGATCGATAGCGGGATTGCCGAGCTGGCCAAAAGGAGTGAACGCCCAGTTGTTCATTGGGGGAGGTGAGAAAGTATCCGATGGTCCGCCTGAATATATATCAACTCCAAAGCCCGCTGCAGGCAGTGATGTCCCAATGAATTCGAAGGTAACCGAGCTCACGAGGTAAGGCATTGTTCCGGTCTCAAAACCGGCCGCAAAACCACTCCCCGGAAGAACGGTCTGAATGTCTCCAATGGCTCCTTGTCCCGGACCGGGAGCATTTAGATTGTTCAATAAGATCGTGGGTTGCGCAAACCCGCCATCAGCAAAATAAATCAGCAGCATCCCAATTAAGCAAAGAGGATTTAATAATTTTGAGCTCATGGTTTTTCTGAGGCGCATCAGACCTGAAAATATTATCACCCAAAGTCATCATAGCGAGCCTTGGGCAATTCTTACTCCTGTTGGATAATTCATTCTCTCTCCGAGCTTAAATCATGTCAACCTAATTTATTTGCTCTATAGTTCCTCAATTTTGTCCGGATGTAATGAAAAAGGTACTGCTGTGCATATCCGGCATGCGGTCCAAAGTGGGTGGCGGCGAACTGTTGCAGTTTTTTTTCACTCGCCCGCCGCCGGGGAAAATACAGTTCCTGCAAGGCTCGTTTGACCCAGACGTCCAGCGGAAACGCGGAATCAAATCCGTAAGCAAATAGCAGGACGCAATCCGCAATCTTGGCGCCTACTCCGTGCAAGGTCATCAGCTTCTGGCGCGCTTCGGCATAGGACAAAACCCCCAGCTTCTCCAGGTCAAATTGGCCACCCTCAATCCTCCTCGCCGCGGCCAGGAGGCCGCGAGACCTGAATCCCATCTTGCAAGCACGTAGATCAGCTTCTGTTGCCGCCGCGATTTTTCCCGGGGATGGGAAAGCGAATTCCTGAGGCCAACCGCTGGGAACCGTGATGGGCTCACCAAACCGGGTGCAGAGCAGCGAGATGATTTGCCGGATCTGCACAATCTGTTTTGTGGATGAAAGAATAAAGGACGCCAGGCATTCCCACGGATCCTGGCGCAGCAAACGCAGCCCCTGGCAGCTGGCGACGGCCGCATTCATGGGATCGTCTGGCGGAAAAGTTTTTGTGATGGCGGCGACGTCGGTTTTGATTTGAAGAAACTCCTCCAGCCAAAACCACTCTGCCACGGTGCCTGTTGTTCCAGCGTGGATGCCATGCGGGGTTTGCTTGAGCAGGACAAAGTGAGATCGGATGACCCCCTCCCAGATATCGCCCTGTTTCCGCCAGCGAAATGCCTGACCTGAATCGAGCGTTGCCGCCAGGTCATAATCCACCACTGGCAGGAAGATTTGGCTTTGGACCCCCGAACTGCGCGGCGCAAGGTGAACCAAAGCAGCCGAGGCCGTTGCTGAACCGATTAGGCCTGAGTTGTCCCACGGGTCGTTGTTGGACATTTATTTCAAATGGTAACAACCAAAGATTTCAATGCGTTGGAAGACTCGGCCATCCTTGAGCTTGATATCAAACCGGCCGAGGTTGGTGACCGATTCAAAATGATCGGTGATGCTCGTCGGCGCGGTGGTCAGTGGTGGAATGTTGACGTAGTCAAACTCCTGGTGATTGAGCCATTTCCAAACCCAGCCGGATTCAATTTTGTAGGGCTCCAACTGACGCACGAACACGGCATTTTCACCGCGACGCGTATCGAGATAATGATATTCAGGCCAGAAATAAAACTGGCTCAACGGCCGGTCGGCATCCAGGCAATAAACCAGCGGTTTTGGCGAATCGACGGCGCCGCGGGCTGCCGCGGAGTAAAATGAGAAAAGCCCCGCGGTGGCGTAGCGATCCGCGATGACAAAAGAATTGGGATCAAACCGGACCCGTTCTTTTTCCACCATTTGAGTGGTCTCCCGCCAACCCCGCACCCGGTGAGATGGGTCCACCTCACCGGGCAATTTGGCAACCAGTTTTCCGATCAGATCGGAATCGTACATGAACGCGGATAAGATAATCCCGGGGAACAGACCGGCAACCAAAAGACATTTTGCGAACCGTTGCCGGTCGTGCCAGTACAAGGCCGTGAGGCAGAAAAGGGGCGGGACGACCGGTGCGATCCAATTTGGTAATATTCTGGAGTGCAGCGCATAAAGTGCATGACCAACGAACACCGGCACACTCATGCAAAAGAGGTAAAGCGCCAGGGGGTTTTCCTTCCGTTGCTTCCAGGTGGCGAATGCGGCCCAACACGCCGCGACAAAGAAAACCGGATTCAACAAGCCTGCTTCAGAAAGGATGAAATCAAGAAAATTAGCCAGGGTTGGATGCCACGGATGATTTAATCCGGCATTGTCGCTCAGGTGGTGGAACGTCACCCAGCCATGCTGGGCATTCCAAATGATGGAGGGCAGTAAACCCAGGCTGAAAATCAGCAGCGCCAGCCAAGGACCCGCTGTTCGCAGTTGTGGGCGTGCCGCAGGTTGCAAACCGAAGAATATTGCCCAACACAGGATCTGGTAAACGGCGCTCTGTTTGAACAGCACACCAAGTCCCATTGCGAGCCCGGCGCAGAGCCAGTCTCGAGTAGTCACGTTAGGCTGCAGCGCCCTCCAACCGGCGACTATCGCCAACATCCAGCAGAGCACCAGCGGCGGATCAATTGTCATCAAAACCGATCCAGCCACCAGCAATGGCGTTGCCAGTGTGGCCATCAAGACCCAAAAAGCCGTGCGTGCCCCGGTTTCCCTCGCCAGAAACCGCAGGACCACAAAACTTAAGACAGCGGCAATGACGGGCGAAAAAAAACGCACGCCCAGCTCGGTGTCGCCGGCAATATGCGTCCCCGCCCATTGAAGCAGCGCGATTCCCGTTGGCTTGCTGAAATACGAAAGTGCCAGGTGCTTTGACCAAAGCCATTGATAGGCCTCATCGCCACTTAAACTGATCAGTCCACTGGCGAGGTAGATCCAGCGGGCCACCAATCCCAACACAATGACGAAGTAGCCCAGCCGCAACCACTCCACTTCCGGCGCAGAATCACCCGCGGCCGCAATTTTTGTTTCTAGTTTCGGTTTAGCTAACTGGGGATTCACCAGTGAGGGCAGTTGCAAGTGCCAGCACGGAAAGTATTTTCGGCCGATAAAATTCCACGCTGATTGGGTCAACACGGTGAGGCAGATGGCATATCCGCATCCGAGAATCGCGCCAGCGGTGACGTCACCGGGATAATGAACTCCGCAATAAACTCGCGAAAAAGCCACCACCGCGGCCATGGGATACATGAACCAGGCACTGCGGCGATAAAAAAGGAACATGACCGTGGCGGCTGCGAACCAATTGGCGGCATGTGCGGAGGGCATGCTGCCGGAAGCGGAGCAGCCCAGCCGTTCAACCACTTCCGATAGCGCCATGCAGGGCCTCGGTCGGCCGACGGCGTTCTTAATGGTGCCGATAACCAGCGGATCACCAGCTGCCACCACCACCAGGATTAAAATGGCGCAGATCCGGCCCCGCGCACCACCACGAATCAAGGCCACGATGAAAATGACCACCACTGCGATGGTGAACCAGCGCAGGGCACCATGACCGCCACTCAACAGCGGCATAAGCCAGTCAAAAACCGGATTGCTCAGCGTGCCATTGACGAAATGAAACAGCGCAGTGTCAAGCGATTGAAGCCATTGCATTGACGATATTCTAATGAAGCCCTGAAGATTGGAAAACTCAATTGCGGCGGGGTCCGCCTTTTCGCCGTTCGCGTCTATTTATTTTTAACTTCGATGCTGGCGAAGAGACTTTCCATATTGTTGAACGGCAAATTGACATTGCCCTTCGGCTGCAGTATTTGGCGGAGATAATCCACTGCGTCCGGAATATTGCGGATGGATTTGGGCATGATTGCACCGGAGGCATTCGCATGACCGCCGCCTTGGAATTTCTCGGCGATCTTCAGAGCCTCACCATTGCGACTGCGAAAACTGGCGATGACCAGGTTGTTAGCCCTTTTGAACAAGGTGACCAATACCGAGTAATGCGTCGCTTTTCTCTCCAGCAACTGGTGTACGATCAGGTTGGTGTTACCGACGATGGTATCGACCAAGCCGACTGCAGGCGAAATCTCGGCGATGTTTTTCCGGCTCCATTCGAAACCCAGCGGATCCTCGATCCGCCGCTTCACCGCCATGACCTCCAGCAGAGGATGATCCAGTAACAGCTCAATCTCGCCGCCGATCAAAGTATGCAGGTTCCAGAATTGATAAATCTTCACCAGATTCGCGTAATCGTTCGCGATCACAAAATCCGGATCGTTCTCCAAAAACAAATCCGCGACATTGCTCAAATGGACCAACCGGTCAAGGGTGGGGGACGCAATATCATGCTCTTTGCAAAGTTCGTAACAGAGGAGGCTGGCCGACTTGTTGACGTCATGAATCAGGCCGGCATTCTTGGGCGGGGTTTCCGTGATGTGATGATCAATGACCAGCCATTCCGGTTTGTCCATGCGAGCTTCGAAGGCGAAATCCGTCACCCAGGCCGCCCGCTCACGCAAGTCACGCTGCTTCCAATAGTTATAATGATACGCTTCCAGCGGAACCGGCTTTTGGTAGGTTTTCCGGGCCAGTTTTTGCAGCAATAACCCGGCGACAAACCCATCCAAATCACTCTCATGGGTGAAAATGACTTCCGGTTTGGATAGAGATATCATCGACCCAGCATACGCCGGGTTGAGCCGTGTGGCGAGCCGGATTTCAGGGGAGGGTTGGATCAGCGCTGGGATGCGAGTTTGATCACGTTCCGGTGAAAAATGCGCCAGCCAAAGCCATCCAGTTGAAAATTCGTCAAATTGTCGGAGGAACCTCCCGGCAGGCCGGCAATGGCCATCTCTCTAAATTCCGGTGCGCCTTCCACCGTCAAGGTTCCGGTGGTGGGCCGATTGGAAAAATTAATGACCACGACAAATTCGTCCTTGTCATCCTGCCGCAGGAACGAGACGATTCTTGAGGGATCCGAGTTTGTCAACCAAACGAGTTGCCCGCTGGTCAGAGCCGGGTAATGCTTTCGCAACTCAATCAGGTCGTGATAAATACTCCGGAGGGGAGGCCGTTCCTTGGGGTGCCAGAAAATCGGCAGCTTGTAAAAGAGGGCGGGATCGCCGGATTCGGTGGCATCACCCACTTCCATACCATTGTAGATGAGCGGTACCCCATCCATGGTGAACATGAGGGCCGAGGCGGCCAAGGCACCGTCCACCCCGAAGCGGGCCACCGCGCGTTCCTCGTCGTGATCGTCAGAAATTCGCATGTGCAAAGAGCCGCGCGGAAATTCTTGGAGACTTTCTTCCCAAGTCTTGCTGATCTCCGACGCCGGGGCATCGTGGGTCATGACGTTGTTCAGAGTGGCGAGCAGCGGCCACGAATAATCAATATCAAAAGCGTTGGTCAGCAACTCGGGTTTGCTCGCTTCCGCCAGCATCATGATGTCGGGTTTTATTTTGGTTAATTCCGCCCGGGCCTGTTCCCAAAAGTCAGTCGGCACCGCATAGGCGACGTCGCAGCGAAAGCCATCCACATCAGCCGTCTGAATCCAATATTTCATCATGGCGATCATGTACTTGCGCAGCTCGAGATTCTGATAATTGAGGCCGGCGACATCCGTCCATTCCGGCATGGGCGGAATGATTTGGCCGTTGGCATCCTGTTTGTAAAAATCGGGATGAGCCATCATGACGTTGTCCCAGGCAGTGTGGTTGGCCACCAAATCCATGATCACTTTCATGTCCCTTTGATGCGCGCCATCAACGAGCCGTTGAAAATCTTTCAGGGTTCCGTAATCCGGATTGATCGCGTAATAATCCTTGATCGCGTAGGGGCTCCCGAAGTCGCCTTTGCGGCCCTTCTCACCAATCGGATGAATCGGCATGATCCAGAGGATATTGACGCCAAGGGCTTTAATATCATCAAGATGAGCCGTCACACCGTCAAAATTTCCCGCCGATGAAAAATCGCGCGGGAATATTTCGTAAATTGTCCCCGTTCTGAGCCAGTCAGGGGAAGGTCGGGCGCTGGCGTTGGAAAGACTAGGGGAAGCGTAGCCTAGAGAAAATGACAATGCAGACAACGCGGCCAAGACCGCGAATCTCGTCGTCATTCGCAAACAGTTGAAAAACATGGGATTGAAATATGAGCCTAGCCAAACCACTTTAGCCTCCTCAGCGGGCAAATTGTCCAAGCTAAAAAGAGAACTAATTTCCCAAAAGAAAGTCAAGTTAAGTTAAAATGGTGACTTAAGTGGTAATTGAGTCAGTGGGCCGGTGTGTGCTGGGCAAACCAGTTTAAATCTCCCAAGCTCGCAGGATCGCCGCTGACGTTTTGAGCGGGCAAATAGGTGACGAAAGTAACTGGCTGAGTCGTAATGTGGCCTTTCCAGACATGTACCTCCGAATGCCCATCGGCAAACACCATGCCCGCACCTTTACCGTGCAAACTTCCAGGAAGTTCGTTGAACGTGCCATCACCGGTTCCATAGGCATCCGCCGGATTAACAAAGAACGTTGCATCGTCATTGCTGTCAGGATGTTCATCTGTAACCACCCAACTGTCCGACGGCCCAGGACTGTGGAGATCGCTCAATTTCTTTGCTTCATAGAAAGCTGGCCAATTGCCGCCGCCGCCGTCAGCCGCGCTATACCACTTCGAACCATCACCCATTGCCCCGTCCATGGAGCAGGTTCGAATGCGGCTAGACCATCCTGCATTCGCTTGTTTTGGGGAAACTTTGTCAGCGGGACAAATGAAAATTTGGAGCGAGTTGGCGACATAACTCCCGAGGAGCGCCGTTCCATAAATGGGACTGTCGGCGGTCATGTACAAAGGATTTGTGTTCGCATTGTTCAAACTCCAATCCATTACTACTCCGAATGGGCAAACCCAATTTTTGGCTTTATTGGCGCCGACCTCAGGAAATCTATCGTTGTTACTTACCAAACGATCCGAATTATCGTTGGCATACATGAACCACGCCAGGCCAATCTGCTTGTAGTTGCTCATGCACTTGATGCTGATGGCGCGCTGCTTGGCGCTGCTTAGTGCCGGCAGGAGCATGGCGGCCAGAATGGCGATGATGGCGATGACCACCAACAATTCAATCAACGTGAATCCCGAACTACTCTTGCGTGACTTCATATATATTGTTCCAACTTTTCTTTTCTTGCCGCCCAACCGGAAAACAAATCCGATTGAGCGGCCCGAGTTTCTTGATGCGAATCTTTACGATTATTTCTCGAGCAACCGGAAGAACGTATTGGCGCCAGCAGTCGGCCAATTGGTTTGACTGATCAGGCCATTGGTTGAACTTATGCCGGCTGACCAGTATGCGCCACTGGTTAGCGGGAGGGTAGTCCACGAAGCGCCGTTGATGCTGCTGGAGGTTTGAACTGTCACGTTCGGCGCACCGAGCCAGCTCAGCAGGACTGTGCCGGGGACGCCCTTTCCAACCGACAGCTCGCCGAATTGGGGCTCATTATACTGGTTGCCGAAGGTATCCGTCGGGAAACTATAGGCACCCGTAGGGATGGAGCGAATGATGCGGAGGTGATTACTGCCGGAAGGAGCTTCATTATCTTGTCCGTCAATGCTATATTTGTATATTACTGAAAGAGCGCTTCCCAAGGGGATGCTGAAGGTGCCTGAGTATACGTTAGGCTGGGGACCAACCGGGTTATTGGTCAGTTGATAGCTGGCCAAGGCTATCGGAGTCCATGAAGCCCAATTCAACCATGATCCGTTGACAAACACCACGTCCGAGCTGGGGTTAAAGGCCGTGGTGGTCCCGTACTGAACAGCGCTGGTCATGTCCACAGCGAAACTGACATTGACCGCGGTCGAGAGGAGATCGTTAAGGGTTTGGTCGCTGAACAACACGGTCTGAACCGAATATGCCGCCTGGCTCGGTATGGTCAGGGTACGGTTATTGCCGCTTGTCGAGATCGGCTGTTCGTAGACCGTGCCGCTACCGCCATTATACGTGAATTTCCACGATTGGCCAGACCCTTGACCGGCGGTTAAGGTCACATAGTAAATATTGGTATTACTGGCACTCGGATTGTTAGTCATCATGGTGCTTGCATTATTGTTCCAGTTACCATTGATACCCTGGCAAAATACTCCATCGCTGGGAGTCCAGACCCCGTAATAAAGCTGGACTGACATATCAACTGAAAACGTAACCTGGGAGAGGGGCGCAAAGGGTTGGTCGTTGTAAAAGACCGTCGCGAGAGTAAGCGCCGCAGCAGGATTGGGATTCACAAAAAATCGGTTGTTGCCGGAATCATGTACCAATGCGGTACCTTCATAATTGCCGTTCTCAACAAATTTAAAGGGTACGGTCGCGCCGGGTGAAGCCGCGACGGCGAAGGTTCCCACGTACACGTTGGAAGACACGAGGCCATATTGATTGGTGACCAGAATTGTTGGCGTCCAAGTTAAAACATTCGTGCTAGCTCCGCCGGGCCAACCGTTAAACCATCCACTCACAACTACTGTACTTGAGCCATTTGTGAATAATCCGAGGTTTATTTGCTGGGACATATCCACCTGGAACGTTATTTCGTTTGTCGTTGGCGCCCCACTATCGCCATAAAATGCAGTCGGCACGGTCACACTCGCCCCACTGGTGGTCGGAAGGTTGGCGGCGCGGTTATTACCGTCGGCGCAGGTTTCGTAATTATTGGCGCCGTTGGTGTTGATGACAAATTTATAGTCCACAGCCAGGCCGTTGGAGTCGGTCAGATCGTTGACGGTGCCTGAATAAACGGTTGAGCTGCCCACCTGGGTCAACTGGTATTCACCCCAGCCATTAAATGTTCCTGACACCGATACGGTTTCGGTCCCCGGGGTGAAAGTTCCATTGGCAATGTTTGTCCCGAGATCCACGCTAAAAGTAACAAAGCTGTTCGCGGTGGCGTGGGCGGTTATGATTCCGGCGGCTCCAAGCAGGAGACCGGCGAGAAAACTGCGTTGTTTTGACTTGATGTTCATATGACTGTGTTGGGTTGGTGGGGTTAAATGACTATTTTTGCCAAATAATGTGATGGGACATGACTAGAACTTACAACATCTCCCCGATTATGCTATCGCATGATTGTGCGGTGGGAGGCGGTCAGAGTGAGACCTCCGAGTTCTGAAAGGTATTTCAACCGTCAAATTTGAAGAGTGCGACATGTGGGAAGATTAGTTACCCATCCTTTTCGGAGGATGCCATGTGCAATAAAAAGCAATGCTTATGAGTTCAGAAAAGCCGATTCAGGGGATTGGGTTCACGAGCCGGCTGCCAGAAAGTATCTGTCCCCGAACGACGTTTAAGTTGGAGGGGGTCTTTACCGGCAATCCTTAAAACGAGGCCGACCGGGGTAAGGATGAAGATAAAAAATGCGACCAAGGCCACGAATCCAAGCACCCGACTGGAGGCAAACCCCACTCGCATGGAAAAGCGGTAATAGGCGCGAAACCAAACCGGCTGCAGGCAGGCGCAAATGGCCACGAGGATGGCAATCGCTAAAATTGCCAACCAGAGATGGGGAGCCAGATGACGCCGCCATCGCAATACCGAACTGATTAGCGCCACGCCAAACGCGGCGAGCAAGGCTTGCTTTCGCCACTCTTTCGGGTTTTCGCTGAATTTTAATTTCATGTTAATCGGCTTGCGGCTGGACTCGCCGGGAAATGTTTTTTGGGGCTTGCGCGAGGCGCTCAATGACAAACGGCCCCATGATGAGATAATCCATTTCCGTGTTCATAAAGCACCGATAGGCGTCGTCCGGCGTGCAGACAATCGGTTCCCCGCGCACGTTAAACGAAGTATTGACCAGCACCGCACAGCCGGTTTCTTCCTCAAATCGGCTCAGCAAATCGTAAAGCAGTGGATTGCCGTCGCGCGAAACGGTCTGGATCCGGGCGGAATAGTCCACATGAGTGACCGCGGGCAGGGTGGAACGCTCCGCTTTTAACAGATCGATGCCCGTAAGGTTGCTTGGCAAAGGTTTGCGAAGCTCCGGCTTTAGCGGGGCGACCAGGAGCATGTAGGGTGAGTCCACGGTCAGCTCAAAATAATTCGAGACCCGTTCGCGAAGGACGATCGGTGCAAATGGTCGGAATGATTCGCGAAATTTCACCTTCAAATTCATCACTGATTGCATCTTCACGGACCGGGCGTCTCCCAGAATGGAGCGATTGCCCAGCGCGCGGGGACCGAATTCCATCCTTCCTTGGAACCAGCCGATCACCTTGCCTGCCTCCAATAAATCCACTGTGAAACCAAGCAGTTCGGAAAACTCGAGTTTGGTAAACTTGGCGCCGTTGGCATTCAACGCGGAGGCGATTTCATCCTCGGTGAATTCCGGACCAAGCAAAGCCGACTGCATCGAATCGGATTGCACCGCCGTTCGCACATTTTCCGGATGCGCATACCAGGCTGCCAAGGCTGCACCCAAGGCGCCGCCGGCGTCGCCGGCGGCTGGTTGGATCCACAGTCGATCAAAGATGTTCGCGCGCAAAATCTGGCCATTCGCCACACAATTCAGCGCCACGCCACCCGCCAGGCAAAGGTATTTTGAGCCGGTAACCTCGCGGGCATGGCGCGCCAGTTTCAGCATGATTTCCTCGGTAACCAGCTGGATTGAGCGCGCCACGTCCATATGCCGCTGCTCAATTCTGTCCTCCGAACCTCGTGGCGGGCCTCCAAGCAGGTCGAAAAACTTGCTGTTGGTCATCGTGGTGCCGCTAAGAAAATTGAAAAAGTCGAGGTTCAGGCGAAACGAACCGTCGAGCTTCACTTCCATCAATTCGCTGCGGATGGCGTTGGCGAACCGAGGTTCGCCATACGGGGCAAGGCCCATTAATTTATATTCACCTGAGTTAATGCGAAAACCGCAATAATCAGTGAATGCGGAATAGACCAGGCCGAGAGAATGCGGAAAGCGCAGCTCCTGGTGCAGTTTAATTTCGCGTCCTTTGCCCGACCCGATCGTGGTGGTCGCCCACTCTCCCACGCCATCGATGGTGAGGATGGCGGCTTCGTCAAAGGGAGAGGGATAAAACGCACTGGCCGCATGCGCTTGATGATGTTCAGTGAAAAGAATCGGACAGTCGTCGCGCAACCCGGGCAACTCTTCCCGGATAGTTTTGCGCAGGTCCAACTTGCCACCCAGCCAGTTCGCGAGGACGGTTGGAAATGTCCGCAGACCTCCGGGTGCCACGGCCAGATAAGTCTCGAGCAGCCGGGCAAACTTGAGCATCGGTTTATCGTAAAACACCACCGCATCCAACTGCTCCAGCGTCAATTTGGCGTGGCGGAGGCAAAATTGAACCGCCTGTTGTGGAAACTCGGAATCATTTTTCTTGCGGGTGAAGCGTTCCTCCTGCGCGGCGCAAATGATCTTTCCGTCGCAAACAAGGGCCGCGGCGGAGTCATGGTAAAACGCCGAAATTCCCAGGACGTTTCGCGGTGCGGCCATGACTCAGAGAAATGGATAGAGCGCCCAGGCAATTCCTGAACTGCCGGCGAAGAGAATAATCGCCCCCAACAGCAACAGCACCAAAATCAGGGGAATCAACCACCATTTCTTTTCCGTCTTGGCGAAGCGGAAAAATTCTTTGATTAATGACCACATGGATTCAGCTAGGTTATGTCAGGTTGGGGGTCCGGTCAATTTCCCGATTGTTGCAACAGCATTTGGACCTTGCCCAATGCTTCCTGGGCGTTTCTATAACCGGGCTCCAAGCGGAGGGATTCGCTGAATTCGCGCCGTGCATCCTCCAGATGACCCAGCTTTGCAAGTTCCACTCCGTAGTTAAAATGGGTGCGCGAATAACCCGGATTCAATCGGGCAGCGGTGGCAAATTCCTTCAGCGAATCGTCCAATTGATTCGCGGCGTCCAATATTCCGCCTAATTGAAAGTGGATTTGCCAGTCGTCCGTGCCCATATGGGCGGCATCACGGTAACACTCCAGTGCTTCGGCTGGTTGGTTCAACAGTTCGTAAACTTTGCCCATCCTGAAAATCGTTTGGGCGTCCTCAGGACGTTGGTGGCGTGCGATGGCGTAGCTCGACAGGGCTTCACCATATTTTTGCTGTGCCGCCAGCGCGTTGCCAAGTTCATACCAGCCATCCGTCAGACTTGGATGAATGGCTACCGCCTTCCTTAAATTCGACTCTGCCTCGTCCAACTTTCCGCTGCTGCTAAGAAACCGGCCCATTTGAAAATAAGGCAGATAATCGTGGGGAATGAGATTATTCACCCGTTGCCACTCGACAATGGAGTCCGGGATATCACCGCTGGCCTGCAAAAAGAGCGCGTAATTTTCCTTCAACTCAAAATCATCCGGTTCCCGGGCAATTTGAGCTTCGAAATTCTGGCGGGCTGACGCGGCGTTATTGGTGTCCATTCGGGCCTGCAAATCCTGAATCCGGGTTGATAACTTTCCCTCGCGGTCGGCATTACCAGGCTGGCCGCTGAAGGGTGGCACCAACAGGCGGCTGGCCATCGATTTCAAGATGGTTATTCTGTTCCAATCAGACAACCCGAGCCGATCGTCACATTCCGGCTTTGACATCCAGCCGTCGTGGCGTGTGAATGTTTCGGGCATGGTTTTTTCAAGTTGTTGGGCCCAAGCCAGCCCGAGCTCGTAGCTTCCACGAAAATCGAAGTGGACGTGCTCATAAAACGTTTCCGCGCCGCAGATCTCGTCGGGATTCTGGCGAGCCAGGAAATCGTTGGCGTCAAAGAACGTTACACCGGAACTCTGATGCCTGGTCGCGGCGGCTTGAATCAGACCGTTGAGTCGGGAATCAGTTCGGAACGGCAGGGCGTCATCGTCACACGCGAGCTGCAAATGAATTCGGGCATTGGCGAAATCCTTTTCTGCCAGCAGGCATTGTCCCCAGCCGAATTGCAGGCCGGCATCACGCCCATCCAAGTGTGCTGCCTGTTCATAAGTCTTTTGCGCGGCGGAAAAATCCCCGCCCGACACCTCGTCCCCGGCTTGCTTGAGCAAACTTTCAGCCTGTTCCCGGTCTGAAGTTGAAACAGAGCTCGCTGGAAGGGTGGCAAACGGCGGGCAATCGCGGAGATTTACGCCGACCGTATTCAGTAGAATTTTGGCGCCCGCCCCGGTACCGGTTTTGAGGATATCCTCCAGGTTTTGGGCAAAATTACGATACACATTTCCACGCAGGGGACTGTCGGGAGGAATTTGATTGTTGATGAACATTTCCATGCCGCCCCAGGAGGAACGATCGGCACCGCCATGTTGGAAATGGCGCACCAGTGAAGTGACCCATTGACCGGTTCGAGTTGTCTGAATGGCGGTGACAAAGCGAACGTAGGGGAGGGGTGGTGCGCGGCGACCGAACACGGTGGCGGCACCGAACGGCCCCACCATTTCATTGTTGCCCATGTAAACAATCCAATAATCCCCCTCATGGCGGGCGCATTCGCGGGCGATCGGAACAATCACTTGGGAATTGATGGCAGTAAAGGCCACGTTCACAATTTCGAATTTTGTGCCGGGAAATTTTTGCCGCAACTGCACTTCCAGGTAGCGAGCAGGGCCGTAAGCCGGCTCCGGATCACCCATGGCGGCCGATTCACCGAAAACAAATATGCGGATTGTTCCGGGCGGTTTGACGGCCCGCATCCTCAGCACGCCGGGGTTTCGGGCGTTTTGCGGGGGGAAAAAACGATAGCTGAAAGCGTCGTTTTGGACGTAATAATCCTCGCCGCCGATTTGCATTTTCTTGAAAAAGTGGGGGTCAAATCCATAGCCGGCCAGACGGAGCGTGATTTCCAATGCCGCCAGAAGCAGCAAGGGCAACATCAGGGCAGTGATCCGGAAAGCCCGGAGCCGACCCGCGGAGGGCGGGGGAGGTGCGGCTCGTTTCCTTTTACGTGGGGCTTTCAATGGCGGAAAGTTAGCTCAGGCGGGCGGTTTAAAAAAGCGTTGAATCCGGGGCCGCCATGGCATATTCATGCGGTCAGCCACGCAGATATTTTACCACTGCCTCGGTGCGCGAATGCACGTGCAGTTTTTCATAAACCGTGCGCACGTAACTGCGAACGGTATCGATACTGATATGCATGCGGTCGGCGATTTCCTTGTAGGCGTAGCCGTTTGCAAGTTGGTCCAGGAATTCGCGTTCTGCCGGGGTGAGTTTGGCCAGCGGGGAGGATTCGGCCGCCGGCTTGGAGAAAAATTGGACCACGCGACGCGCCAATTGCGGGGTCATGGGTGCGCCGCCCGTGTACACATCCCGGATTGCTTCGAGCAGGCGGGCTGAGGCGGTGCGCTTCAGCAAATAGCCGCTGGCGCCGGCACGTAGAGAATTGAACAAAGAGTCGCCGTCCTCATAAACCGTCAGCATCAGAAACTGGACGGCCGGATGCGAGGCTTTGATCTGGCGAACACATTCGTAACCCTTCATGCCAGGAAGGTTAATGTCCATCAACACCACATCCGGCGCCAACCGGGGGATCTCCTTCACTGCAATTTCCGCATTCGCGAACTCGCCGACCAGTTTGAAACCCGTCGCGCGATCAATCAACGCTGAGAGACTGCCGCGGATGCCTTCATCGTCGTCGACGATGGCCACTTTAATTTGACTCATATTCTGAATTTGCCTGAACGTAAGCCGCCGCGTGAAAGGATTCAACCGCGAAAATTGACGCGGAATTCCATGCGCGACCCTTTGCCTGGCTCGCTGGTTAACAACAACGTGCCCCCGACCGCCGCGGCGCGGCGCCGCATATTTTCCAGCCCGTTTCGTTTGCCGTGCGACACAGTCGAATTCACGTCAAATCCACGGCCGTTGTCACTGATGGTGATTTCCAAGGCTGAGCCAGTCAGTTTAGCGTGGAGATGGACCTCACTTGCGCCGGCATGCTTCAAGACATTCGTCAGGGTTTCCTTGACGATCAGGAAAATATTATGGCGCACATCCGGCGGCAAAGGCTGGGAAGGCACGTCGTTCGGCAGATCAAGCCGGCAACGGGTGGAATTGCCTTCAAACAACTCGTTGGCAAAGTGGGCAATATAATCCAACAGGCTTTGCAATGTGTCGCTGCCCGGGCGAACGGCCCAGACGATTTCCTCGAGCGCGCGCACGGTTTGATCCGCCGATTGGGCAATTTTCTGGGCATTCAATTCAGTCTGCTCCGGGTTATCCTTTTCGGCACGCAAGAGGCTGCTTAGCAATGAAATCCGTGTCAGTGAAGATCCCAGGTCATCGTGCAAATCCTGCGCAATGCGCGCCCGTTCCCGCTCCAAGGCGTGTTCTTGTTCGGCGCGCTGGATTTGCAGCTGGTATTTTTTCTTCTCTGAGAAGCGAACGCTTACGATCATCGCCGAAAACAGACAAAGCGCCAGCAGACTGCGAAACCACCAAGTCTCCCAGAACCGGACCACCACAAAATCATCAAAAGAGGTTGCGATGGCCATATCGCTGAAAATCCAGCCATTGCCGCCGTCATGCTGCACGCCGCCGGTTCCGTGCCGCAAGCGAACCTCGTCAAATGATGCGTTGGCCTTAAATTTGGTGGTCAGATCGTCGGATTGGTTTTCCGAGGTTGCCCCATGGCCTAAATCAGGATCCAGCCAAACCGTGATTAAGTCGTCCCCGCCGGGAATGTATTGCACCTTGAAGACAATGGTTCGGGGATGATCATGAAGCGGCAATTCGTAAGGTAAGAATTTTCCCAGTCCTTCTCCTTCAGGATGCGCTGATTTCAGGTTGAATTCATCCGCGTCTATCCCGGCAATGGGGTCTGTCGCTGGCTTGTTTGAAGGGCCGGTTTCGGCGGCAAAAGCCGCCGAATAACCCCAGGCTTCCAGCGCGTTACCCACACCCAGTCGATAGTGGTTGGTTTCACATAACTGAAAGAGCGCGAAATAAGGCTCATTGGCGGCGTCCGAGAGCGGGTCGACGTGGAATTTGAAATAAAGCGCGTCGCTCGACTTGTCATCGCGTTTGACGGCGCCACCCAGAATGTCAGTTCCGTCAGGAGTGCTGTGAATGACGCGTGAAGCCGGATCACTCCACAAGATTTTTGCCCGCGCCGGCAGATTGAAAAGGGCCGCCAAAAGCAGCGGCGCCAGCAAAAGGCAAAGGCGGAGCATGGAGAAATGATGCCCCAAGCCATACCGCGACGACAAGCCGCCATATAATCTAACCGGCCGCATGTTTATGCGATTGTTGACACAGGCCATTCTAAAATATAATGCTTGTTATCACGAATTCCCAATAGCGCATTTTCCGCCCGCACGCGGCTGCGTGTCGCCTTAAGGCGGATGTTGCAAGTTGTGATATGCTCGCAATGATGACTGGTCGCACTGGTCTTTACCTGTTCCTGCGAAAGGAGGGCAAGGGGCTTGCGATTGTATCACCACACTCTGCCGCCGGCGTTAGCCGGGCATGATGTTGCAAACCCGGCGGCGCCGACGGTTGAGGGCAGGGTAATCAGTTTTTTCGACCCGCAGCCTGACGGTTAAATTGCACAACGTCCTGGTATCTCACACCTTTGCCGCCAAAAATGTCCAGGGCCGAGCCGATGGTCAGGTCGACCTTGCCTTCCCCCAGTCGGCTGACGGTTTCCAAATCCGACAAAGCGTTCGCCCCGCCGGCGTAAGTGAGGAGCAGCGGCGACCAGCGTCCCAGTTTTTCGACGAGTTCAGTGTCGATTCCCCGGCACAAACCTTCCACATCCACGGCATGGACCAGGAATTCAGTGCAATACTTGGAAAACGTTTGAAGTGTTTCCCCGCTGACCACCAAATCCGTGAATTTCTGCCAGCGATCCGTGACTACGTAATAGTGGTCTGCGCGCTTGCGACAACTCAAATCCAAGACCAACCGGGCTTTGCCAATGGATTTAACCAGCTCCTCCAACCGCTCCCAATCCACCCGGCCCTCCCGGAACACCCAACTGGTGACGATGACATGGGAAGCCCCTGCGTCCAGCCACTTGCGGGCATTTTGTAAATTGACTCCGCCGCCGATTTGCAACCCCCCGGGGAAGGCAGCCAGCGCGTGGCCTGCCTCATCCTCATTGCCCGGTCCCAGCATAATCACGTGTCCGCCCGCAAGTTGATCACGACGGTACAAATCCGCGAACCACGCCGCGGATTTGTCGGCGACAAAATTGGTCTGGAGGGCTTGGGCGCCCAGGGTGCCACCCACGATCTGCTTCACTTTTCCCTCATGAAGGTCGATACACGGTCGAAACATGAAATCAGCGTAAAGTCGGTCGACGTAAGTTGAAAGGAAAACCGCCGCCCGGATTTGCTTTCAGGCCAACTGCGGTTAGCATTCGAGCATGGCGGAGGGCTGGGAGTTGGCGTTGCTTTTGGCGACCGGATTGGTCGCCGGTTTTGTGGATTCCATCGCGGGCGGCGGGGGCCTGATTACGCTCCCCGTGTTGTTGAATCTCGGCATTGACCCGAAGTTGGCTTTGGGGACCAATAAATTGCAGGCCACCTTCGGTTCCGGCAGCGCCACGGTTTATTACGCGCGGGCGGGAGCGGTTAACCTCGCTGAATGCGGCCGCGGATGCATTTTAGCCTTCGTGGGAGCTGCCTGCGGCGCATTGTTGGTGCAGCAGCTCGATGCAAATCTCCTCAAACGGATTATTCCCATCATACTGGTTTTGGTGGCAATTTACCTTTGGCGCCGACCGCAGCTTGGAGAAAAAGACCTTCATCCTCGCATGCCCCGGGAACGTTTTGATCTTTTCTTTGGCTTGGGTATTGGGTTTTACGATGGCCTCCTGGGGCCTGGCACGGGTACTTTCTTCACCATGGCCTTGATGCTGGGGCTGGGTTTCAATCTCACCAAGGCGACCGCCGCTACCAAAGTCCTGAACTTTGCCACCAATATTGCCGCGCTCCTGATTTTTTTGTTGTTTGGTAAAATCTGGTTTGTCGCCGGATTCGTGATGGGGATTGGCCAGTGGCTTGGCGCCCGCGCAGGCAGCAAAATGGTCCTGCGGCATGGTACAAAATTCATCCGGCCGATCTTCTTTTCCGTGGTCATGCTGATTGCGTTAAGGATGATTTACACCTCGTGGTTTCGAGGCCGGTTATAGGCCGGGCGCGGCCGGTTCGAGTGCCAAAGCAATCCATCCGCCTCTCCCATTTCCTTGCATCAAGGCTGGTGAAACGCACCCAGACCCCATATTCTGGCCGGGACCAGCCGGCAGGCGACACTGATAATATTTCTGCCGGCTTGATGATTATGAACAAAACAGAAATTGCAGCCGCCCTGAGACAAGAGGTGGGTGAGATCGAAGTGGCTATCAAAAAACTCCAAACCCGGTGTGAGAAGCTTAAAAAATTCGTTCTCGACCTGGAGGCCGAAATTGAAGGCGAGAAGGTGCGGCAGCCAAGCCCTCTGGAAAAGGGCAAATTTCGCGAAGTGGTGGACCGGGTTTTTGGTGAAAAACCCAAACGTAAAAAAGCCTAACCACCGTCTTCTCACCAAACTTCAACCGGTCCCTTGGGCACCGGAATATGCTCGCGTTGCGTGGACGCCGGGTCGCGCATGAATGAGGCCACCAGCGGGGCGGGTTGGAAGCGGGGCAACAGTTCGCCCCTTTCGTCAAGAAACTGACGGCGCCAACGGAGGTAATCTTCCAGGATTGAATTAAACTGTTCGCGGCTCGCCACCTGAACCACCTTCTTGTTAAACTCATGCGATGGTCCGAATCGCTTGGCGTACCAAGGTGCAACTTTCCGGAACATCCGGCAACCCAACTCCTCTCCAAACACTTCAATCATTAAATCGAGATGCCGGCGCATGACGCGGATTCGTTCGGCAAAAACCGGCTCGGCAGGCAATTCCCCGGAGGCAAGATATTGCCTGGTCCGCTGGAAGATCCAGGGATCATAAAACGCCCCGCGACCGATGCTCACGCCTGCGCAACCGGTGTCGTCCAACATTCTCTTCGCGGCCTCCGGGGTGACAATATCGCCATTGCCGATGACCGGAATGGTCTTTACCGCCGCCACAACTTTCCGAATGCCGGCCAGATTCACCGTCCCGCCAAAACCCTGTTCGCGGGTCCGACCGTGGACAAATATTGCCGCCACGCCGGCATCTTCCAGCGCGCGGGCCAGGTCCGGTGCGGTCAAGTTGTCATCGTCCCATCCCAGTCGCATCTTGGCCGTGACGGGAATTTTCACGCCATTGACCATCTCCCGAACCAGCGCCGCGGTTTTGTCCAACTCGGTCATCATCGCGGAGCCCCCGCCGATTTTCACCACTTTCCTGACCGGACAACCCATGTTGATGTCGACCGAAGCCGCGCCATGCGCTTCAACAATTTGCGCGGCATCGCGCATTTCCCCGGGGACACTACCAAACAATTGCACCGCCAACGGCGAATCAGCGGGCGCGGTCTCAATCAGTTTCAAGGCCTTGGGGTTCTGCTCGATCAACGAACGCGCATTGACCAGATCAGTCGTGGCCAGCCCGAGGCCGCCGACCTCCCGTACCACCAGGCGAAAGGGCAGGTTGGTGTAACCCGCCAGCGGCGAGAGAAATAAATTGCCCGGTAGCTGCATTGATCCGTAGCGCATTGAACCCAAGGTAGCAAAATTCGTTGATTGCGGAAGCGGCTGATTCATGATATTTTGACGGAATCAAAATGTTTGATGACGATAATAGCAAAAAAGGAGCCGACAACGGCCAGAAAAAGCCGCCCGGCGGAGGGTTCAAGATTTCATCAATGACACTGCTGGCGTGGGTCGCGATTATCGCGGCCACGATCGCCTTATTCATGATGAAGGAACGTTATGCCGCGCCGGCGACGACGTTATCGCAATCCGAGTTTTTGAGCATGTTCCAATCCAATCAGGTTGCGCACGCCACCATCAATTTGGGCGGTCAGACCTCCCAATTGACGCCGATTAGTGGCACCTATTACCGGGCCGACAAGGATGGAAAACTGACCAAGGAAGAAGTTCCCTTCATTGCTCCGAATGTTTTTCTGACGCAGAAAATGCTGGACGAATTGCTGGTGTCCGACCGCATTGAGGCTGGTGCGCCAAACGCGATGTTGATGAACGTTGTCTGGGGGGTCGCGCCGTTCCTGATCCTGGGCGCGCTCTTTTGGTTCTTTTTCATTCGTCAGATAAAAATCGCCGGCAAGGGCGCCTTGAGCTTCGGTAAAAGCAAAGCCCGCATGCTGGCCAAGGATCGCAATAAAACGACCTTCAAGGACGTTGCCGGCGTGGATGAGGCCATCGAAGAAGTGTCCGAGCTGGTTGAGTTCCTCAAGGATCCGAAAAAATTCCAGCGGCTCGGCGGTCGCATTCCCAAAGGTGTTTTAATGGTGGGATCGCCCGGCACGGGCAAGACCCTTTTGGCAAAAGCCATTGCGGGCGAAGCTGACGCCAGTTTCTTCAGCATCAGCGGCTCCGACTTTGTTGAAATGTTTGTTGGTGTGGGCGCCAGCCGCGTGCGCGACATGTTTGAGCAGGCGCGCAAGGCCACTCCCTGCCTGATTTTCATCGACGAAATTGACGCCGTCGGACGTTCGCGCGGCCACGGCCTTGGTGGCGGTAACGATGAACGTGAACAGACTCTGAACGCCCTGCTGGTGGAGATGGACGGTTTTGACACCCAGGAAGGCATCATCATCATTGCTGCAACCAATCGGCCTGATGTACTGGATCCGGCGTTGTTGCGGCCCGGCCGTTTTGACCGCCAGGTTACGGTCAGCCTCCCGGATGTTCGTGGTCGAGAGGCAATCCTGAAAGTCCATGCCAAGAACGTTAAGCTCGCCCCCGATGTTGATTTGTCGGTGATCGCCCGCGGCACTCCTGGGTACTCCGGCGCTGAACTGGCAAACCTTCTCAACGAGGCCGCCTTGCTCGCTGCGCGCACCAATAAAAAAGCGATTGGTTTGCCAGAGTTGGAAGAAGCTCGCGACAAAGTCCGCTGGGGACGGGAACGCCGCAGCCTCGCCATGACGGCCGAGGACAAGAAATTCACCGCCTGGCATGAGGCAGGTCACGCGCTCGTCAACGTGCTGCTGGAACACACTCACCCCCTGCACAAAGTCACTATCATCCCCCGCGGTCAAGCCCTGGGCGCCACGATGTATTTGCCCAAGGACGATATTTTGAATCGTCGCCGCAAGGAGATGATCGACATGATTGCCGTCACCATGGGCGGCCGCATCGCCGAGCAGATTATTTCTGATGATATTTCCACCGGAGCTGCCGGCGACATCCAGCAGGCGACCCAATTAGCCAAGGCGATGGTCATGCATTGGGGGATGAGCGACAAGTTGGGAAACGTGCTTTATGGAGAGGCGCAGGAATATGTATTTCTTGGCCGGGACATGATGCGTTCCAAAGATTACAGCGAGACCACCGCTCAGGAAATCGATTCCGAGGTGAAACGCATTGTCAATGAGGGTTATTTGACCGCCAAAAACCTTATTGAAACCCACCGCGATAAGTTGGAACTTATCGCCAACGCTTTGCTTGAATATGAAACCCTTGAGGGTTCTCAAGTGGAGGAGATTATCCGGACCGGAACATTTACGCCCACCGTAAAACCACCGAATGACTTGGGACCGATGATGGGAGCGCCCGCCGGAACGCCTTTGCCTGATGCTCCTGCGAAGTCCGTCCCGCCCAAATTGGGAGGCCTTGGCTCGCCCGCGCCGATGCCAGCTGGCTAAGCTGCGTTTACCCTGGGTGGGTTTACTCGGAGCTTTTTTCGAGGTTTTGCAAATCCTCGGCCAGAAACTGCGTCACATCCTTGAAGCGGGCCACATTCTCAGGTGTGATCTCCATAAGCGTTTTGTGCGCTTCCAGACTGGTGCGGGTGATTTGTTCATGCGTCGGCACAGTGGCTTCAGTCTCGCACTGTTTCATGTCGATGGGCAGCTTGAGTTCCCCGGTGGTCATCTTGAACAAATGAACCGCCCCCAGATTCTCCAACAATTCACGCACCCGCTCGCTCGCGTTTAAAAGTTCCACACCCCGGTCAGTCGGGGCGCCATTCGGATTTAATTTCATTCCAAACCCGGCCAGCACTCCCAAAAAAGTGCTGTCCATCAATACACAGCTTTGCAATTCGATCACGAAATGCGAAAAGCCTTTTTGGGCGAGTTTTTCCAGCAGGATTTTGAAATCCGGACTCGAGGCGAAATTCGCGCGGCCGCCGATTCTTATCCACGCTGCATTCTTCCCCACAAATACTGACAAGCTTGCCGATGACATGTTTCCTTTTGAGCTTAAGCCGCCGCGGGCGGCGACACAATTTGAACCAGGGTGTGTTGCAGCACCATGGCCTCATCCAATCCACTCGACACCAAACGCTGGTTGCAGCGCAGCAACAACTCCATCGCGCGCACCAATTCGGACGAACTGTATTTTTTTATCTGCGAGAGTGCTTTGTAAAGAACATAAGGATTCAAGGCGAGGGGGTTGAATTTTTTGTCCGCCGGAAATTTGTCCGCCGGGACGCGCTCCAGTTGCGATTTAAAGTGATTATAATCGTTGGTGGGTTTCACCCAGCCTTCTTGCACCATTTCCCTTAATAGGATCAAGGCCCGCACTTTTCCAATCAAACCATACAGCAGGCCGATTTCCGATTTATCCTTGTCAAACTTGGTTTCCCAAAGTTCTTCATCCAGCCGCTTCAGCAGGCGGGGCAGGTCGCGGTCGCCCAAGGCGTCACCCAGCGCGAACGCCCGCGCGGTTTTATTCCGCGAACAAATGGCCACCACGTCCGCCATTTCAATCGTGTCACGGCCACCGATATACGCGCTGAGTTTTTCGATTTCACTGTCCAACTGCCGCGCGTGGGGTCCGACACGAGTAATCAACTCAGCCAGAGCTTCCTCGGAAGCTTCCTTCTCGTGACGGCGAAAAGCACTCCGGGCTGCTTGCTCCGCCCGCCCCACCCAGTCCTTGTCGTCGGCCGACCAGGCGAGATGTGATTCAACCGTGCCCAGCTTGTCGATGGTTTTGTAAAAAGCCTTTCGCTTGTCCACTTTACCCGCGCTGATCAGCAACCGGACACTTTGCCAGGCAAACGTTTTGAGTTCTTCGGTGAGTTCCGCCAGCGTTTCCGTGACCGCGGCAGCAGAGGCCGCTCGTTCCTCCCCGAGGAAGTTGCAGTCTCTCAGCCAGACGACTTTGCCGCTGCCAAAAAAAGGCAGGGTTTGCAGTGCTTCGCGAAGTTTGGCCAGTGCTCTAAGTGCCTCGCCGCTATTGCTGGCGGTGGCCTCGATCACTTCGTGGTCCATTCCGCCGAGTTCCGCCGACCAAAGTTGAAAAACTTGTTTGGCACGCTGTTTGACGGCGAAATCATCATCGCCGCATATCATCAGCAGGGGTTTGGAAGCAACCGAGGCCATGTCATTCCGCTTCACTGCCGGATTCATTCATTTTTTCGAGGACTTCACTCATGTCCTCGACCTGCTCAAATAAAGGGGCGGCCACATAAATGGCTTTTTTTTGCGCTGCCGCCAGGGCCAGGCAATCACTGGGACGAGCGTCCAGTTCCACGATTTTTCGCTCAGTATGGAGTTCGTTCTGTTGTTGCAGGATCAACCGGGCAAAATAAGTGGAATTTTTGAGGTCGGTGATGATGACTCGTTCCACGCTGATGCCAAATCCCAGGAAGACCCGATTGATCAAGTCATGAGTCAGCGGCCGCTCCTTCGGGGTGTCCCGCAAAAACATGCCAATGATAGCGCCCATCTGCGGCTCGACCTGAATCACAAAAACTTTCTGGTCATTGCCGACAAACAAGGCGCAACTGTTGTTGGCCGGCAGAATCCCGCGAATGTCCACTTTCACCACATCCTGTTTCATGCAGAAAACTTACGCTGCCACGGCGGAAAAACAAGTCCGTCCTCAGTGTAATTTATGCGGCTAATAGTTGTCCAAACCTCTGCAAGGGTGTGCCACCCATGGTTTCACCAATGGCCGTAGCGGTCGACCGGCAGTTTTAACCCTTCAGGATAAATCAAATAAACCGTGTTCTGCGAATTTGCCCAGGCGCGTTGGACGTTCTCCCGTCGATAAATGTGGCGCACGTGGCTTTTCTTTAAATTGGTGGCCGGATCGTTGATTACCACATCGCCGTTCTCGGTGAAACCGATACAAACCACCAAATGTCCGTTCCCCGTATCCGGCCGGCCCGGCAGGAGCAAATTCCACCTGGCGGAAATGATCACCGGCAGGCCGGCGGCAATCCAATCTTCCAGTTCACTGAGATCATCAAACCTCGTGACGTAACTCCTCATCCCGGAAAAACTTCCCGCATAGGCGGTGTTGAAAGGCCAATTGCCCGTCCCGGAATAATCGTCATCAAACACTCCCGCCGCCACTTCCGGCACATCATGCTCCAAATCCGGCCGGTTCAAAACTCCCGCCCAGCGCGAAAGAACCATCGCAACCGAAGTGGGACTGCACCAGCCTTTTTCCTGCGGGTAAGCTTCTTGGGAGCGCTCGGGTGTTGGAATGATTTTCCCCCAAGCTTCGCGGTTTGGCGGGTGTTCCGTCTTGGGGGTCTGGCTATTTGAAAATGACAAACCAAGGAATTTTAACCGCGAAATCTCCGGTTTTGTCCCGCCAAACGTCACCCGAATCTGCACCACACGCGCGGCCCTCCTCAATTTCAAGGTATCAGTCGCCACCGTGCCATCGTCGTCTTTTTGTCCGTCCACACTGGTGCGGGGAAAAGCGTGGTTTTCCGGGGACCATTTTCCGAGCGTATAGAATTTGGTCTGATGGTCAGGCCAGACGGCCCGGGCTTCGATGACGAGAAACGTTCCTGCCGGGGTGTCCGCATTCCAGGATACAATGAGTTCATTCCAGTCAATTGCCGCCGTGATCTCCGGGGAAACCCAAAGGGATGCCCCCTGATCGGTGTGTGACCGCTCGAATTTTGAAAACTCGTCCAAGCCGATAAACTGGCTGAAGTCGCTGTGGATCATATGTGGAGCGGTCGCGCAGCCGGTCAAGAAGACCGCGCCGCACAAAAGCAGCAGGTTAAACCGCGTTAACATCACCCGCCAAGTTTTGCACCCGGTTCGGCAATTGTCCAGTGGATGACAGCATATGCAGTCGGACAGCGATTAACTTGCGTTCAACCCGCGGTGTAATTCAGCCATGGCCCCAGCCACCGCTCCATTTCTGCAACGCTTTTGCCTTTGCGACGCGCCAGATCGGCAACCTGATCTTTTCCAAGTTTGCCCACGGCAAAGTACTTGGCTTCAGGATGGGCAAAATATAAACCGCTCACCGAACTGCCCGGCCACATGGCAAAATTCTCGGTTAACTGGATGCCGGCATTCTTCTCCACCTCCAGCAAGTTCCAAAGCGTCGCTTTCTCCGTATGGTCGGGACAGGCTGGGTAACCGGGCGCGGGACGGATCCCGCGATACTTTTCCTCGATCAGATCCTGGGGAGTGAGGTTTTCCGTCCCGCCAAATCCCCAGTTCCGGCGAACGTGCTGATGTAGCATTTCTGCCAATGCTTCCGCCAACCGGTCGGCAATGGCCTCGATCATGATGGCGTTATAATCGTCAAGCTCTTTTTTGTAAGCATCCGCGAGCGCCTTGGTCTGAACTCCAGCAGTGACGGCAAAAGCCCCGAGATAATCCGCGGCGCCCTTTGGGGCGATGAAATCGGCGAGACACCAGTTGGGTGTCCCGTCGCCCTTGTCAATCTGCTGCCGCAGAAAATGGAGGGTCGTCAAAATGCTTTTGCGTGACTCATCCGTATAAAGTTCCACCTCGTCACCAACCCGATTGGC
>Ga0182012_10000196_pt1 | contig 68295 bp, 37 predicted proteins | sample 612S2SmetaG_FD_120486 | JGI IMG/M metagenome (GOLD analysis project Ga0182012, IMG submission 120486) | Permafrost microbial communities from Stordalen Mire, Sweden - 612S2S metaG | ecosystem: Environmental > Terrestrial > Soil > Wetlands > Permafrost | place: Sweden: Stordalen | collected... | reverse complement strand
CGTCTTGCGAAAATCCCAAAGGAACCGGTCGCTCGCTTCGGAGCTGGCCACAACGCGGCCGGCCAGCACCGGCAGCCACGGCGTTGGGTCGTAACCGCGGAGCCTGGTGAAATCGGCGATCATGTTGTCGGTCCAGTTTTGCGCGCCGGCTTCGTAGCTGTCGTTGATCACGTAGCGGATGCCGCGCTTGCCCATCTGATCTGCGCCGATGGTTTGCTTGTAGCTGTCGAGATACTTTTCGAAGTAGTCTTTTACTTCGGCGCGGTTGAGCTTGTCCACTTCAAGACCCGTAGCTTCAGCAGTGGCGGGATGGTTGGTGGTTCCGATCAGCGAATATCCGAACCGGATCACTTCCCACTCGCCTGCGGGTGGAGTCCAGTCGAGCGTGCCATCGGGATGCATCTTCGAAGTGAGATCGATGACGTCGGACTTTTGAATGGCGTCGCTCGGCGCAACCGGTGTGGTGGCATAGCCGTAGAGATCGGGCTCAATATCGAAAGCTGCCTTGGCCTCAAAATGATTCACGCGCGCATCGGGATGCAGCACGAGCTCTGCAATGCGCACATTTTTTACCGGCGACCGGTGTTCCTCGCGGCCATTTGCAGGCGCCGGCAGCGTCTTGAAAGTTACGCGGAAATACTTCGCCGTGGCCGGTGAAATGTCAATTGTGTTTTCGGGCGCGCCGCTACGGGGAATGGACGCAACAACGTGGAAGTTCTGCCCATCGTCGCTGGCTTCCAATGACTCGCCGTCATTCCCAATGCCCGCGTCTCCCCAACTTGGCGGGTACTCATTGTGCACAACGTAGGTGATTGAGCGAATGGTCTGCGGCTGCGGATATTCAAACTGAATCCACGCCTTTTCGCCTTCAGGGGCCTTGGGCAACAGCACCGTCTTTACCAAATCGCCATCGCTCAAGAGCGCGGGATCGATGGCGCCGCCGCTCGATGTGATGGCGGGCTGCAACGCATCGGCCGCCACTTCGCTCGAAGGTATTTTGTAGGCGACCACTTTCGAATCGGCGTAGAACTTGAGACCTTTGGGGTAACTCGTCCCCGACAACTCATTTACGTCAAGATCCTGGAATTTGCCGGTCTCTGTGGGCGGATGCGGCAGCGTTCCGGTGAATGGCTTTCCACCCTCCACGCGCGTCTCGCTCCAGACATACTTCTTCATTCCATGCGAAGCAGGTACCCAGGGGCCGCCGCTTTCGCTCCAGCCCGGCGAGCCTGCAATCGCCATCTCCATGCCGAGCTGATCGCCAAGCGTGATTGCATACTTGAAGGCGTCTTTCCATTCCGGCGTCATGTACGCCAGGCGCTTGTCTACCACCTGGGGCGTGTCGAGCGCGGCGTCGAAGTTCTGGAATCCGCCGAGGCCGACCTTGTGCATCCATTCCTCGTCGAGCTTGATGCCGTCCTTTGAGATGTTCCCATTCATCCAGTGCCACCAGACGCGTGGCTTGGCACTTTCAGGCGGATTCTTGAATCCGCTCTTGAGTGAATCGGGACTGGTTTGTGCCCAGACGGAGCCGAGCGAAACCGCCGCAAGGCAACCTGCGGCAAGCAATAGGACGGCAGTTCGTTTCATCGCTTTTTCCTTCTTCCTCGAATTAATCCGGTAGGCGCAAGTTGTTGGTGCGCCGTTTCTACCGCTGGGTCTGGCGCAATAAAGCTTACAGCGCCGGGGCGGCAGAGAACGGTGTCTTCCTCAACAGAAATATTGTGCCAGATGGAAATACTAGCCCTGGGCCGGCTGGGTTGGCAAACTCCGGCGACGTGTGAGGCAGGACACAGACCACGGTGCTTTTGAAGAGGAATAGTCTCCAGCGGCCCGGGAACGGCTTTGCGGGAGCGATGAATTGTCCGCCTCCAGTCCCAGCCTGCCGGCCAATCTACGCAGGTATTGATTCAGCGTAGCGAAAGGACTCTCTCAATGCTGCATCTTGACACAGGAAATACCGGCTTCATGTTGTTGTGCACCAGCCTCGTTATGCTGATGACTCCCGGCCTGGCTTTCTTCTATGGCGGCCTGGTGGGCCGCAAAAATGTGCTGGCCATCATGATCCAGAGCTTTGTTTCAATGGGCTGGACCACGGTGATCTGGTACGCCTACGGCTACTCGCTGTGCTTCAGCGGCGACTGGCACGGAGTGATTGGCGATCTGCATTATGCGTTTCTTCGCAACATTTCGCTCAGCACTCCGTCGCCGGCCAACGACACCATTCCTTTATTTGTATTTGTCGCTTACCAGATGATGTTCGCCATCATCACACCGGCGCTGATCTCCGGAGCGTTCACCAACCGGGTGACTTTCAAAGCCTACATGCTGTTCCTCACCGGGTGGCTGACATTTGTGTATTTCCCGTTCGTGCACATGATCTGGGGCGGGGGCTTTTTGCAAAGGTGGGGCGTGCTCGATTTCGCGGGCGGAATCGTGGTGCACAACATTGCCGGCATGGCGGCGCTGGCAAGCGTACTCTACGTGGGCCGGCGGAGGGTATTGGACCGCGGACCGCACAGCGTTCCGCTGGTTGCGCTGGGCACCGGGTTGCTCTGGTTCGGTTGGTACGGTTTCAACTCAGGCAGCGAGTTCCGCGTGGATGCGGTGACAGCAACGGCATTTTTGAACACCGATGTGGCCGCTTCGTTTGCCGCTGTCACCTGGCTGATTGTGGCCTGGCTCAACGAGAAGAAGCCGACGTTCCTGGGCTTGCTTACAGGCGCGGTGGCTGGTCTGGCTACCATTACGCCGGCGGCCGGCTACGTGTCGCCTACCACTGCGGTCATTATCGGAATCGTCTCGGGAGTGGTTTGCTACTACGCGGTGGCAATGAAGAACAAGCTGCATTGGGATGACGCGCTCGACGTTTGGGGCGTGCACGGGGTGGGCGGATTCCTGGGCATCATTTTGCTGGGAGTCTTTGCGGACAAGGCCTTCAATCCAGCCGGGGCGAACGGCCTGCTGCAGGGCAACCATGCATTCTTCTTCAAACAGGTGGCGGCGACGCTATTCTCGTCGGTGTGGGCGTTTGTCTTCACTTTTGGCATGTTGAAGGTGATTGACCTGTTCACGCCGGTCAAGGTGACACAGTCTGAAGAGCAGACGGGGCTCGATAGCTTCGAGTTTGGCGAGCAAGCCTATGAGGATGCTATGGCCGAAGATGTTCCCGAGCCGGTAAATTCCGGGGACTAGAATCCGGAAGGCGGGTAACGGCTTTACCGCTGGGGCGGCGTCTGCGCCGCCCCAGCGGATCTGGCAGGTTATTCGAGCTTATTCGGTTTGAAATGTGCCGCTCCGTTAGCGTCTACGCCACGTAGAGCAGCCAGATACCTTGCCTTGAGATTTTCCGGGCTTCCCAATTTTCATGCTCTTTCCATAACAGTCCCCACCGGCGAAGCCGACCCGCCGGGGATGAACCCGTGCCCCATCCATCGAGCGTTTTTTGCTCGATGGGTGGGAGACCACAAAGGCCACCCATCGGCAAACCCCGCCCTGTTTCTTTCTAGCCTGTCTCATCAAAACTGGCACAGATTTTGCCGGTCCGGGCACGGCCACTCGCCAAAACTTTTGCGCATCCAACAACTGGAGTTCTTCTGTAAGGATGACTATGCGCTTGCCCTCGCTTCCAAAATCACCTCAGCTGCGAATTCTCTCCTTATCGGCGGCGGTTTTATTTTCATCGCATGGAATGCCGTCTTTCGCTCAAAGTGCGACCGCAGCCCAGGCGAGCACCGCAGCCCAAACACAATCCGTCATGCCCCCGACTCTTCCTGATCCGACCCGGCCGGAAGTTCAGCCGCGGCTGGACATGGATCACGATCCTATTCCCTCGCCCGATCCCGAGGTTGTTCCGCACACTGACGCCGCATCGCAGCCCGCCCCGGGAGCCAATAACGAAGGAGCGAGTAACGGACTGGAAAAGCGGCAGGACGGCACTTATGTGTTGCATGCCGATGTGGATGAGGTTTTGTTGAACTGCTCGGTGATCGACGAGAAGGGACAAACGGTCAACGATCTCAGGCAGAGCTATTTCAAGGTTTGGGAAGATGGCGTTGAGCAAACCGTCACCTCGCTCCAGCATAGGGACCTTCCCGTATCGATGGGGATACTGGTCGATGATTCGGGATCGATGCTCGACAAGCGCGCCGCAGTAAATTCTGCCACCATGCAGCTGCTGAGAGCGTCCAATCCGGGGGATAGTGCGTTTGTTGTGAACTTCGCCGACAAGGCTTACCTTGACCAGGGATTTACTTCAGACCTGGTTGCGTTGAATCGAGGATTGGACCGCGACGACCCCAGGGGCACAACTGCTCTCTATGACGCGGTGGCAGCTTCTGCTCAGGAGCTGGCGCAGCACGCAAAGGAACGCAAGCAGGCCCTGCTGATTATTACGGACGGCGCAGACAATGCTTCAGAGCTTACTTTGGAGCAGGCAATTCGCCGCGTGGCAAGTCTTGGCGGGCCCGTCGTCTACACCATCGGGCTGCTGTTCGACGCCAACCAGGCGGAGTCGCAGCGGGCCAGGGATGCTCTGGAGCGGTTGTCGCAGGAAACCGGAGGGGTTGCGTACTTTCCAACTTCTCTCGCGGATCTGAATGCTGTTGCTGAGCAAGTGGCTTACGACATCCGCAATCAATATATTGTTGCCTATCACTCCAGCAGACCGGCGAGTCTTGGAGGCTATCGAGCGGTGCATGTTGAGGCGCAGGCTCCCAATCATGGCAGATTGAGCGTGAGAACGCGCCGCGGCTATTTCGCCCAGCCGGCTAAACCTTCCAATACTGCTCAGGCGAATCAATAAATCATGATGACGGGCTACCGCCGCCTGATCCGGCTCGCTGATGATTCAAGTCAAGCAATCGCTTGAGAATCTCCTCTTTGGAGAGGTTGCTGGGCCAGCCGTAGGCGGCGAAGACTGCCTCATCAAGGGCGCGGTGCGCGTTTACGAGCCATTCGGGCCTCTTGTTGTAGAGGTTTGTCAGTGTCCGGTTCTTAAGGTCCTCTGGTGTGATGTCGGGTGGGTTGAGCCAATCGTTGCGCAGTCCGACCAGCTTACGGGCAGCTTCGCCAATGGCTTTGACGCGCGCGTCATCGGATTCGGACGGTTCCTTCCCGGGAGGCCATGGGAAGGGAAAGGTCTCGAAGCTCGAAGACGGCGTATACCGAGGCCTGGTCTCGAGTCGAGTGCCCATTAGCAGCCCCCAGCATTCGTGGGCCAATGAGTGGAGGACACCGAAAAAGTAATCATCCTCTCGCGCAAATACGACAATCGCATGGTCGACAAGAACATCCGGGGTCAACCATACGAACACCCTGTACTTAGCGGTAACCGCAGTGGCAATATAGCGGCTCTGACTTCTGAGAATCGCGCGGAATTTCGGCGATGGTCGGGCGTGCAGCCACCAGTGAGTTTTCTGCCGCACCTCTCTTCTCCCTTCGCGCTCGGGCTTGACTACGTGTCGCACGTACTCAAATGGAGCCTCATACATCGAGGCCTCGGACTCGCTCAGGTCTTCCCCGAAATCGATTACCCAATTGGGCTTTCCATCGAGCAGTTGCCCGCCGTTGTAGCTCTTGACTATGACTTTTGTGTAGTCCCTTCCAAATGGGCTAACCGAGGAAAGCAGTTTACTGGCGACGTCCGCAGCCACGTCGAATGATCCTTTGGATTGTGACCCATATGCCCAGAGTTTTGCGTTCTCTGCGAGGCGGGCCGCAGAGGTCGTATCGCCAGCCGTAGTCAGGTTTGAATTGATGTGGTCGACCTCGGCCCCGTCAAGTGTGCGATAGGACTCCTTGCCGTCGTCGAAAGCGACGAACGAAACATGAACGGCTGCGCCGTCGAGAAGCCAGTCCCGGTCTCCCCATGCCATGAAAATCCGGCCGGTCTCCTCAATTTTCTGCAAGACTTGCCTGTTCACCCCGCCCCGAATACTCTGGGTGGCTAGCAGACCAACCCTGTCAACACGCTCCTTATCGAGTTCCGTCCTCGCTCTTTCGAACCAATAGCACACTAGGTCCGAAAAGCCTGAAAGGCGCCCTTTGTAGAGCTTGAATAGGTCCTCAACGTACTCGTCTCCTAGTTCACGTCTCACTCGGTTGCCGCCCAAGAACGGTGGATTGCCCACGATGAAATTCGCCTTGGGCCATTGAGGTTCGTAAGCCTTACCTTCGGCGTCGTATCGCATGATGGCGTCACCATGCTCGATGTTGGTGAGCTTCTCAAGGATTGGTTCGCGGTCTTCGATAACTCCATGTTCGCGCTTCCACTGGAGAAAACCGATCCAGACCACAACAGACGCTAGCTCGTGCGCATAGAATTCCGTCTCGATACCATAGAGCTGCGTTGGAGAAACCATCTTCGGTAGTACGAGTGAGATGCCCTGCTCGGCGGCAAATTTGCTGGCCTCAAGCCAGAGGTCCAACATGCGCCGGAGAGCCACATAGAGAAAGTTTCCGGAGCCGCAGGCGGGGTCGAGAACGCGTACGGACGTCAGCTCTTCAATCCACTCGCCGAGCAATTTCTCCGATTTGCGGTCGACGCGGAGCCGGGCCTGCCGGGAGTCGCGGCTTGCTTCTTCTGCCCGCTCAATCTCAAGTTGTTCTATAACGCGCAGTTTGACGTCGGCCCATCGCTGCTGAAGCGGGCGCATGAGGACCGGCTCGATGAGAAGAAGAATGTCCTGCTCAGACGTGTAATGCGCGCCGATGAGGGAGCGGCGCCTGGGATCGAGGGAGCGCTCGAAAAGCGTGCCGAAAATCGCGGGAGCAACGTGGGACCAGTCGAAGTTTTTTGAAACTTCGTACAGAATGCCGAGATCGGCCTGATCGAGCTGGAGAACCGCGTTGGAATTGAAAAGATCGCCGTTGAAATGCTTGATTGAATACTCGCCGAAGATTCCGTCCGGTAGGCTCATCGCCTCGAAGAGCAGGGAGAGCTTGCGCAGGAATTTGCGAGGATTGAAGCGATCCTCGTGCACCATGCGGCGGAAAAGATGATTGGGAAGCAGCCCGATGGAATCGGAAAACAGGCAGAACAGAAGGCGCATGAGGAAATGCGCAACCTGCTCGCGATTGGCCCCGAGGCTGCGGTCTTCGAGCTCAAGCCGCTCGGCAAGGCGGCTGAAGAGGCGAGCGGCTTCCTTCGTAACCTGTTCGTCAGTGCGCTCGGGTCGCAGGACGTTGTAATCGCCGAAGAGGGCGCGGAGAACTTCAAGCGGCGGAAGCGGGCAGGTGGCAGTGATCTGATTGTGGTTGAGGTCGTCTAACGTGAATTCATACACGCGCTTGGCGGTAGCCGTAAAGTTGGTGTGCACCTGGAAGCGTTCGAGGTCGCAGACCACGAGCAGCGGGGGATTGCCGAGCTCTTCACGGTAGTCGTTGAGCTGGTCGTACGCCTTTTTAAGGTCCTTGTGCTTGCCTTTGTACTCCCAGCCAAAGTGGTCGCGAAGCCAAACGTCAGCGAAGCCCTTACCACCTCTGGTTTTGCCAACATACTTCTCGAATGCGTAGCTTTCGCCCGCGGAGTCAGCGGCGGCAGGGGGCCTTTCGCCGAGCATGTCGCAAAGATCAATGAAATGCGACTGCGAACCGGCGTTCTCGGTTTGCGAGAAGATCTTCCAGCGATGGACGAATTCCGCGACAGGTAATGGCATGGATCACGGGTAGTGTATATCGCTGGCTCGGGGGCCGCGGCTGAGGCCTCCTGCCTTTCGGCGGCTGCCGTACACAGCTTTGCACTTCCAAGCCATCGCCTTCCGATTTCCACCGGCACATCCTTCAGACGCAACCGCCTACCGCCAACCCCGCCGTCTTTGCATGCAATTACCCCTCTTTGCGCTACATTCAATTGAGTCAAGCAGCAACAAATTGAATGAAAGAGCAGCTTGCGGCGGCAGGCGCCGCGTGAATAATCCGCATGCATGCCGTAAGTCCTTATTTATGAGGATCTTACTCAGCAAGTCATTTGTTTTCAACGGGTTGCAGCCGGAGATCAAAGGTACAGGCCGTTCAAAACAAACCACTTAGCTTGATTTTGAGAGGGGGGGGAGGTACTGTCCGGCCGGGAAGTCACGCCGTCGGCGAGAGATTCGGACCAAATAAGAAAGCCGAGGCAGATCGCCCCGGCTTTTGCGTCTTGAGTGCAACGCGGAACTCAATGGAGGTGGAAATCCACATCGATGATCATCTGCACGGCTACGGGGTGCCCCTGGTACATTGCCGGACGGAACTTGTATTGCCTCACTGCCTCGACGGCCTTATCGTCCAGTCCCATGCCGAGGTGGCGAACGACATGAACGTTTTGCGGGTTTCCCTGCGGGTCCACGATCAGCTGAACGGAAACCGTGCCCTGAAGGTTGGCGCTGCGGGCGTTCTCGGTAAACTCCGGCATGACCGAATGAGTCACCACCGGCGCACTCACGCCGCCACCGACACTCATCACGCCGCCGCCGTATCCGCCGCCGCTACCGGCACCGGCTCCGAGACCATGCCCAATGCCAATGCCGCCGCCGGCGCCGCGATCAAATCCCGAACCGCTGCCGCTGCCTTGCGAAGCCAGAACAACCTGCTGCGACTGCGGCACACCAAGGTTGGGGACGGATGAATTATCGGGGATCTTGATCTGCATGGTTGGTTCAACAGCAAGCTTTGGCTGTTCGAGCCTCGCGATTTGCGGGGGGAGAATTTGAACTCTTGCAATCTTCGGCAAATGCCCCCTGGTGGGCTCAATCAACCGATGCTCACCGCCGCCGCCACCACCACCCTGAACTTTTGCGATCTGCATCACGGGCGGAGGAGGAGGATCGTACAGCGTGAAATTCAATGGCGTCACCGTGGTGTTATCGACGCGAAGCACAGCGCGATGCGACATTGCCAGCCACAAGATGAAAGTAATTGCGACGATATGAACGATGAAAGAGATGACTCTGGAAGTTGGATCGCGCTTAAACTCGAGTGGGCTCGTGCCTTTCCACCAGATGAGGTCCTCGCGCTCATTGGCAGCCACTGCCGGCCGTAGGCCGGCCGGCACCGCAACAGGCCCCCAGTTCAATGAGGCGGCTCCCTGTGCGTCGACCGCAAGCGATGAGCGATTGTACATTTCGTTGCTGTGCGGCTCGCTCACCAGGTTGTATGGCAACTGGCCGCTCAGATAGATCGCCTTCGGATTGTTTGATTCCGGATTGCCCATATTGTTTCGCCGACCTATTCAACTTTCCGGCGCCCCCCTTCTGTTTGTGTTTGCGAAGACTCGGATTTCTTCAGTTGATTGCTTGTGTTGAAAAGAGACGTCGAGGGTTCGATCTACCAGATCCCTTTATCGCTTCCGGTAAGTTTTTGCCCGAGCAGAGCCGCAGAGGCAAGCCAGGGTAATAAGCTGAGCCGTGCACCATTTTCGAGTTCACCCATCTTCAGTACGCCTGCCAGTTGTGTCCCGTAAAGCTCAACAGATTGCGGCATGATGGGGACGCGCAAGAAACTATCCCTGTAGAAAACTTTTTCACCGCCAAACCGGGCTGCAGCTTTTACAAACTGCGGAAGCTCCAGACCGGTTCCACGGTAAATCTTCACGTAATCGGAGACGATTTTGAGGTAAGTCGCAACGCCCTCCCAGATTCCAGCTTGCGTAGCCTGGCGCCGGAGTGCTTCGTAATCGACCAAACCCGCCTCCATGATCTGTGCGCTGTCGACCACATCGCATAGCCTGAAAAAGAAATGCCGGTACATGCGCTGCAGGGTCGAGATCATGATGCGATCGGCAATGGATGCGACACGAAATGCGTGGCCATCAATCTGCACGGGCCTTGACCGCTCCACCAGAGAAGATGCAATCGCCGCCTGCTCGCCGGTCTGCCCGAGGCGGCCAATGTGTATCTCGATAGCCTCCGGCAACCCGGGAATCAGGAAATTCCACTTGCAGGCCAACTTGTCTCCCCAGCTGCGCGGAGCAAGCGTTGCGTGAAAGTGCTCCGTCATGAAGTTGCAAATTTCCCTGGGGCTTGAATTTGTAAACAGATCCAGATCGCTGCCCAGATCGGGCCAATGATCGAGCGATTTGATGACGATAACGCTGTGCCCGTGCCCCTCGATAGACTGGCAGACTTCTTCAAGAAAACGCGTGGCGGTGCGAATGCGCGCGTGTTCAGCATTGAGCGCTTGCCGCGCCAGTTCGACGCGAGCATTGTTGCTGCTGGCTTGATCTTCGTGATCGAGAAGAGCGCTCAAAGCGCGGACCACAACGTGATTCAAGTGAGCCAGCTCAACGAAATTGCTGAACTCGCCCTTGCTCAATTCGAACAGGTACTTTCTCAGCTCATTACCCTGCTCCTCGGATGGGCCGAACAAAAGCTGAGAGAGACAGGCCATCGATCGACGCATAGATATTTGTTTATCTTTATTCGTCATTGATTTATTCGATCCTTTAAGCCGGTAATTTATTCGACACTCTAATTAGGATTCTGCGGGACATCTGGCGACGATGGTTTGCTTTGCGCTGGAGTTGGTTCGTCAGTAGATGCGCCACCGCGTGGTGTAAGTTCGATTGGCGCCGTTTGCAGGTGGCGCTGCTCGCTGTATTTATCCAATGCACCATCTATCTTGCCTTCACTATCCGCGGCGACTGTAAAGAGCCGTCTGCCTTCAGCGACTCGCTGTGTCGCCAACCCAACCTTAGCGTTCGCGTCCGTGGCTGAAGCAGCTTTCTCATAGTAGAATTGCGCTGTCTCCAGGTCTCCGTCCATTTCCGCAACATATCCACGGTTGTTTAATGAAAATGCACTGGACGGATCAGCGGAATAGGCCTGAAGAAAAGCTTTCTTCGCAGCGGCCCAATCGTTCTGGTTCATAGCGGCGACGCCGCGGCGGTTAAACCACGCGGCCTCGGAGTAGTCGGGATTCCTGCTCGCTATCAGGCGTCCCAACCGCCGGGCGCTTGCCGCCGCCATGGCGCTTACCGATTTTCCACCCCACGCAGGATCATTGGTAATGATCACTGCCTGAGAGGATTGCTGACCGGCAACTGTGTTGTAGTAATTGAGCGCGGCCTGATAGTCTCCGACGGCTTCACTTGCAACCCCGAGATTATTCAACGTGAATGGATTCTGCGGGTCGGCGACCAGGGCCTGCTTAAGCATTCGAATGGCCTCGTCGTTGCGATGTTGTGAAAGAAGCCGCACGGCTTCAACATTCAAATGATTGACGCGCATTGGACTGCCCTGAAGCCCATCGATGGCAGCCATCATCGGTTTGCCTTTTAGTTCCTTAGCGCTGCTGCGATCTATAACTGCGTTGCAGCCTTGCTCAGAAGCCAATTGGTAAAACTTGTGCGCGCGGTCCAGTTGTCCCTGTAACTCGGCAATGTATCCCAGGTTATTCAGCGTGAACGGGTCGGCAGGATCGTAAAGATACGCCTTGAGAAAGACGGCCTCTGCCTTGTCGAACTTGCGCTGATTCACTAAATCAACGCCATCCCTGTTCAGCCGCTGAACAAGGCTCAACCTCGAGTGCAAAGGAATGACGATCGCGATCGTACCCCGATCTCGAGCCCAGCCCGCGTGGGCAGCAGCTCCGATCGATAGAACAGCGAGCATCAACATTGAGGCTCTGTTGCGGATCATGGTGTTCTTCCCTAAGCTCGATCGTGCTCGATGTCCTGAAATGCGCCCTGAACTTTTAGATGCGCATTCCCAAGTAGTGTTGCTCTCGCGGTAAACCCCGCAGGCTACTGAAACGCCTTTCGCGACATCGAAATAATTGAATGATCAGTGTTGGAGTTCCCCAAATGTCCAAAATGCTCGTTGTAATTGCAGCAGGCACCCTGTTTCTTGCGCATGCGCCAGCAATTCACTCCCAGTCGTCGTTTCAGCCGGCTGTTAAGCCAGATGTTGTATCTGCAGATTTGGGAGATATGCCTCGACTGCCCCGCGGACATACAACCATTTTCGGGGGCGCAATCAAGGACCTGGACCCGGTCCGGGATGAGTTCAAACTGAATGTGATCGGGCAACGTCCGATGCGAATATTTTTTGACGAACGCACCAAGGTCTTCCGCGACGGGTCAAGGATCGGGCTGCGCGATCTTGGCCCTGAAGAGCATGCCTCGGTGGAGACCACACTGGATGGAGACCAGGTGTTCGCGGTCAGCATTCATATCTTGTCGCAACCCGCCGAGGGTCAATACGATGGCAGAGTGGTGAGCTACAACCCCGCCACTGGCGCACTATTGATCGACGCCAGCGCGTCGCGCGACCCTTTAAAGGTTTTCGTTTTATCGAACACGCAGTTTTCCCGTGCAGGTCAGAGCCAGTTCACATCCATCACATCCGGGCCAGTCGATCTTGCGCCAGGATCGCTTGTATCAATCAAGTTTCATTCACGTGGACCTGGCCAGGCGGCCGCCAGTGCGATCACGGTGCTCGCAGTTCCGGGCAGCTCGTTTGCTTTCAGCGGCAACGTAGCCTCTATCGACTTCCACTCCGGAGTGTTGGTTCTGATTGATCCAACCGATCATAGGAACTACAAGATTTCGTTCAGCTCGGCGCTCTTTCCTCAGAGCCGTAATCTCCATTTGGGAGATCATGTGATGGTAACGGCGACTTATAACGGAACCGGCTTTATGGCCTCCATGCTTGTCCCGAATTAGCCGTAAACATCGCCTGAATGGGCGGGTTGTTGCTGTTGTCAACTCGCACCGGCTTGGCTAAAATCGCGAGACTGGGCCCTATAATGGACCACATCGGCAGTCGTGTTTTATTTGTGCGCGGAACTTCTTTTCTTCGCAGCTTGTTCGCAACACAATCAGGCATTTTTGAGGCGGCATGGGCACACCAGGCAGGCGTGACTTTCTAAAGCGGTGCATTCAGACTTTGCCCGCAGTGCTGCTTCCCCGCGCTGCGTATGCCGGTGACGTTTTGAACCTATCGGCTCCGCAGACACAATACCGCACACCCGCGACGATCGAGCGCTATATTGATCCGCTTCCGATTCCAAAGAGACTAACACCCTCTGAAGTGCACGATGGCGTGGAAAAATACAACGTGCGCATGTTGGAATTCAGTCGCCCCATGCATTCTCAGCTTCCTCCCACGAGACGATGGGGCTATGAGGCGCAGTGTCCCGGTCCGACATTTGAGGCAGTTCGCGGCAGGCGCGTTGAAGTTCACTGGCAGAATAATCTGCCCTCTCAGCATATTTTCGAGATCGATCAGACCTTGCACGGCGCAATGCCGCCATCGCCCGCAGTACGAACAGTACCTCATCTGCACGGCGCGCGCACTCGCTCTGAGAGCGATGGGCTTCCCGAGAAGTGGTTCGTGCCGGGAGGTGCGGCACACTACTCCTACGATAATGATCAGCCGGCCGCAACACTCTGGTATCACGATCATGCGGCGGGCATTACGCGGCTCAATAACTATGCAGGCTTGTCGGGGTTCTATCTACTCCGTGACGAAGTAGAGCGCACGATGGATCTGCCAGCGGGTAACTATGAGATCCCGCTCCTAGTCCAGGATCGAACGCTTGATGAAAGTGGGCAGCTCGTCTATGCGCCGACCTTTGACGACGGGAAACCGCTGGCTTCGGGGGTTTGGGGATCGGAGTTTTTCGGTCAGCTTCCGGTCGTGAACGGAGCGATCTACCCTTACCTCGATGTTGAGCCGCGCCCTTACAGGCTGCGAATACTCAACGGCGCGAACTCGCGCTTTTTCAACCTTTATTTCAACCTGGCCAAGCGGCCTACAGACATACCGGGCCTTGTAACCTTTCACCAGATTGGGACAGATGGCGGTTTTCTGCCCGGGCCAGTAGCACTCAACAAAGTACTGCTCGGACCCGCGGAACGAGCCGATCTGATCATCGATTTTTCTGAACTCGCGGGGAAAACCGTAACGCTGTCGAACGATGCTGCGGCGCCTTACCCAGGATGGGAGTTTGCAACTGCGCATCATCAGCAGTTATACGAATTGATGCAGTTTCGAGTAGTTCTGCCACCCACTCGCAAGAGCAAGTCTGTGAACCTGACGCCATCCCTTTCATTGTCTCCATTGAATGCGGCGGAATCCGTCGTGACCAGAGACTTTGTGCTGTCAGAGGAAATGGATGCGCAGGGACGCTCCGTAAGAATGCTGATTGAGAGCAAACGATACGATGATCCGGTAACTGAGAAAGTGACACTTGGCTCAGTGGAAACATGGCGATTTATCAACGCCACGGATGATTCTCATCCAATGCATTTGCACCTGGTGCAATTCCAGGTTCGCCACCGGCAAGGTTTCGATATTGGGGCTTTTCGCAGCGGTAAGCTCGAGCTCATCGGGAATCCGCGCCCACCCGCAGCCAATGAGGCCGGCAGGAAAGACACTGCCATCGTGAATCCCAGAGACGTACTTACAATACTTGTCCGCTTCGAAGGTTATACGGGCAGATATGTATTTCACTGTCACATGCTGGAGCATGAAGACAACGACATGATGCGCCCCTTTGAAGTTATCCCCTAGTCTCACACTTTGCGCCTTGTAAGGATCCGTGACTCCGGTACTCTTGATGGGTCGCCAACATCGACGGAATGCCGCATAAGGTCGAGGTCTCTGCGGTCAACTGCTCGACTTGCAATTTGCGCAGGTGGCCACAGCTGCTCTATCAATCCTGCTCTGCGCAGTGTGCGTTTGCACCTTTGAAGTTTGAACCAACGAACGTAATTATTGACGACATTGCCGATCATCATTTCTCGACCGGCCATGGAATTCTGCTCGGCCATCTCGTATTCAAGCTCAGGCGATTGCAATATGGCGATCAGTTGCTCCGCGAGATCAGCAGCATTGCCTGGCTCGTAAAAGCGAACCGCCATGCTCTCGTCCTCGACCATTACCCTGAAGTCGGGAAGATCGGAACAAACAATCGGGATTCCGAATTCGCATGCCTGATGAGCTGGTCCGCTCGAACCGGTGGCGGATTGATACGGGATGGCGACAATCGATGTTGACGCGAACAGCTCCGGAATATCCTCTTCCGAGACATACCCGCGAAACTCAATTGGCAAACCAGCCGGCTGAGCGTCGCGTATCGATTCCCAATAACCAACTTTCGTATGATGATTGGCGCCCGCAACAATCAACCTTGCATTCGGAACTCTCTCCAACACCAATGGGAACGCTTCCATCAACGTCTCGAGGCGCTTGTAAGTACCCCAATGTCCAATGGCGAGAATGCGCTTGTCAGGATTGCCACGCCTGGTAAAATCTGGCGGCGTTGGAACAGACCCAAACGTTCCATGCGTTGACAGCAGTACGTTCTGAGCGGAGTATTTCGTCTTCAGGGTGCGATGATAACCGGAAAGCAGTACCGAAAGTGAGTTTGCTTTCAGTAGCGTTCTGGTCGTAACGTTTGCGCCAAACCTGAACATCCGTTCGTTCTTGACTCCTGCACCGGAAAAGTCCACGTGTTCAAGAATGTGGTGCAGGGTGACATGTGTGTAGAATCCCGCGACTCGCGTAAGTGCAGGCGCGGAGAGTCCGGCAAACGCGGCGAATGGCATGTCGGGCGTTGCAAAGCTTGAGAAGACGAGGTTATACCAGACAACGTCGGGTTTCAGGCTGCGAATCGCCTGCAATAAACGCATCGGCGTTCCCACGCTTCCGAACTTCCAGCAGCGAATCACATTGAATCCAGGTAACTCCGGCTGCTGAGCTGCCGGAAGCGGGTTACCATCCTTGTCGGTAGCGAAGTCGTAACTCGTTAATTCGTCCGCCAGGATGGTCAGCTCAATTTCAGGGTTCGCCTGAAGTTCGCGGGCAATATAGTATGCGTATTCATTCAGCTGGCGTCCGCTGGGAGGGAAGGTAGCAACTAGGCACACTTTCATAAGGGTCCTTTGTTTTAAAACACGCTGATCTCTATATACGGCAATACGGCTTGATTTTGAGCCCCAGTAAAATTCATGAACGTCTCTTGTTGAATGCCAGCCGAGAACCGTATCGGATATTTCAGATCGACAGAACCAAGCTCGTCGCTATACTTGCGGTGAAAAGGCCTGGCATAAGAGATTGCAATTCCGCTTTGGATAGCGTCGTAAACACGAAAGCCTCTGACATTTGAGTAAGCGCTCGATGCTTGGATTTCCCAGTTCTTTTTCGGAGCGAACTCGATTGAACCTGCCGGCCGCAGGTTTTGGGCGATGCCTGATTTGGCGCTAACCGTTCGCCACGCGCGCACATCTTCAGCGATCGCGCGGATATCGAGCCGATCAGAGAACCTGCGCTCAAGTCCGATATAGGACGAGGTGTTATAGTCTTCGAAGTTGACCGGTGAAAATACCTGATCGTTCATTCCCCAGCCAGTAACCAGAGCGGTTTTTCCCCATGGCGACCCAACGCGGAAGTCAAGTGCGCTGGTTAGCAACCGGGAATTGAGTTTGCTCTCAGTGAATGGGCCGGTTTCACGGATAGCGTATCCACTAAATGAGACCGCATTGAAGAAGCTGCTCGAAGATACATAAATAAATGTGCGGAATAGATTTTGATTCATCTCCACAGGCGACTCACTGTCGCGGCGAATTGTGGCCTGAATACCTCCATTAAAGACAAGAACATTGCTGCCCAGATGAAGAACTGGATTTACGTCAGTGTTGAATACGTAATCCGTTGTATTTCTGCTGACAATGGAGTTGGTCGCGGGGACCGAGATTTCGCCTTGTGCGTTGCGAACCTGGAAGAATCCGCCGATTGTGGGGAAATTCGCAAGATGCAGGTGGTATGCCTCCGTCGATTGCGTTTGAATGGAAGAGCGCGGCGGCGGAAGGAGCGAGGAGTTGTTGCTCTGGATCGGTTGTTGGGCGTCCAATTTAGAGTCGAGGACATAAACCGTCGAGTCCTCCAAAATTCCCTGCACCGAGAAATCGGCGAGCAGACTTATATTTGGTGTAACCCTCAATCCTTCGTCGGCGCCGGCCTGAAGCATGCTTTGCTCGACCGTCTGGTCATCGCCGGCTGCATTGGATGCCTGCGCAAATGCAGTCAGCGCTTGAGCATTCTGATGCTCCTGGCGATACACATTCGCTTGGGCCAGCAGATATTGGTAATCCGAACCACCGTCGCTCGCAGCTTTGACAGCGGAGAGTTCGGCAGCGGCCCGCGCCGTACTGCCCATTGCCAGGTCGTTGTTCGCCAGGCCTATGCGAACCTCCGCATCTGGCGCGCCGGCCAGCTTTGCACGCTGAAGATAATTTTGCGACAGGTCATACTCATGAGCCGAACGTAACACATCCGCTGCAGCAATGAATTGGCTGCCAGTTGGTTGTTTGGCTTCACCTGCGGCAGCTTCCATCCAGGCCAGAGCGATCTGCCTCTGTGCATCCTCAGTATGATCCTGTTGTGCCATCAACCGCCCGATTGCAATACGCACGCCCACGCGGTTGTTTCCTGCAATTTCCAGCGCTTTCCGAAACTCTTGCATCGCGTCCTTTTGTTCTCCCAGCAGACTGAGCGCCTGCCCAGCAGAGACTAGACTTTCGCTTTGCTGGTCGGGGGGCAACGATTGCATGCGCTGCTCTGCCAATTGAACGTTATGCAACGCGCGATCCCTCTCATCCAGACTCGCGTAGGAACGCGCCAGTAACATATAGATGTTTGGGTTGTCGGGGACCAACCTTTGTGCAGTATCGAGTTCGCCGATCGCAGCGCGACATTGCCGCTCAGACAGCAGCGCATTGCCAAGTGCGAGGTGAAGATCGCCATCGTCTGGAGTGTATTTCAGAGCCAGTCTGTACTCGGCAACAGCCTTTGCCAACATATCCAGCAGGCCGTAGGCGGTCGCGCGGATCACGTGAACATCTCTCGATTCGCCCATCACCTTCTCTGCCATGTCGACTTGCTCGAGTGCGGCCTGGGGTTTACCCAGATCGAGATTTGAATAGGCAAGACCGAGGTGCGCTTCTCCGTTGCCAAGCTCGCGCGCAATAGCGGCTTTGAAGTCCTCCGATGCGAGCCTTGCCTGGTGAAGGTCGTTGAGCATGTATCCGCGGTTTACGTAGGCGGTAACCACGTTCGGGTCCCTTTTCAAAGCTTCAGTAAAATCATCTTGCGCCTCTTGCTTGAGACCCTTGTGTTTATGCACATAGCCTTCGAGCAATGGAATGTCTGCTTCTTTAGGAAGGACATCGAGATATGCTTTGGTCAAACTGAGCAGCTCATCGTAGTTCTCGAGATGCAACAAATCGTATCCGAGATAGACCACGACATCGCGATCCTTAGGGAGCACCTTGATCGCCTTTTCGCCAATCGCGGCAGACTCCTGATACTTGCCTTCGAAGCTCAGATACCGTTCTTCTTCTCTAAGGATCTGGGGCTCGTTCAGCATCGGATCAGTAACACGCTTCATCCACACTCCTGCCAATGGGATGTCATGTGCCTCAATTGCCGCGTTGATTCCCCCCGCAACAATCACTGCATTCTGCGGGGCTAAGGAGTGACCCTTACTGTAAGCCGCCTGAGCCGACTCGAAATCACTTTGTGTTGTATACAGATCGCCGAGAGCGAGATAGGGAATGTACAGGGACGGGTTAGTCTGCGCCAGGTGCTGAAAGTAACTCTGAGCGTCTTTATTGTGTCCTGCAGTCCGCGACGCATATCCAGCTGAGATAAGTGCGAACTTATTATTTGGATCGACGGCAAGAATCTTCTTGTAGTCCGTGAGCGCGTCGTCTGTGCGTCCTACTTTCATCAGGATATCGCCGCGCAGTTGCAAGTCGTCATGGCTCGAAGGATTAGTGGCGAGAGCTTCGTCGATGTCATTAAGAGCGCTATCGGGGTTTCCTGTGTTCAGCTTGATCAACGCACGCAGGCGGAGAAATTGCTCCCTGCCAGGCCCAGCGCCGTCCAGAGCCTTGATCTCGCTCTGGGCTGTCTCGAGATTATGTTGTGCGGCCACTGTATCGGAGATGTTCCGATAAAGGTTCATCAGGTCCATGTGTAATTGAATGCCATAGAGAGGTCCCTCGGCAGGGGTCTGCGGTAAACGAGCCAAAGCGGCGTTGAGTTCATTGATGGCGACTTCGTCTTGATCCTGTAACTGCGCGATTTCTCCCCGGATTGCATGCAGCCGGTAGTTATCGGCGCCAGACGCCGCGGCGCGCTTGAGAAAGGGAGAGGCCGAATCGATTGAGCCGGCTGCAATTTCGGCTTGAGCTGCAGTAAGTTGAAGATCCATAACTCGAGGCGCAGCGTTCGCAGCCTGCGAGTAGAGTCTCGCGGAGTTGTTAACATCGCCATTGAGTTGATAGGTATACGCAAGCTCCGCAGTTACATCGGGACTGGGGTTACGAATGGACCTGAGTGCCGTGATCGCCGCCGCATACTCACCCAAGTCGCGATACTGACCTGCCAGTGTCCGCTGGACGTCAGGATCATTAGGGGCTCGCCGCTCCGCTAACTCAATGTAATGGTTTGCCTGATCAGGCTGTTTCGTCTGCTGGTAGCAAAGAGCCAGTAGAAGCTCGGAGCGTGTACCTGGTTGAACCCTCTCTGCTCTTTCGAGAGTATCGATGGCGTTTGCGTAATCCTTTGACCTGAGGTAAATGTTGCCGAGCAATACGAGGTCATCTTTGCGTCCCGGATTGGCTGACGTTATTTGCTTCAGAATTCGTTCTGCATCCGCGGTCCGCCCCAGCAACATATCGGATTGCGCAAGACCGGACAGCCCGTCGAGCGAAGATGGACTAAGGCGAAGCCCTCGATTGTAGGCGTCAACAGACTGCTGATACTTCGAGTCGAGCCGGGCCGCATATCCGAGCAAGAACCACAGCTGAGGGTCGTTTGGGGCCGCCTGCGCCGCGCGTTGCGCATAGTCGTACGCCTGAGCACGGTCTCCACGCTGAAGCGCCAATTGAGCGGCGCGGGCAAGTCGCGCATTCTGAATATTCGAACCCCAGCCCAGCTGCTGATTCGCCGGCTGAGTCTTCCCGGTCTCTGCCGGGGTGGTCTTCGAGTCCGGTTGACCGAGTTGATAAGTTTGCGCGTGCACGGCGCATATTAATGCGCTCGACACGAACAACAAGAGCAACTGCATCACCCGAGCCAGAGCGTTCAAGGGAATTTCACCAGAATCAGAAATTTCAAGCATCTCTTGTGATGCCCAAATCGCCGTTGATGTTGGCTATATCAAAAAGAGGAAGCGGCGTCCCGCAAAAGCCTTGTGATAACTCACAAGTATTGAAGTGACAAGCAACCATAACTATTGTTTTTCAATCGTAAATAGAAGTCGGAGCAACTCTTATCCTGCTCTTGCCGTCGCGCGCACGTTCGACGATTTTGCGGCATTAAAGCCGGAACGATCATCGCTCATAGAACATTCAGCTGATATTGAACAGACTTCACTCCATTCAGTTTTGAGGGTTATTTTTGTGGACCAAACACCGTCGCCCGAATCCTCGCCACAACCCATACCTTTTGCATACCTTCTGTTAGCGGCAGTTGCAGTTCATCTGCCTCTGCTGCTGATGAAGTTGCCTTTGAAATCGTATGATACGAATTTCCATATCTTTTTTGCGTCCCACTATCTTCACCATTGGTTCGATCCGTGGAATGCAAAGTGGTATGCCGGTTTTTCACAAACCACCTATCCGCCCCTTCCGCAACAATGGACCGCATTGCTTTCAAATGTGCTCGGATTGGAATTGGCATACATGGCTGTTCAGTTAACTGCCATCCTGCTTCTTGTTGTCGGGGTCTACCGCTTCTCGAGGTTATGGGTGGGCCCGAGAGCGGCGTCGATCGCCGCGTTGGCAGCCGTTTTTCTCGGCTCGGAGAGTTTCCTTGTTTACTCTGCCGGGCAACTCGGAACAACATTTGCCGCGCCGATCTATCTGAACGCGCTGCCATTCTTATTCGAATGGACAAGGCACGGGAGCTGGCGCTCTTTCATCAAAGGGGCTGCACTCTTTACAGCCGCCGGGGCCGCTCATCATGCCACGCTGCTGTTCGGATCGATTTTCTTTGTCGTGCCGGTTTTGGCGCTTGCTTTGATTGATCGTGACAATGGAGATCGGCTACCAGCATCAGTCTTCGGTTTCCGTACCGTGACTATCACATTGGCTGTTTGCGGGGCAATTGCAATTGTGTTGCTCCCGTTCTGGATTGCACTGATTCACAATCCTGTGACACAGACGCCGATTCCACACCCTAGCCGCGCAAACTTCATCCTGAGCCTAAAGTGGGGTCTTAATTACTTTGTGGTTCCATATGGCGCGTTGATTCTGGCGTTACCATTCATCTTTATCCGTGGCTCAATCAATGCCCGGCTTCGTCCCCTGCTCTTCGGATTCTGGCTTGCATTTATGCTTGGTTTGGGCGGAACAACTCCGGTCGGTCACATATTGCTCGGGCGCGCTTTCTACGTGTTGACTATGGAGCGGTTCAGTTACTGGGCGACCCTGCTCGCGCTGCCCTTTGTTGGCTTGCTGGCCGAACAATTGATCGATCGATTCCATTCACGCGCGGCAATCAGCCTTGCGATCCTGGGCGCATCCAGTTGCGCTCTGGCTGTAGCGTGGTCGACTTATCACCCCGCTGATGCCGAGGACTTCAAGGTAGATTCTGTTGCGGCGTGGCTCAATCGTGACGGTCACGATCAGTACAGGTACATCACACTTGGATTCGGGAATAAAATCTCGCGACTGGCAATGATGACGGATGCAAGCAGCGTAGACGGTGAATGGAATTCAGGCCGCATGCTGCCGGAATTGACCCGCTACGGCGGCGGCGCGCTCACCAGTGCGAAGTATTTTGGCGCCGCTGGTCTTGACTCGCTGCGAGCAATGCTGACGGATGCCAATCGGTACGGCCTCAAGTGGGTCTTTGTCAGAGACCGGTACTATGATCCCCTGCTCGCCTTCGCAGGCTGGCGACCAGTCGACAACCTTGAAGACAGCACAATTACAGTGTGGAGTAAAGACGGCGTGCCGCCGGCTACCCCGATAAACACACCGCAAATGCCGCCGCGCTGGCAGGGACTCATGTGGGGAATTCTTCCCGTGGGCAGCAGCATATTAGCGATCATTTTCCTTTTGATTCCGGAAAAGAAAGGGATTCGGGTGGTGGTTGAGCGCCCCATTTGTACCGACAATCTCGTACCTGGGAGGCTCGCATCATGAACAAAGGGGGATTACTCGCCGCATTTTTGATGGTCGCCACCGTAGCGATGATCGTTGTTGGAACTGTGTGGCCTGCTCCCTCCGCGCTCGCTTATGCGGGCGACCAGCACCTGTTTCAATCCTCATCGACACCTGAGGAAGCGGTGACCAGTCTCGGAGAGGCGATACGCGAACAGGCCTGGGGTAAGGCCTATTCAAGCCTGGCAAACAAGGCCACGTTTACCGAGGCGCACTTTCAACACGATCTTACCGGTTACTACCCAAGCCTGCTTACATACGCGACGCTTGACCATTTCGACGTTCGGCCATTGCATTCTTCCGCCCGTGATGCGGACATCCAGCTCAAGCTGTACTGGTCCACAGTCGTTGGGATCTCTACCATTAGCCGAGAGCTTCACGTAACCAAGAACGGCGATCAGTGGCAGGTCGAATGGCCCATTCAAAAGCAATCCGTTGTTCCACCACAGGTTATCCCCGTTAACTACCTTCGGTGGGATGTTATCTATCGCGGCGCAGAAGACGACTGGGGCACGCAGGATGTTGAAGCGCCGCACGTTCGCATTGTGGATATGCATCCCGTTCAGCGCGCCGATGGAGTAATGGTGATGGGCGAGCTGCTTAATGAGGACATTGTGCCTGCTTACGTATCCGTGACGGCGACGCTGCTGGGCAAGGATCAATCGCCGATTGCGACGGCAGATAGTTTCGACAATATTTCACATCTTCTGCTGCCCAAGCAGGTAACTCCGTTCCTTATACGCTTTCCTGATCGAATACTTTCAAGCGTAAGTGGCATTCGCATGACGCCGTTCTCGTCCTTGATTTCAGCATCGGCAGATCCGGTCATCGAGATTGATAATGAGCACCTCAACCCGGCCCCTGATGCATCCCTGTCTGGGCAGCTCATCAATCAGAGCGGGCAGATTGTGAACGTCGCTCACGTGCTTGGAACCTTCTACGACAAGTCTGGCCAGTTGGTGTGGGTCGCCGATCGTTACGTCAATTCCGCGCTGCTTCCTCAGAATCCGGTACCCTTTGACATCCACATTCCTGAAGATCTGGCCCGCAAGGTCAACAGCGAGCGCACGACGGTCGCTTCCTATAGTGAGGGAGGCGCGCTGTGAAAGCCACAATGACGTTGCTTGTTAGCAGTCTGCTGATCGCCACGCCGTGCCTTTTTGCCCAGGCCGGGGAAATACAGGCCCCTCAATCGATCGAAGCTGGTGGTGGCTTTTCGATTCAAACCACCGGGAACGGAAAAGCGACTCTCTACATTGTGGGTCCGAATCAAGTGTTAAGGCGCGATGTGGAGCGGGGACAAACGACATCGTTCGCGCCAGGCTTGCTGCATAACGCCGGGCATTACCTGGTGATTCTAAGATCGGATAACTCGATCGACAAAAGCGAACTCGATGTCACAGCTGCACGCACACCTTCAGAGCTGAGCTTCCTCGCTAAACCTTCGCGTCTGCCCGTCGGAATTCACGATGGCATCACCGGAGCGGTTTACGTCTTTGACGCCTACAAGAATCTGATCACCTCCCCTGCGCCAGTGTCTTTCGAGCTGTCCACTCCGTCCGGGGCCACGCAAGCACGCACGGTAGCGACGCACGACGGCGCCGCATTCACTGCAATGGATTCGACTCAGGAACAGGGCGCGGACAAGTTCGTTGCGCGGGTGGGAGCCGTTACCAGTACCCGCATTGTAGGACAGGTTCCTGGCGATCCATGTGGAATCAAGATGACCGCAACACCATCCGGTCAACATGTCCAGCTCGCAACTGAGCCTTTGCGCGATTGCAGTGGCAATGCGATACCAGATGGAATGATTGTTACTTTCACGGAAACCTACCAAAACGCGCAGACTACCGTTGACGTGCCCCTTAAGAAAGGCATTGCGCAGATAAGCATGCCAGCTCATAACGGGGCCGTGCTCTCCGCTGCCAGTGGTGTTGTAATGGGCAATCAGATCCGGTTGGAGAGACAATGATTTTGAAGTCATTGAAATGTTTGCCGGCGCTCTCTGTTCTTGTATTCGCAATAGCGAGCCAAGCAGCCTCGCAGGCCAACGTACGCATCGAACCACCAGCAGCCCAACAAGGGCCTCGCGAATTGCAGGAGCAAACAGCATCGGCCGCGATTCGAGATTATCTGCAGTCTTGGCAGAGTTTAAGCGCGGCACTCAAACAAAACCGGTCCGATTTGCTGAGCACGTATTTTGCAGGAACGGCTTTAGATAAACTTGGTGAGACAATGCAGGAGCAAGTTAGAGCCGGCCTGAGCACTGGTTATAAAGTCAGTTCGCACGACATCCAGATTGTTTTCTATTCACCTGAAGGATTATCGATTGAGCTGACAGATACCGTAGAGTACGACATGAAGGTTCTAGAACATGGAAAGCTGATTGCTAACCAGCACATGCGCACGCGCTACATAGCTGTGTTGACACCTGCCGTGGAGCAATGGAAGGTACGCGTCTTTCAAGCGATGAATTAGCGTACGAGTCTGACTTAGACAACAGTTAGAAACAAACTAGTAGAGACGATCGTTGCAGGATCGTCCGATCAATATAGATATTCAGGAGCTCAAAATGATTTCCATAGTTGTGCCCATATATAACGAAGAAGAGCTCGTTGTGAAGTTTCACGAGGCTGTCGCCAACTCCATGCAAAGCGTTGTTGACGATTGGGAAGTTGTTTACGTAAATGACGGCTCGAGGGACTCCTCTCTCGAATTGCTCCAGGGCCTGCAGAGTCAGGATCCACACGTTGTGGTGGTAGAACTCTCTCGCAATTGGGGGCACATGGGAGCAATCTCCGCCGGACTTCACACAGCCCAGGGCGATGCAGTGATTTTGATGGACGGTGACTTCCAGGACCCTCCGGAAGTGATTCCGCAATTGATTGATGAGTGGCGCAAAGGAGCCGAGGTTGTGGTCGGCGTGCGCCGTAGCCGGCAGGAGAGCCGCAAGATTCTTGCCTTTCTATTCCCTCTGTTTTATCGCGTTCTTGGCATGCTCTCCGACTATCCGATTCCTCTCAATGCCGGTATCTTCGGTCTGATGGACCGCAAGGCGGTGGATTCACTGAACGCCCTGCGGGAAAGAAATCGTTACCTGCCGGGACTACGTGCCTGGGTCGGCTACAGCAATGCGATCGTCTATTACGATCGGCAGGATCGCCTGGCCGGCGACGGGAAGTTATCGTTCATCAGCCGCATCAAGTACGCAATGGATGCGATCACGAGTTTCAGCTACAAGCCGCTGCGGCTGAGTTTCGGACTCTGCTGCTTTACCGGTGGTCTGGCAATGATTCTGATGATAGCAATGTTGCTTTCGTCCAGTCCGGTAGCGGCCATGGGCCTGGGCGTGGCAAGCGCGGTATTTTTTGTGGGCACTTTGCTGCTTCTGTCGTTGGGACTGTTGGGCGAGTACGTAGGCCGCGTTTACGATGAGGTGCGGGACCGACCGGTCTCACTCATCAGTGAGGTATACCGCGCTCAGGTCACGCTCGCGACCCCCGTAGGATATATTGCGGTTCAGAACGGCAGCTTCGCAGTGCCAATCCAGATGCAGGCCCAATCGAACGCGACCAAGGCTGCATAAAGACCAAAGGTTGAATCACGGAGGCGCGATTTTATGTGCTTCATGGGTCGCGCCTCGCTTTCCAGCTTCAGTGGAATTAGAGGAATTGAAACGATCGGCGGGGATGCTTCAGGACATCGGGTTAAACTGAGATCTCTGAATCAAATTGCGACTGCGGAATTTGAAGTTAGACCTTTTCATTACCGCTGCCGGTGAGGTCGCGCAGTTTAGCGAGGAGATCTGACGGATGCACGGGTTTCGCAAGGACCTCGAAATCATGTCCGTGACGTTTGGCTGCAGCAAGCATGTCTGCGGTGGCCGCTTGTCCTGAAAAAAGCAGGACCTTGCATTCTGGATAATTTGCGCGGAATTGAACTGCAAGATCAATTCCGGTCATACCCGGCATGATCACATCGGTGATTAGAAGGTCGGGCACCAAACCACCCGCCGCGGCTTCCAATGCCCGATAGGGATCTTCAAAGGCATTGGCGGCAAAGCCCGTCTGGTTGAGGATCATCGCGAGAGTTTTCGCGATCAATCCTTCATCGTCGACGACAAAAACAACTCCCCTGCTAATTTGCAATTTGTCACAGACTCCTTGGCTTTTGCCTGTTACCCGTCTGTACGTTCGGGATGTGTGGAAGAGCGCGAAGCGCGCAGGTCACGTCACCGAACCACCGCCTGTCGATCGCTTCTAATTATGGTCAAAGGACCGGAGACTTCTCGACAATGTCTTGAGACTCAGATGCACGTTTCTGCTCTATTCGTTGTATCCAAGAACTGTTTTTGCGCCGCCGAGGTTCCATTTGACGGATTGCAGCGTCGAAGCGATGCGGCATCGGGCCGCACCATTTCGCCAGGCAAGCGCGCGACGAGTAAACTTTCTTTTGACCAAACGGCCGCGATCAACTCGGACTGCCCACGATCTCCGTGCGTTCCGTTTGAGCATTCTCCTCAGCACTTATGAAGTTGCGATCGAAGTTCCTGGTTATCGGGAGAAAGACGCGGAAACATGTGACGCATCCGGTTTTGCTTCGATAACTTCTGCAACTGATGCGCCCATCATACTTTTGAATGATCCCTTTGCTGATCCATAGCCCGAGCCCAGTGCCCTTGGTCGATTTGGTGCTGAAGAAAGGCTGAAACAACTTGGCCGCGTCGGCGGGCTGAATACCAGTGCCGGTATCGAGAATCGATATCATGATGCCTCTTCGATCTCTGGTCCAATCGGTGGTTCCGCGTATATGGATGCCCAGGGTCCCGCCGTCAGGCATGGCCTGTATGGCGTTGCCAACGAGGTTGAGAAACACCTGCCGTAACTCGACGGGGAATCCATTTACCGGCGCTACCGACGAGTATTCCTTGCGCACGGTAATCTTGGCGGAGTTGAGCGCGCGCTGCTGCAAGCCCACCACGTCATCGAGCAGCTCCGCGATTTGAATCGATATCGGGTGTTTCGATTCCCGGTAAAAACTGAGAGTCTGACGCGTAATGTGACTGACGCGCTGCAGCTCCTTCTCTGCCATCTCCGCAAGCGCGCGCGCGTCGGGACTGAGCGATGGGTGCTCGCTCAGCAGATAAAAGATATTGGTAATAGCTGCGAGGGGGTTATTGATTTCGTGCGCGATGATGCTGGCCACGCGGCCCATCGCAGCCAGCTTCTCGGTTTCGCGCAGCGCTTCTTCGGCGCGCAGCTGGGCGGTGATGTCGCGGCCAATCTCCAGCACGGCATTACCCTCTTGATTGACAGTCTTTCTGCATGCAATCACGATTTGCGCGCCACTCTTGGTGGCCTGGACCAAATTTCCCTGCCAGGGTTTGCCTTGCAGAAGAGCTTCACCAATCTCAGCTCGTGGAACCGGAAAAACCGTTTGCAAAAGCTTGTGCATGTCTTTGCCTATGACTTCATCGCGCTTCCAGCCATAGAGATTCTCCGCGCCAACATTCCAAAACTCGATGAGGTCGTCGTTAATCGAGTGCATCATGATAGCTTCAGAGGCAACGTCGAGCAGCTCCGCGCGCATTCTGAATTGTGCTTCGCTCTTTCTCAGCTCGACGGTGCGGTCTTCTACTCGCTGCTCAAGCTCCTTATTGAGAGACTCCAGCATACGGGTCTTGCGGTAAAGATCCACAAAGACGCTGATTCTTGCGCGTAGAACCTCGGGAACAACCGGAACAGAAATGTAGTCGACGGCGCCGCGACGATAGCCCTGGATGCGGTCAGAATCGGTAAGATGAACGCCGGAGATGAAGATGATCGCGGTCTGCTGAAAGCGAGGATGTTGCCGGATAAGTTCGGCTAACTCAAACCCGTCGACGTCGGGCATGCTTACATCCATCAGCACAACCGCAACATCGGTCTTCAATAAAATACTCAAGGCATCGCTCGCGGACCGGGCCTTGATCAGGTTTTCACCTAAGTCCGCAAGAATCACCTCGTAGCTCAGAAGCTTGGCTGGTTGGTCGTCAACCATGAGGATGTTGACTTTCTCACCCGTCGTCATCGCCTTCTTCCCCCGCTGTGCAAGACCTCTAATCTGCATCTGTATCTACAATTCCGCTGCGCGTTTACTTGGCTCGCGCTGCGCATAAATAAGTTGCGTTCGAACTCCTTTTACCGATGCAGCCAGATTCGCAGAGCGGAGAGGAGTTGTTCAGTATTTACCGGTTTCGCGAGGTACTCTGAAGCACCCGCTTCAAGACATCTCTCGCGATCGCCCTTCATTGCCTTTGCTGTAAGAGCAATAATCGGTAGACGCCTCAGTGCCGGGTTCTGGCGGATCACCTGCATGGTTTCGTAACCATCCATCTCAGGCATCATGATGTCCATCAACACAATCGCCAGATCAGGAGTTGACTCAATCGTTTCGATTGCTTCCTTTCCTGTTCCTGCGGAGAGCACTGTCATTCCGCGCCGCTCCAAAACGCTGCTGACTGCGAAAATGTTTCGCACGTCGTCGTCGACAACCAGCACCTTGCGGCCCGCGAGCGCATCGTCAGACCGGTGCAGGCGGTCGAGCATCTTTTGCTTTTCCTGCGGAAGTTTGGTGATGATGCGATGAAGAAAGAGCGCAGTCTCATCCAGCAGGCGTTCGGGTGACTCAACATCCTTAACGACCACGCTGCGTGCGAGTGTGTGCAGTTGCGCGTCTTCTTCAGGGTTCAATTCTCTTCCGGTAAAGACGACGACAGGAATATCTTTTAGTTCCGCGTCGTCCCGAAGTTGCGCCAGCACCTCGAAGCCGCTGATGTCGGGCAAACGGAGATCGAGCACGATGCAATCGTAGTTTCCATCGGATAACGCCTGCATTGCAGCGTGGCCTGACGACGCTACATCAATGTCGATATCCTCGTGGCCCAGCAGCTCGCGGATGCTAAGCTGCTCTGCCGGATTGTCTTCAACCACCAGCAGCCGTTTGCGCTGCCGCTGCGCGTAATCCCTGATTCGCCCCAGAGCTGCATCGATCTCTTCGGTGGTGGAGGGTTTGGTGACAAAGGCGAATGCGCCACGCGAAAGGCCATGCCGCCGGTCTTCATCGAGCGTGAGCATCTGCACCGGAATATGGCGTGTGGCGGGGTCCTGTTTAAGATGATTCAGCACCGTCCATCCGAGCATGTCAGGCAGGAATACATCGAGCGAGATTGCCGTTGGATGATATTCGCGAGCCAGCGCAAGGCCCTCTGCTCCCGTACTCGCGACCAGAACCTTGAATCTCTTGTCGTGCGAAAGCTCCAGGAGCACGCTGGCGTAATGCGGATCGTCCTCGACAATCAGCAGCACATTGTCGCCGTCTTGCAAATCGTCGCGATCGTCCACGATTCTGGCTTCCTGTTTGGCCACAGTTACAGTGGTAAGGAAGGTGGCTGTGCCCGACGCAGTGCCGGTTTTCTCTGCGGACTTAGATACAGGCGGAGCAGCGGGACCCACGTAGGTTTGCGGTAGATACAGGGTGAATGTGCTTCCATGCCCAGGCGCGCTTTTTAGTTGGATTTCGCCGCCCAGCAGGTTGGCCAGCTCGCGGCTGATGGCGAGCCCAAGGCCGGTTCCACCGAACTTGCGGCTGGTGCCTGCGTCGGCCTGTTGGAACGCTTCAAAGATAATGCGCTGCTTCTCCGGCGCAATGCCGATGCCGGTATCGCTCACCTCAAACGCAATGACCGAACCCGCGCCGTTCAGAACGGGATGATCTGAACTCCAGCCGCTCTTTGCCTGTGAAACGGTGAGCTGCACACTGCCATGCTCAGTAAACTTGAAGGCATTGGAAAGAAGATTCTTCAATACCTGCTGCAAGCGCTTTGAATCGGTAACCAGGCTGCGGCCCAGTTTTGGATCGGACCTGACATCGAAGGCCAATCTCCGATTCTCAGCCTCGTGCCGGAACGGACGGGCGATGGCATCGAGCACCGCGCTGAAGAAGACTTCTTCCGCCTCGACCGAAACCGTGCCCGATTCGATCTTTGACAGGTCGAGAATATCGCTGATGAGGTTGAGAAGATCGGTTCCTGCGCCGTGAATGGTGCGCGCAAATTCCACCTGCTTCGGCGTCAGGCTGCCATCGGGATTTTCTGCCAGCTGCTGGCCCAGCACCAGAATGCTGTTGAGCGGCGTGCGCAGCTCGTGCGACATGTTGGCGAGGAACTCCGACTTGTACTTGGAAGTGAGAGCGAGTTCTCGGGCCTTCTCTTCGAGAGCGCGCCGGGCCTGCTCAATCTCCTGATTCTTGCGTTCGACTTCGTAGTTCTGTTCAGCCAGCTCCTGCGCCTTCTGTGCGAGCTGCTCATTTGTCTGTTGCAGTTCTTTTTGCTGTGTCTGCAGTTCGGCGGCGAGCTGTTGCGACTGTTTCAGCAGACCCTCAGTTTGCATGGTGGCTTCAATCGAGTTGAGCACAATGCCGATGCTTGAAGTGAGCTGCTCGAGAAATGCCAGCTGTGACGCGGTAAATGCGCCCAGGCTGGCCAGTTCGATAACCGCCTTCACGCGATCTTCAAACAACACCGGCAGCACGATGACGTTCTTGGGCGGTGCTTTGAAAAGACCGGAACGAATGGGAGCGGTCTTTTTGGGCATCTCGGTAATGAGAATGCGCTTCTTCTCTGACGCACATTGACCTACCAGGCCCTCGCCGATTCTTACTTCGCTTACATAACCCTCAGGCGTGTCGGCAAATGTTGAAAGCAGTACGAGCGTTCCGGCATCCGCAGTTGGCTCGCTCCCGCCCATTTGATAAATTACTCCCTGCTGCGCGCTTACCAGAGGCGCCAGCTCTGAGAGCAGCATGCGGCCCACTGCGCCCAGGTCGCGCTGCCCTTGAAGCATTCCAGTGAACCGCGCAAGATTGGTCTTGAGCCAATCCTGTTCAGTATTGCGGTCGGTGGTGAGCCGCAGATTGTCGATCATGGTATTGATGTTGTCTTTGAGCTCAGCGACTTCGCCGCGCGCTTCCACTTGAATCGACCGGGTAAGATCGCCCTTGGTCACGGCGGTTGCCACTTCGGCAATGGCGCGGACCTGGTTGGTCAGGTTATCTGCCAGCAGGTTCACGTTACCGGTCAGATCCTTCCATGTGCCATCAGCGCCGGGCACGTTGGCCTGGCCGCCGAGACGCCCTTCAACGCCAACCTCACGGGCTACAGTCGTAACCTGGTCGGCAAAAGTTGCCAGCGTGTCTGTCATGTTATTGATGGTCTCGGCCAGTGCCGCCACTTCGCCTTTGGCATTCACTGTGAGCTTCTGGGTGAGCACGCCGTTGGCGACCGCGGTCACCACCTTCACAATGCCTCGCACCTGCTCGGTGAGGTTTGCGGCCATCACGTTTACGTTGTCGGTAAGGTCCTTCCACGTTCCGGCCACGCCTGAAACCTGCGCCTGGCCGCCAAGCTTGCCCTCGGTGCCCACTTCGCGCGCCACGCGCGTTACTTCGGCGGCGAATGCGTTCAGCTGATCCACCATCGTGTTAATGGTGTCTTTCAACTCAAGAATTTCGCCCTTCACATCGACAGTGATTTTGCGCGAGAGGTCGCCGCGCGCTACGGCAGTTGTTACCTGAGCAATGTTTCTCACCTGCGCCGTTAAGTTGCCAGCCATTGCGTTCACTGAATCGGTGAGATCTTTCCAGGTGCCGGCCACGCCCTGCACGTTGGCCTGGCCACCAAGCCTGCCTTCCGATCCCACTTCGCGCGCCACGCGCGTAACCTCGGCCGCGAAGCTGCGAAGCTGCTCGACCATGGTGTTGAGCGTTTCTTTGAGCTGCAGAATTTCGCCGCGCACATCGACGGTAATCTTGCGCGACAAATCGCCATTCGCAATAGCTGTGGCGACTTCCGCGATGTTTCTCACTTGCGCCGTCAGGTTGCCGGCCATGAAGTTCACCGAGTCGGTCAGATCCTTCCATGTTCCGGCCACGCCCGGCACAACCGCCTGTCCGCCGAGTTTGCCATCAGTGCCCACTTCGCGCGCCACGCGAGTTACTTCGCCGGCGAACGCATTGAGCTGGTCGACCATTGTATTGATGGTGTTCTTGAGCTCGAGAATCTCGCCCTTCACATCGACCGCGATCTTGCGTGACAGATCGCCGCGAGCTACGGCCGTTGTGACTTCAGCGATGTTTCTCACCTGGCCGGTCAGGTTCGAGGCCATGGAGTTGACTGAATCGGTCAAGTCCTTCCATGTGCCGGCCACGCCGGGCACGTTTGCCTGACCGCCTAAACGCCCCTCGGTTCCCACTTCGCGCGCCACGCGGGTCACCTCGCCGGCGAAGCGGTTGAGTTGGTCGACCATGGTGTTGATGGTTTCTTTGAGCAGCAGAATTTCGCCGCTCACGTTGACCGTGATCTTCTTCGAGAGATCACCGTTGGCAATGGCGGTGGAAACTTCAGCGATGTTTCTCACCTGGCCGGTCAAGTTCGAGGCCATGGAATTGACGTTGTCGGTGAGATCTTTCCAGGTTCCGGCCACACCGGGCACCTGCGCCTGGCCACCGAGTTTGCCGTCGGTGCCGACTTCGCGAGCCACGCGCGTAACTTCGCCGGCAAACGCGTTGAGCTGGTCAACCATGGTGTTCAGAGTGTCTTTCAGCTCGAGAATCTCGCCCTTCACGTCAACAGTGATCTTGCGCGAAAGATCTCCGCGCGCTACGGCCGTTGCCACCTCGGCAATGTTTCTTACCTGGCCGGTCAGGTTCGAGGCCATGAAGTTCACGTTGTCGGTAAGATCTTTCCATGTTCCGGCAACGCCCGATACCTGGGCCTGTCCACCGAGTTTGCCATCGGTGCCAACTTCGCGAGCCACGCGCGTCACTTCGCCGGCGAACGCGTTGAGCTGGTCGACCATGGTGTTGATGGTGTTTTTGAGCTCGAGAATTTCGCCTTTCACATCGACGGTGATTTTGCGCGACAGATCGCCGCGGGCCACGGCCGTGGTGACCTCAGCAATGTTTCTCACCTGCGCCGTCAGGTTGCCGGCCATCGAGTTCACCGAATCGGTAAGATCTTTCCACGTTCCGGCGACGCCGGGAACGTTGGCCTGGCCGCCGAGCCTGCCTTCGGTGCCCACTTCGCGCGCCACACGGGTTACTTCACCGGCGAAACGATTCAGCTGATCCACCATGGTATTCAGTGTTTCTTTCAGCTGCAGAATTTCTCCACGCACGTCCACAGTGATTTTGCGCGAAAGATCGCCGTTCGCAATGGCGGTCGCCACCTCGGCAATGTTTCTCACCTGGCCGGTCAGGTTGCCCGCCATGAAATTCACGTTGTCAGTAAGGTCTTTCCAGGTTCCGGCAACGCCGGGTACGTTGGCTTGGCCGCCCAGCTTGCCCTCAGTACCCACTTCGCGCGCCACGCGCGTTACTTCGCCGGCGAACGCGTTGAGCTGGTCAACCATGGTGTTAATTGTGTCTTTCAGCTCGAGGATTTCGCCCTTCACGTCCACGGTGATTTTGCGCGAAAGGTCGCCGCGCGCCACGGCCGTTGTTACTTCAGCAATGTTTCTTACCTGTGCCGTCAAATTGCCGGCCATGGCGTTTACTGAGTCGGTCAGATCCTTCCATGTGCCGGCCACGCCGGGCACTACTGCCTGCCCGCCGAGCTTGCCGTCCGTACCCACTTCGCGCGCCACGCGCGTCACTTCAGATGCGAAGGAGCGCAGCTGGTCAACCATTGTGTTGATGGCTTCTTTGAGCTGCAGAATCTCGCCGCGCACGTCCACGGTAATCTTGCGCGAAAGGTCGCCGCTGGCCACAGCAGTCGCCACTTCGGCAATGTTTCTCACCTGGCCGGTAAGGTTTGAAGCCATGGAATTGACTGAATCGGTCAAGTCCTTCCAGGTGCCGGCCACGCCGGGCACTTTTGCCTGCCCACCCAATTTGCCGTCGGTGCCCACTTCGCGGGCCACGCGCGTCACTTCTTCGGTAAATACGCCGAGCTGCTGGATCATCGTATTAACAATGTTTGCCGAGCGCAGGAACTCGCCCTCCAGCGGCCGCCCGTCCACGTCGAGCCGAACCGTCCGCGTAAGATTGCCCTGAGCGACAGCCGCGATGGCATGCGTGACTTCGGTCGTGGGGCGCAGCAAATCTTCAACCAGGGTGTTGACCGAAACCTCCATGCCGTCCCATGCACCACGACGCTGTTGCATACGGATTCGCTCGCGCGTCTTGCCCTCTTTTCCCACGGCCTGGCCGACGCGCTTCAGCTCCAGCGCCATCTGTTCGTTGGCCGCAACAATTTCGTTGAAGTTGTCGGCGATTTTGCCGGGCAATCCAGTCCACGTGCCGGGAAGGCGCGCACTGAAGTCCCCATTCTTCATGGTCTGAAGGCTTTCAAGAATCGCGGTCAGGTATTCTTGTGGCGCAGACTCAAGAACCGGGTTGCCATTCGAAACAAATTCCTGGCCCTTAGGGCCGCCAACGGGCTCTTCAACCGCTGTTTCCATTTTGTTGACTCCAGAAAGGGAGGGAAGGATCAATCCGCGGGTTCGGCCCCACAATGTTGAAAACCCGACCCGGGATGGACGAAAAGATGCATTCAGATTTCGGCAGGTTGTCTGGCGGTACAAGAATTTGTCCTGGTGGGCCAGAACCAGATCTGCAGCTCGCCCTCACCGGTAGAGCCGGTCAGGCTCCCCAGCCGCTGGTTTGACGCCCGACTGAACGACTTATCCGGTGGTACACGCCGGCGGATATGTCGGGAATTCCGCCGTCTGGGGATCGAACGGCAATGCCGGCAAACGACTGGGCATTCTCGACCTCATCTCGGACAACACTGCTTCGAACGTCAATGAGGTTCTATGCGTGGGGTCAGCATGGCGGATCGGGCAGGCGCACGGCCCGGCTGTCGCGCGTCAACACCTGGGCTCTCTATTGCTGCGCGGGAAAGATAGTTGCCTTCGGCAATGCTGGGGTCGCGGCAGCACCACTCGTCGCAGCAATACCATCCATTGGCAGTTCCAGCGCGAACAGAGAGTTGGCGCCCTGATCGGCACGCACCCAAAAACCATGGAAGGCTTCGCGCAGATCAGGATGTTGGCTAAGCAGGGCCTGCATAACGTCGGTCACCTGCTTGCGCGCTGAAGGAGGGTCTCGCAATTGTGCGGCTTGTGTTGCATCGGGCGTGTAATGCACTTCAAGGTCCAGAGCGCCGAATTGCGTGGTCGTATCAATTGCAGTCACGTTGAACGACTCGCCGGGAGCATTAACAATCATTGAGCCGGTGATCGGAAGCCCGTTCGGATGCACCTCATCGGTCTCATGTTCCAACTTCTGCAGGTTGGGGCTCGTCAGCAAGTCGAGTGGGTCGAGCAGAAACGCAGCCTGACGATAGTAGAACCAGGCTGCCCAGCTTGACGGAGTTTGCGTGAATTTGCGCGCTGAGACCCAATACCAGAGACCATCGTGACCTGCCTCAGTCATTGGCTTGTCGAAAAAGCCGGCAAGCAGCCAGCGATTGCCAGGTGTCATAGACAAGATCAGCGATATCTGGTGTGGGTGGGGAACGCCCGTGGCATGAAGCAGAGCCAGTGCATAAGTACCCGGAGGGAGATCGACGAAATTGAGCACAACTACTGGCGATCCGCAGTAGAAGTCGGTTCTCGGCTCGCCCGCTGGATCGGCCGAAGCATCCAGAATATAAAGCGCATCAACGGTGATTGTAGCCTGCTGTATGAGCGGCTTCAGTCGATCCACTGAATCCATGATTCCACCAAAGTCCGCGGCTACGGCGGGAAGCGTAATTGCACGGAGACCCGCCGCGTCGCCCACCTGAATCTGCATTGCCATCATGCGCGCGGTATTTGAAAGAGTTTCACGCTGCGCCGGCGTCATTTGCGCCTGGGTTAAGCATGAGGCGCCAAAGGCCTTCGGCAGCAATGTAACAAATTGAAATACAAAAAGCGCCGGGATTAGGAGTTGTTTGCGCAGCAAGCTCGATAACATGGCAATGAGCCTTTCTTGCGATTACTTAGTTTGTGAGAGAACAACAATTCTTTCGCTTACACACTAAGATGCGCGAGACGCCGGCCGCGCAACGGTGGGAAAGAAAAACAATGGCGGACTTCGTCATTGCCAAGTTTCAGGTTTTCTTCGAGAAGAACGTGTTGAATCTAACTTGCGTTAGAAATCAAGGTCATTTGCATGCGGCGAAATACTGTGTTGCCGATGTGCAAGATGATCTTCCCTGTGGCACCGCGACAGGAGCGAATTATTTTTACGCGGCTGGGCGGGTATAAGACCCATCCAGTGTGTTTGCCCCCATGTCATGCTGCCTGGGAGAAGAGCCCTGCCCCTTACCCGCATTAGAAGGCGGATGCAGGCCATCTAATGTGAGCCGCCAGATCTCTCGTTCAACGTCGTCGACACTCCCTGGCAATATGACGATCATTCTCTCAGTCAGCTTCTGCATTTCCAAATAGGCTGCCCAGTTCCGATAGACAAAGTCGAGCGGGTACTCGGGCTTCCTCATGCGCGCCTGAAATGGATCTGCATCGAGCAGATAGCTTCTATCGAGCTTTGGAACAAACCGCAACAGCAGTTTGACATACCGCCGCAACAGGGCACTTTGTAAGTTGAGATTGGCTATTTCGTCGTAACAGTAGCGATCGAAGATGACAAAGTCAGCACCAGAGCGAAGGGATTTGTTGACTGCAGTGCGAGCGGAAATGGCGTCAAAGAAATAGAGAGCCAGCCGGATACAGGTCATAGGCCACGATTGAACATTTTTATCCTTTCGAGTGATCGGCGCGTCGGGCGAGCCAATCCCCTTATCACCTTTGAATAGTGAATGTCCGATCGACTCCCTGATCCATTTCAACTTAGAAACGTCATCCCAGAATCGAATCAGTTTGACGCTCGTCCCAATATTCTGCAGGCGTTGGAAAAGGGCATTGATCTGGGTGCTCTTCCCGGCGCCGTCGATACCTGAGAAACTTACCAGTATCGCAGTACGTTTTGAGTCGGATGAATGCATCGTTTCTGCTCCGGAGCGATAAGTGCTCAATGAGATTGACTCGGGCTGGCGTGAGAGAGTGCGACGACAGTTCCAATGGCTACACCTGCCCCCACAATCAATCCGACTCTGATCAGAATGGTGTGCGCGCGGCGCTGTTTTGCTGGCGCAATGACCGCACCAGCGGGTCTGGAGCCAACTGCTCCCACGGGCTCTTCAGCGGGCGCTGCGGCCGTTCCTATTGGAGCGGCAGGTGTGCTCTGCTGTGATTGGGCGTTCGGCTTTGAAGCAGTTTGTTGCGCAGGTTGCTGGGCCTGTTGCGGTGAAGGGGTATCTGGAATCGCCATCGCCTGCGCGTCACTCTGACCGCTCTGCGTGCCCTGTGTTTGTGTCGACGGCGTGCCAGGTTGCGGCAACGCCTGATTAGCCTGTGCTGCCGGCATCGCAATTAGCAGCACGAGTAATACGGCAAAGGCTCGTTCTATAGACGAAGAATGCAACATTTGATCCTGTCTCCGTTCCGGACTTGGTTGCGCATCCATGATCAGGTACGCCTCGACGGCTGCATGGTTGTGTGAATCAGGCTGCGGGCTTGTTGGCGCGTTCTGTGGTGTCTTGTGGCGAGAAAATGATTGCGCGCCGCTGAAAACTTGCAATCGCGTCGTCCGCTGTTTCAAAGAATCTGAAAAGGATATCCGTTCCCGTGATTTTTAAGGCAGCTTTACCCTGAGGCGAAACGGCCGCCAGCCTTACATCTCCATTGCGCTTCATTGCCTCTTCAAGACAGCCAAGAAGTAACAGGACGATCTGCTTATCCATCTGGACTAATCGCGAGCACTCGAGCACGAGGCAAGCGCGATCGACATTGAGACATGCCTTAATCTCGTTGAAGAAGTACTTTCTCTTCCTGCCAACGAAGGTCTCCGGAAAGTGTCTTACGATCACTACTCGCTCTCGAAGCATTATGTATATTCCTGTCTTAAGATCTAAGTTTCTCGCTACGAAGCGTCCTCGAAGAGGCGTGCAAGTTCGGCCTCGGGCTTGCGGATCATGTTCACCAGCATGTTTCTGCCATACCTCAATAGAGTTCCCATATTTGTGTTGTACCAACAGCACTCCATCATGCGGGGCGACAGGCCGCACATGAATCGGAGCCTCTTGAGTCCTTCGGGTGCAGCAAGCATCGCTGCGACCAGGCGATGATTTCCATCGAGGACTGTGAGCGGCTCGTATTCGTTAAGCCCAATCAGGATCAGGGAGCCGAAACTGCTTGTCTCATTTGCAATTCGCTCGCTAATGTCGGTGATCTTGGCCAGGGATTGATCGTCGAGCGCATTGTCAAGGCTGCGCACGCCCTCAATGATCTTCGTCATCGAGAAATTGCCTTGCGCCGGTTTGCGCCACTGGGCGCGAGGAAAAGCCCTGATCTGGGTCAAATCTTCACGGGTGAGTTCCGCTTCATACCACTCTGTGCCTGCAGGTATCTCTTTCCATAAGGACAGGTGTCGAATGAACAAGAGAGCGCGGCGCTTGGCGTTCTCAGCGGCATCGTCGAGATTGGGGTTCATTACCAGTTCATGCAGAGCTTCGTGGTATTCGCGGAACGCCGCGCAATGAAAGTCGCTCTTCAGGAACTCTGCAATGACCTCATCTTCAGTGACGTGCCTTATGAGCCGGACAGGCCTGTATATGACCGGCTTGAGCATTTCTTTGGGGTCACTAAGAGAGCTGATAAGGAATGGGATTGCCACGAATATGAACAGGATGATCATCAGCACCAGCTGCACGACGATAACTTCAGGGAGTGAAGCGTGAAATCGGCAGATTGCTGCGATCAGAACTCCGCTGAAAGCCAATTGCACCCAGCTTGAGTTTGAGATTTTGTACGACATTTCGAAGGTCACAATGACGACGCTGAGCGAATAGATGACCGTGGTGATGGCGTAGAGCGCGAGGAGCGACGAGATGTTATAGGCGCCGGCACACTTGAAGCCGGATCCAAACAGAGCCGTCCACAGCCATGTTGGAGCGAATAGAAGGCTCAGAGCTAATCCGGAGCCAATGAACATCACCAGGAGCAAGGAAGTTGCAATAACTCTTAAATCGCGTCGCTCTTCGTGCTGGGTGCCGGCAACCAGCGGAAATGTTGAATTCACTACGGCCGAGGAAAAGGCAAATATTACGCGGCCCACCATCGCCACGGCTGCATAAATGCCGGCCATCTCCGCGGAGAAGAAGTGCTTGACCAGGACAATGTCGCAATTGTTGATGAGCACCTGCCCTGAAAAGAAAACCACGGCCTGGAAGATCTCGCGCAGGGCGTGCAATAGATTCAGGGGATTGGCAATGCGAGTTCCGAGCCGGGGCGCAATGACCAGATAGGCGACTGCAATGGCGGCGGCATTTGCCGCTACGACGCCGCGAACGCCGTACCCAAGCTGAATCAGTAGACAGGATCCCCCAAGACGCACCGCACCTTCAATCGCAAGATTGAACGCGAGCCGATAGAAACCATAAGTCCCCTGCACAAATCCGCGACGGCTGCCGAGAGGGACGTAGAAGGCAGTAGCTATTGCAAGAATTGCAACCAGCGTTGTATCCGGAAGCTGCAGATAACTTGCAATTCCATCTCGGAACAAATAAATGCAGGCCCCGGCCACGAGACCGCACATCCAGGCGCTCACATGCAAATCGCGATAGACTGCGGATTTGGCTTCGACTGAGGCCTGTTGGGCCACTACCTTTGACGAGACAATCTGAAAAGAGAGCGTGGCAGCGGAGAGAATGACCAAAAGCGTATAGACCGCTGTCGCATGACCGTAGCCCTGAGGGCCCAGGTAACGTGCGACTACGACGTTATAGGCCAGATTAATTACGGTAGTAAGACCTGAACCACAGAGCAGAATGGCGCTGCCGGAGACAATTCTCTGCCGCAGCGTATTGGACGTGAAAGGTGGGTTATTGACCACTCAGGTTTGCTCCGGGTCTGGATGTATGGAAAAGAGTTTGATTGAGTCACATCATTGATATGACTACACATGCTCCGATGCCAAAAGCCGCATTCTGGCTGCTCGGAGTGAGTTTGGCTGCCCGTCTGTGATTTCAGATGACGCATCTGACAACCAGGGCATTTGGTATGGCTTCTAACCTTGTTAGTTATGTTTAATCGACTATGTGTAGTGATTCTTTTCATTCTCTTTTTGCCGCACAGTTGTTCCGGACATGGATCTGCGCAGCTCATGCCTCTGAAGTACCGCGCAACCGGGAACACGCCTGAGGTGATTGCCCTTTATGAGGCGTGGTTCGGACACCCGCGTCACATTTCAGTGGGTTATTCATCGCAAGATCCAGCCGAGATCACCCGGCAGATTCACCAGGCGCAGGAAATGGGAATCTCGGCGTTTGTGGTTGACTGGTATGGTGATCGCGAACCCTTTATCGACCGTAGTTACGCGCTGATGCAGGCAGCCGCGGAGAAGAACTCATTCAAGGTTGCGATGATGTATGACGAGACAACCCAGGATGATGGGGCAACAGACGAGGCGATTGCAGATTTCACCATGTTTCACGATACTTATCTTTCATCAAAAGCGCGCGGTCATGAAGCTTACCTAACTTACCAGGGGCGCCCAGTAATCTTCATATTCCCTACAGCAAGACACACGGACTGGAGTAAGGTGCAGGGGGTCGTCGATCAATGGAATCCGAGGCCCTGGCTGATCTACGAGAATTTGCCGGGCTCGAATTGCGGAGCATTCGACGGCTTCTACGCATGGATCAACCCGGGCGACAAGGGCTGGTCTCCGGATGGAAGCAATTGGGGCGAGCAATATCTGAGTGACTTTTACCAGACGATGGATTCAAAGTATTCCGACAAGATCATCGTGGGCGGGGCGTGGGCGAAGTTCGACGACAGCAAGGCGTCGTGGGGGCTCAATCGTCATATTTCTGCTCGTTGCGGGCAGACGTATCAGGACACGTTGAATATGTGGCTTAAAGAATTCCCTCCCGACAATCCGATTCCGTTCATGATGATTGAGACCTGGAACGATTATGAGGAAGGAACAGCGATAGAGCCGGGAATTCCGAGTTGCAGTCCATCCAGCGCATCGAAATGAGTTCCCGAATGGGCCTCGGTAAGGCCGCTTGAGGGCTTTACCTGGCGCTCAAACATGCCTGAGAGGCAGCTGACCTGCTGCGTGAAGACCGCTGCCTCCCGGTTCGCATTACATTTTGCGGGCCGTCGTTGTTACCAACGCGAGATTGTCAGTTTATCCAGATAGACGGTAATTACGCCGCCGGAACCGTTTCCATCCACCTGGAACTGGGTGTTGATGGTCGGACCCCAGCCCAGATTGGCAGCGCCGAATGCGGTCTTGTTTATGGAGACTTCCGTGCCGTCCAACCAAATAGATTTGTAGGCGATGGTACCGGAATCGTCACGCGAGTAGCTGTATTGAACGTGGTGCCACGCGTGGCGCGTCCAGTTCCGGGGATTGCAGCGGGTGCCGCTTTTGCTCACCCACTGCGGCTTCACATCGCTTGCGCTTCCCGTGTTCACCGTGTAATCCCAGGTACCGCGATAGCCATCGCATTGCACTCCCACCAGCAAAGTCTTTCCGTTGGCCATCACCTGATTCACGTCCATCTCAAGGTTGCCGATTTCGCTGGCCGAGTCTGTGAGATACACCCATCCATCGTAGAAAAAGTTCTCAGCGTTCACATCATCCGCGAAGTCGGCCGAATAACGCTCGTCTCCACTATTGCTGAATGTAGTTTGAAATGCGCGTGTGCTCCCATAGAGTGAAGGCGAAGACACAATCGATGTTGAACCGGACGACGATCCACTTCCTCCGGAGTCATGCTCTTTCTGCCATCCGCCCAACGCCTGAATGTCGCTTACCGTCAGTGCGTCGTCGGGAACTACCGCGCTTGCCCCTTCCGCACCGGATTGCACGTTTACCACAACATCCGTCACGCACGAAGATCCCCCCGAACCCCATGCTTTTACATGCAGAGTATGTGTTCCCGTTGATGACGCCACTTGAATATCCATCGACTGCTGATTTACGACTGTTGTGTCGGAGCTGCTGTCGAACGAGTAACCCATTGAACTGACACCTTGGGATGAGCACGTTGCCGCACTTGCAGACAGTGTGAAGGGAGAAGGGACATTGGTGTTGTTGCCAGGAGTGTTTATGGTAACGCCGGCCATCGCGGGCACCGACAGAGCAAGAACAGCACAACAGGCGTAGAACGCCTTGCGGGGGAGATGCATCGACTGAATCCTTTTCAAAAAAAGTAAAGGTAAGTGGTTTGCCCAGCCACAGTTCGGCCCAGGACAGGAATTCCAATTGTCTGGGTTGTTTTCGAACGGCGCGACGAGCGCCTCTCTACAACCTCTGGTCGTGGCGAATCACAGGCTTCAGCCTTTGAGGCTGTGAGCCCCGACATCTTTTCAGACCAGATTTTGATCGTGCTTGAGAGAGACTGAGGTGGTTCTATCTAAGTATTACGACCGCTTCAATGCTGCACTCTAATTCAAATAATCTGGCCGCAGGCAACCTTTTAAGTAATGCTCTACGGGCATACTGGCATAGTGCCGCGAATTGGGTCAACAAGTTTTTAATAGAAAACGCAGGAATTTTTTCGAGCGCCAGGCATCCCGGGCAATTTTATAAGCATCACAAAAATTATTCCGGTGGTGTGAACAAATCCCGGAATTCCATGTCAGGATGTGGCTGAAATCTGCTGCGCAAAAAGGAGGCGCGGTCGCGGACTTCCACGCCTCTTGATACTTGTTGTCAGACTACCAGCGCGAAATCGTGAGCTGATCCAGGTACAGAGTCGATGCGCCGCTCGGCCCCGTGCCGTCCACCTGGAAGTTGGTGATCAGGTCCCCGGATGCCCAGCTCAGTGCAAACGCCGAAAACACTGTTTCGTTGATCGGCGAATCCACACCATCGAGCCACACAGAGTGATAAGTCACGTTGCCCACGTCGTCGCGCGAGTAAGTGATCTGCACGTGATGCCACGCGTTGGTTGTCCAGGTTGCAGGATTGCATGGTTCGGTGGAGTGGACCCATTGGACAATCGGATTCTCAGCAGTTCCGGCATTCTCGCTGTAATCCCAGGTGTTTGAGTCGCCGGCGCACTGGAATGCGTATATCACCGTGTCACCGTTGGCTATCACCTGGTTGTTGTCCATCTCCAGGTTTCCAATGATGCTGCCATCATCGATCCACACCTGAGCGTCATAGAGAAAGTTCTCCGGGGCTGGGTCATTTCCGTAGGTCACCGAGTAAAGTACGCCGCCGTAGTCAGTGAACGTTGTGTCGAAACCGGCCGCCTGGCCGCTTATCGACGGATCGCCCACTATGCTCATAGCGCCTGTTGCGGAGCCGCCCGTTGCCGGATCGTGCTTGATGCGCCAGTCCGGGAGGGTCTGCAGTTCAGTAACTTGGATCGCGTTCGGAGGCACGTTCGGTCCAGAGTTTTGCACCAACTGGTAACTTGCGCGAGCATACCCGCTATTCTGGTAGCCCGATGCCGATGCCATAGCCTGGAGCACCATCGTTTGCTTTACAGGGATCGAGCCTGAGTAATGTAGCGATGAAGGTGATGGCGCCGAACCATCCGTTGTGTAATACACAACCGAGCCCGGAGTCTGCTCGAAGATCGTGACCGCCTGCTGGCTCGTGTATGTTCCCGAAGGCAACGAGAATTGCGGAGTCGCGGACACCGGATGCGGAACTACATCCAGCGACAAAAGCTTTTCATCGTGCGTTTGCTGGCCCCAGCATTTCACATGCAGTACGTGCGCTCCCGTGCTTGCCGAAACCATTGCGGTAAACGCAGCCGGCTCGATCGTCGCCGCGCCGCTATCAATTGAATAGCCCATCGATACGGCAGGTACGCCAGCGCAGGTAGTCGTGCTGGCTTTCAGGGCAAAGGGCGATTCGATCTCGGTTCCGTTCCCCGGGCTCGACACCTGGATGTTCGAAGATGGCGCAGCGACTGCAATGTCGAGCCGCATTTCATCGTGCGCCTGCTGGCCCCAGCATTTCACGTGCAGTACGTGCGCTCCCGTGCTTGCCGAAACCATTGCAGTGAACGCGGTTGCCTCGATCGTCGCCGCACTGCTGTCGATCGAATACCCCATCGAGACGGCAGGAACGCCCCCGCAAACGGTTGTTCTGGCGGTTAGTTGAAAGGTTGAGCTCACCTGGCTGTTATTTGCAGGTGTAACGACGGTGATGTTAGACGCTGATGATACGCCGGCCGTAGCCAGTATCAGCATGGCAAAGAACAGAATCCTCATATAAAGTGCCTCGTGTCCTTGCGAGCAAACTGCATAGGTGAGAGCTCGCGTCGTTGATCGGGACAGCCGGGGGATGGCTATCATTGCCTGGAGTTGGGTCCGTGCGTTACACCGCGACGACCTTCGCGCCCCTCGAGTGCGGGGAATCGCCGGACTACTAACATCTCAAGGTTGAATCGATCAGGTTAGTAACAGGACGCTTACGCGCAGCGACCGTGGACGCCTAAGGCAATGACAGAATGGCGCCTGACTTAGCCACCAAAATTCACAGGTATTTCCGCGCAGTTCGACACACCACCGCTATTCCCGCGAGTTACCCTCGCCGGACCACCGGCTTCATATGCACATCGGTTGTCTTGCTGCCGAGCCTACCGTGTACTCCCAAAAGCTCGCTTACACGCCAAGGGATATATATTTCCCGTGCGGACCTCAAAGTGTAGATCGCGAACTAGAGAGGACCGTGCGGAGTAATGGAATTAAGATTTGGATTGAGTATATTCATAACCCGGATAAATCGCAATCCCAAAAATTGCAAATTCACCAGAAGGTTGTATCTACGCGCGGGAGCACGCAGTTCCGCTCGCCGCCGAGGGCGCGCATGGCAAAAACAAACACCCTGCTTACGGTCGCCGGTCGAGGTTGCCCTCGAATGGCTGCCGTAAACAGGGTGTTGAGCGCGGCCCGATCAGGCTTGCGACGAATTAGAGATTATTGAACTGTAAGTTGCACGGTTGTGGTGGCTTTCTGGGAGCCGCTCGTACCTGTCACTGTGATGGTATAGGTTCCTGGAGTGGTACCTGGTGACGTCGTCTTTATCTGCCCGGCCGAGAAGCCGCATCCGCTCGCTCCTGCCAGGAACATCGCCAGCGCGAACATTCCCACCAGCGAACGCAAATTGCGGCGTCGCGGAATGAGGAAGAACAGAAGCACTGCCAGGGATGTACCGCCTTCGCACTTAAAGAGCAAATTGTGGTGCGCATCTGCGGTTTGCGCTGCCGTTGTATTAACTGTAAGAGTCGCGGAGACAGACTGCGTGCCCGAGATCGCCTGGGGCTGACTTACTGAGCATGTCGGCGGATTCACCGCGTTCGCGGGCGAACTCGTGATAGCGCACGTCAAGGCCACTGCCCCGGTGAAGCCTCCGCTAGGAGTTACCGAGATTGTCGATGTAGCATTACTGCCCGCAGAGGCAACAGTCATCGCTGTGCCACTTAGCAAGAACTGCTCTGTCCCACTTCCACTTCCGCTTCCGCCACTACTGACCGTATAACTCCAGTTCAGCAGGTTCTGGTTTGACGTCAACCCTCCGGTGCCGCCTGTAAAGCCGACATACGCCGTATCTCCTCCCACGGTCTGTGGAATGTCGACGGCTTGCGACATGCTGTAGGTGGCATTGGTTGTCTGATCCACGAGCTTCAACTTGAGATTTGTGCCATCGTATGAGATGGTGGCGTCAATCGGGTCGCCACTCGCCAACTCAACTCCGCTCGACGAGAGGTCCATCGTAGGCGTCACCGGCGCCTCGCCATCGGTATAGATGCCCGTCGAATCGTCGCCTTCGCTTTCGTAATTATAGAAATTGAATTTGACGGCTACGCTCTTCTGGATGTTCTGGTATCCCAGTCCTGCGGAATCTCCGCCGAGAGCGGTCGGGCCCATGTTCTGAATCGTGAACGTGAAGCCGTTGGCCTGTGCTTCCGCCATTTGGAACTCAAAGTTTGTTGAGAATGCCTGGATGTTGATCGGAGCCTGCCAGAATATGCTCCCCGCCTGCCACAATGCGCCGTTGGTCAACTGGACGGTCGCATTGCTGCCGGCCACCGCGCTTCCGTTAAGCTGTAATCCAGCGGTCGACGTGAATCCATTACTGAAATCTATGCTGCTGCTGCCGTTCTGAATCACGTAGGAAGCCGAGCTCACGTTACTGTTGTTCAGCGCCGGATCAATCGCGATAGCCTTAATGGTCTCTGAGCTGCTCACCTGAATGGCCGTCGAGTACGCGGTTGAGCTTGCCGAAGGCGTTGAATCATCCAGTGTGTAGTAGATCTTCGCGTTCGCGTCTGGATCTGCGAGTATAACAGCCTGAGTGCTCAAGTAAGTTCCGCCGGCCGGCGAGAATGTAACTGCCGGCGTCTGGTTCGTAAATGTAAACATGGCAGAGGCAACACTGCTTTGCGTGTACCCGGGTGCGGTGGCAATTGCGCTCAGCGTGGTATCGGTGCTGATGTTCATTGGAGCAGAATATTGCGTTGACGATGACGTCGGTGTTGAACCATCCAGCGTGTAATAGATCGTCGCCGATGCCGTGGAAGACGAAAGAGTAACCGACTGCGCGGTGGAGAATGAGCCTCCATCAGGACTTATCGCGGGTGCGGCTGCGGCGGCTTGCGCATTGAGCAGCCCATACACATCTACTTCTTTATATGTCGCAACATATACCTTGCCATTCGTCACAACGGGGACTGAGAACTTGTTGGCGGGGCCGGCTGAGTCTCGCTTAGCGTTTGTGTCGCTCTCATAGAGGACCGTGGAAAGATCGTTGGGATCGAATGCATACAATACTGCCGGACCGCCGGTATTGAACTGGTCAAACTTTACCGCCCACACGATTCCATTCTGCGCACCGTTAGAGGAGGCGGAGAAAGTAGGCCCGGGGAACGCCGAAGTAAACGTTGTTTCGCTGCTGGGTGTGGTGCTCAATGTGCCATTATTCAACTTGAACGCCATGCCAACATTGGGCGTGCCGGGGTTGTCGCCCCCAGCCCACATATAAACATTTCCGTTCCAGTAAGCAGCCGTACTCCAAAAGCCCTGCCCTTCCGGAATCGCGCTAACAGTGAAGTCCTGCACTGCATTGGTGTTCCCTGTAGTACTGGATGATAATCCGCCGAGGTTGTCGCGATTCAACAGCGTGATTCGCCCATCCTTGCCGGCCGTGATCAACAGGTGCGGATTGGCGCCTGTCTGGTCGGGCAACATCAGAACACCGCCGGAGCCCTGATCCCAGTCTTCTGTATTGAGGTCTTCGTAGTTAAACGCAGTCCATGCATCGGTCGGAGTAAGTTGACCGTTGGCCAGGTTGACGGCGATAACGCTCTCGCCATAATCCGAGCTTGATTGAAATGGAGTGGAACGATCGCCATTCCCGGTCACAACAAACATACGGCCGCCTGGAACGCTTGTATCGATGGGCATTCCGGCGCCCGAGCCCCACACTGACGCACCGTGATCGTCCGGGTCAAGGCAAAGCGCTGCAGTCTGCTTCAGAGTGCTCGCATTGTACGAAAACACCCACCCTTGCCAATTGTTGATGTCTCCGTGAGACGAGTAAGCGATGTAGACATAGCCGTTGTAGTAGTCCAGCGCAGGGCGTTGATTTTCCCATAACGCGCTGAACGTAATCTCGCCGCCCGAACTGCCAGCACCTGTGCCCGCTACTGTGGCCGTAATATCGACCGGGCTGCCCGACTGCTCCGCTCCTGTGATGATGTTGATGGCGTGCAGGCGAGAGAAGTACGCTCCGCTTTCTTTTGTGTTAGCCACAACGTACATCGTATTGGTCGCGGTGTTGATTGCTGGAGTGCCCGTGATGCCGATGTCAGGCCCGATATCCTGCGAAGGTTGCACGTCAGTTTGAGGCACCGGAGTTGCCCCCGCGCCCGCTCCGTGGGCCGCAGTCAAAAGACTGACCTGCCAGATCGGCTTCGCGTTTGCGCCGCTGTCGGAATCCGCGTCGAAAGCGTAGATGGAATCGTTTTCGGTCGCCACAAACACCACGTTGTGCACCTGGCCATCGCTCATCGTGAGATTGGGCACATAGAGCGGCTGCGCGAACACGTGGTCATCGACGGGAAGCGCGAACAGCTTTCCGAAAGAATTTACATTTACATTCGTGGGAGACAGTAACGTCTCAGTGGTATTCTGCCCCGCATGCGTCAAATCGTACCGCCATGTGAGCACCGGAACCGCTGTTGGAGATTGGGCAACCAGATTCGCCGCGAACCCAAACAGCGATGCCAGTACGAGCCTACTCTGTCTAAGTACAGAATCAATTCGATGAGAATGTTTAGATAACGAGGATTCGACGCGGGGTTGGCAGAATAAATAGCCTCTAATACGCATAGGACCTCCACCAGGATTGCGTCAGGCAAAGCGTGAACAAACGAGCGATTGAAACGCGCAGGTCGACGTTCTTACGCCGCACTGAGGGCGCCGTGAACACGCTGCCACAACCTGGTAAATGGAAAACTAGCTAGTTCGGTTATTACTAACTTGGATGTAGTGTGAAACAGCCAGACACTGGCGATTTAATTTCATTTGTATTCTCAGATACACCCCTTCATAGCGAAAGAGTCATCCAATAAGATGGCATCATTCTTTGCTTTGGTTGCTTTTTCGTACGGTTGCATCAACACTCCAAATTCACTTATCGGTAGATATGCGACATGTGCCTGACTGGTCCGACCTTTGTATTCGCCTTGAAGTCCCGCCGGTACTCTGTAACCCCACGCGGACTTTTGTACAACGTGCTGCTGATGATGCTTGCTGTCTTCGCAACCGCTCTTCCAGCGCAAACCACAACTCGAAACGCCCTCGGAATTGCATGGGACGTCCGAGGCACGTGGAGAGTGGAAGGAACAACGACACCAATTCGCAACGGTGACGCAGTAGGGGCAGGCTCGCTGCTGCTGCCGGATGTATCGGACAGCGAACACACTATAACCATTCTGTTGCCCGATGGCCAGTTGCTTCTAAGCGGATGCTTCACCGCAAAGGATTGTGCACGTGGATTCCGCGTGTCGGCGCTCTACCGCGCCCCAGCGCCATTTACAACGGAGGTGCTGCGACGCATCCGCGCAGCACTGGCACAAGGAGGAAACCAGACCGCGGACGCATCGCAAAATGCGCCGCATGTTGCCAGGGATGAAATGGCGGTTGTGCCTGGACGTGGGAATCGAGTCGAGATTGGGGGCCTGGCTGCGGCACTCTCGAACGGCAAATATTTCGGCAATCTACGATCTTTTGACAAGCGGTATCCGGAACAATCCGGCATACCGCTTGAAAAGTCAGGCCGCTCGATCGCGTTGACGGTGCCAGGCCCAGGACTATTTTTGCTCACGATTATCGATTCGATGAAGAGACCACGCATCGAGTTTATGATTGCCGTCGCGCCAACGCAGGGCAGTAACGTTATCAAGAGTTTCGTGATGGCGCACGCGCTGTTTAAGGAATGGCTTGACGATGACTTCGCCTGGCCAATGCATGACTTTCAACGCGCCTATCTCCGGTCACTTATGCTTGGCATTACTCCATCGCCCAACAGCGAACAAGAGATGTCAAGCACTGATCCGCCAGGGCCCGGGGTTACAGCGGAACCGGTGTTTACTCCCGAGCCCGGAGTACTTGCGGGAGATACTGCAGTCACGCTCAAATCCGCGACGCCCGGCGCGGTCATCCATTTCACAGTCGATAGCTCGCAACCTTTAGAGAATTCGCGGACTTATCACGCGCCCATCATCGTCAAGGGGATTCCGCAGACCATCAGGGCGTTCGCCGAGTCGCCCGGCATGAAAGACAGTCCGGTCGTGACAGGTTTCTTCCGTATTGGAAACAGCAACTGATTTTCGGTACCGCGACTTCGTGATTTCGTAATCGCACCTACTTGCCGCCTATAGTCACAGCCTGGGAAGGCACATCGCTGCTCGTCTGATACGCCCGGCGAGCGCCCCGCAGGTCGTCATTCGCCAGCACAATGTTGCCTGATGCACTTCCGCTTACACCAACAAACGCCTCAGTCCCCGCTGGCGCGACGGAATCGGTGATCGAGACGTTGCGCGAATTCTCCAGGCGCACGATCGGCATCGCGCCGCTACTTGCTCTGCTTATCAATCCCGCGATCTGTGCGCCATCAACGTCATCGAAGAGCACCGTGGGCCGCTGCTCCGGAGCGCTGGCAGTAAAGGCCAACTGATCGAGCCGCAGGTCGCGCACGTGCCGCGCATACAGTCCCCAGGTTGGCAACATACCGAACATTCGCGCCTCAGGGTATGCGCTCTCTTTCTCGGGGACATCGCGCCCCAGCCACTCAGGCCGGGAGGGCATCATGCTCTCGATGCGTATGTTCCTCAGCGTTATACCGTGCACCTCGTCCCCTGGCAGACCGGTGATGGAACTTGCCAGAACTGTATCGGACGCCTGGATATTCTCGATGACGACATTTCGCAGCCCATGCTGAGAATAATCGTTTGCGCGCTTGCGGTTTCCCAGACGAATGAAGATGGGCGTGCGCGCGCGCTGCATCTGGATTCCACTGACCTCGACACCGTCAATCCATCCTCCATCAATCACTTCAAGCGCGACACCTGAGATGACGCGCTCGCCCAGCGGCACAGCGTTATTGTGCACGACCGAGTTCGAAAACACGATGTTCTCGAATCCGCCTTCGGAGGACGTACCGAGCTTGAATCCATTGCAACAAGTCGACAGGCTGCAGTTGGTCACAGTAATGTTCTTGACCAGCAGCGGCTCCGGTCCGAGCGGATTTTCGCTTTTCAGGCAAATGGCATCGTCGCCAGTGTCGATTGAGCAACCCGACACCTGCACGTTCTGGCAACCGGTGATGTCGATACCATCCGCGTTAGGTCCATAGACAGGATTTTTGATTGTCGTATTAACGATTTGCACGTCATCACAATTGAGTAGGTGCAGAGTCCAACCCGCGGAGTTTTCAAGCCGCACACCCTTCACCCGCACCCGCCTGCAGCTCGCGAACCGTATCATCGGGCTGGGGCGGCCCGTTTTATTTTCCTGGTATGCATGCGAAGCCACATCTGCCCATTGCTGATCCGGCGGCAATGGCGCTTTTCCTGAAGGCTCCCAGTAGCTCGGCCCCTGGCCGTCGATCCGTCCCTCCCTTTCGATCGTGACTCCTTCGGCATCACGCGCATAAATCAGATGCTTCTCACTTCGATCGACGCTTCCTTCGCCGCCGTGATAGTCACTGATCGAAGTGCTTCCCAACAGCGTGCACCCGGCGTCGAGTTTGAGCCCGACTCCGCTCTTCAAGTCGATCCGCCCCGTCAGAAACGTACCTGACGGAAAGTACACCGTTCCGCCGCCGGCCTGAGACACATCGTCGATCGCGCGTTGGATGGCCTCCGTGTTAAGAGTTCTTCCATCCGGCCTGGCGCCGTAATCTACAACGTTCTTCACGCCTGAGGCCGGCTCCTGCCCTACCAGCCGTGCGCCGGAGGAGCCAAGCATCATTGAAGCAAGCCAAAGAAGATCTCTTCTCAGCATGGAGATATCCAATAACTTGGATTGTTCACGTCGCGGTCAGGGATGCCTCATCAATGCCATAGATTCACCCCCGATATATTCTCGTATTTACTCTCGCCACACCGTTCTTTCACTAAGCGACAACTCTTCTTACATCAGTTCGCATCAAAGAACCCGTTAAAGTTGTTTTTTCACCTCGTTAAAGTCACTCCGTCACCCCGATAGATTATTTCAGCGTTTAAAGGCGGCCAGCCATGCAGAAATTCCTTCCTTTGTTGCTTCTACTGCCATTGTTTGCGAGCCGTGCAGCAGCTTCCGTTCCAACTGTCGCTATCACAGCGAGCTCCAGCAGCATTTCAGCCGGACAGTCCGATAAGCTGACCGTGACGGAAACGAATGCCGGCTCAATCAAAGTGACCGGCTCGAACGGCACTTCATACTCGCTGCCCTATTCGGGCGGAAGTATTACCGTAAGTCCGAGTTCCACTACCACCTACACAGCAACGGCAACCAATGGAAGCGGCAGCGCCACCGCCGAGACTACGATCACAGTGAAGACAGCGGCGCCAACTGCGAGCATGACTGCTGACTCCAGCACCATCACCAGCGGTAACTCGTCCACGTTGTATGTGAGCGCCACAAACGCCACCAGCATCGTGGTAACTGGCGCAGACGGCACAGATACCACGCTCACCGGCACCGGCGGTACCGTTAAGGTCAGTCCCACAGCCACTACCATCTACACTGCGGATGCCACTGGCTCCGGCGGCACCGCGTCCACTACTGCTACGGTCACAGTGATTCCCGCTTCAGACCTCAGCAAGATTCAGCATGTTGTCTTCATGCTGCAGGAGAACCACGCCTTCGATAACTACTTCGGCATGCTGAATCCCTATCGCACATCAAATGGCTGGGACGTGAGCGAGGACGGCAAGGAATACACCGTTGACGGAATCGACGACAAGCTCAGCACCATCAGCAACGAGAACGACTCGGACACGGTCTACAAGCTGTACAAATTCAGGTCCACCTGCATCGACGACGATTCATCGGACTGGCTGTCGAGTTACGGCGACGTGAATCGCTATGACTTTTTGGCTACACGTCCGATCCAGATGAGCGGATTTGTCCACACCGCGGAGGGATATGCGACTAGTTGCTCAAACGGCACCACCACTTGCGACGGCGACTACACCGATACCGCAGGCGAGCGGGCGATGGGCTACTACGACCAGACGTTTCTGAATTACTACTACTATATGGCTGCGCAGTTCGCCCTTTCCGATCGATGGTTCTCGCCGATAGCGAGCAAGAGCGTGCCCAACCGGATCGCGGTCTTTACAGGAGGTACGACGCAGGGCCTCGTACACGATCCTGGCGCGAACGATCACCTGCCGCAACTGGACATCAACAATATCTTTGAAGAATTGGATAATGCCGGTGTTTCGTGGAAGATCTATTACACCGTCACCGAGGGCTACTGCCTGGATGAAGACGATTGCTCCGGGACAGGCAGCGCCTTGTATCCTGCCGAACACTTTTCGAACCTGAGTTACTCGATTAAGTATCTTTACGAGAACCCGAGTAAAGCGGCGTGCAAAGCTCCCACGCAAGCATCGAGTGTAGTGGGTGACTCGACTAACTCCTTTTGCATCGATCCTGCGCATATCGCTCCGGTGTCGCAATACTTTTCAGATCTAACCAACGGCGACCTCGCGAGCTTTTCGTTTATTGAAGCCGGCTATGGGCGGAATGACGAGCACCCAGGGTCGGGACAAACAATCCTGGATGGCCAGGCGCAGGTTGCGAGTGTCGTAAACGCCTTGATGAGCAGCTCGGAATGGAAGAGCAGCGTATTTTTCCTGAGCTACGACGAGGGCGGGGGCCCGTACGATCACGTTCCGCCGGTTCCGGGCCACTCAAACGATTTCACCGATGCGTCTCTTGGCACCATTCCTGACATTTCGACCATTGCCGTAAATCCGGATAGCTACAACCCGTGCCTGCCCTCCGGAGGCACGCCCACTCTGCACTGCGACCTGACCTCATCCGATCCCGGCGCGCACTCGGGCGACGCGGCCGCGGAGAATGGCTTCGCTGCCCAGTTGGGTTTCCGCCTGCCCAACATCGTCATCTCGCCCTTCGCGCGCAAACACTACGTATCCCACCTCCCCATGGACCACACCGCTGTGATCAAGTTCGTCGAGAACCGGTTTATATCAAGCTCCGCGCACCTGACAAACCGCGACGCGGCCCAGCCCGACCTGCTCGACTTTTTCGATTTCACAAACGTACCGTGGGCCACGCCGCCCAGCCCGCCTACACCGGCGTCTGAGGAGAGCCTGGGTTACAACTCGTGCAACGCCTCTGAAATGGGACCATAATCTCGACCGCATTGGTGAGTTAATATCTATGCTCTATCTATCCATCACGCGGCGTGACCGCGGGATGGATAGAGTACCCCGCATTTTCGATCGGAGCAGGGGGAGAGCGTCCGGCCAAACCAAGGAGTTCCAGGGTTCATGAGGGGATCCGCAGTTTTGATATTGCTGATTGCTTTACCGCTGTTGGGCCAAAGCAATAGTGGTGAACTGCGTCTGAAAGTCATAGACCCTTCAGGCAGCGGCGTAAAGGCGTCCATTCAGATCGTCAGCGGCGCCAATCAATATCGCCATAAGGTGGTAACTGGCGAGAACGGAAATGTCTCCGTCGGTCCCCTGCCCTTCGGCATCTATCAGATTGAAGTCAAACGGGCCGGCTTCGCCCCGCTGGTGAAATCCCTGGAAATCCGCTCCGCTCTCCCAACCGAATACAAGGCCCGGCTTGCACTGCCCACGGTGAAGCAATCTGTAACAGTAACCGCCGCCAATACCCTGATTGACCCGGATCAGGCGGGCTCAATCTCCCAGATTGGAACCGCCATCATTCAGGACAGGCTCGGTTCAGTCCCCGGGCGCGACCTGCAGGATCTCATTAACTCACAGCCCGGTTGGCTCTATGAAGGCAATGCTGTCCTGCATCCTCGCGGATCGGAATATCAGACACAGTTTGTCGTCGATGGAATACCTCTCACGGATAACCACTCGCCCAGCTTCGGGCCTGAGATTGAAGCCGACGATGTCGAATCGATCAGCATCTTTACCGCCGGCATACCCGCTGAATATGGACGGAAGATGGGTGGAGTCGTCGAGCTGAACACAGTTCAGGATTCCCAGCCAGGCTTCCACGGCCAGGCGGTCATCTCCGGCGGCAGCTTCGATTCAGAGGGTGCATTCGCGAAGGGTCAGTACGTGTGGGATAAGAACACTCTGGCAGGTAGCGCCAGCGGCAGCGCCACGGACCACTACTTGAATCCGGTGGTTCCGCAAAACTTTTCCAACACGGGCACAGTGGGTGACTTCTCGCTAAGCTTCGCGCGCGATCTAACCTCGAATGACCGGCTCAAAATCACCGCGCGCCGCGAGCTGGCCCGCTACGACATTCCCAACGAGGTGGTGCAGCAACAAGCCGGGCAGCGCCAGAACGCCGATAACTTTGAAACCATGGGCACCGCCCTTTACCAGCATGTGTTCTCTCCCACCGCCATTGGAGAGCTTCGCGGCATGGTTCGCGAGAACTCGAATGACTTCTACTCCAACCCGGAATCGACTCCCATCGAGCTATCTCAGCACAACTGGTTTCGCGAGGGCTATTTCAATGGAAGTGTCACTATCGATCGCGGCAACAGCGAGTGGAAGGCGGGCGTCGAGTCTGACAACACATTTCTCAACGAGAAGTTGAATTACAACATCACCGACCCAACGCAATTCGACCCCGGTTCCGCGGTCGCATTTGCTTATCGGGCCAACCGTCCCGACCTTGAGCAATCCGCGTTCGCGCAGGATCTGTTCCGCCTGCATAGCTGGACCATCAACGCAGGTCTCCGCTGGGACCACTATCAATTGCTGCTCAACCAGCAGGCTGTTGAACCGCGGCTTGCCGTTTCCCACTACTTCCAAAAGTCAGAATCTGTAATCCACTTCTCTTACGACCGCATCTTCCAAACGCCGTCGTTCGAGAACATCCTGTTATCCAGTTCACCGAGCGTGGCATCCATCGATCCCACAGGTTTTCTTCGATTGCCGGTGCGCCCATCTCAGGGTGATTACTACGAGGCCGGCCTCACCAAGGTATTCCTCGGCCACGTAAAGCTGGACGGGAACTACTTCAGGCGATTCGTCTCGAACTATGCCGACGACAGCCAGATAGATAACACGACCATCAGCTTCCCCATCGCGTTCCGTAAGGCCATTCTTTATGGCTTTGAAGGCAAGCTTGAAGTAACTGAGTGGCATCGTTTCTCCGGCTTCGGCAGTTACTCGTACATTGTCGGCAACGCGTGGCTCCCAGTTACTGGCGGGCTCTTCTTCGGCTCCGATGCGGCGCAGGCTGCCACCCAGTTGACAGGCCACATTCCGGATTCGCAAGACCAGCGCAATACCGTCCGCGGCCGCGTCCGCTACCAATTAACGTCACGCGTCTGGACCGCTTTTGGAGCGCAATTCGATAGTGGACTGCCTTTCGACTTCGATGGCGCCCCTTCAACCGTTTTGGCAGAATACGGTCAGCAGGTCCTGGATCGCATCAACTTCGCGCGTGGCCGCATCTATCCGGCGTTTCAGGCCAATGCCTCTGCCGGCGCCGACCTCTATAAATCCGACCGCTTGAACGTGCGCGTCCAGGCCGATGGCCAGAACCTGAATAATGTTCTGAACGTAATCGATTTCGGAGGACTGTTCTCAGGCAATGCGATTGGGCCGTCACGAAGCTTCTCTCTGCGCCTGGCGACCGACTTCTGATTTTCAATCTCGACCGAAGGTATGTGAGGCGGCTTTCCGTTCAATTATCTAAACCATTCATCCGCAGGTGACCCGCGAGGCGGGAATCGACTCCCATTGGACGTCTACTGCGACGTCCCCGATCCGAGGGAAAAACGGCATCGTCTGGGCGAGGGGCCGGCCCTTTTGTGGAGCCATCGAGCCCCGCAGTTGGGAGCATGTCCGGTTTCTTGCTTGCCCCCGGAAACTGCTGCATGGTAAGCTCTTGCCTCAGCCGTCCCATATTTTCGCTCCGCTCCTGCTCCCCATCGACTTCCCCCAAACCGGAGCCCCTTGGAACGTTACATGGACTTGATTTCACCGAATCGCTTCCGGTCGTTTCTGCCGCCGCTGATGGTCCTCGCGCTGGCGAGTTCCAGCTTTGCGCAGGCGCCCGGGCCCGCGCCTTCAATTTCCGCGCCATCAACGCCTGCAGCAGGCACACTGGTACAGGCGGGCCTCCCAATGATCCGTAACTATTCTGCTAAGGATGACATTCCCGCGGGGCAGGTATGGAGCATTCTGCAAGATCGCCAGGGCGTGATGTACATCGGCTCGTCAGCGGGCTACATCCTTCAATATGACGGCGTGACGTGGAGAAAGATCTTCCACCCCTCCAGTACAGTTCGCTCGCTGGCCATGGACGATTCTGGGAGGGTGTGGGCCGGTCTCGAAGCGGACTTCGGTTATCTTGCGCCTGACGCCGCCGGCTCGCTGCAGTTTGTCTCGCTGCGCGACAAGATAGCGGAGCAGGATCGAGACTTTACCGATGTGTGGCAGACGCTGCCCACCCCGCAAGGCGTTTTCTTCCGCTCCTATCAGAAGCTCTTCCGCTGGGACGGCAAGCAGATGAAGTCCTGGACTGTGCCGCAGGGATCGCGCTTCCAGGCGCTGTCAATGGTGCGCGGCCATATTTACACCGCAGAAAACGGAGTCGGCCTTGAAGAGATTGTGGGCGACGAATTGCGGCCTGTGCCCGGCGGCGACGCTTACAAAAACTCGGTGAAGTTGTTCCTGTATCCGTGGGACAACGGCCAGATTCTGGTCACCATCCGCAACGAGCTATTGAGCCTGTACGACGGGCAAAAAGTGACACCGTTCAAAACCGGCGCAGACGACTACTTCAAGAAACATCCGGTATACACCTCGACAGTTCTTAGCGATGGAGCGATCTGCCTGACCACCCTGGATGGCGGGGCGGTAATTCTGGAGCACGATGGCAGACTGCGCCAGATTCTGGACGAGGGCGCGGGTCTGATCGACTCAGGCACATTAACCGCCTTCCAGGACCGCGACGGGGGCTTGTGGATAGGCACCCAGGATGGTGCTTCGCGCGTCGAATTAAATTCGCCACTCTCGATTTACGATCGCGGTAATTCATTCGACGACATCCGCTACAAGGGCACTATCTATGCGTCGAGCGTAAACGGCTCCGCGGTAGCGCGCATCGATTTTGACAAGCAGACTAATCGGCCCACGAGAGTGCTGCTGAAAGGTCCCGCTCAAGGGTGGGTATTCGTCGACTTTAAAGATCCAAAGAATCCCGGGAACGAACAACTGCTGGTGGGTACGAGCGAGGGCATAATGCGGGTGGACGGCGACAATCTTGTGCCGGCGATGCCCGGCACGCATGGCCCCGCCGAGGGTTCTTTGTTTACCGGCGCCTCCACAAAAGATCCGGCGCGCATCTTTATCGGGCATACCGACGGCGTCGGCTCGATGCGCTGGAACGGCAGCGCGTGGGTAGATGAAGGCAGGTTGCCGAACACCAATTACCAGGCAACAGACATGGCCGAAGAAGCCGACGGCACGCTCTGGGTTTCAGGCACAACCGGTAAAGTGTTGCGCGTTCATGTCGCACCCACGGGCATGCGCGACTCGAAAGTTGAAGTGATTGGGAGCGCGCAAGGCTTGCCCGATGGGCCGAACAACATTTCTCTTGTGGCGGGCCAGATATGGGTAACAGTGCAGCGCAGCAAGAATATCTATCGCTGGGATCCCGCTACTTCGAAATTCGTCGTCGACAATCGGTTCCTGCTTCCGATCGACGCGCCGGATGCGACGGCGATTCTGTGGCCCATCGATAATGATCGATTCTGGTCGATCAACAGCGCCGCCGACAGCAGATCGCGCCTGGGGCTTTACACACGCCAGGCCGATGGAAGCTGGAAGTTGGAAGAGGATGCCTACCGGGAACTCAATCGGCTGAACATCTTCCTGCTGCACGCAGATGGGGAGGGATCGTTTCTGGCGTCGGGAGAAATGGTGGTCCGCTACGACGGCACCCATCGCCCGCCTGCGCCCAAGCCGTTCCAGACCATGGTGCGGCAGGTAAAGTCCGGAACGCAGGTCGTTTTTGGCGGGATGATGCTGGAAAACGCCGCTGCCCTGAGTCTGGCGCCGGGCACCAGCGATCTGCACTTCCAATTTGCCGCCCCGGCTTTCGACAATCCGAGCGGAACCGAATTTCAGTTCATGCTTCAGGGTGCTGACAGTGCGTGGTCGCCGTGGGACAAACAGAAAGAAGCCAACTACAGCGGGCTGGGGCCGGGAGAATATGTTTTCCATGTTCGTTCGAGAACCGACGACGGCCGGCTTGGTGAAGAAGGCACGTTTGCTTTCACCATTCTGGCTCCCTGGTATCGCACTACCACAGCGCTGGTCATCTATTTCCTTTTGTTCATCGGCATTGCCGCGCTGGGTTGGGTCTTGATTGGCAGATTCGAACGCAGGAAGGCCCTACGCAAAACTGAAGAGCTTGAGGCGCAGGCCAGGGTTCTTGAGGCAACGGTCACCGAGCGCACGCAGGAGATTCGCGCCCAGGCTGCCGAGATTGAAGCGCAGAAGGATTCGATCGAGTTTCTCAACGAGATTGGCAAAGAGATTACCGCTTCGCTCGATCTGAACACCATCCTGTTCAAGCTCTACGAGCGCGTGAATGAAATCGTTGACGCGGCGATTTTCGGTGTAGGGCTGTATCGACCCGAGAAGCACGTAATCGAATACAGCCTGGCCATTGAAAATGGCAAACGCTATGCGCCGTACACGCGCAGCACAGACGACAAGAATCAGTTCGCCGTATGGTGCATCGATCATCGGGAATCAATTCTCATCAACGACGTTGCCACTGAGTATTCGAAATACATTGCCACTTATGACGATGTGGCAGGGACGCTGGAGGATGGCAGCGTGGCACAGCCGCCCGCGTCAATGATCTACCTGCCGCTGGTGGCGCAGGAGCGTGTACTGGGCGTGCTGAGCGTGCAGAGCTTTAAGAAGAACGCTTACACGCCGCAGAATTTGAGCCTGCTTGCAAACCTGGCCGCGTATACAACCATTGCGCTTGACAATGCCAACGCCTACAAGACCATCAACGACGCCCAGCGTTCGGTGAGCGAACGTGCGGCTGAATTGCTGACCATCAACCGCATCACGCAGGCACTATCGAGCCAGCTCGACAAAGACCGGCTGATTCAGCTGGTGGGCGAGCAGATTCGCGACCTGTTCCACGCGTCGATTGCCTACATCGCACTGCTCGATCGCTCCACCATGATGCTGCATTTCCCTTACACCTTCGGCGAAGAAGCGCCGTCGCGGCCCTTCGGCTCCGGACTTACTTCGCGCGTTATCCGCACCGGCGAGCCGCTGCTTATTAATGAGGATATGGAGCAGAGCCGCAAACGCCTTGGCGTAGAGCAGATGGGCCGCAACACGGCATCGTACCTTGGTGTTCCCATACCTTCAGGCGGGCAGACGATTGGCGTCATCAGCGTTCAATCCACCGATCAGGAAGGCCGGTTCACTGAGTCCGATCAGCGCCTGCTCTCGACGATTGCCTCCGCGGTGGGCGTCGCGATACACAACGCCAAGCTGTTTGAAGAAACCCGCCAGGCGCGCGAAGCGGCCGAAGAAGCTGACGCGGCCAAGAGCTCATTCCTTTCCACCGTCAGCCACGAGTTGCGTACGCCGCTCACCAGCGTGCTGGGCTTTGCCAAGATCATCCGGCGCCGGCTTGAGGAGCGCCTGTTCCCGCTGATCGCGGACGACGATCGGAAAATAGTGCAGACCAAGCAGCAGGTGCTGGACAATCTTGGAGTGGTGGTGAGCGAAGGCGAGCGCCTCACCAAGCTGATTGACGACGTGCTCGACCTGGCAAAAATTGAGGCCGGCAAGTTTACCTGGAACATGGCCAGCGTCTCGATTGCTGAAGTCATCGATCGCGCCACTTCGGCCACTTCGTCGCTCTTCGAAGCCAGGAAACTGAACCTTGTAACCGATGTCGAACCCGATCTGCCAACCATCACCGGAGATCAGGACCGGCTGATCCAGGTGGTGATCAACTTGATCTCGAACGCTGTGAAGTTCACCGATGCGGGATCGATCAAGTGCGCTGTTCGCCGCGAGGCAGAGGATTTAGTGGTGAGCGTCACCGACTCGGGTATTGGCATTGCGCCTGCCGATCAGCCCAAGGTGTTTGAGAAATTCAAGCAGGTGGGCGACACGCTGACTGACAAGCCCAAGGGCACCGGCCTGGGGCTGCCTATTTGCAAAGAGATTGTGGAATACCACGGCGGGCGCATCTGGGTTGAGAGTGAACCGGGCAAAGGCAGCACCTTCTCGTTCACGCTTCCGATCGCCGGAAAAACGGGCCAGCTTGAATTGTTGCCCGCGCGGCGAACCGTCGACATTGAATCGCTGGTAAGACAATTACGCGAGACGGTTTCAACGCAGCATCCGGCCGAGCAGTCCATTCTCGTGGTCGACGATGACGCCAACATACGCTCGCTGCTGCAACAGGAATTGACCGAGGCAGGCTATGCCGTCCGCCTGGCCGAGGACGGCCGCAAGGCACTCGCGCTGATCCGCGAAGAGATGCCTGGCCTTGTGATTCTGGATGTGATGATGCCGGAGATGAATGGCTTCGACGTGGCCGCGGTACTGAAAAATGACCCGGCAACCATGCACATCCCCATCATTATTCTTTCGATCCTCGAAGATAAGGAGCGCGGTTTCCGGCTTGGCGTGGATCGATATCTAACCAAGCCGATCGATACGCCTTCGCTGTTCAAGGAGATTGGAACGCTGCTGGATCAAGGCACCTCGCACAAGAAGGTGATGGTGGTAGACGAGGATGCAACGGCGCTGCGCAGCATTACCGACGTACTGCATACCCGCGGCTACCAGGTAGTGGAATCGAACGGCTCCGAGCTGATTGCGCGTGCGGTAAGCTCACGCCCCGACATTATCATTCTCAATTCGCTTCTTTCTAATAACGAAGCCGTGCGCGCGCTGCGCTTCGAGAAGGGGATGGAAAACGTATTATTCCTGATCTACCAATGAGCAAAAAAATTTTGATCGTCGATGACGAACCCCATCTGCGTACGCTGATTCAGCAAACTCTCGAAGAGCTGGAGGACGAGGGGGTGGAGCTGTTTACGGCCACCAACGGCGAAGAGGCACTTGCGGCCATTCGCGACGAGGAACCCGATCTTGTTTTTCTTGATGTGATGATGCCTAAGAAGAATGGCTTCGATGTGTGCAATGAAGTGAAGAACGAGCTCGGACTGAGCCACATTCACATTGTGCTTCTCACCGCCAAAGGGCAGGAGTTCGACCGCCAACGGGGCCAGGAGGTGGGCGCTGACCTTTACATGACGAAGCCGTTCGATCCCGATGCGCTGGTGGCCAAGGCGCGCTCGGTGCTCGGACTGCCGGCTTAGACCTATGGCCGGACTTACTCTGCGCGCGCTTCTCAATCCACGATCAAGCACGTATGCGGTTGTGAAGGCGCTTTGCGATCGAGGTGGTTCGAGCTTGAGTGTTGTCGACTCTTCCGGCAGGGTTTTATTGGGCGCGGCGCCGGCCGGCGATGCTGATTCGCTTTCGAGTTTTCCCATCGACTGCGGCGAAGTCACACTCGGATCCGTTGTTGGTCCGGAGGCTCACGCCGCCACGGTGGCGCAGGTTTTGACACACCTTGCCGCCCGGGAAACCGAGCAGCGCGCGCTTGCCGCTGAGACTCTCCACCTCTATCGCGAAATCAATCTGATCGAACAGCTATCTGAACAGCTCGCCGCCGTCCTCAATCTTCCGGCGGTCAGCGAGTCAGCCCTCGCGCAGGCGCAGCGTCTCATTTCAGCAACCCACGGCAGCGTGCTGCTCGTCGACAAATCGACCGGCGCGTTACGCGTCGAAGGCTGCTTTGCGCCGTCGGCCGAAAACGGCAATCAGCCTTACGGGGCTCTCGCGCCTGATTCGCTCTTTGCCGCCTCAGTGCTCGAGCGCGGCGTGGCAGAAATCGTCAACGATTGCGCAGGCGACGCCCGCTCGCGCGGTGACGAGCACAGATTTCGCGCACTCATTCTCGCGCCTCTGCGCGCGGGTCAGCGCACTGCCGGTCTGGTTGCCCTCGCCAGCACCGAACCGGATGCCTCATACTCCGCAGGCGATCTCAAGCTGCTGAACACGATCGCGCTGCAGGCCGCCGCGGCCATTGAAAACGCGGCCCTCTGCGCCGAGATGGTTGAATCTGCGCGCGAACGCGCCGCCTACGCTGCAGAGCTGCAAGCGGCAAGCTCGGTGCAGCAACTTCTGCTGCAGGGCGGCTCCCGTCCCACTCCCGGCTTTCAGGTTGAGTCTGTATACCTTCCGGCCAGTGAAGTTGGGGGTGATTTCTTTTTCGTTCAGCCCGCGCCCGACGGTTCCCTGCTGGCTGTTGTCGGCGACGTCTCGGGCAAAGGCCTTACCGCAGCGATGCGCGTGGCCATGATTCTCGGCGTGCTTCGGCGCGAAACTTCGCATGACCCCGCCGAAATCCTCTTCAGCCTCAACAACGCACTCGTCGCACAGGGCCAACTCGGATTCGCCACCGCTTGTTGCATCCGCATGGCTCTCACGGGCGAGTTTGCATTTGCCAATGCCGGTCACATTGCGCCCTACATTTCGAGCCGCGAGCTCCAGACAATTCCAGCGCTGCCTTTGGGGCTCGTCGCCGGCCAGAATTTCGAACTGGTGCACGGAACGTTGAATCATGGCGAGCGCCTCGTGCTGCTATCCGACGGTGTGCCCGAAGCTCGTTCGCAATCCGGCGAACTGTTTGGCTTCGAGCGCACCGCCGCGCTTTGCTCACACGACGCCGATCATATCGCCCGCACCGCGCAGCAGTTTGGCCAGGAAGACGATATCACCGTGGTCTCGCTCTCCGTGTCGAAATAATTCGCCTGGAGTGTCCAAAGCCGCGCTCACCTTCGTTCCATTGGCTTTTGACCTGCAAGTCGTATGAGCCGGGCAGCGCCTACCGCGTATCATGCAGTTGTCGTTCAAAAATGTCTTCTAACAGCGAGCCTATGAAGCGAAATCGCATGAAGACATAACCATGGGCAGAGCACGGGACATAACATCCGCGCGCGGGAGAAGGCCAGCATGTCGACTTGGCTGCTGAAAGTTATTTACAGAAATGTCTGTTGCTGGGCAACTGTGTTGCTGCTCCCGGGCTTATGGGCAGCCGAGCCCGGTAAGCCCATTCCGGTGGGTATTGATGCCTATCGAATGTGGGATCTATGGCCGAACCAAAGAGTCGGAATGCGCGCCTACATGCGTAGCACCTATGACCGTGCCGGAGGCAACGAAGGCGCCGATGCATCGCACTTTCTTTACCAGCTTGCCGATGATTTCAACGTTACTCTCGATGTTGAGGGAGCTGGGATTCTCATGTTTACCCGCTATAACCATTGGCATGGCAGTCCCTGGCACTATGTCGTTGACGGTAAGGATCACATTGTTCAGGAAAGCAGTACCCGCGATCCGTTGCATCCGGATACCAATTCGACCTTTCTTCCTGCGGCTCCATTTCCAAGCCCGTTGAATGAAACCTGGGCCAGGACCAAGGGCGCCGATCTGATCTGGAGCCCCATCGAATTCCAGCGTAGCCTTCAAATGGCCTACTCGCGAACGCACTATGGGACCGGCTACTACATTTACGATCAGTTCGTTCCCGGCACGCCGCTTTCCCACCCGCTGCAAAGCTGGAACGAAGACGTAATTCCCGACGCGGATGTGTTGAATTTGCTGTCACGGGCCGGAACCGACATCGCGCCTGTTGCCGGTACTCAACAACTGTCCGGCAAGGTTGATGTTCCCCAAAACGGCGCTGTTACTGCCGTCAACCTCAAGGGCCGAGGTGCAGTTCGGGCCTTCAAACTCTCGATCCCGGCCGATGAGGCAGCCGCGCTTGAGAATGCTCATCTGCGCATCACATGGGACGGAAGACGCCAGCCATCGGTTGACGCTCCGATTGCGCTTTTCTTCGGAGCTGGCACGCTCTACAACCGCAATCACCAGGAGTATCTGGTCAAGGGGTTACCGGTCAGCATTCACTTCGCTGACGGCAAAATTCAGCTCTCCTGCTACTTTCCAATGCCCTACTTCAAGTCAGTGCGCATTGAGCTTGTGGGAACCGGCGCGCCGGTAAATGGAGTGGAGTGGTCGGTACGTACGATGGCCTCGAACGAGCCGCCTGATCAACTCGCGTATTTTCATGCCACTTATCGGGACTTTCCTCAGCCTACCCCGGGGGAGGACCTGGTTCTGTTAGATACGCGCACCGAAGAAGCATCAGTGGAGTGGGCGGGAAGCTTTGTTGGGACGTCATTCATCTTTTCGCACCGAGCTAATCTAAGTACCCTTGAAGGCGATCCGCGCTTCTTCTTCGATGACAGCCTCACTCCGCAGGCTCAGGGTACCGGGACGGAAGAGTGGGGAGGGGGCGGCGATTATTGGGGGAGTGGTCTCACGATGAGCCTGCCATTTGCTGGCCATCCCGATGGGCCGCCAATGCCATGCTCCGCGTTGGTCCCTGGCCCCGAATGCTCTCCAGCAACAGCGCCGCAGGATGCAAACCCGGATGCGCTTATCGAGTCTGCGTACAGGTTCCTCCTTGCCGATCTTATGCCCTTCGGCAAAAATGCCTTGATACACCTTGAGCATGGGGGAACAGATGAATCAACGGAACATTACGAGACTGTGGCCTATTGGTATGGCCTGCCATCGCCGTCCCTGGTGCAAACGGACGAACTGAGGATTGGCAATGTTTCGGATGAACACGCGCACCACTACTTCTCGCCGGACGCCTCCTCTCCATACACAATTAATTCGCGCTATGAATGGGGCGTGGATACACTCAACGGAAAAGAGATTTATCCGGCGCAGCAGGACGAGGGGCGCATCACAACCGGCACATCGGAATTTCGTCTCCGCCTCCGCCCCAAAAACCTTGGTGTGCTACTTCGCCGAAAGCTGGATTACTCCTATGCTGACCAGCGTGCTGAAGTTTATGTTGCAGACGGGCCGAAATCCAAATGGCAGCCTGCAGGCGTTTGGTATTTGGCCGGTTCGAACAGCGTGATCTACTCAAACCCGAAGCAGGAACTGGGCGCAACCGAGCATAATGTCGAAATCTCGAATCGAAAATTTCGCGATGATGAGTTTCTGATCTCCCGTAACCTCACCTCCGGGAAAGAGGAAATATGGGTCCGGGTAAAGTTCACGCCGGTCAACAGGCCCCTGTTTCCCGGTTATCCCATCGGGAAGCGAGCCTGGAGTGAGATCAGATACACAGCATATTGCTTTGTTCTCCCCCGGAATCCCTAAATTCAAAGGCCTCCATGGCTCCATCGATAGCACTCCGGCCTGTTCGCGGGCGGCACCTCTTGCACACTGACCCAGCCACCACTCGCGTCGCGCCTTCCCCGTTGACTCTCAAGGCTGGCGCAATCGACACTTTGGAGGCTCAGAGTAGGATGGATACCTATGATCCCGAAATGGTCTTCTCTCACTGCTTTTGCAGTTGCATTTCTCGGTTTCAGTTGGAGCTTTGAGGCAAATGCTGCGCCGACTCCGCCGCAGATTGCTGTCATTGAAGCAGCCGCCCGGGCCACGCTGTCAGGGAATACGATTGAGCTGAATTTGCCGCTCTCCATGCCCGCCCCGGAGCACACACGCGTAGCGGCGTGGATCCTGTCGCCGGCAGATGTGCCTGCAAGCGCCTTATCGACGAACCTTGCAACAGGAGCCCAATCGGCCCATCTGGTTCTCTCCTGGCCGCTCGATCACCACGGGAATCCAGTTGAGGAGATCGGCTGGTACCGGATTGGCTACCGAATCGATGTGAACGACGCCACCGCGGCCAGCGGCATCCTCTCGATTGGCGCCATTACGCCTAACCTGCTTGAGCTTCGCCTGGCAAAGCCCCAAAGCATTAAGAGGGGTGCGCCAATCAGCATTCGTGTGTTCGCCGGTAATCCCGTGACTCGGAAGCCGTTTCACGGTGTGCGTCTCACAGCCGCGCTGAGCTTTGACAACGACAGCGAGAATGGCAAGCCGGCTAACATGCCGATCGTGCGGCTCGGCGCGACCAACGCCAGCGGCGAGGCAATCTTCAACTTCCCCGCTGCGACCGATCCGGGCGAGTCGGCGACGCTCAAGGTGGAGGGAACTCTTACGGGTGAGCGAGGCGCGGAGAAGTCGGCGCTCGCGCATGCGAGCCTGGAGTCAGATATTGAGGCGAGCGACCGGGCCTTCTTCAGCGACGAAACCGACAAGCCGCTGCACAAGCCGGGCGAGGTTGTGCATTTGCGCACGTTGCTGTTCGATGACGCTCACCACGCTGTGGCCGATGTGCCTCTCGTACTCAAAATCAAAGATGCCGACAATAAGACGCTGCTCGAAGAGCCGCTCAAAACCAATCGTTTCGGAATCGCGTTTTACGACTGGAAGACCAGCCCGCAGCTCGCTCCCGGTGATTACGAAGCCGACTTCGACGGAGATGGCTCCATGGGCGGAGCGGGTTCGGATATCACCTTGCCCATCGAGCGCTACGATCTGCCGGAGTTCAATGTGACGGCGGCCATGGATCGCGGCTTTTACCTTACCGGGCAAGCCCCGGTAGTAAAGATTCACGCCTGGTACCTCTTCGGCAAGCCCTTGCCGGCAGGGACGATCAGCTTGTATCGACTCGACGGCGAGAACTGGAATACGCGCAGAAATCACGTCGAGGAGAAAGCCGAGCCAGTGGCGAAAGGCGCGCTCGACGAAGATGGCAACGCCAGCTTCACGCTGGATGTGAAGAGCGACTTTGACGTTCTAGCCGGCGACACCTACGAGCGTTATACCGATCTGTCCTGGCGCGCAATTGTGACTGATGCATCCACTGGCCGCAGCGAACCGCGCAAGTTTACTGTGCGGCTGTCGCGCGATCCCGTGCATATTTATCTGAGCGAGCCTTTGGGAGACGAACGCGAAGGAGACGTGATCGCTTCCACGAGTTATGCGGACGGAACGCCCGTCGCGTGCAAGCTTGAGCTCGATTGGATGGACGAAAACTCGAAGGCAACGCGCGCCGCGACCGCAGCCGCCAACCGTTTCGGCCTGGCAAAGGTGCATCTGCGTTATCCGGCAGTGCCATCCGACGGAAACGACAGCGAACGAAGCTTGCGCGTGATCGCCCGCGACCCCGAGGGCCGCATCACCACCTACGACGACACAATTCGCCCGCAAAGGTAGAGTCGAGATGTGGCGCGGTGGTTTAGGTCTGGCCTACCTGTTTCCGGCGCTTTCGTTTACCGGTGTCTCATTATCCAGACCATGCTCCGTTTCCACATCCCGCTCGTCGAACCGGACG
>Ga0182012_10000195_pt1 | contig 68360 bp, 63 predicted proteins | sample 612S2SmetaG_FD_120486 | JGI IMG/M metagenome (GOLD analysis project Ga0182012, IMG submission 120486) | Permafrost microbial communities from Stordalen Mire, Sweden - 612S2S metaG | ecosystem: Environmental > Terrestrial > Soil > Wetlands > Permafrost | place: Sweden: Stordalen | collected... | reverse complement strand
CCCACAATCTGCTCTTCCGTGTATCGGCTCTTCTTCATCCTGTCCTCCTCACCAAGGCCATCGCTGGCCCCTATTATCGGAGAACTCTCACATCCGCTGGACTAATCGGAAGGATGCAGCTCAGACCGAAAATACTTAAAATCCGCAGACCCGCAAGGGGTGTGGGGGTTCAAGTCCCCCTTCCGGGTACCTTAACTCCTCAGGTGCGCGCAGGAATCACTCACGTCGCCAGCGTCGCCCCTCGTCTGCAAGCGACTCGCGGCGCCCCCAGAGCAACCATGTGTGTCAAAGTGATGCTTCGGATATGTGTGATCGATGCCTGCGGCGGGTGATGTCGGACGGGTTGTCTTGTCTCCTGAGAAACGAGCTCTCATCGAGTCATAGATTGACTTTGGTTGAACCAATCGATAATCATGCGATTGCGATCGTCGCGATTCAGCGGCAACGAATGCCCGTCTCGTTCGTAAATGCGAAGGGCGTACACCTTGTTATTCTCCTGAAGAGTTTCTGCCATGCGGAGAGCCTGCGTGACTGGAACCATCCTGTCGGTTCGGCTGTGGAGGATGGCCTGACCCTCGAGCCAAAACCCCCGGTCAGGCTAAGGGCGGCCGCGATGAAGAAGAGGGGCCATCCCCCCCCTGGAGCGGCAGTTCAGGCAACTGCGGTTGGAGGGGGCGCACTTGGCCCGCAACACGCCAAACGCTCGTATCTTTCGAGGCGCACCACTACCCTGACCGCCGCGCAAACCCCTCCAACTCGGCTTCCCTGTGCCCTATACTGGCCCCGTGCGGGCCACTATGATCACCGTTTCCGGAAAGAGGCTTCTTCTTGCTGCGGGATCTGCTCTTCTGATCCTTCTCTCCTGCGCATTTGCCACAGACGCGCCGACCGTCACCGTCTGGCCCGACCCGGCCAAACCGGTCGTGCGCTTCACCCTCGGCAGGCTCCGCCCGCTCCAGGCCGTGGAGCACCAGCAGGTCTATTCCGTCGATACCGAGGTGCAGAACCTCTGGGGCAAGCCCATTGCCCAGGCGGTCTTCGACCTCGACCTCTTCGACAGGAAAAATGTCCGCGTAGGCGAAGGCGTCATCGCCATCACGAATCTCGCGCCCGGCGAAACCACCCATTTTCCCACCAGCATCATGGCCTCCGGCCAGGCGGTTTCCATGCGGCTCGTGCCGCAGTCGCTCCCCGACGAGCTCCAATCCCTTTTGCCGCTCAAAACCATCTACCTTTTCGTGAATTCGGACCCGCAGGGCGCACACTTCACCCTGGATGGCCGCGACGGCGGCGTGACGCCGCAGCCCATTGACGTCGCCGTCGGGACGCACGTGATCGAGTTCGATAAGGAAGGCTACAACCGCGGGAAGTATCTCTTCTCCGTTGCTCCCGACGACGTCTCCGGCGGCAGCGTCAGCTACGAGCTCACCGCTTCGACCCCGGCCCACGACACGGTCGAAATGCGCGACGGCTCCATCATTAGTTGCGATATGCAATGGATGTCCGCCAGCGATGTCGTTATCAAGGTCGACGGCAAAACAAAAACGCTGGACCGCGCGCAGGTCCGCCGCATTACTCTCGTCCATCGCAAGCCCGAAGCGAAAGAGAACCCATGAGCCGTCGCTCGCTCCGGTTCTTCACCCTGCTTGCAATCTCCAGCCTCTTCCTCGCGCACGCCGCCAACGCGCAAAGGCTCGGCATCTTCGAAGGCCAGTCCGACGTCGGCGCTGTCACGCCTCCCGGCGCCGCGCGATTTGATCCAGCGACCGATACCTACACCCTCAACTCAGCCGGAGCCAACCTCTGGGGACCAGCCGACGCTTTCCACTTCCTCTGGAAGAAATTCTCCGGCGACGTCACGCTCACCGCCGACATCGATTTTCCCGACAGCGTTCCCAACACCCCGGGTGAACACAACCCGCATCGCAAGGCCATCCTCATCGTTCGCCAGACCCTCGACGCCGGCTCAGCCTACGCCGATGCGGCCCTGCACGGCTCCGGCCTGACCGCCCTGCAATTTCGCCGTGCCGAATCCGCCATCACTGAAAGCGTCGAGTTGAACATCGCCGCCCCGCATCGCCTCCGCCTCGAAAAACGCGGCGACACCTTCACCATGTATCTCGCATCGGCCCCCGGTGCCCCGCTCAACCCCTCCGGCGCCAGCATTCAGCTCCATCTTGAAGAACCGTTCTACGTCGGCCTCGGTCTCTGCTCTCACGACAAGAACAAAGTCGAAAGGGCGGTCTTCTCCCACGTCACTCTGGAAAAGCCGGCTCCCTTACCCTCGGCCTCAAACCAGAGCCTCGCCCTCTACAGCACCCTCCAGACCATCGGCCTCGAACTGGACGCTCACCGCGCCGTCATTGCCTACACCACTCAGGGCCGTTTCGAAGCGCCCAACTGGACCCACGACGGCAAGACCCTCATCTTCGATCAGGCTGGCAAGATCATGACCGTCCCCGCCGACGGAAGCACGCCGCCCCAGCCTCTAGACATCGGCGACGCCACCAACTGCAACGGCAGTCACGGCCTCTCGCCCGACGGCAAATCGCTCGCGATCAGTTGCAGCACACCCGGCAAGCCCGAATCCCGCGTCTACATCGTTCCGCTCACAGGTGGCATGCCGCGTGTGGTCACCGAGCACCCGAATTCCTACTGGCACAGCTGGTCGCCCGACGGCAGGACCATCATCTTCACCCGCCCCGATCACGGCTCCGGCAACATCTTCGCCATCCCCGTCAGCGGCGGCGAAGAGCACGCACTCACCATCGGCACAGGCATCAGCGACGACCCCGACTGCTCGCCCGACGGCCAATGGATCTACTTCAACTCCGACCGCGGCGGCACCATGCAAATCTGGCGCATGCATCCCGACGGCTCTTCACCCGAGCAGATCACCAGCGACGACTACGTCAACTGGACGCCGCACGTCTCGCCCGATGGCAAATCGATGGTCTTCATCAGCTACGAGAAAGGAACCACCGGCCATCCGGCCAACAAGCCTGTCATGCTGCGCGTGATGTCGCTGGACGACCGCAAAATCCGCGTCCTCTTCAATCTCATCGGGGGTTCAGGCACCATGAACGTCCCCTCCTGGGCGCCTGACAGCAAGCGCCTCGCCTTTGTCAGCTACCAGATGTTGCCCGCGCCCCAGTAGGGGAAGCCGGTCGCAAGCCACCCCTCGCGATCAGCCCTAAGCCCAGCGGAATCTGTGCCGCCCTTCGAGATCGCGACCCGCCGCGTACGTCCGCATCTAAAACCGTGGGTGATTTCGGCCCTGCCTGCGTTACACTGAAAGGGCAGAAGTTTTCCCCAGGAGAATCCAATCCATGGCGACCAGCACAGTACCCACAACCACAGCCGCCCCTGTTCCCGAGGCGGTTCCCGCGGCGAAGACCACGCCCGTCCGGCTCACCGACAATGCCGTGAACAAGGTCCGCGAAATCATGGCGACCCAGGATCCACTTCCTGCCGGTCTGCGCATCGGCGTCGTCGGCGGCGGCTGCTCAGGCTTCCAGTACTCTATGTCCTTTGAGAACCAATCCGGCATGATGGACAAGGTCTTCGACTTCAACGGCCTCAAGGTCTTTGTCGACGCGACCTCCGCGATGTACCTCAACGGCTGCGTCGTCGACTACCTCGAAACCCTCGAAGCCGCCGGCTTCAAGTTCGAAAATCCCGCCGTCAAGAGCACCTGCGGCTGCGGCTCTTCCTTCAACGTCTGAAAATTTGGCTTCGATCTCCTAAACAGGCCGCCGACAAGGCGGCCTTGTTTTATGGGTTCCCAGCATGAGAGCACTCCCGCGGGTGCAAGGCCAGGCATTGCGGTGCGAAATTCGTGCCACAGCCCAATAGTTCGAAATCCGGCGACCCCGCCTATACCTCTACCATCCCGCTCTCGATGTCCCGTTCCGCCGCCGCCAAACTCTCCACCCGCCCCAAATCCCGCCAGTACGCCCCATCCGCCCGAAACGCCACGACCTTCTCCCCTTCCCCGGCCAGGCGCAAATAAGCGTCGATGATCGAAAATGCCCCCTCCTCCCGCATCAACCCGAAAATCCGCGGCGAAACCACATGAATCCCCGCAAAAGCCAGTGCCTGGCTTTCCGAGGCCGGCGGCTCGACCCAGCCCCGCACGCGCTCCTCCTTGTCGCCCGTGCGCCGCCCGCACAAAAGCCCAGACTCATCGAACAGCAACTGCCGCGAAGCCTCCCGCGCGGCCACCGCCAGCGTCACCAGAGCCCCCGATGCCCGATGCGCCACAATCATGCGCGCCAGATCGATCCCGCTGATCACATCCACATTGTGCACAATAAAAGGTGCACCAGCCCCGGCCCCGGAATCGCCCTCACCCGACCCCAAAAACCAGGCCGCCTTCTTCAGCCCGCCGCCCGTATCGAGCAGCGTTTCCTCCCGAGAAACCTCAATCCGCATTCCGAAATTCTGGTTCGCCGCCAGAAACTCCACAATCTGATCCGCAAAGTGATGCGCATTCACCACCGCCTCGCGCACGCCAAAGCCACGCAGCCGCTCCAGCACGATCTCCAGCAGCGTACGCCCTGCCACAGTCACCAGTGCCTTCGGCCGATCGTCCGTTAGCGGACGCAGCCGCGTCCCCAAACCCGCGGCCAGTACCATCGCCTTCACGAAACCGCCCTCACCTGCCCAATCTTCTCCAGTTCCCCCATCTTTTCCAATTCCATCTTTTCCACTTCCAGATGCCGCACCACCACCTCCACGCCCGCCATCCCGCGCAAGCGCTTCGCCAGCCGCTCCGCCAAATACACCGACCGGTGCTGCCCGCCCGTGCACCCAAACGACACCATCAGGCTGCTGAATCCGCGCTTCAGATAACTCGCCACGCTGGCCTCCACCAGCGAAACCGCATTTGCCAGAAACTGATGAACGCTCTCCTCCTGGTTCAGATACTCGATCACCGCCGCATCCTTCCCCGTCAGCGCCCGGAAACGCTCCTCCCGTCCCGGATTCGGCAATCCCCGCGCATCGAACACAAACCCGCCGCCATGCCCCGTCCCATCGCTCGGCGCCTGCCGATGAAATGAAAAACTGAACACCCGCACCGTCAGCGTCTTCGCGCTCGCCGCCAGCCCCTGCAGCTTCGGCGAATCCTGCATCGACCGGAAGCACTCCAGCAGCGTCGGCAGCGCAATCGGCAGCTCCACGTTCTTCCCCAGCCACCGCAGGTTCTCCAGCGCATACGGAACGCTCTGCAGAAAATGCGCCTTGCGCTCATAGAAGCCGCGAAACCCATACGCCCCCAGCGCCTGCATAATCCGCACATACACATACGCGTAGTAGTGCTTCATGAACTCCGCGCGTTCCATCTTCACAAATCCCGCCAGCCGCTCCAGGTAGTAATCCAGCAGCTCCTGGCGCAGCGCCGGCGGCAGCGCCGCCTTGCCATCGAAGAGCAGGGAAGCCACGTCATACTGCAACGCGCCCTTGCGCCCTCCCTGATAATCCAGAAAAAACGGCTGCCCATCGCGCAGCATAATGTTGCGCGACTGAAAATCCCGATACAAAAAGTAATCCTGCCCCGCGCTCAGCAAAAACTTCGTCAGCCGCCCAAAATCGTCCTCCAGCGCCTGCTCGTTGAACGGCACACCCGCCAGCCGCAGAAAATAATACTTAAAGTAGTTCAGGTCCCAGCCAATCGACTGCCGGTCGAACCGCGCCCGCGGGTAGCAAACCTTGTAATTCAGATCGCGCCCTGCCTCCACCTGAAATCGCGGCAGCACCGCTACCACCTTGCGATAAGCCTCCACCACCCGCGGCTGAACCTCCGCGCCCTCACGGTTCTCCGTCAGAAACTCGAACAGCGTCTCATCGCCCAGGTCTTCTTCGAGATACGCGCCCTCCTTCAGGTCCTCTTCGTAGATCTCCGGCACCGGCAATCCATAGCGCCGAAAATGCCGCGAAAATTCGAGAAAGGCGACATTCTCCTCCCGCACCGAATGCACCACGCCGATCGCTGTCCGTCCGCCTCCACTAAGGCGCACAATCGTTCGTCCCGACCCGCCCAGTTGCCCCTGCAACCCACGGACCTCATCCGCCGGCGCGTGAAAGTGCCTCTCAAATAGCCGCTCAAGAATATTCATAGATAGAGTCCCGCAAAGTGCAGCATGCTTCACAAACGATACAACCTCACCCCCCGACCATCGCGAGAGCTTTCCCGGAACGCCATTGCGAAGTTCCTCGCCGATAAACGTCCATCGCAATAAAAGCAAAATGAGCCTCAGCGGAGGCTCTTCCCAAAACTCCAGCTCGGATGTGCGAAAAACAAAAACGCACAACCTGCCCTGTGCGAGTTCGCCACAAGCGGACGAGTCGAATGGGTCCTTCGCCGGAGTTTTGCTCGCCCGTGCGCTGCGCTTGCACGGGACGCAGCATCACAGGCAACTGCGATCCATGCACGACAAGTGAAGGAGAACGGCTGCAGCTTGCAGAAAAATTCCCGAACTAGCCGCTTTTGTAACAGGGCACGACCTTGGTCGTGCCGAAAAAGTCTCAAAAAGAAGCGGGCTTCAGCCCCTGCAGCTCCTAACCCCTCCTCTAAAATGCCTATGTGAGACCCGCCGTCGAAGCGGGACTCATGCAGCCTGCCAAAGCCCCTGCCCTATTTATGCGTCTCACCCCTCGCCTCGGTCTCCGGCTCATCCTCATCGCCGCCGCAGTCGCCATCCTCTGCCTGCGCCTCATCCCGCGCCACCACCCGAGGCCTGCTCCCCCCGCCTCGATCCCAGCCTCAACTTCCGCTTCGATCCCTGACCTCGCCCTCACCAGCCCCCTCAATCTGCCTGGCGGAGCACCACCGCCTCCCGAAGCCTACGAAGTCTACTCCGCCCTCTACCAGTCCCCGGCCCAGCCGCTCACGGATGAGCCGCTGGCCTTCGCCCAAAATTCCATCACCGACATCCCCCAGGTAGGCGGCAGCTGCCTTAAGCCTCAAACGCCCGCCGAGCACGAGATGGCCGACGCTTTCGTCGCCGCCAATCGGCAAAGTCATCGCTGGGATCCCAAATTCACCATCCCCCAGGGATACCGGCTCTTGGACCCGAGCGAAGTCGCCCAGGCGCAATACTGTATCGCCACACACAGTCACGACCAGTTCAAATGCTCCAGCTTCGAACAACTCCGTCACGTCCGCTACCTCGGAGTCCCAGGCTTCGACCGACCCCATACCCACGCGCTCGTCTCGGTCATTAAAAACTGCGGCAGCGACTGCGGCAGCGGCGGAATCTTCGAAGTCGAGAAAACCGGAGGCAAGTGGCAGCGCTCCACGCCAACCGATTTCACCCGCGACTGCAGCTGGATCTATTAGCGGTCTTCCACCCAGGCCATATCAGGCGCGAAAAGTGAAGGGGCACGGCTTCCCAGCTAGCGGAAAAACGCCGCAACCAGCCGCTTTTGTAACAGGGCACGACCTTAGTCTGCCCTGAGCGGACGCCGAGCAACGCGAGGCTAGTCGAACGGATGCCGCAAAGTGTCCAAAAAAGGAGAAGCATTCGATCCGACTAAACCATTTCAGCGAGTTTAGAGGCCCAGCCTCGCTGATTCGGCCCATTACGTTAATACCCTGCGCTGCCGAAAAAAACCTATCCCGTGGTGGCTTCGCAGGCGTAAAGTGGTGCCGGGATTTCCCAGAGAACTTGCAGGAGGCTGCAATGTTGAAGCCTTTTCTGATCGTCCCGGTGCTGGCCCTTCTTGCCGCCCCGGTCTTTTCGCAGCAATCCGCGCCGCCTGCGGCCGCCCCCCCGGCTGCTTCTCCGATCCAGTCGAAGATTCCGCCCGAATACACAGACAAAGTGAACCCGGTTAAGCCGACGAACGAGTCGCAGGCGCGCGCCAAGAAAATGTATGGATGGGACTGCGCCATGTGCCATGGCGAGCACGGCGACGGCAAGGGCGATGTTGCCGCCGATCAGAAGCTTGTCCTGCGCGACTATCGCGACCCCTCCTCGCTGAAGGGCCTTACCGACGGCCAAATCTTCTACATCATCCAGAACGGTGTGGGGCAGATGCCCTCCGAAGGCGACCGTGCCAAGCCCGACGAAATCTGGAACCTCGTGATTTACCTGCGCAAGATGGCGAATGGTCAGGCGCCGGCCACCGCCTCAGCAGCGCCGCCAGCATAGTTTGCCGCAGCGCGTTGTCTGCTTCATGTCCCGAGGAAATGTCGCCAGGTGGCGTATCCAGGTTTCCTGCGTCCTGTTCCCTCCATCTTTCCCCTGTCTTTCCTTGACACTACCTCTCCCGTACGCGATTCTATTCATCAGGCTTCCCTGTGAAGATTCGCCGTTTGCGTGCTTCATCGGGAGGCCATTTCCAGGTATCCAGTTCCAGGTATCCGGGTCCCGGGCGCGGGCATATCTCATTCAGACGCCGTCCCGAGGGCTCTTCCATGGAAACTGATTCTGTCGTGCGCCGCTGACGGCCTGTATCCGTCCGGCCAGAAGGACCGTGCGTTGACCTTCATCGCTTTGCTGGCTCCTTTCGCCCTGCCTACGGGAATTGCAGGGATGCTGCCCTTCCTGCTCATCATCGTCGTTTTCTATTTCCTGCTCATCCGGCCCCAGCAAAAGAAACAGCGGGTCTGGCAGGAGATGCTCGGCAATCTCAAGCCCGGCGATCGGGTCACCACCACGGGCGGCATCCGCGGAACGATTCTCTCCATTAAGGAAGACGTGATCCAGCTGCGCGTCCCCCCTGACAACCTCCGCATCGAGGTGCTCAAGAGCGCCATCGGATCCGTCACCCAGGACGAGGCAAAGTAGACACTCCATGAAAACGAATATCAAGACGAGACTCATCGTCATTGCCGCTGTCCTGGTCGTGTGCGTCATCGGCATTATCGGGATCCCCCAGGGCGTCTCGGGCTCGGCACTGAAGCAATCGCTGCTCAACCGCATTCATCTTGGTCTCGATCTCAAGGGCGGCATGCACCTCATCCTTCAGGTCAAGGTCGAGGAAGCCATCGGCGCGCAGACTGACACCGATGTTGCAGCAATGCAGAGCGACCTGCAGAAGAACGGTATCGTCGGCGCCGTCGTCACCAAGCCCGATCCGAATCGCACCGACTTCATCCAGATTTCCGGTGTTCCCGCCAATCACACCAACGACGTCCGCTCCATCCTCGAATCGAGTTACAGCGCGCGATTCGACATCGCGCCGGGGGTGGGCAACACCTGGACCCTCACCATGAAGCCCACCGTTGAGAGCGAAGCCAAACAGCGCGCCCTCGACCAGGCCATCGAGGTCATCACCTCCCGGACCAACACCCTCGGCGTCAGCGAGCCCATCATCGAGCCGTATCAGCTCGGCAGCTATCAGATTCTCGTCGAATTGCCTGGTGTCGACGACCTCGGCCGCGTGAAGGACGTAATCCAGTCGACCGCCCGCCTTGAGGCCCACGAAGTCATCGGTGGTCCGTGGCCCGACAAGCAGACAGCGATGCAATCCGTCGGTGGCTATCTGCCACCGGATGCCGAGCTCCTCCAGAGCGTTCCCGGCGCCTCCAGCAGCGGGAGCACCGGCGAATGGTACGAGCTGCGAAAAATTCCCATCTGGGGCGGTACGGATATCCGCGACGCACAGCCCGGTCACAATCCCAACACCAACGAGCCGGAGGTGGACTTCTACCTCACCAACGCGGCCGGCGATAAGTTCGCCGCCTGGACCGGAGCCAACGTCGGCAAGGATATGGCCATCGTCCTCGACAATCGTGTTCAGGAAGTCGCCGTCATCAAAGGCCAGATTCGCGACCAGGGAAATATCTCCGGCGGCGGCATCACCGAGCAGCGCGTGAAAGACCTCTCCATGCTCCTGCGCACCGGTGCTCTCCCTGCCTCCATCGAAATCATGCAGGAGACCACCGTCGGCCCATCGCTGGGCGCCGATTCCATCCATCAGGGCGTGGTCGCTTCGATCGTCGGCATGCTGACCGTGATGGCCTTCATGCTCTTCTACTATCGCGGCGCAGGCATCAATGCCGACCTGGCCCTCTTCCTGAACCTCGTTATTCTTCTCGGATTCATGGGCTATACCGGAGCTACGCTCACCCTGCCCGGCATCGCCGGCGTCATCCTCACCATCGGTATGGGCGTCGACTCCAACGTGCTCATCTTCGAGCGCATCCGCGAGGAGCTACGCGCCGGCAAGTCCCCCGCCGCCTCTGTCGATCAGGGCTTCGCCCACGCATGGACGACCATTATCGACACGCACGTGACCACTATCGTCTCCGCGGCAATTCTGTTCTTATTCGGCACCGGCCCAGTCAAAGGCTTTGCCGTCACTCTCACCTTCGGTCTGCTCGCCAATCTGTTCACGGCGGTCTTCGTTTCCCGCACCATCTTTGACTCCAACCTGAGCCGCAAATTGCATGGCGAACCGATCTCGATATAAGACCGAACCTTCGGCAACTTTTTTATAGGCGGATTTTCGTGGAACTGTTTCATGACCCCAAAATAGACTGGCTCGGGAAGAAGTGGTATTTTCTCGGCTTTTCCCTTATCTTCAGCGTCGCCGGCCTCCTGTCCATCTTTTTCTGGCACGGCCTGCCTCTCGACGTTGACTTCCGCGGAGGCACGGTTGTCCGTGTCAAATTCGCCCAGAAGCCCGATGCCGACCGTATTCGCTCCGCCATCGACAAGGCCGGCCTGAAGGATGCCCGCATTCAGCAACCCTATGGACCCGCGGATAACAACGAGGTCCTCATTACGTTGTCCCGCAGCGCGACCACCGAGTCCGCCATCGACCAGGGCCGCGCCACCGTCGTCAGTACTCTCACCCAGAACTACACAGCCGGTGCGCAGAATCAGGGCAAGCTCGATCTGGACACGGTCAGCCGTTCCGCCCTTACCTCCTGGCTCGAGCAGAATGATCCCGAACACCTCGGCAACACTACGGACGCTGAAACCCGCTATCAAAGCCAGGCCAACGACGTCCTGCATTACCGCGACGACGAACACAGCGGAATCATCGAATCCGTCGGCGACCTGAGTGGCGTGGTGGATCCGGCGGTGCTGACTGCCTTCCAGCAGAATTCCTGGCTCTCCGGCTTCTCCGTTCGCAGCGTCGAAATCGTCGGCGCCCAGGTCGGCAAGGTGCTGCAGCACCAGGCCGAGCTCGCAACCCTCTATTCACTGGCCGGGATGCTCGTCTATCTCTGGTTCCGTTTCGAGCTCATCTATGGCGTCGCCGCCGTCGTTGCCTGCTTCCACGACACCATCATCACCATCGGCGCCTTCAGCCTCAGCAACCAGGAAATCTCCCTGACCGTCATTGCAGCCATCCTGACCCTCATCGGCTACTCGATGAACGACACCATCGTCGTCTTCGACCGCATCCGCGAGAACCTCCGCCTCAGCCGCCGCGAGCCCCTCGCCGTCCTGGTCAACCGCAGCATCAATCAAACCCTGAGCCGGACCGTCCTCACCTCCGGCCTCACCTTTCTCACCGTGCTCTCGCTCTTCCTCTTTGGCGGCGAGGTGCTGCGTGGCTTCTCCTTCGCGCTCGTCGTTGGCATCCTCATCGGCACCTATTCGTCGATTGCCGTTGCCGCCCCCATGCTGGTGGCTTACCAGGACTGGCGCTCCAGCAAGGGCCGAGCGGCAACGCTTCCCGCGGCGAAGAAAGCCAGGGTATGATGCTGGCATCCCGCTTTGCCTTCGGAATCCTGCATCCCAATAAGCGCAGGAACCCCCTCCGGAGTGGGATCGGGTGTGCATCCCGCATTGGAATTGTGTTATAGAAGAGAACCGGCTTAGTCTGCCGGGGAACACAGTCGAAAACAGGCCGGCTTCCATCTGCGCTTCCCCAGCGCATAGAATCCGGACTGCCGGGAACAAATCGGGGGCACTGCGGTGTCTATAAGAGTTGTCAACTACTGAAAGGTCCGAGGTCGGCCATGGCCATGTTTGAGGACATCCTGCTGGAATCCGGGCATCAGATCAAAACCAAGAGCAAGTACTACACCATCGTCGGGCTGCTGCTGAATGGTTCAATTCTTGCCGCGTTGATCCTGTATCCCCTCATCTATCCCGAAGCGCTGCCGAAGTCGATGATGGCGACTCTGCTTGTCGCCCCGCCGCCACCGCCTCCTCCTCCGCCTCCGCCCCCACCGCAGGTCGTGCACGTGCAGAAGGTGGTTTCGGAGATGCTGAACAACCAGCTCACTGCGCCTACCAAAATTCCGCATGACATCAAGATGGTCAAGGAAGAGGCTGCGCCTCCCTCCACAGGCGTCGCCGGCATGGAAGGGATGGGCTCCGCAGGCGGCGTCATGGGCGGCGTCCTTGGCAGTCTCGGCACTGGCACGGCGCCGACCATCAAGGCCGCTCCGCCCAAGAAAGTCACCGTTTCTTCCGGCGTGATGCAGGGCAATCGCATCGGTGGCGAAATGCCCCAGTATCCCGCGATCGCCAAAGCCGCAAGAATTCAGGGAACTGTCGTCCTGCAGGCAACGATTTCCAAGAATGGGACTATCGAAAACCTGCGAGTGATTAGCGGCCCTCCGATGCTCCAGGCGAACGCCATGGAGGCGGTACGCAGTTGGAGATATAAACCCTACCTCCTGAACGGAGAACCCGTTGAGGTCGAAACTCAGGTCAACGTCGTATTTAGTCTCGGTAGCTGATTCAGCCGCCCTGGCCGGCCCAGCCGGCTCAGGGCGGTCTCCATGCTTTTCCGGCCTGCCCGCCTTTTTCCGTGAGCAGGTATTCCGTTAGCGTTCTTTGGCTCTAATCGCAGCGTCGCCTCAGGAGGAAAGATTCAGTGATTCTCGCTCAGATCAACCATCTCGTCGCAAACCCGGCGTCCTTCGGCTTCTTCTTTCAGGAAGGCCAGACGGTCGGATTCAGCCCCATCGACCTATGGAACAACATGGGCTGGCTCGCCCGTGGCGTTGTATTCGTCCTGTTCATCATGTCGATCTGGTCGCTCGCCGTTATGATCGACCGCTACCTCTACTTCAACGCCGCCCGCAAGCAGTCCCGTGAGTTCGCCCCTCGCGTTGCCGGAGCACTCAAGGAAGGCAAACTGGACGAGGCCGTCAAGATCGCCGATCGCAACAAGAAATCGCACCTCGCCGAAGTCGTCACCGCAGGCCTCCAGGAATTCCGCAATTACGGCGGCGGCGGCGCCGTCAGCGTCGAGCAGATCGAGTCCTCCAAGCGCGCTCTCGAGCGGGCCGAGGCCATCGTGCACGCCAAGCTGAAGAGAGGACTCGGCAGCCTGGCTACGATCGGCTCAACAGCTCCTTTCGTCGGCCTCTTCGGAACCGTCGCCGGTATCCTGAAGGCCTTCCAGGAAATCGCCACGCAGAAGACCCCGGGCATTGGCGCCGTCGCCGGCGGTATCTCCGAGGCCCTGGTCACCACCGCTTTCGGCCTGTTCGTTGCCATCCCGGCCGTCTGGCTGTTTAACTACTTTACGAACCGCGTGGAGGCCTTCGATGTCGAGATGGACAACTCCTCCAGCGAACTCATCGATTACTTCATCAAGCAGAGCAATCGCCGGTAATCGAGGTGCGTGACCCAACTAGCCAGAGCCTGGTTAGCCGGGGTGGTGAGCGAGAATCTCTAGCCGGGAGCGGGCTCCAGCTTCGCTCCCGGCATTGATTGCGCCAGCCCAGTGAGAAATCCGATCGGAGCATACCGAAATGGCAATCGCAGTTAGAAACGAAGGAGCCAAGGTCAACGCAAACATCAACGTCACCCCCATGGTGGACGTGATGCTGGTGCTGCTGATCATTTTCATGGTCATTACCCCCATGCTCCAGAACAAAGTGAACGTCGACCTCGCCCAGAGTGCGAATGCTACGCCCATGGATGACGCCAACAAGGAAGACTCCGTGGTTGTCGCCATCACCCGAGACAGCAGAGTTTACCTGGGCCAGAACCAGACCAGCCTGGCGAACCTCGGCAGCGAAGTCCGCGATATGCTGGAGAACAAAACCAGCAAGATCGTCTACTTCCGCGCCGACGCTCGCGCTCACTACGGCACCGTGATGGATGCCATTGACGCTGTGCGCACAGCCGGGGTTGAGGAAGTGGGCATGCTCACCGAACAGCAGCAACAGATATCGACCACCAGACCCTCAGCGGGCGGCCAATAGTCCGCACGACGGGCAAGAAGAGTGAAGAAAAGAGGATTGAACCATGTCCATGAGCGTAGGCGGCGCCGGCGCCCTCAATGCCGAACCGAACGTAACTCCTCTCATCGACGTGCTGCTGGTGCTCCTGATCATCTTTATGGTCATTGTGCCGGTCACGCCACGAGGACTCGATGCGCTGGTGCCCCAGCCCCCCAAGAATCCCAACCAGGAGCAACCCAATGACCGCACCATCGTTGTTCAGGTCCAGGCGGGCGGGGGCGGTGTTCCCACCTACATGATCAACGAAACCCCTGTGGCCAAAACCGATCTCGAGAGCAAGCTCAATGACATATACGCCAGTCGCGCCGAGAAAGTGATGTTCGTCAAGGGCGATCCGAATCTCGACTTCCAGGCTATTGCCAGCGTCATCGACGTCGGTCACGCCGTGGGCGTCGATCACATCGGCCTGATCACACCGAAGATCGCGGCTGGTCAGTAGAGGGCCCGTGGGTTTTGGGTAACGGCCAGAGTACACTCTGGTTACTTGCCCTGGGCCCCCGGAGGTTTACAATCGCTTTCGGTGTTTGGCATAAGGCTTTGCGGAGCTGAAGGAGAAGATAAACAGAATGAACCGAATTGCACGTTTACCGGTGCTGGCTGCCGCCACGATCCTCATCGTTGCCTCCGCAACCGGCTGCAAACGCCTCGAGGCCCGCGATCAGCTCAACAAGGGTGTGCAGGCCTACAAGCAGGCGAAATACGAAGAGGCCATCGACCACTTTCAACGCGCCGTGAACCTCGATCCCACCTATCCTATGACCCGGCTGTACCTTGCTACGGCGTATGCCAACGAGGTTGTGCCCGGCCTCGACACGCCTGACAATCAGAAGACCGCCCAGATGGCCATTAACGGCTTCCTGCAGGTCCTCAAAGAGCATCCCGACGACATCACCAGCCTCAAGCAGATTGCCGCCCTCAACTACGACCTCAAGAAATTCGAGGAGGCCAAGCAGTGGCAGCTCAAGGTGCTCCAGGCAGATCCCAAGGACGCGGAAGCCGCCTATACCATCGGTGTTATCGACTGGACCCAGGCCTATCAAAATGCCGTTCACGCCTTGCAGAGTGCCGGGTTGCAGGACGATGGCCAGGGCAATCCCAAGGTGCCCAAGCCTGTTTGCAAGACGATTCAGGATGAAAATACACCTCTCGTCACCGACGGTCTGACGTACCTTCATAAAGCCGTCGATCTTCGCTCCAACTACGACGACGCCATGCAATACCTGAACCTGATGTATCGCCGCAAAGCCGATCTCGACTGTGGCAACGACGCTGCCCGCAAGGCCGACCTGGCCTCCGCCGGTGACTGGGTCCAGAAAGCCATGGGCGCTCGCAAAGCCAATGAAGCGAAGGCCAATGAAAAAGCCAATGGCGGCGTCGTCATGCAGTAATCCCGCAACCACATCGCCCCGCAAAGGCCCTTGCCACCGCGAGGGCCTTTGTTTTTGTTACTGGTTACTGGCCACTAGCTACTGGCTACTAGCAACTAGCAACTGGCCACTAGCAACTGGCCACTAGCAACTGGCCACTAGCAACTGGCCACTGGCTACTAGCTACTAGCTACTAGCAACTAGCTACTAGCTACTAGCAACTGGCTACCAGCTACTAGCAACTGGCTACCGGCTACCGACTCCAGCGCCCAGCTGACCGGCAGCCCTGTACCCTGTACCTTGTACGCTGTACCCTGTCTTTCTGTGTTTCGCAAAATTCTCATCGCCAATCGTGGAGAAATCGCCCTCCGCATCCTGCGCGCCTGCCGCGAGCTTGGCATCGCCACGGTCGCCGTCTATTCCGACGCCGATCGCGCGGCCCTCCACGTCCTCGAGGCCGATGAAGCTTACCGCCTCGGCCCCGCTCCCGCCGGCGAATCGTATCTCCGCGGCGACCTCATCCTCGATATCGCCCGCCGCAACCACGCCGACGCCATCCATCCCGGCTACGGCTTTCTCTCCGAAAACGCCAACTTCGCCCAGGCCTGCGAGCAGGCCGGAATCAAATTCATCGGCCCGCCCTCTTCAGCCATGCGCGTCCTTGGCTCCAAAACCAACGCCCGCCAGGCGGCGGACGAAGCGGGCATGCCCCGAACTCCCGGCTGTGTCACCGCTCTCGCCTCACCGGAAGAGGCGCTCGATGTCGCTGCCGCTATCGGCTATCCAGTCATGCTCAAAGCAGCCGCTGGCGGGGGTGGCAAAGGTATGCGCGCCGTTGCCCGCGCAGAAGACCTGCCCTCCGCTTTTGCAGCCGCCAGCAGCGAGGCGGAACGCGCCTTCGGCTCCGGCGAAGTCTATCTCGAGAAACTCATAGAACGCCCCCGCCATATCGAAATCCAGATCCTCGCCGACGAGCACGGCCACTGCGTCTCGCTCGGCGAGCGCGAGTGCTCCGTTCAGCGCCGCCACCAGAAGGTCATCGAGGAAGCCCCCTCCGCGGTGGTCGGCCAGGACCTCCGCCGCCGAATGGGCGAGGCCGCCGTCCGCCTTGCGCTCTCCGCCGGCTACACCAACGCCGGCACCGTCGAGTTCCTCCTCGACGACAACCAGAACTTCTACTTCCTCGAGATGAACACCCGCCTCCAGGTCGAGCACCCTGTCACCGAGTTGGTCACCGGTTACGACCTGGTCCACCTCCAGATTCGTATCGCCGCCGGCGAGCCCCTTCCCTTCGACCAGCAGGACATCCACCTCCGCGGCCATGCCATCGAGTGCCGCATCTACGCCGAAGATCCCGCCAACAGCTTCATGCCCTCGCCCGGCCGCATCACACGCCTCCTCCAGCCCGGCGGTCCCGGCATTCGCGAAGACTGCGGCATCTACGAAGGCTGGGTCGTTCCCATGGACTATGACCCGATGCTCTCAAAGCTCATCGCCTATGCGCCCACCCGCGACCTCGCTATCGCCCGCATGCTGCGCGCCCTCGACGAGTACGTCATTGGCGGCATCCGTACTAACCTGGACCTCTTCCGCCAAATCCTGCGCGATCCCGAATTCCGTGCTGCGCGCATCGACACCGGCTATCTTGATCGGCTGCTTGCCTCATCTCCTCCCGGCGCAATCCACCTTCAGTCCGCCGGTGATCCTCAACCGGGTCCTCCTCCAATTCCCGCCATCGCCGCAGCCGCGGTCTTCGAAGCTACCAAAGCCTCAAACGGCTTGGCCGACGCGCTCCCATCGTCTTCGAGCGTATGGAAAAACACGGCCCGCCGCGAAGCTGTCGGCGGCCTGGACTGAAGCCTCGCCCATGAAATTCAACCTCGAAATCGATGGCCAGACCCGCCAGGTAGAAATTGATCCGGCCGACTCTCCCGGCGAGTGGCGCATTCGTATCGACGGTGAAGCCGTCGAAGCCGACGCCCATCTGATTCGTCCAGGCGTCATGTCACTCCTGCTCGCAGGCCGTGCCCACCGCATTGTTCTTGACCACAGCTCCAGCGATCCCGCGCTCCACATCGGCCGTCAACGCATACCGTACCGCGCTGAAGACCCTCGCTCCCTGCGCTCCCGTCGCCGCCACTCCGGAACCGACGGCCCCGTTCCCGTCAAAGCTTCCATGCCCGGCCGTGTCGTGCGCGTCCTTGTCGAAAAAGGCGATTCAGTCGCCGCCCATCAGGCCGTTCTCGTCATCGAGGCCATGAAGATGCAGAACGAATTGAAATCCCCCAAAGACGGCTGCGTCGCCGAGATTCGCGTCTCCCCGGGCGATACCGTAGCCGCAGGCGACACCCTCGCCATCATCGAATAGTTTCGCTGTCAGCCTGCTGGCCGCCAGCACCGGCGGAATCGCACGCAGGCAGTTTCTATTGCCTACTGCCTACTGCCTATTGCCTGCCCTTATTGCTGTTGCGACTGCTGTATCTGCAGCAAAGGCTCAGCCGGCGGCGGAGGCGCCTGCGCCTTCTCCACCAGCATCGACCAGTCCTCGGGAATGGGCAGCTCCCGATCGAGATCGGGAGCTGTGTCGGACGACGTCACCTGCACCGCCACGTATAGCTCGCTGTCGGTGCGCCCGCGAAACAATCCGCGGGTCGGAGGAACATCCGCGTAATCCCGTCCCAGCGCCGTGCGAATGTGCCGGTCGCGCGCCACCAGCGCATTCGTAGGATCGAAACCCACCCACCCCAGCGCTGGCAGAAACGCCTCTACCCAAGCATGCGTTGCGCTCGACGTCGACCGGTCGCGATCCCCGCTGCCGTGGTACAAATATCCGCTTACATACCGGCACGGAATCCCCACATGCCTGACCAGCGCGATCATGATGTGCGCAAAATCCTGGCAGACCCCCTGCCGCGTCCGTATCGCTTCCTCAATCGGTGAGTCCACCCGAGTAGTCTGCTTTTCGTAACTGAACTCCTCATAAAGCCTCGCGTTGATCTCATGCAACAGCTTCAAAGGATCGTCCCGCCGCACCACGCCGAACTCCTTCGCCAGATCCAGCAGCTCCGGCGTGGGCCTTGCAAACTCGCTGGGCAGCAACATCTCCCAGTAGTCCCCGTCCGCCACCAGCACGTCCAGCTCCTTCCACGCATCTCTTCCCAGCGAGCCGGGAATCATCGCCAGCGGCTGGTGCTCCACCACCGCCTCCGCCACGATCACCAGCTGCGCATGCCGTCCAGGAATATCGAAATGGTGGATGTTATTCCCGAGGTGATCGCGATAAGTAAACACCCGGCAGCGCGGGCTAACCGACAGCGTGAACGACAGGCAGCGCTGGTTGCTGTCGCTCCTCGGGTGCATGCGCACCTCCATCGCGCTCTCGCTCACCGATCGCCCGTAGATAAACTTCGTCAGATGCCGCACAAAATAAAAATGCATTGAACCCCCTCGAGATACTCACCGCTGTCATCCTGAGTCCACGCATGCTTGTGTTTACTTTTTTTGCCCCGTCTTCTACTCGCTAACGCCTAACACCTATCCCCTAAACTCCAAACTCTAGTCCCTAAACTCTCATGACCTACACCGCCAATGCCGTTTCCACCGAGTACTGGATGTACACGGTATAGACCAAATCGTGAATCTCCCGGCATTGCTCCAGAATGCGCCGCAGGTATCGCACCGGCTCCTGCGACAGAATCTCCCCGATCTGCGCGAAGGCCAGCGTCGACTTCAGCCGTCCCGCTACCCGCATCAGTTCCCCGCCATGCTGGGTCCGCGTATGCTGCTGGATCGCCTCCAGAGCATTGTGCAGCGCATCCACCGCGTAACGCACAGAGTGCGGGAAATCCGGATCGAGCAACAGAAACTCCAGAATCCGCTCGTGGCTCAGATCCGAAGTATGCACCCGGCAAAACGCCTCAAACGCCGTACAGATGCGCAGCAGCCCCACCCACTCCAGGTACTCGCCGGCATCGTCGTCGGTATCCTGTCCCAGAAAAACCTCGCGCTCATAAACATCCAGCAGCGTCGTTATCGACCACGCCCGCTCGAGGTATCGCCCCACGCGAAGAACTTGCCAGCCTTCCCCATGGCTCAGCGTCGTATCCGTCACCCCCTGGAACAGGTGAACCCCATCGATGATCATCGGCAAGAATTCTGCCAGATTCCGTTCCGAAGGCGTGGCCGTGCGCAGCCGGCTGATCTCGTGGAACAGCCCATTCAGCCGCTGCCACTGCTCCGTGCTGATCTCGTCCCGAATCTGCCGCGCATTCTCCCGCGCCCCAAATATGCACGCGGTAATCGACGCGTGCTTCGTTGTGTCGAAGCACAGAGCATGCACCAGCGCCGTCACTCCCACCCACCGCCCAGGCTCGCCCGCCATGCCGGCCGCGTCCTCGTTCCAGCCCAGCCCCTGCGCCGCTCCCACCGCGGAAAGCACACGCTGCCAGCGCCGCTCCGCGCTCACTCGCGACCGGTCCAGCATCAACCCCATGTTGATGTCGATCAGACGCGCCGTATGCTCGGCCCGCTCCAGATACCGCGTCGTCCAGTACAAACTATCGGCTACTCGCGAAAGCATGCGCCTCCTGACTCGTGCCCAGCACCCACGTGTCCTTGCTGCCCCCGCCCTGCGACGAGTTCACCACCAGAGACCCCTGCCGCAACGCCACACGCGTCAATCCCCCCGGCACAATCGTCACCTTGTCCCCGAACAAAATGTACGGCCGCAAATCCACATGCCGCGGCCCAATCGACCCATCCTCCAGCAGGCATGGCGAGCGTGAAAAATTCAGCGTCGGCTGCGCAATATAGTTTCGCGGATCCTCGTCGATCCTCCGCTTGAACTCCTCGCGCTCCGCCGCCGAGCTCTGCGGCCCCACCAGCATCCCGTACCCACCCGACTCGCCCACAGCCTTCACCACCAGCTTCTCCAGATTCTGCTTCACATACTCCCGCTGCTTTGGGTCCGTCAGCAGATAGGTCTCCACGTTATTTAGAATCGGATCCTCGTCCAGGTAGTATTTGATGATCGCCGGCACATAAGCATAGAGCGCCTTGTCGTCCGCGACCCCCGTGCCGAAAGCATTCGCCAGCGTCACGTTCCCCGCGCGATAGGCATTGAACAACCCAGCCGCGCCCAGAATCGAATCCCCCCGAAACGCAAGGGGATCGATGAAGTCGTCATCTACCCGCCGATAGATCACATCCACACGCTTCAGTCCCGCCGTGGTCCTCATGTAGACCACGTTGTCGTGAATCACCAGATCGCGGCCTTCCACCAGTTCCACGCCCATCTGCCGCGCCAGCCACGTGTGTTCGAAGTACGCCGAGTTGTAAACTCCCGGTGTCAGCACCACGATCGTCGGCTCCGGACGCCCCTCCGGCGCCAGCGACCGCAACGTAGCCAGCAGCGCCTGCGGGTAATGATCGATCGGCCGCACACCGTAGTCGCGGAACAAACTCGGCAGCGTGCGCTTCATGATGCGCCGGTTCGTCAGCATGTAACTCACGCCGCTTGGAACCCGCAGATTATCCTCGAGCACGACGAACTCGCCGCTGGTCAGGCGCAACAAATCTGTGCCTGCGATCGCTACATATACATTGCGCGGCACCCGCAATCCCCGCATCTGACGCCGGAATTGCTGGCATGTATACACCACCTCGCGCGGCACCACGCCCTGCGCCAGGATTTTCTGGTCGTTATAGATGTCGTGGAGGAAAAGGTTCAGCGCCGTGATGCGCTGCGTCAGCCCGCGTTCGATCCGGTCCCACTCCTCGCCTGTGACCACGCGCGGGATCAGATCGTAAGGGAAGATTCGCTCCGTCCCCTCCTCACGCCCGTAAACCGTAAACGTGATGCCCTGCATCAGAAACGACGCATCCGCCGACTGCTTCCTCCGCCGAATCTCCTCCGGAGGCAGCGTCGTCAGTTCATGGAACAACGCAGCGTAGTGCGGGCGTATCGCCCCGTCCCCATCGAACATCTCGTCGAAGGCGGCGTCCATAAAATAGTCGCGAAGCAGCGGGTGCTCGAAAGCTCCCCGCAATGGCGCTGTCGTCATTTCCCCGTCCGTTGGTTCAGATGCCCGATTTTGATCCATCAATCGGGCAGCACTGCCGTCTCACTCAATGTTTCGGACAGGGAAACCCGCACGCTTCAGACGAGGAAACGTACCTTCTTGTACCACGATCAGCAAGGGAGAGGAAGATTGTTGGTAGCAGCACTGTGGCAGGGTCGTCCACACGGAAACACAGGACTCGTGTTACACTAATTTCGTGCTATGAAGTCCGCGCTCCGCAATGTCACCCTCACCCTCGAAGAAGATGTCGCCCGCTGGGCCCGCATCGAGGCCGCGCGTCAGGACACGAGCGTTTCCCGTCTCCTCGCAGGCATCCTGAAACAGCGAATGATGGAGTCGGACAATTACGAAAAAGCCATGCGGCAGGCTCTGTCTGGAAAACCGCTCTTCAAGAGCGACGGCAAACGCATGACCCGCGACGAGATGCATGAGCGCGCTGGTCTTCGTTGACAGCAATGTGCTCGTCTACTGGGCGGACGGAAGCGATCCGGTGAAGCAGCGAAGGGCATCCCTCTGGATCGAAGAACTCTGGAAAAGCCGCTCCGGACGGGTCAGTTTCCAGGTTTTGCAGGAGTTCTTCTTTGCCACAACGAAGCGAAAGCCCGAGCTGGTTGACCAGATTCGCGCTGAAATTCGCCACCTGCTCGCCTGGCATCCCGTGGTAATCAACGCTGCGCTCCTCGAAAACTCCTCGAAGATCCAGGACCGCTATCGACTTTCGTTTTGGGACTCACTCATCGTTGCCGCCACGAAAGCCGCTTCCTGCCGCTGGCTTCTCACCGAAGATCTTCAGGCGGACCAAACCCTGGACGGGGTCACGGTGATCAATCCCTTCCTGCGTACTCCTGGTCAGCTCCCAATGTGAGGCCAGCGATGCAAGCGGTAGATCAATCCTGCCGCGGCCTCAGAACAGGCCGACTTACCCCATACAGATCCGCCTTCTGGCTTCTGGTACCTGCCTACTCCCTATTGCCTACTCCCTGCCTGTAAACCACCCCACCCTTCATCACAAACTCCACCCGCTCCACCGCCGTAATATCCTCCAGCGGATTCCCCGGCACCGCCACCACATCCGCGAAGTACCCAGCCTTCAGCTCCCCAATCTCCCCCTGCCAGCGCAGAATCCGCGCGCCATTCAGATAATCTGCCTGCAGCACCGCCGCCGGGGTCATCCCATACCGCACCATCAGCTCGAATTCCTTCGCCTGCGTTCCATGTGGAAACGGCCCCACATCCGACCCCACCGCCATCGGCACTCCCGCCGCCACCTGCCGCTTGAACTCACGAATCTTGTAGTCGAGCATCGCGTGCTCCCGCTCTGCTGCGGCCCCCGTCGAATGCTCCGCGAAGTACTCGAAAATCGTGAACGTCGGCACCGCCGGAATGTGCTTCTCCTTCATGAGCCGCATCGTCTCGTCGCTTAACTGCGTCGCGTGGTCAATCGATGCCACGCCCGCCTCCGCCGCATACAGCGTCCCCGGCTCACCCTGCGCATGCACCCCCACGTCCGTCCCCAGCCGAGCCGCCTCATCCACACCAGCCTTCAGCTCCGCCTCCGTGTATTGATACGGCGTGTGAAACCTCCAGAACTCCGGATCGCCCGCGACCGCCGGCATCCCCGCCTGGCCCCCTGCAACCATCGAATCCGGCCCGGTCTCGTACATCTTCACGAACGTCGACCCCTCCTTGTGCTGCTCGCGAATCGTCTCCACAACCTGCTCCGCATCGTTCGCGTAGTCCCCGTTCCCCGGCACATGCGCCGCCGGATTGTAGTGAACCGCGTCCTCATGCCCGCCCAGAATATCGATCGCGTTCCCGCTGATGCGCAGCCGCGGCCCCGGAATCAGCCCCTCATCGATCGCCCGCATCACCGCTGTGTCCGCCGAACCCGCGCCCTCCGTTCCCATATCGCGTTCCGCCGTGTACCCCGCCATCAGATCGCTCTTCGCTGCCAGCGTCGCCAGAATCGTCCGCTGCGGCACACTCTCCTCCACCGTCTGCAAATCCTCCGCTCCTGGATGAAGAAACAAGTGCACGTGCGCATCGATCAGCCCCGGCATCAGCGTCGAATCTCCCAAATCAATCACCTCTGCGCCCGCTGGATGCTCCACCGCCGTCCCCGCCGCCACAATCCGTTCGCCGTCCACCAGCACTTCGCCAGGCGTCACAATCTTTCCATCCGCCACGTCGAACAGCCGAGCCGCATGCAGCACCACCACATGCTTCGCCCCGGCCGGCGCCTCTTGCGCCAATGTCAGCACACAACCACCAGCCATCGCCACCGCGGCCACCCATCCGCTTCTCTTCATGTCGTCAAGTCCTCGAACCCTAAACTCTAATCCCTAACTCTAATCGCAACCCACTCGCGGATCCCCACTACCTGCACCTGCCAACCCCAATCTGTACCCTGTAACCTGTACCCTGTAACCTCCAATGGACTCCCCAGCCATCGCCTTCCGCGACCTCACCCGCTCCTTCGGACAGTTCACTGCCGTTGACCACATCACGCTCAATATCGCCCGCGGCCAGTTCTTCGGCTTCCTCGGACCCAACGGCGCCGGCAAATCCACCACCATCAAAATGCTCACCGGCCTGCTCGCGCCTACCTCGGGTTCCATCGAAATCCTTGGTATCGACTTCGCCGCGCACCCCCTCGACGTTAAGCGCCAGATTGGCGTCGTTCCCGAAGGCCTCGCCCTCTTCGGCCGCCTCACTGCATCCGAATATCTCCGCTTCGTCGGCCGCATGTACGGCCTCGACCGCGACACCACCAACCGCCGCACTGAAGAACTACTCGATTTTATGAACCTCGCCAACGAGCCTAAAAAGCTCGTCACCGACTTCTCGCATGGCATGCAGAAGAAGCTGGCCCTCGCCGCCGCAGTCATCCACGGCCCCAAAGTCCTCTTTCTCGACGAACCGTTCGAAGGCGTCGACGCCATTGCCGCCGGATCCCTCAAAGCTATGCTGCAGCGCATGATCGACCGCGGCGCCACTATCTTTCTCACCTCCCACGTTCTCGAAATCGTTGAGCGCCTCTGCAGCCACGTCGCCATCATTCATCAGGGCCGCCTTGTGGCCAATGGCTCGCTCGATGAACTCCGCGTCGGCATAGCGCTCGCTGGCGACGACGCCAACGAGAAGCTCACCCTTGAAGAAATCTTCCTTCGCATTGTCGGCGGAAGCGCTGAAGCGAACGAGGCACAGCTCCAGGAGCTCTCGTGGCTGGCCTGAACCCAGGCTGGAGCGCAGACGTTCCCGTCCCGGCACCGCGCGCCGGGCCCCTCTCGCCGCTCGCCCGCCAGCAATACGCGGCACTGGTCTGGCTGCAATTCCGTATCTTCGTGAACGGCTTTCGCACTCTGCGCGGCAGCTTTGAATTCGGGGCCCGGATCATCACCGGCTTCCTCTTCTTCGTCATGGCCGTTGGTCCCGCCTTCGGCCTCGGCTTCGCCGCATGGGTCGGCGTCAGCCACGGTCATCCGCTCGCCGTAGCCGTTCCGCTGTGGGTGCTGTGCGGCGTCTGGCAGGTCTTCTCGGCGCTCGTCCCCGCGCTCGCCGGCCAAAATCCTGAACTGGCGCATCTGCTCCGCTTCCCCGTCAGCTTCGGTTCGTGGATCCTTCTCTTCCTCATCTACGGCGCATTCACGCCGTCCACGCTCATCGGCCTCATCTGGGCCTTCGGCATCGGCATTGGTGTTACGGTGGCGCGGCCCAGCCTCTTCCTGTCAACCGCGGTCACGCTCATGCTTTTTGCCTTGTTCAATATTCTTCTCTCCCGCACCATCCTCGCCTGGGTGGAGCGCTGGATGGCGCAGCGACGCACACGGGAAATCTTCACCGGCATCCTTCTTCTTCTCGCTCTTGTCGGGCAGGTGTTCAACCCGGCCTTTCACGACTACGGCCAGCGTCACAGCGGCCCAGCCCACCACCGCAATGCCCCGCAGATTCCCTCACGAGTGTGGGCCGTACAGGCCGCCTTGCCCCCCGGGCTGGCCACGGAAGCAATCGTCCAGCCCATGGGCCGCACGGGAACCGGAGGGCTCCCACTCTGCGGCCTTGGCCTCTACACTGCGGCCATCGCCGGTCTGCTTACACTTCGCTTGCGTGCCGAGAGCCGTGGCGAGAGCCTCAGTGAAGCGCCTCGCCGCGTTGCGCGCGTGAAAGCCCGAGAACAAAACCGCGCTCCCTCATTCCTCGACTTCTCCGGACCCGTCGCCGCGGTCTTCGAAAAAGACATGCGCTATCTGCTGCGCAGCGGTCCCATGCTCTACGCGCTCGCTGCCCCCCTGGTGATGGTCTTTCTCTTCGGCGGCGCTGTTCGTTCGGGAAGCCTTGGACACCTGCGCGCCGAATACGCGCTTCCTCTGGGACTCGTCTGGGCCTTCCTGGGCCTTACGCGCCTGGTCACGAACAACCTCGGCATCGACGGGCAGGGCCTCTCCTTTTATTTCCTCTCCCCCACCCCGTTGCATACTGTCATCCTCGCCAAAAATGCGCTGCACCTCACCCTGCTACTGCTGGAGGCCGTTCTTATCACCGGGCTGGTCATCTTCCGATTCGGGCTGCCCGCTCCCACCGTCGGCGCCGCCACGCTCGCCTGGATTCTCTTTGCCGTCCCTACAAACTTCGCCGTAGGCAATCTGCTCTCCATCCTCACCCCGTATCGCATGAACCTGAACCGCATGCGCAACGAACCTGGCGCGATCGGCAACGGCCTGCTCAGTACCTTAACCCAGGCGGTGGTTCTCGGAGTCGGCGCGCTGGTCTACGTTCCCTGCGCACTCTTCAATCACGCCTGGCTGGCCACACCGATCCTGCTCGCCCTTGCCGCCATCAGCGTCTTCGCCTATCTGCGCATCCTCGCCCTTGTCGATCGCCTCATGCAATCGAAACAGGAATCGCTGCTCCTCCAATTGGCGAAGACCGCATGATGTGGTGACGTGCATTCTCAAGGGCGAGTTGAACAATCTGCCCTTCCAGTCAGCAAGCGGAGATGATGTTTTTTCGCCCCAGCCGATAAACTGGTAGACAGAGCCGCGCATGCGACCCATCGTTCTCTTCCTTCTCCTGATTTCCGTTCGCTTTGTGTATGGCCAGGCCGGCCCACCTTTTCTCAATGACGATCCCGATACTCCTGGCAATCGCCATTGGGAAATCAACTTCGGATTCACCGCCCTCCATAACCCAGGCGCCTCCTATTACCAGACTCCCGATTTTGACTTTAACTATGGCTGGGGCGACCGCATCCAGCTCAAATACGAATTACCCATCTCCGAATACACGAATGCGAACGACACTACCGTCGCCGGACTCGGAGAATCGCTGCTGGGCATCAAGGGCCGATTCTATGAACACCGTCGCGCCGGCAGTAAGCCCGAAGACGACAAAGCCGTCAACTTTTCCGTCGGAACCTACCCCCAGCTCTCCCTCAACAACCCCACCAGCGCAGTGCGTCGCAACGTCGTCCAGTATCCCGGCCCCAATTTTCTGCTACCCATTGAAACCAACGCCCGCATTGGATGGCTGCGCCTCGACGGCCAGGTGGGATATTGGTTCGGCAACGCGCACGCGCCCCAGGACTGGATCCGCGGGCTCGTGGCCGGCCACGAATTCACCGAAAAAACTGAGTTGTATGGCGAGATCTTCGACGAGCAGGACGCCAACCGCATCGGCGGAGTTCCCAAACAACGCGAAACGGTGCTCGATTTTGGCGGCCGTCACGCCATTAACAGAAACAACTCCGTGCTTCTGCTCTTCATGGCAGGCCGCAGCTTTCAAACGGTCACCGTCCCGAACGGGCAGCCAAACTGGGTCGCCTATGCCGGCCTGCAACTCCTGCTCGGCCCAAAGCAAAACGACCAGGTCCGCGGCAAGCTTCCCAACGAAGACAATCCGTGACCGAGCGCAGTAGACCGCTCCTGGCAACCAGCTGACTAACCCCGGCTCCCAGCCCCCGGCTCCCGGCTGCCTTTAGATCAACTCATATCCCGCGAAGAAATACCCAATCTCAAACTTCGCCGTGTCCTCCGCGTCCGACCCATGGATCGCGTTCTCCTCAATCGATCCCGCATACTTCTTCCGAATCGTTCCCTCTTCCGCGTTCGCCGGATTCGTCGCCCCCATCAGCTTCCGCAGATCGGCAATCGCGTTCTCTTTCTCGAGCACCATCGCCACGATCGGCCCCGACGACATGAACGTCGTCAGCGATCCAAAGAACGGCCGCTCCCTGTGAACGTAATAGAAACCCTCAGCCTGCGGCTTCGAAATCGACAGCTTCCTGATCGCGACAATCTTGAATCCGGCCTTCTCAATCTCCGCGAGGATCGCTCCCGCATAGCCCTTCCGAATCGCATCCGGCTTAATAATGCTGAACGTACGCTGACTCAAATGCTTCGTCTCCTGAAAAAATATTATGGTTTCTATCAGTGTAGAGCAGCCCTTCAGCGCTCAATGTTCGAGCCGAAACGTGAACTCTCCCCAACGGCCGTTGTAGAAGCGAAAGGTGCCGTTCTCGCATTGCGGACAATCGATGGTCAACTCATTCGGTCCCGACCACCGAATCTTTAGGTTTCTCGCACCCTCATCCGAAACACAGAACAGAGGCATTTCACCGGACTTGATGAAGCCTGTCTTACGCTCCACCAGAACAAATGTCCCGCCGGAACCACCGCAATCGGTTTGGTCCCGTTGCTTTGTGACCAGCGCACGATAGTGCCTGCTCGGCGATGAACTCGCCATCAGGTACTTCGTTCCTGAAAAGTAGTACCAGAGGGTGGCGGCCAGCGCGCCAACGCCGCCAATCACGCCGAAGGGAATTAAGCAAAGGATCAGAACCTTCAGGAACCGCTGCTCGCGTGGCACAATCGATGACTCCAGAGCCTCTCGTGGCAGTCTGCAACTCTAATCCCTAAACTCTAATCCCTAAACTCTGGTTTTACCTCCCCACCACCCGCGCCACAGTCTCCCCAATCGCCGCCGGCGTCTCCACTACATGAATCCCCGCAGCCGTCAAAGCCTTCATCTTCTCCGCAGCCGTCCCTTGCCCGCCCGAGATGATCGCACCCGCGTGCCCCATCCGTCGCCCCGGCGGAGCCGTCTGGCCGGCGATAAATCCCACCACCGGCTTCTTCACATGCTGTTTCACAAACTCCGCCGCAGTCTCCTCCGCCGTTCCGCCAATCTCGCCGATCAGAATAATCGCCTCGGTCTCCGGATCGTCATTCAGCAGCTTCAGCGCGTCCACATGCGTCGTCCCCACAATCGGATCGCCGCCGATACCGATCGCCGTCGATTGCCCAATCCCCCTCTGCGTCAGCTGATAAACCGCCTCATACGTCAGCGTGCCCGAGCGCGACACGATCCCGATCGACCCTTCCTTGTGAATCCGCCCCGGCATGATCCCAATCTTCGCCTTCCCCGGCGAAATCACTCCCGGGCAATTCGGCCCAATCAGCCGCGATGGCGAGTGCTTCAGCACGCTCCACACCTTCACCATGTCGTTGATCGGGATGCCCTCAGTGATGCAGATGATCAGCGGCACGCCCGCGTCGTTGGCTTCGAGGATCGCATCGGCTGCAAAAGGCGGCGGCACAAAAATCACCGTCGCATTCGCGCCCGTCTTCTCGACAGCCTCATGCACGGTATCGAAAACCGGCCAGCCCTCGTGGATCGTTCCGCCCTTACCCGGCGTCACGCCCCCCACCACCTTCGTCCCGTACTCCGCGCAGCCCTTCGCGTGAAAGGTCCCTTCGCGGCCAGTAATCCCCTGCACAATCAGGCGAGTGTTTTTGTCGACTAAAACAGCCATTCAGAGTCCTCAGTTCTTAGTTTTCAGTCCCCGGTCGTTCGCCATCCGGCAGCAAGGACTGCAAAAGCCCGTTCAGCATCCTTGCGACCTCATGTGACAACGACTCAGCCATCTCCAGATCCTGATGAGCGGTTAAGTTTAAACGCGAAGCATTAATAAGCTGAGTCTGAACCTCGAGTTTGACCCTCGCGCTACATTCAAAAATTGCCGAAACTCCTTCTTGCTTCCGCGTCCTGCTCCTTCGGCGATGTTGCTTGCAACCGATACCGCCGCTCTCCGTAGCTGCGATGTTAATCCGTAGATTTCTTTTCTCGGGAAGCTATCCGTTAGTTCGTAAACGGAGGCAGTCATGTCCACCGCCCGTTGCCACACAATCAAATCCAGAAACGACTTCCCCACTTCTCCTCCTCTGCGCGAACCAACCGACTGGGGACTGGGGACTAACAACTGAGAACTAGCTTTTCGCAGCCTTCACTACCAACTCAGCGGCCTCTTTCATCGTTGATCCAACCAGAAATTTCAATCCGGAGTCCTTCAAAATCTTCCGCCCCTCTTCCACATTCGTACCTTCCAGCCGCAGTACCACCGGCACCTTCACGTTCAGATTCTTCGCCGCCTGAACCACACCTTGCGCCAACGTATCCACCCTCAGAATCCCGCCAAATATATTGATGAACACCGCCTGCACGCCCTTATCCGACAGCAAAATCTCAAACGCATGCTCAATCTGCTGTTGGTTCGCCCCGCCCCCCACATCCAGAAAATTCGCCGGCATCCCGCCCGCGTACTGGATGATGTCCATCGTCGCCATCGCCAGTCCCGCGCCGTTCACCATGCACGCAATGTTCCCGTCCAGCTTGATGTAGTTCAGCGCGTACTTCGACGCCTCCACCTCCAGCGGATCCTCCTCGGCAACATCGCGCAGCTCCTTCAAATCCTTGTGCCGGAACATCGCGTTGTCGTCAAAGTTAATCTTGCAGTCCAGCGCAAACAGCTTGTCGTCCTTCGTCGTGATGAACGGGTTGATCTCCAGCAGCGATGCATCCGTATCGATGTAAGCCCGGTAAATACCCGTCATAAACTTCACCGCGTCCGCAATCTGCGCCGGCTTCAGCCCCAGAGCAAACGCCAGCTCCCGCGCCTGGTAAGCTTGGAATCCCACGCCCGGATCGATGTACGCCTTATAAATCGCCTTCGGATCCTTCGCCGCAACCTCTTCGATCTCCATCCCGCCGGCCTGCGACGCCATGAAAACCAGCTTCGCCGCCGCCCTGTCCAGCACGATTCCCAGATACAGCTCGCGATCGATCGCCGCCGTCTCTTCAATCAGCAGCCGCTGCACCTTCTGTCCCTGCGGCCCCGTCTGGTGCGTCACCAGCTGCATCCCCAGTATCTGCTCGGCATACCTCTGTGCCTCGTCAATTGTCTTCGCGACCTTTACCCCGCCGCCTTTGCCGCGACCCCCGGCATGAATCTGCGCCTTGACGACGACACCCTTTGCCCCACCACTGAACAGCCGCTTCGCAACCTCCAGCGCCTCATCGAGCGTGTTCGCGACTTCCCCATGCGGCACCGCCACGCCATACTTCGCAAGAATGTCTTTCGCCTGATATTCGTGAATTTTCATAAGAGATTTTCGAGCAGTGCCTGTGCGTCCTGACGTTCAATCGGAAATCGCGATTGACCCTGGATGAGGAACACCAGCTGCCCTCGCTGTCCGACATAAATCCTTCTAAAGCCGAAGGTTCAGTGTAGCGAACGACTCCAGCCCGGAGCAAACTCCCACCTGGGCCCGAAACCCCGACCCGCCACCCGACGCCTGTAAACAAATCTCCACAACCCATCTCTCGCTGCGCTACACTGTCCTCCTCCCCGCAGGCCATTGGTTATTCCACGTGCCCTTTCCTCCCCGGGCCCGATGGACGCGGCTGCCTCAAGCAGGCAGTCACAGATACTCTCAGCACTCCAGGAGGGAATATGAATCTCACCAAAAGTCTTCTAGCCGAGTTTCTCGGCACAGGTTGGCTCGTCTTCGGCGGATGCGGCGCGGCCGTCCTCGCCGCTGCTTATCCCGGTCTCGGCATTGGCTTCGCCGGCGTCGCTCTGGCCTTCGGACTCACCGTGCTCACCATGGCATTCGCCATCGGCCACATCTCCGGCTGCCATCTCAACCCCGCCGTCTCCGTCGGCCTCGTCGCCGGCAGACGCTTTCCCATCGGTCACCTGCTGCCGTATATCGTGGCGCAGCTTCTTGGCGCAACTGCTGGCGCCGCCGTTCTCTACATCATCGCCAGCGGCAAACCAGGATTCGTTCTCGGCGGTTTTGCGGCCAACGGCTACGCCGCCCATTCACCCGGCGGCTATTCCCTCGCCGCCTGCTTCGTCGCAGAGATGGTCCTGACCTTCTTCTTCCTCATGATCATTCTGGGATCAACCGACGTTCGCGCTCCCAAGGGCTTCGCGCCCATCGCCATCGGACTCGGCCTTACCCTCATTCACCTCGTCGGCATCCCCGTCACCAACACCTCCGTCAACCCCGCCCGCAGCACCAGCCAGGCTCTCTTCGCGCAGGGATGGGCGCTCTCGCAGCTGTGGCTCTTCTGGGTCGCACCCATCGCCGGCGGCCTGCTGGCTGGCCTCATCTATAACCTCTTCTTCGCCGAGAAACCGTCGCCCGTTTCCCACGCCGTGCCTGCCAAGCCGGAGTACGAGCCTCTGCCCGGAACTTCCGCCGGCGACTGAGCGCTTTGAAGCCCATACAATCGCCCCGCTCGAGAGGCGGCCCGCACCTCCGCGGCCGCCTCCCGAGCGCCATCCGCGTCGGATTTCAGGTCCTCCCCGCCGCAGCCCAACGACAGGGAATTTGAAGCGGCTGGTATCACCTCCGCAGCAACCGCAACTCCCCAATCAACAACCCCAAATCCCCAGCAAAGCTGGCCACCATCGCCGGCAGAAAAGTCCCCTGCCTGACCCGCCGAAGCTGCAGCGGCTGGTCAAAAGCAGCCCCAATCAGCCCGCAGAACGAAAGCTGCGTGCGCCCATTCCCCTCCCGAAACGGATGAATCGCGTTCAGATCCGCCAGGAAACCCGCCAGCCGAGTGACAAATTCCTCCGGCGTCACATCGCGAAATCGATCCCCGCCCTCAATCCCACCAAAAAGCGCATCCATCTGGGCCCGAATATTCTCCGGGTAGCAGAACATCGTCTCGCCCTTCGCGACCCGCACGGTCCGATACTCCCCCGCCCACGCGTAAACATCCCCGAACAGGTGCCGATGGACCGCGCAATAGTGCGCCGGATCGAAATTCCCCTCCGGCAGCCGCTCCCACGAACGCAACCGGGAAATCTCAACCTCAAAGCTCTCAAGAGCCTTCGCGTCTCGAATATCGAGCTTGTTGCGGAGAACAGCGGTGCCCGGATAAAGATACGGATCGTCGAAGGCCCCGTAGCCTCCAGCCATCAACGTCCTCGGGCAGCCTTGTACGCGGCGATGGTCACGGCGCGGCGCTTCGCGGGGCTCATCGACCGCGCCCGCTTGAGCCGCTTCTCACCCTCCGGGCTCAGCGAGAGCCCTTCCACCGCCGTGATGGCCGCGAAATTCTCATCTCCCAAGACATAGCGAACTGCAGTTTTGCCGGCGCTCTTCGTCGACTTCGCCATACCCTAAGTATATTCCGGTACCTACGTAACCCCGCACCTCCGATTTCCGTTGCACCCTATCTTGCACCCTGTAACCATAGGTGAAGTAGCCAAGGACCGTCCAAGCGACGGTCCTTTTTTTGGGCCGGAGCAGAGCCTGCCCTGAGCGAAGTGGAGTAAGCCGCCGAGTCGAACGGGGACAGTCCTTTTCATTTGCATCCAAAGAGTCCCATGCAAACTCCATCGAATGAAATTGCAGCCCGCAACCCTCGAAATCTCAAATCGGTACGAGCAGGCTGGGCAATCGCGGGGGGATATCAAACTCGATAACATTACAAGTCCCGGCCCTGCAACCACTTGGCGCAGCCCCATATCGGGGGGAGGGGATAGGCCTCAAACCCTCACGATGTGGCCACATGCGACCGAAGCCTGCGACCCAAGCCCAATCGGGAAATTTTGTCAATTGTCCCAGCGCCTTCCTTACTCATCGACTTTGGTTGTCTGTCATCGCAATTTCCACAACCACAGCTTGGTCAGCTATTTAGCCACATTTTCTGTCGATACGCCACCGTGGCCTGCCCTTTGCTTTTCACACCCCTGCGGGAGCCGGAAGCTCCGGCCGGCACGTTGTTGCTAAGTTCCCCCGGCGCCCGCTCGTGAAAGACAAAAGAGGAGAAGGCATGCCCAATATGAACGGACAATCCAGGCAGCAAGCTGGCGAGCCTTTTGGGGATCGATCGATCCTGCTGGTCAGCGACTCGGAACGGCACGGCACCTTAATCCACCGGGCCCTCGTGCAACACGGATTCTTAATTGAATACGCGGGCGATTATTCGCAACTCGACGCCCGCCTCAACCAACAGAAATACGACGTCATCCTGCTCGAAGTCACAGGAATACACGCCGTGGAACCAGCGGTAGCCGCGGCTTTGCGTGTCAAGCGCGTCGATGCTCAGCAATTCGTCGGCTACCTTGCTGACCCGAGCCTCGAAGCCAGCGGACTCACCGGCGATGCCATCCTGCCGCGCAACGCCGCCCGGTTGCCCGAAGCTCTTCTCCGGTATATACCGAAACAGCGAAACCAACCGCAGCCAAAGCTCAGCCACCTGAAGTAGTCTGGATGGGCCTTTCGTAAGGAGAGAAATGCCCACCCGTAGAACTAAATCGAGGCTTGTACGGTTCGGAGCACCCGCCGCCCGCTTGTGCGCGCTCCTGTTCGCAGCCGCCATTGCGCACACACAGCCCACCCCGGCCGCCGGTCCCTTTCACATCGTCAACGACTGGAAGATTGGTGGTGAAGGCGGCTGGGATTACCTCGCCGTCGATCCGCAATCGAAGCTGCTGTACGTCACACGCGGCAATCACGTAATCGCCATTGATACAAAAGCCGGTAAACAGGTCGCCGACATCGCCGGCCTCCACGGCACCCACGACGTGGTTTTCTCCTCCGATGGCGTCCACGGATACATTTCCGATGGCGGCGCCAACCAGGTCGCGGAGTTCAACCGCCAGACCTATACCATCGAGAAGACAATTCCCGTCGGCACAGGCCCGGACGCCGCAGTCTTCGAGCCCGTCACGAAAACTGTTTGGGCCTTCAACGGGCGCAGCCATGACGTAACCGTAATCGACACTGCGACAAATACCGTAGTGGCGACTGTCGCACTTCCCGGCAGACCTGAATTTCCCGTAGCCGACGGGAACGGATTCGTCTACGACAACATCGAAGACAAAAGCGAAATCGTGAGTATCGATGCGAGGGCGCACACCCTCACAGCGACCTGGCCCGTGGCCCCGTGCGAGAGCCCATCCGGGCTGGCTATCGATAAGGCGCACCATCGGTTGTTCGCGGTTTGCGATGGCGGCAAGATGGCGGTCGTGGATGCGGAAACCGGTAAGGTCGTGGCAACGCCGGCCATCGGCGACGGCCCCGACGCCGCCCGATTCTCAGTTACCGATCAGTTCGCGTTCAGTTCCAACGGCCAGAGTGGGACGCTGACTGTGGTCCATGAAGACGATCCCGACCACTACTCCGTGGTGCAGAACCTCCCAACAAAGCGCGGAGCACGCACGCTGGCCATGGATCCCGACGGCAGCCGCATCTACGTCGTCACAGCGGAGTTTGGCCCCAGGCCGGAGCCCACCGCAGACAATCCTCGCGCCCGGCCACCGATGATCCCCGGAAGCTTCGAGCTTATCGTGATCGGAAAATAGCCCAGCTGCGACTCGGTCCGAACCGCAGTCAAACCTAAATCCAGAGCTACCCCAGCGCAACCCTGTCCTTTGCGCGCCAGCATCTCATTGCGAACGCCGAACCGCGGGAACCGCCGGACGCAGCGCCACCTTGCGCGTCGTGATTGCCATTTTCGCAGGCGTCAGCTCCGGCCCATCCCAGCCTTCCTTCACTGCCTCAATGTGAATCTCCCCCGGCATCTTCGTAGCCTGCACGATCACCTGCGCAAGCCCGTTGAAAAGCGACCGCGTCCGTCCTTTGTCGCTCTGCTGGCAGTTCGGGTCGCCGTTGCCCACGCCGATCAGCGCGCCTTGCCCCGTAACATTGAACGTAATCAGATTCCCCGCCGTCGGCACGGGCCGCCCCTGAGGATCAAGCGCCTCCACTGTTAGAACGGCAACGTCTTCGCCATCGGCGTCGATCGTGGTCCTGTCCGCTGTGAGGCGGATAGCTACCGTCGGTCCCGTTGTCTCACGTTTGTCGCTCAGCACCACCTGCCCGCCCCGCAAGCCCCGTGCCTCAATCACACCTGGCTCGTATTTCACCTTCCACTCCACGTGGCCAAGCCGCGGCACCTTCTGGGATCCCACGCTGTTGCCGTTCACCAGCAGTTCCACTTCATCGAGATTCGAATACACCCACACAGGAATCGTCTCGCCGTCGCGCCCCTCGAAGTTCCAGTGCGGAAACAGATGCACCACCGGCTCCTTGCCCCACCACGTCTTGTAATAGAAGAACGCGTCCTTCGGGAATCCGCACGTGTCCACGATGCCGAACTGCGAGCTGATCGACGGCCACCCATAAGGCGACGGTTCCCCACGATAATCGAAGCCCGTCCACGCAAAGCCCCCCGCCAGCCACTCCCGGCTCCCATACAGCTGCCACCAGTCCTCGGCCGTCTCGTAGCTCCTCCAGCGATGCTCGTGCACGTCGTAGGCGTCCATCGTGTTGCTCAGCGGATCGGTCGTGTACTGCCCGCGCGTCCCCACCGCGCTCGCCGTTTCCGACCCATAGAGCGGGCGCGTCGGGAATTTCTTGTGGTAGGCATCGATAATCTCCAGGTTGTAATTGAATCCGACTATGTCGAAAGATTCCGAGATAGGCTTCTCGTTGCTCCCGTTCACAGCAGCGGACACCGGCCGCGTCGGGTCCAGTTCGTGGCATCGCTCCACCATCGCCGCCGCAATGTGCCCGCCCTGTTCGGCAAGCGCGTCCTGCAGCGTGAACTCCTCGTTGCCGATCGACCAGATAATGATCGACGGCGAGTTGCGATAGCGCCGCACCATCGTCTCCAGCTGCGCCTGGCCTTCGGGGTTCGAACTCATCTGCCGCGTCTCGCACATCATCAGCACTCCCATGCGATCGCACGCCTCCACCAGCTCCGGCGTTGGCATGTTGTGCGAGGTCCGCACCCCGTTGCACCCCATCTGCCGCAGCACGCCAAGGCGGAAATACTGCAGACGGTCCGGCAGCGCCGCGCCCACACCCGCGTGGTCCTGGTGATTGCACGTTCCCTGAATCTTCACCATCTGCCCGTTCAGCAGAAAGCCACGATTCGCGTCGAAGACTGCGGTCCGCACCCCGAAGCGAACCCGCTCGGCATCGCGTGCCGTACTCCCGGTCGTCACCGTTGCGACAGCTGAATAAAGATTCGGCGTGTCCACCGACCACAATGCGGCATTGGCGACCTCCGCCCTCGCCGTGAACGTTGCCGAGCCGCCGGCAGCGATCGACTGCGCCGGCGATGCAGCAGTCGCCACCGCCTTGCCCTCGCCATCGAAAATCTCCCAGGAGACCTTAGGGCTCTCAGCTTGCTTGCCCTCGTTCGTCACGACCGCCGTCAGCGTCACCGTCGCCGACGATCCGCTTACTTCGGACCGGATAAAGCTCTCCCAATGCCCGAGGTGCAGCGCGTCGGTCTTCGTCAGCCAAACGTGGCGATAAATGCCCGCGCCCTCGTAGAACCACCCGTCCCCAAAGCTCGCGTCGACGCGCGCAACCATATAGTTTTTCCCGCCATGGAAAAGAAAGTCTGAGATGTCGAACCGGAACGGCGCGTATCCGTTGTTATTGCGCCCCACAAAGCAACCATTCACGAACAACAGCACGTCGCGAAAGGCCCCGTCGAACTCCACCGCAACGCGGCGGCCCTCGTCGCTCGCCGGTATGTCGAACTCGCGCCGATACCAGCCCACGCTGGTCAGCGGATAGCGCCGCCCAAGTGGCTTATAGCCGTGCGAGCGCTGCTCCTCGTCGCGCACAAAAGGAAGTTCGACGGCCCAGTCATGCGGCAGGTCGAGCGTCCGCCATGTTGAGTCGTCAAAACCGCCAAGTGCAAATTTGAAGTCGCCCGTCTTGGCGAAATCCCCCTGCCCGTACCCGAAGTTCAGGTCGCGCGCTGGGTCTTCGCCATTGCCGAAGGTGAACTTCCACCCAAAGTCGAATAGATACCGCTCGCGCGGTGCCACCGCGGCCAGCTCGTTCGCAGAAGCAACTTGCGACCCCGAAGCCAGGTGTGCGGCGGCCCGACCCCACGCCGAGCGGGATGCAAGAGACGATGCGGAAAGGGCAACTCCGGAACAGAGCAGGTCACGACGGGAGATTTCAGGCACAGGAACCCTCGACGATAGAAGTGTGTGGCTGCCATCGCCAGCCAGCCAACCGGTCACTATATGCCTCGCAACACCGGGTGTAAACGGTTGCAGCCAGAAAGATCAGCCATTCACCCCTACACTGGAGCAGTCACGCAACCCATGACCGCAGCCATCGAATTCCGCAACGTCTGCTTCGCGACCGCCAACGGCCGGCTGCTTCTCGACAACATTTCGCTCGCAGTCGAAGAAGGCACGACCACCGCCGTCCTCGGCCGCAGCGGCTCCGGCAAAACCACGCTGCTGCGAACCGTGAACCGCATGGTCGAGCCAACCAGCGGGGAAGTTCTGGTCGACGGAAGAAGCGTCCGGGAGGCCGCCCTCATCCGTCTCCGCCGCAGCGTGGGCTACGTCATCCAGGAAATTGGCCTTTTCCCTCACATGACCGCGGAGAGGGATGCGGGACTGGTGCTGGAAGCGCAGGATCGTCCGCGCGAGGAGCGGCTCAGCCGCAGCCACGAGCTGCTCAAAGCAGTCGGACTCGACCCGAAGCAGTTCGCCGGTCGCTATCCTTATCAGCTATCTGGCGGCCAGCGCCAGCGCGTGGGCCTGGCACGCGCTCTGGCTGCGGAGCCGAGCGTGCTCCTGATGGACGAGCCCTTCGGCGCACTCGATCCGCTCACCCGTGCCGAGATGCAGGATATGCTGCGCTCCCTGCTCGCCCGCCTGAAGAAGACAGTCCTGCTCGTGACCCACGATCTGGATGAAGCGCTCTACCTCGGCGACAGAATCGTGCTCCTCAGCGAAGGCAAACTCGTCGCGAATCTCGATCCGGATGAATTCCTCCGCTCGCGCGACCCACAAATCGAAGCCTATATCCGAGCCTTTCATCGCGGCGAACAAAGCAGCGCCTCAGGCGCGATTGCAGCCCCGCCGATTGCAACCCCAGCGGGGGGTCGGAGCGCATGAGCGGGTTCCTGGGCGAGTATGGCGGCGAAATCGCCGAGCTCACCGTCGAGCACCTCTGGCTCACCGGCGCCGCGATCGTCTCCGCCACGGCCATCGCAGTGCCGGTCGGCGTATGGCTCACACGACGCCCCAGCTGGGCAAAGCCGGTGATCGGCGTCGCGAATATTCTGCAGACGATTCCTTCGCTGGCCATGTTTGGCTTCCTCCTGCCTCTGCCCTGGCTGGGCGAGCGCGCCGCACGCGTGGCCATCGTCGCCCTCTCGGCCTATGCGCTCCTGCCGATCCTGCGCAACACCTATGCGGGCATCCAGGGCATCGATCGTTCGCTGATCGAAGTCGCCCGCGCTCTCGGCCTCACTGACGCGCAGCGTTTCTTCAAGGTAGAGTTGCCTCTTGCGGCCCCTTTCATCCTGGCAGGGCTCAGGACCGCCACCGTCACCTGCGTCGGGATTGCCACCATTGCCGCCGCAGTCGGCGCCGGCGGCCTGGGCGAGCTGATCTTTCGCGGCGTAGCCTCGGTCGATAACCGCCTGGTCCTCGCGGGTGCGATTCCCGCTGCGCTTCTCGCCCTCGGCTGCGATGGCGCACTGGGCCTGCTGGAACACTGGTTTCGCGTGCCGGCCCCCAGTGCGAGCGCGGACGCGGCCCGATGAGAAGGAAATTCGTCACCGTTGCGGTGGCTTTTTGTGTGACTCTGGCAGGATGCGCCCCGCCCCGCCCCGGCCACCCCGTCATCGGAGCGAAAAATTTTACCGAGCAGGTCGTGCTCGGCGAGCTCCTGGCCCAGGAGATCGAAGCAAGATCCCACCTGAAAGTCGAACGCCGCTTTTATCTCGCCGGCAGTTACATTTGCCAGCAGGCCATGCTTGCCGGGCGCATCGACGGCTATCCGGAGTACACCGGCACCGCCCTGACCGCCATCCTCAAGCAGCCCGTCGACCGCAATCCCGAGTCGGTGTTGAGAACCGTCCGCCAAATGTATCAGTCGAAGTATCAAATTACCGTTGGACCGGCCTTCGGCTTCGAGAACACCTTCGCCATGGTCATCCGCGGAGATGACGCGAAACGGCTGCACCTGACTACTCTCAGCCAGGCCGCACAGTACACGCCTCAATGGCGCCTTGGCGTTGGCTACGAATTCGAGCAGCGCCCCGATGGCCTGCCCGGCCTCAGCGCGGCCTATGGCCTGAAGTTCAACGGGCCGCCCCGAACCATGGACCTCGGTCTCCTCTACCGCGCCCTCGAAGCCCATCAGGTCGATATGATCGCCGCCAACTCGACTGACGGGCCCATTAAAGCGCTCAACCTCACCGCGCTCGATGACGACAAGCACTACTTCCCGCCCTACCAGGCAGTGCCCCTCATTCGCGACGACGCCCTGCGTCGCTGGCCGCAGATCGCAACAGCTCTTACAGCCCTCGCCGGCCGAATCGACGCCAACGAGATGCGCGCCATGAACGAAGCAGTAGACGGCCGTCATCGCGATCCCGCCGATGTAGTCCGCGAGTTTCGCAGCCGCAAGGGTCTGTGACGCGCTGGCAACAACAAAGGCCGCCTCATGGGCGGCCTCTTCACAAATTGAAGACCTGCTAATCCCCGGCGGTCGACGACACATACTGCGTGGCATGGTTGCCATGCGGAACCGCCGCCACGCACGTCGCGGTGCCGGTTATCGAGTAAGGCGAATTCTGCACGCCGGTCAGTTCTCCCGTATTTGGATTCAACTGGGCCGCCGCCACAGCGTTGAACTGAGACAAGGCGGCATATACGTATCGGCCGAGCGCCGGATCGACCAGGATGCACGTCGGCCCCGGATCGCCCGTCGAGAACGTGTTCGATGCCAGACCGGAAGGAGCGCCGTTCGACTGCGAAATCGTAAATTCGCTCAACGTCGATGAGTTGTAATTCGTCACGTACAGATACTCATCGCGAGGATCGACCACCAGATTCACCGGAAAATTCCCCGTCGTGAAAGGGCCATTCGTCAGCGGTTGCAGCGTCCCGCCAGACAGAATGTCGTACACGATGAGCTGGTTCTGCACGCTGTCCGTGGTGTAGAGGAAGCGGCTGGTCTGATCGACCGCGATGCCTGTCGGCGTGGTCCCGGCAGCGAATGGGCTCCCCGGAATACTGGCCAGCACCCCCGTCGAACTCACAGAGAATCCTGAAATCGTCCCCTGCGCGGGGCAGCCGGCCGGCGTCGGAGGCGGCGTCGCCGTGCTGGGAGGGGCCGTGGTCACAACCACAGAGTTCGTGTTCGAGACAAACACATAGTTGCCATTGGGAGCAACCGCCACTCCGCCAGGGAAGCACTGCAGGGCAGTGTACGACAGACCCCCGCTGGCGACCGGCGAACCCAGCGAGCCATCGGCGTTGACGGGGAAGACGACCAACGCGCCAGGACCGGGCGCAGTGTCCGAAAATCCAGCCTGATAGTAGTCGAGAACAAAGAGCAGCGTCCCGGCTTTGTTGAGGGCCAGCGCCACCGGCTCGGAACCAGGCGTCGAGTATGCCTTGGCAAACACCAGTTGGCCATCGGTGCCGATCGCGAACTCCGCAATGTTATTGCTGCCGTGATTCGCGACGTACAAAAACTGCCCGTTGGGGGACGCAACCTCGGCTACAGGATTCGCGCCCTGCGACGAAACCGGCGAGCCGGCGACCGGGCTGATTGCCCCCGACTGGGAATCGACGTGATACGAGTTGATCTGGCCGTTCCCTCCGCTGCCTGCGGCGCTGCTGTTCGAGGTGACAAAGAGATAGTCGATCGTGTCGCTGGGGCTGCACGAGGTTATCACCAACCCCAGCCCCACACTCGCTGCAACGGCCAGTAAACCCTGACCGATTCTCGTCAACTTCATGCTGATCCTTCGTCCCTCGCGGGAACCACCTGACATTTTAAATTCCGCCCTGCCGGCCTGAGAAATCCCCTGCGGCCAACGATGCCGCGGATTAAGTTCCATTCTTATTGCCGCCCGCGTGGGGCACCGCCGCCACGCAGGTAGGCTGTCCTGACGAGGCGTAGGGAGCACCCTGGTTGGTAATCAGCATTCCCGTAGACGGATCCAGTTCAGCCCCCCCAATCGATCCGCCGATGTAATCGGAAGTGTAAAGGAATCGCAGCGTATCCGGGTCGGCAAGAACGCACAGCGGTCCCGAAGAGCCGGCATTGCTGGTCGCTATCGGCGACGGCACCCCGGAATTGAGAGAGTAAGTGCTGAGCGAGCCGTCCTTGTAATTGGTGACGTAGAGATACTTACTGGACGCCGAATTCGTCACCACCGTGCCGCCCATCGGCATGGTGCCGGTCCCGGCGGTCGACGCCAGCGAAATCCCGCCGCCTGACCCGATTGAAAACGTGTAAAGCTTGTTCAGGGCGCTGTCTGTGACATAAATCGAGCCATTACCCGGATCGGCGATGACGCCGGTAGGTTCGGAGCCGGCGCCCGTAGAGAAAGGGCTGCCAGTCACCGGAGTGACGCTGGAGGAACTGACCGAGAAAGCCGACACCGTCCCGTAGGCCGGGCACGATGCCGGTAAGATCGGCACCGTTCCCGTGACCGGCGGCGACGTCGTTACCACCACCGCGTTCGTATTCGTTACGTAGACGAAATTGCCGTTCGGCGTGATGGTCAGATTGGTGGGGAAGCATTGCACAGAAAAGTAATTCGCAGCTCCCACGCTCAACGCCGTTCCTAACGAGCCGTCGGCGTTAATCGGAAAGACGATCAGCGCCCCCGGCCCAGGATTCAGGTCCGTGAACGACGGCTGCCCCGGCGCCGCCGGCTCGTAGTAATCCAGTACGTACAGAGCCGTTCCAGTGGCATTGATCGCCAGCGCCACCGGCTCCGTGCCCGGAGTATTCGTCGTCGTCAGCGGATAAAGCTTCCCGTCCGTCCCGATGGCGAACTGCACAATCGTGTTGTCGTCGTGATTGGCGACGTAAAGGTTCTTGCCATCCGGCGACGCAACCTCAGACACAGGATTCCTTCCGCCCGAAGGATAGGGCGAGTCGGCTATCTGGTGCAGCGCGCCGGACTCGGAATCGACCTTATAGACATTAATCTGCCCAGGATTCTGCAGATTGCTCGTCACGTAGAGATAGTCGACCGTGTTGCTCGCCCCGCACGAGAGCATGAACATCGACAAGCCCGCTGTCGATGCGGCCGCCAGCAGCCGCCCGCCCCATCGCCTCAAATTCTTATGCCGCAATCCTGCTCGCATCAGTCTGTGTTGGAACTATAGAGGCACCACGTCGGAGTACCCACGGTGGCAAAAGAAGAACCCTTGCGCAGGTTGGTCAGGATGCCCGTGTTGGGGTCGATAAGATTGCCGGTTATCAGGCTGGAACCCGCATCGGCGGTATAGAGGTACTGGTGCGAAGGATCCTCGAAGATGCAGACCGGCGTGGCCCCTGTGCCGAAGTAACCTGGCGACAGGGTCGTCAGGTCTCCCGTGCTGGTGGTGATATTGAAAGCAGTAATCACACTGCCGGATTGATAAAGCGCAGGCGACTGTGTATTCGTTACGTAAAGGAACTTCGAACTACTATCCGTCGTCAGCGCGGTCATGCCCGCGGCGCCGGAGAAATTCGGAAACGCCCCGCCTGAGATCGCCGAGAGCAAACCGTTCCCGCCCTGCGTAAAGGTAAAAATCTGGTTTGTGCCGTTATCGAGAATGTAAATATAGCTGCCCGAAGCGCTGGCTCCGATATAGCTGATGTTCGTGGCCCCCGTGATCGGCTGCGCCCCGCCCGGTACCTGAATCAGCTGCCCGCTGGTGTTCGCGGAGTACGCGTAGACCACCTGCGTGTTGCCGCTCGCCGGATCGCTGGCTTCCGCCGTGTAAAGATACCCGGACGCCAGGTGGAAGTCGATCGGCCCGCACCCCACCGGAAAATACGACAGCGGCGAGCCCAGCGCGTTCTGCTGCTGCTGATTCTGCACCAGGAAAAGCCGCCCGGTCGATGAATCGATGTTGTATACAGTCACATCTCCAGCAGGCCGATAGACACCGCTCGTTGAGTCATAACACGGAGTGGCCGAGCTGATGCTGCTCGACGCTGGTGTTGTGTTGGGCGTCGTTCCCGGCTGATATTCGTCGAGGACGTAAAGAAGATTGCCTCCAGGCCCAAGCGCCAAACGGATCGATCCAAGCCCCTGGCTTGGATACGTGAGCTGATAGGACAAAGAACCATCCCCGCCAACGCTGAACAACGCGATATTGCCGCCCGTCCAGGTGATGGTCCCATCGGCGGCCTTGCTGGGGCTGCCCTCGTTCAGCACATAAACGTACCGCCCGCCGGTAAGCAGAACGGCGCGGATCGGATTGCTCCCACCTGTGCTGATCGCGCCTCCCGGCGCCGGACTCAACACCCCGGCCTCGTTGTCTTCCTTGTAGGACTGGATCTGGTTGTACTGGGAGCCGGTGACGAAGACGTAAGCCTCGGTGTAATCGTAATGGCAGGATTGAGTCCCAAAACCGATGACCAGAGATGCCGCCAGAGCCAGAGCGATCCGGCCGAATTTACTAAACTTCATGCGCTTCCTTCACGCCGAGCCGCCCAGCAGGGCGGCCGCGACAAGCTGTAGGGATAATCCCGGTCCCATTGTAAATGGAACGGAGGTGTTATGCCGCGACCAGGCGCAACCAACCCCGCCGGGGGAGGAACGGCGGCCCGAAGTCCTGCACGCCAGAACTGGCCTCATAAACCTCATACCGTCGAAATGCATCGTGTGAGACCCGCCGTCGAAGCGGGGCTCAAGCAGCCCGCCGAAGCCGCTGCTCTATATATGAGACCAGTTTTTGACGTACGATCACCAGACTCGGCAGGCGTTTTCCGGCATCATCGGCTGCCCTGTATGGCAGCCAAACGCTTTCCCGAATTCGTCGAAATTCCGCACCACCCCGTCCACGCGGAACTGCCCGGGCGAATGCGGATCGACCTTCGCCGCCATGCGCGAGTACTGCTCGCTGCGGTTCTCGCACCAAACCTGAGCGAACGAAATAAAATACCTCTGCGCTTCCGTGTAGTTGTCGATCTTGTCGTCGATGCTCTTGCCCTGCTGCGCCAAAATGCTCTCCAGCGCCTGCCATGCGATCCGAATCCCGCCGTTATCCGCCGTATTCTCGCCCAGCGTCAGCTTGCCGTCGAGGTTCACTCCGGGAACCGGCTCGAAGCCGTGATACTCGTTGATCTCGCAGTCCAGCCTCTGGTTGAACGCCTTCTGATCCGCTTCCGTCCACCACGGCTTCACGTTCCCGTGGCCGTCGTACTTGCTTCCCTCATCGTCGAACCCGTGCGTCATCTCGTGGCCAATCACCACTCCGATGGCCCCAAAGTTCACCGCCGGATCTTTGCTGAAATCGTAAAAAGGCGGCTGCAGAATCCCAGCCGGGAAATTGATGTCGTTCATGGGCGGATCGTAGTAGGCGTTCACCGTCGGCGGCGTCATGCCCCACTCCTTCTCGTCCACCGGCTTGCCCACCTTGTTCAGCTCGTAGTTAAACTGAAATTCCGCCGAGTGGTCGAGATCTTCCACGAAGTCCGTGCGCGTCACCTCGAACTTTGAGTAGTCCTTCCACTTATCCGGATAGCCGATCTTCTGCCGGAATTCGTCCAGCTTCTCTTCCGCCTGCTTTTTCGTGTCGTCCGTCATCCACGGCAACGCCTGGATATCGGCGGCCAGCGCCTTCTTGAGCGCGGCCACCAGTTGCTCCATGTTCTGCTTGGCCTGAGGCGGGAAATTCTCCTTCACCCAGTCCTGCCCCACGGCCTCGCCCAGCGCCCGATCCGTGGCCGACGTGCACCGCTTCCACCGAGCCGTCTGTTCCGCCTGCCCCTGCAGGGTCTTCTGAAAGAAGTCGAAGTTTGCATCCGCATAGGGCTTCGAAAGCCACGACGCCACTCCACTGATCGCATGAAATTTCAAATACGCTTTCAGCGCGTCCAGGCTCTCGTCCGCGATCACCTGGTTTTCCGCCTTGAAGAAGTCCGGCATCCCCACATTCAGATCGTTCACTTTAGGGGCATGCGCGCCGGCGAAATAAGCCGGCCAGTCGAAGTTCGGCTCCAGCTGCTCCAGCTCCGCCAGCGTCTTGATGTGGTAAACCTTGTCCGGATCGCGCAGATCCACGCGTGGCATCGCGCCCTTTGCGAGCGCCGTCTCGATCTCCAGCACCTGCCCCGCCTTCTTCTTTGCCTCGTCCTCGCTCTCCCCTGTCAGCTTGAAGATCGTAACAACGTAGTCAAGATACTTCTCCCGAATCTCCTTCATGTGCGGATTGTCTTCGAGATAATAATCGCGATCCGGCAACGTGAGGCCGCCCTGATAAACCGCTTCAATCTGCTTCGTCGAGTCTTTCTGATCCTGCTCCACGCCAAACCCAAAAAACACCCCCGTCGGGGTCTTCGAGTCCAGATACGCATCGACGGCGGCGATCTCCTTCTTGTCCTTGATCGCGTCGATACGCGCAAACAGCGGCAACACCGGCTTGTCCCCCAGCTGATCCGCCAGATCGGAGTTCATGCACGCCGCGAAGAAATCTCCATATTTGTGCTGCAGCGGCGTCGCCGGCGAGTCCGCTGCCTTTTTCAGGTCCACATAAAGCAGGTAACGGTTCCGCTCCGCAAGCTCGTTGAACCGCCCCCACGCCGGATGATCCCCAGGAATGGGATTGTTCTTCCGCCAGCTGCCGCACGCATATTGGAAAAAGTCGGTGCACGGATCGGCCGACTTGTCGATCGCGGTCAGGTCGAAGCTGCGAATCGCCTTCGGTTCCGTCGGCGTCTGCGAAGAGGCAGCGTCCAGAGAAGTAGCAAGCTGCTGTGCGAAAAGGGCGATGGGACTCAGTAGAAAAACGATGGCGGCATGGCGCCAGGCGGATTGAACTACGCGCATAGACTCCTCAGGCGGCAAGCGGGAGCCGCGTTGAATGTGTGAAACGACGATACCACGCCGCGAAAGATGGGCGGTAGAGGCTGGCCACACAGCCCGGCGCACGCTCCGAACCAGCTCAGAAAACCTTCACGTGGAAGGTCAGATACTTCTTCGGATCCTTGCGAATCGCCCCGATCAGATCGCTCGTGCTCGTCATCACCGTGTTGGCATTGTCGTAGAGTTTGCGGTCCTTCAGCAGCGCGCCCATCGTCCCCTGGCCCTGGTTCAGCTGCGTCAGAATCGCATCGAGCTTGTTAACCGTATCGCTAAGCTTCTCGGCCATCTTCGGATCCTTCGTCAACATCCCGATGCTTCCCTTCCCCGAATTGATCGTCGCCGTGATCTCATTCAGGTTGTGCGTCGTCTGCTTCAGCTCGTTGTACAGCGTGTCGTCTTTCAGCAGCTTGCCCATCGACCCCTTGCCCTCGTCCAGTTGTGTGGAGATGTCCTGCAGCTTGCCCACAACGTCGTTGGCGCGGTTATAGAGCGTGTCGTCGTTGATCAGCTTGCCCACCGAGCCTTTGCCGTTCGCCACCGAATCGACCAGATCCTGGAGCTGGTTCAGCGTCAGAACAGCCTTGTGATAAAGGGTCGGGTCGTTGATCAGCAACCCAATCGATCCCTTGCCCGATGTCAGGTCGTCTGCCAGCGAGTTTACTTTTGCCAGAATCGTATCCAGCTGCTGGATCGTCCCCTGGCTGGCCTGAATCACATCCTGGATATTCGGCGTCTCCGTCGTCGGGAGCTCCCCGTTGTTTTGCGCGTAGCCGCCGTGCGCGTACTTGCTGTCGATATCCACTACCGTGTCGCCCAGCACGCCCATCGTGGTCAGGCTCGTCTTTGAGTCCTCTCGGATCCCATTCTCGAACTTCTTGTTCACTCGCATCGTCACTTCAACCGGCGTCAGTTTCCGCGACGGAACAATCTTGATGCCCGTCACGCTGCCCACCGTCACGCCCTCGAGGCTGACCGGCGCGCCGATCTTCAGTCCCGCGGAGTTCTCAAAATAAGAGCGCAGGGTCAGATGCCCGGTCCAAAAGCCGCCCGTCGAGTTCGACATCAGAAAGATCAGCGCCGCCAGCGCCGACAGCGCAACGATCACCAGCACGCCCACTTTCAGTTGTGACCATCGCACTTCCTGTTGACCAGGCACGCTTTCCTCGGAAAAAGGGAGACAAGAATCGCTGCGCAGAGGATATCAGACGGCAACAGCCGCCCATCAACCCAGCCACTTCGATGTGCCGGAAGAAAGATACGTTGCAGAGCTGCCCAATCCGGTTGGCTGCAAATCCGAATCGGCCAGGTCCATCCCCCGCAGACCCAAGGACAACAGCCACCGTCTCCCTTCAGCGCGTCCCGGAATCCGTCGCCGTCCCGGTCCGCCCGTTCAGAACCGAAAAGCTCCCGTTGCGCGACGCCGTTACCTCCAGTTCGTTCCCCGTATCCGCGCCATGCAGGTTCGCGATGAATTTCTCCGGCGGATTGTCCGGTCCGGCTTCCTCTGAGTAGTGCAGCGCCCATAGCGCTTCCAGCCCAGGAATCCTGCGCAACGTCTCCACCGTCGGCTTCGACCCGCCTTTCCTGGCGCCGTTATCCATAATCGCCACGCGCGGAGTGATGGCGTCCACCAGCGCCGGACTGGAACTCTGATACCACCCGTGATGCGAGACGATCAGGATGTCTACGTGGCCGATCACGTTATTCGGACACATCATCTCCATCTCCTTGTCCCAGGTCAGATCGCCCAAATCGAGGATGCGCAGTTTGCCCCACGTAATCAGTGTCCCCACCGAGCGCGCATTCTCCGTCTGATCGGCAGGCCGCGTCTCAGATTCCCTGCAAAACGGATTCGCCTGACCCGCGCCAGGTAAGGGCTGGTCGATGAAGTTGCCGTCCGCCGTGAGCACTCGAACCGAGAGCCCTGGAATCGGCAGCAAGTCCCAAGGTTTTGCCACGATATGGCCGTATTTCCCGCTGTCCAGCACCTTCCGGTACCCCTCGTACGACCCCTCTGTAGCCTTGTCGCTGGTCTCCCGGTTCGGTCCATGGTCGATAAACGCTCCAACAGGGATGCGATCGACCAATTGCGGCACGCCCCCCGCGTGATCGATGTGGTAGTGAGTCAGCAGCACGTCATCGATACGCGAGATGCCGGCGCGTTTGGCGGCAGCCGCAATGCGATCGGCGTCCCGCCCCGTATTCCCCGGCCACCCTGTATCGATCAGCAGGGAGTGTCCAGCGGGCGTGACGAACAGCGTAGACTGCCCGCCCTCCACATCGACAAAGAAGATTTTCAGCTCGTCGGAAGGATGCTGAGCGAGAAGGGTGGCGCAGGAAAGCAGCAAAAAGCAGACGAGAGATGCAACGGGGCGCGCAAACCGAAGCGCAGGCTTCATGGAAGACTCCGATGGGCTGAGATTTCTCAACCGAGCCATCATAGACCGCGCTTACAGCCAAGGGAAAAACCGAGATCCGGTCCAGTTATCCGATCAGCGAATCAGAAACGCCAGCCCCGCCGTCACCAGCCCTGCCAGCCCAAACACCATCCCCATGTACCAGTAGATTCGCTGCTTCGCCAGCAATGTGATCGAGGTAATCACCAGAGAGATCTCCAGCAACGCCTCGCCCAGGTCGAAGCGATCCGCGCGATGTTCCGCCCGGCCCACCTCACCCTCGAGCTCGTGCGCCGTCTTCTCCGTCTCCGCCAGATCCTGGTTCCACTTCTGCAGATGGCTCTTGTAGCCGTCGCGGATACTATCCGCCGACTGCTCGTCCCGGATCGGCAGCGTCGCCAGCATGTCCGACATCAGCTGCGTATCGTACTGCCGAATCTTGTGCGCCTGATAAAGGCTCCACTGATCGCTCGCCCGCGCCTGCGCCAGCACCGCCTCCGTGTGGGTACGGTGCCCCAGCACCGAGACGATGGCCACAAATACCGCCAAAATACTCATCGTGAAACTAACCGGCTGCAGGCTGCGATCGCCCGCTGCGTGATGGTGCTGTTCCTGGAGTTCGTGAGCTTCGTTGGCTTCCATAGGTTCTGCGGAGAGGGGCTTTGCGCGGCTTTACCTGGTCGGGGCAGGTGCTGAGGCGCTCCGGGTATCGCTCCCACCCCCCCCTCCGTACTCGATAATCGTCACGATCCGGTTGCGGAAATCGTCGTACGTCGGAACCCCGTCCATCGTGCCCATCGTCGCGGTGCTCCCCCCAAAGACGCTCTCAATCGCAAACCGGTGCATCGTCGCCCCGGCGATGTCGGGGTGCTCCCGATGGTACGCCGCCTGATCCTGATCGTCGGCCGCGAAAGCATAATAGCCGTTCGACACGCCCTTCGCGTCGGATACCGTGAACCGGAACCACTCGTGATCCTCCCCCTGCGGCTCGAAATATTCAACCGCCTCGATGGCTCGGTCGCCCACATGGAATCGCTCGAGCACAATCCCCGGCGTTTTGGCTGCGCCAGGATGCCGGCCGTCGGCATGGTACCCGCGCAGAATCGACCGCTCCACATCGCGATCCTTCCGATCTCCGGTCTCCGCAAATGCCTCCAGCAGCCCCGCATGCACATCGGTGCTGCCTGGCCACGCGGCCTGCGCGTTGTGGAAACACACCAGCGCCTCGTCCGGCTTGCCCTCGTCCAGCATGAGCGTCCCAATCATGAAGCTCGCCTCCGCGTTGCCGGGGTGAGCGTCCAGGATCGCCTCCGCCTCGCGGAGCGCCTCCTGGCGCCTGCCCGAGAGCAGGTCGGCCCGCACATTCACGAAGTCGGAATTCTGCAGCATCGACGACGAACGCGGCATGGGGGGCGAACATATGGGGTGCTGCGGCGGTCCTGCAGCGACGGCAAGGCTCGGTGAAAAGGCGAGCAGTACAACAGCGGCGCCGCGATGCATCCGCGAACAAGGCCAAAAGTCACCCGGCACAATCTGGGGAAGTGCGATGTGCATTTGGCTCCAGTATGCGGCCTCGAAGCCGATACCGAGAAGCAAAAAAAGGAGCCTTCCACCCCAGGAACATAGACAGAAAAGGACCGCCCTTGCGCGCCCCTCTCATTCCTGCCCCGCTCAGCAGCCTTTACAGCCGGAAGTAAATGCCCACCATGGGCTCCGCGGTGTGCGTAAAGGTGCTCGTCGACGAAAAGAGGCTTGTCAGATTCGGCGAAGAATACAAGTTACCGCGGTACTGCAGCCGCAACCCGATATGCGGCAACAGCCCCCAGTCCAGCCCCGCCCCGTAAACGTACACAGGCTTGTAGGTGGTGCTTGTGCTGTCAGTGGAGGTCGCCGTCGTTGTGCCGGCCGGGGTTGCGCAGACGGGGCAAGGATTGATCGTGGTCACTGTTGCCGTGCTGTTCGACGGCACATCGAGCAGCAACCCAACCCCCAGCACTCCAAAAGGCCGCAGGTTCGCAATGTGTACCGAAGGCACCCAGTCTGCGGTAACTTCGTGAGCATTCGCCGCAACGGACTCTGTCGAACTCGAGCAGCCAATCGTCGGGCAGGCGCCGGGCGGGCTCGTCGTATAGGTCTGGTTGGCGCGATTGAATGAATACGTAGCCTCAAACCCCAGGATCGGATTCGAAATGTGCCGCACCTCCAGCAGCCCGCCCGCCTGATTCGCCGGACTCTGCCGCGTTCCGTTGCCATTCGTGGTTCCGCTGAACGCCCCGTAGACGCTGGCGGAGACACTCGTCTGAGCCAAAGCGCCCTGGGCCAGATAGGCGACAGCCAAAGCCACCACAGACAAGACATATGTTTGAACCCGATGGATTCGCATAGGGGATCTCCAAAGAAAAACTGTACGCTGTCTCGCGCCGGCTTCGGCTAACCGGTCACAGGCTCCGGCTACAGGCCACCGGCTACCGGCTACCGGCTACCGGCTTAAGTTAAGACGCTATCCCGAAATTATGTTGTGCGGTGGACTATTGGCCCGGGCTAGCCTCGAGCGGCTGCTGCGCCTCCCGCAGCAGATACCAGCAGCCCATCGAAATGCAGACCGCCGCCAGAACCAGCCCCACAGCCGCAAAGCTCTCCGCCGGCCCAGTCACCAGAGAAGCGAAGTCTATATGAAAGGACGGCCTCCAGGCTCCCGATTCCGACCCGTGGGAGTGCGACAAAAGCCACGCGAACGAAGCCACTGCATACACCCCGGTCAGGGCCCGCAGCGCCCGAAACCAGAGCTCAGCCCGGTGCCGCAGATGCAGCCGCGCCCGTCGTCGCGCCTCCTTCCACACAAGCCCGGCCTCGGGGACCCTTGTCACGATGCCCATGTGCGCCGACTCTCCAATCAAAGCCTCCGTCACAGCGCGAACCTCCGAGCATGTCGCGCAGCTCTCCGCGTGCTCCTCCAGTCCAGCGCCCCAAAAGCCGCTGCGCACCGCGCGCGACACATCGTTCTCGTGCTCACAACGAAGCCGGCTCATACAAACCTCTTCTGCGAATCCCACCCTGGCGGTTCGAGCAGCGCGGCAGCCCTGCGACGCGCCCTAAAAAGCAGAATCTTAATGCTGAGCGCCCGCAGACCCGTCGCCGCCGCGATCTCCTCGTGGTTCATTCCTTCCACATAAGCCAGCCACAGCAATTCGCGTTCCCGTGGTTTCAGATGCTTGAGAGCCGCACGTACGTCCAGTCGCGATTCCATGTTTGTCGACGCCCCGCGCTCCGGCATCTCCGGCACGAACGTATCCGCCCGGCTCCGCCACCGGTCATGCAGCAAATTCGTCGCCACGCGGAACAGCCACGAGCGCGTCTGTACCTCATCCACAGCGGGCCGCCTCCGCATCAGATAACGGCAATACGTCTCCTGCAGCAGATCGTCGGCAACATCCGGCCGCCGGCATACGTGCAGCAAGTAAGCCCGCAGCGCCGGCGAAGTCGCCTGGTAGACAGCCCGGAACTCCGCCTCGTCCACGGAGCGGGTTGGCTCCGCAGCCATCGCCTCGGCGATGCCCGGGCTTCTTTCCATGCATCCCTCTACGTCCACACCCCGCTCCGCGTTCCATGACGAGCCTCGGCAGTTCGCCCAGGAACCCCGCCGTCACGCGCGGGTCTCCGCCAATCCCATCGACCGGTACAGATACCACGACACAAACGCAGCCGCCTCAAACCCGAATCCCAGCGCCAGAGCCAGCACGCCCGGCACAATCGCGTCCGAATCCACCGCGCCCATCCCGCGCAGGATGCACAGCGCCCCACCCAGGAAAATAATCACGATCCCCCAGCGTACGCACGCCAGCATCGGCCCCAGGGGCGTCTCGTTCTCCAGCGTGACCGTGCTCAGGAGCTTCTTCCCTGTGTCCGTCTGAACATACGACAGCAGGTTCTGCGCCGAGTCGATGCGCGAGAGCAGAACGGTCTGCACGTCGGCCTGCACTCGCGCCATGCGCAGCCGCCGCACCGTCGAGAAGATCGTCCAGGTAATGAAGCTGATTGTGCCGAATACCGAAAGAATGGCAACAACATCGGATTGCATGGCCTCACCTCGTACTCAGAATTTGCATTGCACTGAGTAACACGGGAACCACGCCCCTCTGGTTAACAGAAAAACCTTCCAGCGAATCAGGCCGAAACCAGGATGGTCTTTTCCGACGGCCCAGTGCGACGAGAACCCGACTCTTAACAAACATGACGAATTCTTCATCCCGGAATGCTGAAATGCGAGCGGAAGTGGGTCGATAAGGCGTTAGAACGGAGAATCCCCTTGAATCTTTCAGCCATCAGTCCAATTTTGTCCTCGCATACGCCAGCCGAGACCCAGAAAGCTCCGGCCGCGCCTCAGTCTGCAACCACCCCTACCTCCCATCCCGTCGATACGGTCACCCTCAGCGGGGCTGCCCAGAAAGCTTCGCCAGCTGCGGATGTCGATCACGACGGCGACTCGCATTAACGCGACGGATTACCTTCAATCGGGAGAACCTGACGGAAGATCGCTATGCTGAAGGGGCTAATCGATTCGGCCCCTTCACCGGAGTGGTGGAACCCAGCTAATTCACCGTCAGTGTCAAAGTCGTCGATGCCGTAATCGTCGACGTTGAAGTATCCGTACCCGTCAGCGTCAGCGTATAAGTTCCCTGCGCTACATCGTTGGATGTGGACCCGGTCGAGCTGGTTGAAGTGGAAGTTCCGTTGCTGCTCCCGCAGCCCAACGCGAAGCCCAGCATCCCGACCAGAACCAGACAACTCAGCACAGCCCACGCCTTCCGCGACCTCCTGAACCCAAACAGCAGCGCGCCTGCCAGAGCCGCCGCGCCCAGCGGGATCGATCGACCCAGCGGCCCATTGCCCCGTGAAGATACAGCCTGTGCTGTGCTCTTCCTGGAAAGTGACTTCGCCCCCGAAAGCCCACTGCACGCGCTTTCCGACGTATAAATGGTCAGCGAAGCTGTGCTTGTTCCTCCCGCCGTCACCGCCGTGTTGCTGATGGTGTAGCAGCCGTAGGTATTCAGTGAAGAGCTGGTGGACGTCAGCGCAAATCCTACCGTTCCCGCATAAGAATTCTGCGAAACGATGCTCACCGTCGAGACGCCCGAGCTTCCCTGCGTTGCCGTTACATTTGTCGCCGATAGCACGAACGTGCCGCTGGAAGTCCCGCCACCACCGCCGCCTGAATTCACCCCGCTCCACGCATTCATCAGGTTGTTGAAATCGACCGACCCAAGCCCCGTAGCTTCGTCATACCCCGTTCCCGCTGGATATTCCGACTCGCCCGCGGCGGAGCAGTAACTCGATCCCGCCGAGCACTGGTTGCCCCCGATCGTAATGTCGTGGAACGCCGATGCATAGGTCGAGCTGTTAGCCGCCAGCGAGTACAGCGTCTTGTTCGCCACACCCTGGCCGCTCGAACTCTCCTTTTGATTGATGATCGCCAGCATCCCCGCAAAGATGGGCGCAGCAAAGCTGGTCCCTCCCGCGGCAGTCAGATCCTGCGTCGCCGAATCGCGGAATCCGCTGTTGCAACTCGCCTTCTGTCCGGCAGTCCATGACGAAGTGTCGCTCGTGCAGTAAAGGTACGGCGCATATTCCGCCGAAGACGCCAGCGATACGTCAGGCACGAGCCTGAACTTACCGGACACGATGCCGGTGACACCGGTCTGCCAGCTCGGCCGTTGAGTTAACCCGCTCACGCCCCCGCCTCCCGACGAAAGTGCATACTGCGCGCCGTATTTAGCACCAATAGCTGCGCTGTCGTCGTTCCACGCCTGCTCCGGAATGTAAGACAAGGCCGAACTAATCAAATCGCTCCCGCTCGCCGACTCCCAATAAGTCGTGTTACCCGCCGCAACGTCCGCTGGGAGTAATTCGCTTCCGCCTACTCCAGTCGCGTAAGCGCTGCTCGCCGGATAATTCACCGCCAGCGCCTCCTGTTGCGCAGTCGTCAGGCCGTTCGACCCACCCGAATTACCCGATCCACCTGTGCTGGTCGGATCGTAGCAAGCCGTCGACCCGGTATCACCCGATGCGGTCACCACCGTCTGTCCCTGGCTCGCGCCCTGCTCCATGATGCCTTCGAGCGTCGTGTAATCGCTCGAACTGAGTGCCGTTTCGCACGCTCCGTAACTGATACTCACCACCGGCGCCAGCTTGTTATCCACCGCATACTGCAGCGAATCGAAGACGCCGTAATTCTGGTTGTTGCCAACGTAAACAAAGATGATGTTCGCCCCGCGCGCGATCCCGCTCGAGTACTCAAGATCGAGATCCGACTCAGCCTCATCGCCAGCCACTGTCGCCGCCGTTCCCGAACCCGGCACCAGCACCACCGCCGGATCCTTCACCGTGAGCCCCGCTGCACTCTGGAATGCCTCAATATCCGGCAGAGCAACTTCCGACTGACCCATAACCGCGATCGACTGCCCGCTTCCTGTGTAACCAGAGTTATAGGCCGCATTGATGTCGTAGATCGTCGCTATATCTTTCGGAGTAAGAAAGTGTTCCCCGCTTTGATCCGAGGTAAACCCAGGCCTCACGCTCGCCACAGAAACCCGGAACTGCGGCTTAAGCCGAAAGTCATCCAGATTCCGCACCGAACGAACCACCCCAACCAGCGCCGCCGGAATCGACAGGTTCGTCGAATTCGCAAAGTGCGTTTCGTCCCCAGTCTGGTAGCGATGCATCTCCGTTCCGAACGCCGACTCCACCTGCGCCGCCGTACCTGAAAACGCAAGGCTGGTGTGGCTGTTACCCACGCGATCGACATTGAACCCTTCCGACTCGAGCCATCCCTCAACCTTCGCGAGGTCCGCATCGCTCAGCCCAAACTGGTTCGCGTATTGCGCGGGCGTGAGCCACGCATGGTAATAAGGTGAGCCCGGAGTCTGCTGCGCCGCCACCAGCGCGTCCAGCTGCGCCTGCTGCTCCGGCGTTGGCGAGAAATAAATCGTTACACCGTTTAGCGGAGTCGCCGGATCCAGCCGGCCCATGTCCAACCCCGCCGCGATGCGCGGGCTGATTGACCCGGGCAGCGCCGCTGTTGAACGTGTATCAATCGCATCGAGAACACGATTGGCTGGTTGCTGTGCCGGCGCCAGACTCGCGGACACGAAAACAGCGGCAACGCCAAAAAACTGGCCAACAAGCGGAAAACGCATGGGGGACCTCTTCAAAAAGTCGCAAATAACGGCAGAACCGGAAATCAGCGAAGCAGCACAGCGTGGCTATTTAGACGGCACCCCCTTGCCATTTGTCTCTCCGATCTCAGGCGAAAAAGCTTCAAAAGGCGGCTCAGCGGCCCTTTGAACCCCCGTTTCACAAGTTGCAGTTCTGCCGCCTCGCCCTCCATCAACGGGCGCCGATGACGCTATACTCGGGTTTCATTCCAATAACCGAGGTGGATCGATGGCTTTTGTTTCCCGGAAAATCCTGGCAGTTCTTACCGTATTCGTAGCAGCGGCATGCACCATTTCCGTCTCCGCCGCAGCCCAGGAAAAACCCAGCGAGAGATCCGGCGACAGATCCGGCGATGCCAAATCCGCCGCACCGCAAACTACCGCAGCGCCCGATTCCATCACCGAAGGCTCGGTCACCATCGGCGGCCAGCCCGTCGCCTATCGCGCCGTTGCAGGAACCATCACCGTCGGCGCCACCGACGCGCAGGACGCAACCCTCGCTCCCGACGGCAGCCTCCTGCCCGACTCCGGCGTTAAACCCGCCTCCGATCCCGCCGAAGCTCCGCCCACCGCGCGCATCTTCTACGTCGCCTACTTTAAGAAAGACACCACCGACGAGACCCACCGCCCCGTCACCTTCATCTACAACGGAGGCCCCGGCTCGGCGACCATGTGGCTGCACCTCGGAACCTTCGGCCCCGAGCGCATCGTCGTCCCCGACACCGACCATCAGGAAGCTGCGCCCTACAAAATGGTCAGCAATCAGTACTCGCTGCTCGACACCAGCGACCTCGTCTTCATCGACGCCCCCGGCACCGGCTTCAGCCGCACCTTCGGCAAGGAAAGGGCCAAAGCGTTCTATGGAGTCGATGCCGACGGCCAGGCCTTTACCCATTTCATTCTTAAGTTCCTCACCAAATACAATCGCTGGAATTCCCCTAAGTATCTCTTCGGCGAAAGCTACGGCACCCCGCGCTCCGCGGTCCTGGCCGCCGACCTCCGTGGCGTCGACCTCAACGGCATCATCCTCCTCTCCCAGATTCTCAGCTTCGATAACTCTGTCGACGATCCCAACCAGAACCCCGGCGTCGATCAGGCCTATGCCCTCGCGCTGCCCACCTACGCCGCAACCGCATTTTATTTTCACAAGCTACCCAACCACCCCCCCGCGCTGCGCCCATTCCTCGATGAAGTCGAAAAGTACGCCCTCGGCGATTACATGGCCGCGCTCCTCGAGGGCAGCCTGCTCTCCGACGACCAAAAGCATGTCGTCGCCGACAAGCTGCACACCTATACAGGCCTGCCCGTCGATTACCTCGTCCGCGCCAATCTCCGCGTAACAGGCGGAGAATTCTCGAAGACCCTCAAACTCGACGAAGGGACGACCATCGGCCGCCTCGACACCCGTTTTGAGGGCCCGGACATCGATCCCCTCAGCGAGAGCGCGCAGTACGATCCGCAGAGCGACGCCATCACCTCCGCCTGGACCGCCGCTATCAACGACTATCTCCGCAAAGACCTGAAGTACGGTCTGCAGAGCGTCTACTTCACCAACGGCCGCCAGGGCGGCGACTTCTCCTGGGACATGCGCCATCGAACCCCTGGCTCGTTCGGCCCAGGCGGCGAGCAGGAAGGCGGCACCAACGTCATGCCCGATCTCGCCTACCGCATGAAGATGAACCCAAAGATGAAAATCCTGCTCGCCGGCGGCTACTATGACCGGGCCACGCCTTACTTCGAAGGCGAGTACGAGATGCACCATCTCCAGATACCCAACGCCCTGCAGTCGAACATCAGCTACCACTATTACGAAGCCGGGCACATGATCTACGTGAAGGAAGATGTGCTGAAGCAGTTCCACGACGACGTCGAGAGCTTTATCAAATCGACCGAGAGCGGCCAATAGCAGTCACGATGGGCCGCCGCACCGATACGAGTGTCAGGGCGTGTCCGGAGATTAAGAGTTCTGAGAGACGAAAGGCCGGACAGCTACTGACTGCCCGAATGCACCCGTCTTCATTCTCAGGTTGCGGCGCAAGGAAAACGCGCAGGGCGGCCTCTCCGTCAGCCTCTGCGCTGCGCGCCGTAAACAGCCATGTGAAACGTCCTTAGCGCCTCAGTGAACGACGAATCAGCTATCCGCTAAGGTTTTGCCAGAAAATAATTTTCCACGGCGGTCATCAGGGATTCCCGATCCAGAATCGGCTCCCGACCCTCGTACTGCGCCGCCCAGCAAACCTGATTGACCAGATCCCGCGGCTGGCACGCCCGCAATTCCTGTTTCAGCCGCTCGCGGATCGTCACGATCAGCTCGTCGATCGTCTCATCGTCCACCGCCAGCGACCGCCGGTCCGCCACAGCGTAAAAAATCCGCCTGAACTGATCGTTCGTTGCCGAATCCACCCGAATCTTCGTCTGCATTCTCCGCAGAAACGCCGCGTCCACCAGATCCGCCGGATCCATATTCGTCGAGAACACCACCAGCATCTCAAACGGAATCTCGATCTTCCTCCCTCCCGCCATCGAAAGAAAATCGATCCCCCGATCCAGCGGCACCACCCACCGGTTCAGCAGCTCCTCCGGCCGTACTCGCTGCCTCCCGAAATCGTCCAGGATCAGCACTCCGTTGTTCGCCTTCATCTGCACCGGCCCGCTGTAAAACTTTGCCGCGTGGTTGTATTGCAGGTCCAGCATCTCGATCGTCAGCTCCCCGCCCACCAGCACCGACGGACGCTCGCACCGCACCCACCGGTCGTCGCAGTTTTCCGTCTCCGGCCCACTCACCCGCTTGTGAATCATCGGATCGTACACCGTTATAATCTGCCCATCCACTTCCACCGCATGCGGAACCCAAACGTTGTCCTGCGCCAGCACCTTCGACATCGTTTCCGCAATCAGAGTCTTCCCCACCCCTGCCGGTCCATGGACAAATATCGATGCGCCCGAATTCAGCCCCGTCCCAATCTGCCCCAAAACCCGTGTGTCCATCACCAGATCGCGAAACGCGCGTTCCACGTCCGCCTTCCGCACCACCATCTTCCGCACGCTCTGCTTCTTGACCTGCGCCACGTAGTTCTCGAGCGACACCGGCGCCGCCCCCGTGTACTGCCCCTGCGCAAGCACCTCGATCGCCCGTTTTCTCCCCTGTTCGGTCAGCACCACCGTCAGCATGTTCCCCGCCATGCCCGTTACCTGGCATAGCTGGTCCGTCCTCAGCCGCGCTACGATCTCATCGGCCACGTTCACGCTCACGTGCATCTGCGCGCCCAGGTCCCGCATCGACAGCGCCCCGCACAGGTACAACGACTTCATGGTCAGATCTTCGATAATCGCTCGCCGAATCCCCAGTTCAGCCACTGTGCGTGGCCGATGCTCCGGCGTGACTGCGGGAGCCCCGGCGGCCTGCTTCTCGTCCTTCGGCGCACTCCAACCCGGCATCCGCGCAGCTGCCTCCGTCTTGTCTTCAAGAATATAGGGCGGCGAACTCGGCCGGATCTCGGGCGCTCCCACCGCCGCATGACCGTGCGTGGATCGGTTGGCCGTTCGAATACCTCCCAGGCGTGACTCGATTACGGTGTCGCTCGGCTTCACGGTGTTGGCCTCGGGTTCATGACTCTGCCTTCTGCGTCGGCGGTCGTCCCGTGGACATTACATCCTGCTTCAGGACAGAACAGGATCGCCCATTCGTGGAATCGCGAACCTCTGAACGTCCCGTCCGATTACTCCAGTGCCGCCTCCGACCCTTCGCCTTTGACCTCTCCCAGCTCCCAACAACAAGCAACCAGCAACCAGCCCCCTGTACCCTCCACCCTGTACCCTCCACCCTGTACCCTCCACCCTGTAACCTGTAACCTGTAACCTGTAACCCGTAACCCGTAACCCGTAACCTGTAACCTGTACCCTGTGCCCCCCCGCCTTATCGTCGCCCTCGACTACCCCAGCGCCCCTCCAGCCCTCGCGCTCGTGGAACAGCTCAAAGACTCCTGCTCCTGGTTCAAAGTCGGCCTCGAACTCTACCTCGCCGAAGGCAACCCCATCGTCCAAGAACTCCGCCATCGCGGCTTCTCCGTCTTCCTCGACCTCAAGCTCCACGACATCCCCAACACCGTCGCCGGAGCCATCCGCTCCGTAGGCTCGGACCCCGCCACCAGCCCGCAGCTCCTCACCCTCCACGCCGCGGGCGGCCCCGCCATGCTCCAGGCCGCCGCCGAAGCCGCCGCCTCCCTCCCCAATCCGCCCCAGCTCCTCGCCGTCACCGTCCTCACCAGCATGGACCAGCGCCAGCTAGGCGCCATCGGCATCGACCGCTCGCCCGCAGACCAGGTCCTGCGCCTCGCTGAAACCGCCTCCGCCAGCGGCATCCATGGATTCGTCACCAGCGCCGAAGAAGTCTCGACCCTCCGCCGCCAATTCCCCTCCGCCACTCTCGTCGTCCCCGGCATCCGCCCCGCCGGCAGCGATACTGCCGACCAGAAACGCATCGCCACCCCCGCCGCTGCCCTCGCCGCCGGCGCCGACTACCTCGTCATAGGACGCCCCATCACCCAGGCCAAAGACCCCGCCGCCGCCACTAGGGCCATAATCGAAGAAATGCAGCAGGCCACCACCCTGCTCTCACGTAGCGCCCGCCCAATCCCGCCGTTCTGCTGAACGCTGAGCGCCGAACGCTGAATTACACTCCCACCATGCGCCGCCTCGCCCTCATCCTCGCCTGCTCCGCAACCCTCTCCGCAACCCACGCCCAAACGCCAGCGCCAACCCCGGCAACCTGCCCAACCACCGCCACCCTCGACCAGCTCATTACCACCATCGACCAGGCCATCTCCGGCCCCGCCAATAAAGACCGCGCCTGCTTCCGCCAGATCTTCCGCCCCGATGCCCGCCTTATCCCCGTCGGCCCAACCGGCCCCCACGTCCTCACCGTCGACGACTGGATCGCCGCCGTCGCCAAAAACAACGACGCCCTCGTCACCGAGCACCAGCTCAAATTTCAGTCCGAGACCTTCGGCCCCATCGCCCATCTATGGAGCACCTACGGCACCACCCTCGCCGGCAAGCCCCTCGCCCGCGGCATCAACTCCATCCAGGCGGTCTACGACGGCCAAAGCTGGCACATCGTCGAAATCCTCTGGCACGCGGAAACCCCAAGCGAATCCATCCCCGCCCAATACCTGCCCTGAGCCAAACAATTTCGCCCTGATCAAACCGAAACACCCAAGCCGGCCCAGTTACTCCTCCCGCAACAACCGCAGAGGATCAATCGACAGCGCCCGTTGCGCCGGTATCCACGCAGCCACAACTCCCAGCAACGCCATCGCCACCACCACCCCCGCCAGCACCAGCGGGTCCCGCGGAGTCGCCTGGTACACGATGAAAGCCAGCACCCGGCTCGCCAGAATGCCCAGCACCAGCCCCGCCGCCGATCCAATCGCCAGCAGCTTCACCGCTCGCCCCAGCGCCACCCGCAGCACTTCCCTCCGCTGCGCCCCCAGCGCCATGCGAATCCCCAGCTCCCGCAGCCGCTTGCTCACCGAATAAGCCGCCATCCCAAAAATTCCGGTGATCGTCAGCATCGCGCCCATCATCCCCAGCACCCCCAGCGACACCGTCGCCACGCGAGAAGGAAAAAGCGCCAGCCCCAACCCGTCGCTCCACGTCTGCAGGTTGAATGGCAGGCCGGAATCGAGGCCGCTCAGCTTGCTCCGCATCTCCGTTGCCAGTTGCAACAGATCGCGGTCCGACCGCACCACCAGCGCCGTCAGTTGGGTGGGCCTTTGCAGGAAGGGAAGAAACTCAGCCGCCCGCGGATCCTCGGTCATCTGGTAGTACTTGCCGTCCTCCACAACACCCGCCACCTGGACTCGCGTTCCATCGTCTCTCTTGTAGTACCTGCCCACCGCATTGCTGACCGAACCGAAGACCTTCCTCGCAAATATTGCGTTGACGACCGCCACCGGCGGCGCGCCGCTGTCGTCGTGCCACGAAAAATTTCTACCGATCAGCACCGTCGTCCCGGCCGCGCTGAAATATTCCGGCGATACGCTGAACACCGCCACGTTCGCTGCCGCCTTCGATGGCTTCAGCTCCGTCGTCTGCTCGCTGAACACATCCTCCGTCGATCCGCCGCCGCTGAGCGGAACCAGACTGGTGAATCCCACCGACTTCACTCCCGGAATCGTCTCCATCGCACCGATCATGCGCTTTTGCATAGCCGTCGCTCGATCGCCGCTGTAACCCGCCATGCTCAGGTCCGTATCGACAACCACCGCGTTCCGCGGATCAAACCCGAAGCTGGCGTGCATCGAACGCGCCAGCCCGCGCACCGCCACCAGCGACGACGTCACCAGCACAGCGGAGATAGCAATCTGCGCCACAAGCAACACATCCCGCAGAACCAACCGCCGGCCGCCATGGCCCGCAATAATTCCCGCCGATCCTGCCTTCACCACCTCGTATGGATTAGTCCGCAGTATCTGCCGAACCGGCACCGCTCCAAACAGAAAGCCGCTCGCCAGCGCCAGCAGCAAGGCCACCAGGTAGACCTTTGCGTCCGCATACACCGGCACATAGATCGGGAACTGCGGCACCGGATGCCACACGCTCAACTGCCTCAGCAGCGCCACGCTGCCCGCCAGCCCAACAGCCCCGCCGCAGAGCGATACCAGCACTGCCTCGGTGAACAACGCCCGCAAAATGCGCCTGCGCGTCGACCCCAGCGCCAGCCGCAAGGCCACCTCTCGCGAACGATCCGCCGCCCGCGCTGAAAATAAGCTCCCCAGGTTAGCGCACGCCGCCACCAGAATCAATCCCGCCAGCAGCATCATGCCCGTCATAAATCCCCGCACACCCGGCCCGAGCAGATCGCCAGCCAGACTCGGCCGCGCCAGCGAATACGTCATCCACCCATCGTCTTTCGGATATGTCTTTTCCAGATATGCCCCAACCGAGTCCAGATCGGCGATCGCCTGTGCCTGTGTCACTCCCGGCTTCAAATGCCCCAGCACCATATAAATGGTGCGACGCCCGCGATCGTTCAGAACGCTCCGCCCCTGCAGCTGCTCCTCCTGCACCATCGGCGCCCAGAAGTCCGGAAAGAAGAAAAGCAGTGTTCCGTTGAACGCAGGCGGCGCTACCCCCAGGATCGTGAATGGATGCTTGTTGACCTGCACCACGCGCCCCACCACCCCGCGATCTTCCTGAAAATGGCTGTGCCAATACGACCACGAGAGAACCAAATAAGGAGCGCTGTTCGGCCCATGCTCATCGCCGGCGTTGAAGAATCGCCCGAGAAAAGGCTGCACGCCCATCGCGTCGAAGTAGTTTCCCGCAACCTCGTAGCCCCACGCCTGGGATGGATTCTTCCCCGTATCCATTCCCACCGGAATCAATATATAAGCTGTCAGCGCCTCAAAAGTGCGGTTGCGATCCCGCAGATCGAGATAGTCGGGATAAGACGTCGCCTGGTCCTTATAACCGCCGCGCTCGATCGTGTAGAGACTCTCCGCGTGAGGTACATTCAGCGGCTTCAGAATCAGCGCATTCAATACCCCAAATACCACGGAATTAGCGCCGATGGCCAGCGCCAGCGTAAGGACTGCGGCGATCGTAAACCCCGGAGACTTCCGCAGCACCCGCACGCTGAAGCGCACATCCTGCGCCAGATTCTCGATCCATGGCAGTCCGCGCTCGGCTCGGTAATCCTCACGAACCGTTCCCACGCCGCCAAATTTCAGAATCGCCCGCCGCCGCGCCTCCACCGGCGTCATCCCCGCGCGAAGATTCGCCTCCGTATCGAGGGCGATGTGCTCCTCGATCTCCTCTCGCAGACGCTCGTCATCCACGCGCCCCGTCGCCAGATTCACCGCACGCCTCACGAACCGCCGCAGCCATCTCATATCAGATCCTCCGCCTTCGCCTCAAAGAACCGCCCGATAATCGCCGCCGTCTTCTCCCAATCCTCGGTCTCCACCTGCAGCTGCTTCCGCCCCTCGCGCGTCAGGCGGTAAAACCGCGCCCGCCGATTGTTTTCGGATGCCCCCCACTCCGACGCAACCGCCCCCTCCTGCTCCAGTTTCAGCAGTACCGGATAGAGCGTCCCCTGGTTCACCGCCAGCAAATCGCCGCTGATCTGCTCGATCCGCCGAGCGATCCCATACCCATGCAAAGGACCCAGCACATCCAGAGTCTTGAGCACCATCAAAGCCAGAGTGCCCTGCAAAACGTCGGTTTTCTTCATTTTGGTTTCCAACAGGGAGTATGGCACACTTCCTTTGGGAAAACAACAGAAACCTGTCGAGCGCCAGCCAGGCAAGCTCCTCGACGTTCCCCCCGTATCTTTTTGCGACACGGTCAACCCTCGGCTTAAGCCGGGGTTGAAAGGGCCCGGCCTTCAGGCCGAGGAAACAGGCATCATGAGAGGGTCATTTCAGGCCCGGGTTCCAACGTCCTTCCGGACGACCCTTGGAAACAAGCCCACGCTACCACCCGCCGTCAGGGCGTAGGGCAGTCCTATAGCGCATCCGTTGCGAAAGCAAGACTCGGGGCTTCCAGTCTCTCCGCCCCGATTCTCAAAAAAGAAGAACCGGCGCGAAGCGCCCACCTTGCTGCCGCAGGCTGTCGGCGCAGCTCGGAACGAGCGCAGCCGACTCGCCCTGTCACGGTACCTTCGTACCGTTCCCATCCCGCCCGCAACACACATACCCCCGAAACGCCAAATGTGGAAAATTCGTCAAGTCCCGACCCCGAATTCCAAAGTAATAGCTCAACAATCGACATAACTTACAAGCCAGTTATCCCCAACAAAGTTGGCAGTTTTATTGCCCCAACCTGATATTCTGAACTTATAGAGTTAAAAAAGGGAAAGAGCTGCCATCCGGCAGCTTTTCTTCTTTGGAAAGGAGGAAACCCAATGGCATCGCTGCTTGCACCCAGGCCAAACCAGGCTACTGGCGACTCGCTTCCGGCTACTGGCTGTCCCCGGGCCCTGGCACCTGCGAATGAATCACTCGCACGCGTCAGGCATCTGACTTCTTTTCAATCATCAAGCCCGGTCGCAAATGTCAATGAGTCAATCGCAAGCGCGAATGACTCACTCCCACTCACGATCCATCTGACTCGCTTTCAAGGGAGTCAGGGAGTTACCAAAGTTACTCCCCTCTCAACCCCTTCAGAATCAATCACCACCCCGCACAAGCCCCTGGGGGGGTGCCACTCCGCTTAGCCCTGCACCGAAACCCCGGCAAACGACAGCAACGCAACCCCACGAACCGGCTGCCCAAACCACTGGGCCGGTTCAAACTTGCTCGAAAGCAGAAGCGTCTCCAGTTCCGCCCGCGTCGACTCATCGCTCGGACCCGAAACAATGTCGTAGTCGTAAACACGCCCCTTCGTGTCGACATAAACCTCGACCGTGACCGGAACGCCTTTCCCCGATACCGTTCCAGAGTTCCCCTCAACCGTCGAATAAAGGAACCGCGGACCGGTCGCCATGCCCAGAGGTTCATCCCGCGCCGACGCCGCCTCAGGCGCGGCAAATGCGCCGATCAGGAAAGCCATCGTCCCAACCAGAACTAGCGAACTCGCCAGCCCTGCCGAAGCCTGCAGCAGGAATGGAGCTACCGAATTCTGCCAGCGCACCTTCCAGCCCGCCAGCGCGTTCCGCGGTGTCTTCGACAGTTCCCGCGACAGCGCCACGCGGATCCGCAGCGCAAGGTCCGCAGGCGCCCGCGCCGGACCGAGATTCGCCAGTGACTGCTGCATATCACGCCACTCTCCGAATTCCGCGGCGCACTCGCGGCAGCGCGCCAGATGTCCCACGATCGACTGCATCGCGACGCCGGTCAGGTTTCCGTCCAGATAATCGGAAAACTGCCCGCGAATGGTGCTGCACAAACTCATACGGCCTCCTCGGCAGAGCACGTTCGTGAAACGGCCGTTCGAGGATGATCCGAAGGCCTTCGGCTCGCTGCTTCCACATAGGGTGCAAGCAGGCTCTTCAGGTGCGCGCGGCCGCGCATCAGCCGCGACTTCACCGTTCCAAGGTTTGCATTGAGAATCTCGGCGATCTCTTCGTATCCGAATCCTTCGATGTCGCGCAGCACCACCACCGTCCGGAATGGCTCCGGCACCTCGCGCAGCGCGGCTTCTACCTGAGCCGCAATTTCAGAATGGGCGACTGCTTCAAAAGGCGAATCATGAGTATCCGCTATGTTCTCCGCCGGATAACCTTGCTCGTCCTCACCGGACGCGTCGATGGCCACCTGTTTCCGTTCATGCCGCGTCCACCAGCGCCGCTGGTTCAGAGCCTCGTGCAGCGCGATGCGATAGATCCACGTCCGCAGACTGGCTTCGCCATGAAAATGGCCGATACCCCTGAAGACCTTAACAAAGACTTCCTGGGTGATGTCCGCCGCGTCGGACGGATTGGGAAGGATGCGATAGATGAGGCTGTACAGCGGCTGTTGGTAGCGGGCAATCAACCAGGCAAACGCTTCCTCGGACCCCGCCTTCAGCTGCTCAACAACCGCAGCTTCCTCGGGTCGAACTCCGATGACACCTGCCAGATTTCCCACGGCCGTTCCCGCCTGCATCGAAACGCTCCTCTAGGCTAACAGGAGTGAATACTGCCTGGCTGTCCCAAAATGCCACACGCCCGGTAATTCCGGCTTTCGCCCCCGGCTCGCCCTGCTGCGTTAGACACGGGAATTCGTTGCAGGGTTCCCGAAAATCCGCCCATGTACCCCAAAAGGGTTACTGCGGTGCAGAGCCGGAAGTGGAATCAGGATTCGACGGTGTTGATGCGGGCTTTTTCGTAGTGGCCGGCTTTTTATGTTTCGTCGTCGTGTCTTTCGCCGGCCCATCGTCCACCACTGTCGTTTTCGCCGGGGCGCGCTGCACGGTCGCTGCGCTGGCGAGCGCCGCACGCACCCTGATCAGCTCCGCCTGCTGTGCCTGCGAGGAGCCGAGGATCGAGTCTCCAAGCGCTGTCCGAGCACTTTCGAGATTGCTGAGCGCGCCCTGAAGAGAAGTTGCCTCACTGTCCGGCGCGGCAAGATTGGCGGTCAGAACCACGCGCAGCAGTGTGTCGTAAAGAGCATCAACGTTGCGATAAACCGCGAACGCCGCAGGCACAGAACCAGGAGCCGCGTCAGCCTGTTGCAGCAGCCCTGCAAGGGGTCCATTGAGATCCCGCTGAATCGAAGAGACATCCTGATCGGCGGCCGACCTCACTTCGTTCGGCGCCTTCCAGTGGCGAATGCCGATTTCAGAGAGAGACTGCCCAACCTGTGCCAGAGCAGGACGCAGCGTGGCAGACACCGAACTCGCTGCGGAAGCTGGCGGCGGATCGTTCTGCGCAGAAACGGGGAATGAAAGCGTCGCCAGGAGCAGCGCCAAGGACGGGCGAATCATGAACATATGACCAGGACGATGCTTTGTTGCAGCTCGCGGTTGCCAGCTCGCACCCGGACCAGCGCGTCCGATGCACCAAAGTGTTCGGGACTGCGCTCCCGATTGATTGACGAATTGTTCCAGCTCCATGAAAATAGAATAGTCCTTCCTGTGGGCCTGTGGCGCAGCTGGGAGCGCGCTTCCATGGCATGGAAGAGGTCATCGGTTCGATCCCGATCAGGTCCACCAAATAATTCAGGCATTTAGAAGCACCTCCTTTCTCCGAGTTGTGGGCAACTTAGGGGCAAATTCCAAAACCACTCCACGAACAGGCTTCGCACTTGCCGCTGCGATCTGCCCGGTGAGGTTGTCTGGAATCGCTCCTACCATATCCACTCCATCTCTCTTCTCGGTCGAGTTGCCAGTTCTCGTACTTCCATTAAGCGGCATCGGTGGCTCAGGAGCCGTCGGCACCTCTGTCCCTTTGGATAGCTGCGCATGGATTGCATCGAGCGTCGTACGTACTCCCGGCAGGAGAACCTGCATATAAACGTTCTCCGTGGTGT
>Ga0182012_10000194_pt1 | contig 68495 bp, 64 predicted proteins | sample 612S2SmetaG_FD_120486 | JGI IMG/M metagenome (GOLD analysis project Ga0182012, IMG submission 120486) | Permafrost microbial communities from Stordalen Mire, Sweden - 612S2S metaG | ecosystem: Environmental > Terrestrial > Soil > Wetlands > Permafrost | place: Sweden: Stordalen | collected... | reverse complement strand
GGAGCTCGCGAAGGTCACCGTCGTGCCCGCCGAGTCCGAGGCGGTGCCCAATGGGAAGGTCCCCGCCCCACCCACGACCCAGGTTTGGGTCCCCGGCGGGGTCCAAGTGATGGTCTGGCTGGCTCCGTTGATCGTGATATTGACCGGCGAGCCCGACGTGGCGGCGTAGTTGCCCCCGGCGGTCGCCGTCGCGGTGATAGTACAGGTGCCCGCGGTCAGCATGGTCACGTTGGTGCCCGAAACCGTGCACACAGTGCCCGTGGAGCTCGCGAAGGTCACCGTCGTGCCCGCCGTGTCCGAGGCCGTGCCCAATGGGAAGGTCCCCGCCCCACCCACGACCCAGGTTTGGGTCCCCGGCGGGGTCCAGGTGATGGTCTGGACTCCTGGATTTATGGTGATATTGACCGGACTTCCAGTGGTGAGCAGGTAACTACCCCCGGCGGGTGCCGTCGCGGTGATGGTACAGGTTCCCGGTAGCAACATCGTGACGGTTGTGCCAGAAACCGTGCACACAGTGCCCGTGGAGCTTGCGAACGTCACGGTCGTTCCAGCCGAGTCCGAGGCGGTGAGCGTGAACGTCCCCGTCCCGCCCGTGGTCCAGGTCTCAGACGCCGGCGGGTTCCAGTTGATGGTCTGGGACGCCGCGTTGATCGTTATATTTTCCGCGAATCCAGTCGTTGCAAGGTAATTCCCGCCCGCGGGCTCGCTCGGTGTGATCGTGCAGGTCCCCGCCGCCACCATCGTCACGGTGGTGCCAGAAACCGTGCAAACACCGGTCGTCGAACTCGAGAAGGTCGGCTGAGTACCCGCCGAATCCGTCACCAAGGCCAAGGAGAAGGTGCCAGTCCCTCCCGGTACCCAGTTTTCACTCGCCAAATTGCTCCAGGTGAACGTCTGATTCGTCGGATTTATGGTGATATTGACCGGGGTACCTGGCGTACTCGCGTAAGTACCCCCCGCGCTCGCCGTGGGCGTGATGGTGCAAGTTCCGATCGCAACTGTGGTGACCAGGTTGCCGTTGACCGTGCACACGGTGGGCGTGGAACTGGCGAAAGTGACGGTCGTGCTGCCCGTGTCAGTGGCGCTACCCAGCGAGAACACGCCCTCCACGTAGCCGGTGTTCGAATTGCCCGATTGATCAGTGAAAACGGTCGTGCCAGTGGCGTCAGTGAGCGGCCAGTACGAGACGGGAGAATAAGTCTGTATCTGGGTCGATTCCGCTGCGGTCGTGGCGGCCCCGTACAGGGCCGTCACGTTGGCCTGGCTCAGCTGTGTGGTGTACAGCGCCGCCTGGGCCAATGAACCCTGGAAGTAGTCCGAAACGTTAGCGTCGGGCCAGCCAAGCATTTGGGCGTAGCCAAGGTGCCAGTACATGGGGTAGTTCTGGCCCGCAGTGGCATTCACGTTCGAGGCGACAAGGGCGCCGTCGACGTAGAGGAACTCACCCGCCAGACCATACGTCGCCACAATTTGATGCCAAGTGCCGTCGTCGTAGACACCCGGAGAAGACACCTCGTCCAGGGCACCACTGTTGTCGTTGATCGCCCAGACGAGGTGACCTGCTTGGTCAATCCACAGATTTCGGTCCCAGTGGGTCACCGTGACGCTGGACTGCTCAGTGGTGCCACCCGCAATCGCTCCGGGAGAGGAGGTCTTGAACCAGAGGGAAGTTGAGAACGCCGTTGGGTTGTTGAAAGGATTCTTAGTGTATATAGAAGAGCCACCGGTACCAGCGAAACTCGCCGACGTACCGCCGAGCGGTCCAGAGCCACCCAGTGTCACCCCACTCGAACCCGAACCCCAAGTCTGAGTCCCCGGTGCGCTCCAGGTGATGGCCTGATTCTTGCCCACGACTGTGAAAGAGGCGCTGTTCGAGGAGATGCCTTCGGCGGAGGCGGTTACGTTCACTGGGCCGAGCGTGTTTCCCGTCAGTGTCTCGCTCGCCTGGCCGGCGTTCTGAGTGAAACCACTCTGGCTGACTGAACCCGTACCCGTGAAATTGAACGTGACGGGGGACTGATCGCCGGTCGCCACGTTGGTGTAGGCGTCCTCCAGGGTCGCTCCAGCCGTGCAGGTACCCTGCCACTGGATCGATTGCTGGCACGAGGCGATATTGAGGATAATTTGACTCGTCGGTCCCGGGCCCGCCAAATCAAAACTGTTGGTGTTCGCGGGATTCAGTGAACCCGAAGACGCAGTGAGATAAAAAGAGGTATTAACCAAGCCTCCCAAGGCACAGCCCTGAACCGTAACGACACCGCCGGTTGCGGCGAGGCTACTGCAGCCAGACAAGGTGCCCCCGGAGGACGAGATTGAGATTACCGCGGCAGAGGTGTTGACGAGGTTTCCCCACGCGTCTTCCACGTCGAAGATGGGCTGCGTAGTCAAAACCGCACCCGCGACGCCGGCGACGACGGGCGTGGCGGAACTGAAGACCAACTGAGTGGCAGCACCGGGCAGCGTCGGAGAAAAACCGCTGCTGTTAACAGGCCCCAAAGTCACCCCTCCGACAGTGATCGAAGCGGTGAGATCGTACGTGGTCGTCTCAGAACCCCCGAACACGCAGTTTTCGACGTCCACGACGCCCGCGAGAGGTGTGAGATTCGTACAGAGCGTCAAAGACGCATTGGATGGCGTTTTCGGCGTAAAGCTCAAGTTGAGCGTCGAAGCAGTCGCCGCAGTGACGGGGCTATTTTGCCAGTCCGAAATCGAAACGACGGGCATTGTCGAAAACGACGTACCCGAGGCGGCGAGTACAGGTTGCGTCGTAAATGTCAAGGAGGACGCCACATAGGTGATATTGAAAGGATTACTTACTTTCACTGGGGTCACGCCTACGTTCGAAACCGTAGCCTGAGCCGAGAATGTGACGTTGTTCATGTACGCACTGCCACAAAAACCGGTGATGATGTAATAGCCACTATTAAATGTTTCCGCACCAGAACAACCAAGCGTCTCGCCCGCGCTGATTCCACCGGTGATTCCGTCCGGCTGAGTGGAGGAACTGTTGTTGTAGCCGTTACCTACGACGTTGCCAAAGGCATCCCTGAGCGCAACGACGGCCTGGGCATTCGTGGTCGTGACGAATGGGATGGTCACCGACTGGGTCGCGAAGGGCGTGTTCGCAGCGGGAACAGCCTGAGTGCCGGCCGCCACACCTATGGGCTGGGTATAGAAGGAGACTTGGGTTACGAAGCCGTAGTCCGAAACGCCAAAGGCGCCGCTCACCCCGGTAGTGATGCCGGTAGCCGACGCGATCAAAACGTACTGGGTTGCCTGATACTTGCCTTGGGAGACAAGTTGGTAACCACCGGAAAAATTGCATCCGGATAGCGTCACGGAATTCCCGTTCGCGGGAATCGTGGCGGTAGTGCAGCCGGTGCTGGTTGCCAACTGGCCACCGGACGCGGTGACGGTAACCGTCACTGCGTTGGTACCAACTGAAATTGGCGTCCCACTGGAGTTCTCGTCCGTAATGGTCGGTTCCGTCGTGAGCGGGGTACCCGATTGACCTCCGACCGGCGATACCGTGAAGACGAGGAAACTCCCTCCGCCAGTGACAATGATTTGCACGACGCCGCCCTGGGCGTTGTTACAGAACGCGGTTGAACCATCAAGACTGATTGAACCGGTGGGGACACCACCGTTGAAAGTTGGGTCAGTAGGGCTCGCGTTAATGCTGTTGTCAGTCGCACAGATGTCGTAGGTACCAGCGCTGCTAATGGTGCAGTTTGTGAAAGTCACGTAGCCTTGGCTCTCCAAGCCCGAGCAGCCCGAGACAGCGCCCGAGCCACTGACCGGATAAAGCAGGATTTGGACTGGCGATAGGTCGGTCAACACCGTGTTGCCGTTGCTGTCCGCAACTTCGATCACCGGCTGGAAGTTCAACACAGTCCCCGAGGTCCCGGCGGAGTTCGGTGGGGCGTATAAGGTCCCAGGCGAATTTGCTATGACGAGTTGGGCGGCAGTACCCGCAGCGCTGTCACCCGTACTCCCGAAGGTATTGTCCACCACGAAACTCAAAACGTCAGTAGTACCTGTGACCTGAATTGTGATCATCTGTGGAACGCTGTCCTGGCACAAATTGTTGGGATTGAAGGTATTGATGTTCGATGGGTTGTTGACCGTATTCTTCGCAGTACCCCAGAACTGAACCGCGGTATTAGTCCCGTAACCATAACTAATAGGGATTGTCTTTGAGCCCTCGGTGACGGTGAACGCGGGTGAACCCGAGTTATACGGATAGTTCGCCAGATTCTCTGGGCACGCGGTCAAGAAATAGGAAGAGTTCGTTTGCATCTGGGCGGTGATCTCTTGAGCGGCGGTTTCAAGAGCGAGGTCATTGTTCGTGAGGTTGCGGTGCTCGGCGGAGGCTGAGATGACGGTCCCTAGAGCAACCAACAGAGCGACCGATGCGGTGCCAAGGACCGTGAGTGAAACCAAAACCTCAATGAGGGTGTCTCCGTTCTCCGAGCGACGGCGGATTACCGGCACGAGACGAGGAGCTTTGGCTTTCTTCTGGAAGCGTTGTAGCAGATTCACCGAATCCACCCTTGAACGACTCCACCGAACAGAGATGAGAACAGAGAAGATTCCGTGGGACGTCGAGCGTCCTTCACCGCGCCAACTTCAGCGACCAATGGTTGAAGAGTCCTTTGCATGGTCAGCCGTTCTTCCCAGCGATCAGCAAGCCAAAACTGACGGCTTCCAGTCCGCTGCCAACCATTTGTGCCGAAAAGGACGTGGGAGTGGTGGCAGCCAGCATGGCCGTACCGTTCTTCGTGCTGCTCGTCGTGGTGTACGCGACACCCGTCCCCGTCGTGCCTGTCCCGTAGCACGCGATTTGATACGTATTGATTCCAGCGCTCACGAGGCTCGAAGGAGTCACTGGATTCAAGGATGAGTTCTCCAGCCCGTAGTTGTACGCAGTGCTGGGATCGCCGGTCGTTGTTAATTCGTTACCACAGGCGTTACCCAACGGATCTGAGCTCGTATCCCAGGGCAGATTGTTGGCGAGAATGGAGAGGGGCTGGTCGGACGTCCACTTAATTGACTCATTGACGTCGGTGCTTTCCGCGTCGATGCTTACGAGTTCCCAACCGGTCGCTGCGACCTCTTGGCTGTTTACCACTTCGATGTTGCTCAGAATGACCGAACTCGCCCCGCTGTCGAGCTGGTACAGCGAAGGATCGCCCGGCACGCCTATATAAAAGGGCACTGGGTCGCTAGCGTAATTAACGCCACCGGCGGTGAGGTTAAAGCTGTTCCCCAAAAACGCTTCGCCGTACGTAGGTAAAGCAAAAGGCGAGACGGGCTCTCCAGTAAGGCCGAGGCAAAAGTACATTGTGAAACCGCCTGGCACAGTGACCGAGGTCTCGAGGCCACAAACTCCTGGGTTGTAACTCGAGCCCGACCCGGACGGGGCGACGTACGAATCCGCGACCCCAATTTGTGTAGCCGTGAGCGTAGAGAAATCTATGAAGCAGAGGTTGTTGGCGTAATTACCAGTGCCTGGTTGAGCAAATCCGCACGTCGTGTTGTTGTTCGCTGACGAGGGAGTGGGATTTGAACCCCCTGTGGAAGTCGAAGCTGGAACTCCCACCAGGTTGTACGAATACCCAGTGAGCGGCTCAGTGACGGCGAGGCTCACTTGAGTGATGTCTACGGAAGACACCCAAGCCTCTGCGGCTGACGATGGAGTAATACCCGCCAAGGCGCCGGCCGTTGAAATGGAAAAGATCGGCGAAGGTTGCGAATTTGGAAGATCCACGGAGAGCACGACTGAACTAGCAAGTACGGGACCGCCGGGGTTTGGGACCGACGTCGTCGAACTCGTGATTGGCGAGCTGCTGGTAGATGGATCCGTACAGTACTGTCGGACCATTTCGTACGTGCCAGTGGTGCCAACCTCTTGGCTCATGTACGAAATGATGTTCTCGTAGATTTTATTGGAATTTTCACCCCACTTCAGACCAAGTATTTGGTAACCCGAGCCGCATTGATCGGTGTACCCGGGAGTCACGGTCGAATTATTGGTGGTGAGGTCAGCCGCCGACTGAACGTCTCCACCGAAGGTCGAAGACACGACCTGGGCGTCTTCGGTGTCCGTGAGACGGTTCGACACCCCCGATTGAAGTTGAATCACCGCAACGAGTCCGTAGGCGAGAGCACCGACGATCACCGGCACGATCGCGATCACGATGACTAATTCGACGAGCGTGAAACCTTTTTCACGGGCAGCACCATCCGGGTTGGTGCGACCTCGGTCGTACCAACGAACCCGGCGATTGCACGCCTTTGGGTTACACGCCCGTGAACAAGTGTTCTTCATCCAACCTTGACCTGATTGTAAATTCCGTACATCGCCGATATGAGAGCAACGGCGACGAAACCAACGACCACGCCCATGAATACGATAATCGCCGGCTCGAACAGCGCAGTCGCGCGTTCCAATTTCGTCTCCAACTCACGGTTATAGTAGTCCGCCGCCACCGAAAGCTGCTGGTCGAGCGTGCCCGTCTCCTCGCCCACTCGGAACATTTGACGAGCTGCACCAGGGAAAAGGCCGGTACGGGCAATGGGGCCCGCCAGACCCTGTCCCTGCATCATCGCGTCGCGAACCTCGTCAAGAGCCCTATGAAACACCGCGTTATTAGCAGAATCTGCGGTCACGGCCATTGAGCGAGGAAGGTCAACGCCGGCGCGAAGCATGGAGGAGAGAATCCGACAGATCCGCTCGAGCACGGCCGTTTGGGTGATGTCGCCAATTACGGGCAATTTTAGAATTATGGCGTCAAGTTGGGCGCGTCCCTTATCTGATCGACGCATCGCGGAGTAGCCGCCGACGATGATGATCACCAAAGCGACTTCGGCGTACCACCAGTGACCGATGAATCCAGCCATCGACATCAACATCCGCGTCACGAGCGGCAGTTTCGCGTTCAGCGAAGCAAAAAAGACCCTGAACCTCGGCAGCACGAACACCGTCAAGACCAAGACAGTGACCACCGACATGCAGGCCACCACGGCGGGATAGATCAACGCCGAGGTCACCTTCGTGCGAGCGACCTGGTCACGATCGATGTATTCGGCCAGTTGGTTCAGCACCTGGTCCAGGTTCCCCGTAAGTTCAGCGGACTCGAGAATCCCCACGTAGAAATTCGGGAAGGCCTCGGGATGGGCGGCGCACGCGGTGGCGTAGGTGTCGCCGGCGCGCAAACTGTCGATCAGATCGAAAATGATTTTACGCAACATCTTGCCTTGCGTCTCTTCAACAATGACTTCAAGTGCCTCCATGATCGAGACGCCCGCCTTCATGAACACGGCGAGTTGGCGCGTGAAGTTCATGATCTCGTTACGAGGCACTTTCTTCTTCGTAATCTCGAAGTTGAGAACGCTGGTCCTCACTTTGATATCGAGAGGCTGCAGGCCGCGCTGTATCAGTGCAAGGTGCGCCGCTCCGAGCGAGGCCGCCATCTCGACGCCAGAGAACTTCTTACCGGCTTCGTCGAGCGCGTTGTACTTAAACGGCGTCAACGCACGGTCATTCTTCTCTTTGTTGAGAAAGGGAATGTTCATAGGGTATACACGCTCCGAATCACTTCTGCCACGGTGGTAACGCCCTGTGCCACGAGGCTCACGGCTTCTTGTCGTAAAGTTCTCATGCCTTGCTTCATTGCCAAATTGTGCAACTCCTCTTGTGTAGCCCAGCCAACGATGAGACGCTTGATCTCGGGAGTCATGACGAGTAGCTCGTAGACGCCGATGCGTTCCTTGTAACCGGTGTCGTTGCAAAAATTGCAACCCGTGCCGTGATAGAAGATCTCCTGGGGCGTTCCACCACTCTCGTCGTAGAACTCGCGCTCCTCGTCACTCATGATGTAGGGCGCTTTACAAGAAGGACAGATCCGTCGAAGCAGACGCTGGGCAACGATGGCGAGCACCGAAGACGCCACAAGGAATGATTCAATGCCCATGTCAAGGAATCGGTGCAACGCCGAGACCGAGTCGGTCGCGTGCATCGAGGAAATAACGAAGTGACCCGTCAACGCGGATTGCACGGCGACCCTCGTCGTCTCGACGTCTCGTATCTCACCAACGAGAATAACGTCGGGGTCTTGGCGAAGGATGGCTTTCAATCCAGTCGCGAAACTGAGGCCCGCTTGATCGTTCGTCTGAATCTGATTGATCGTCGGGAAGATGTACTCAACCGGGTCTTCGATGGTCATGATGTTGAGCGTGGGATTGTTCACTTCGGACAACGTCGCGTAGAGCGTCGTCGTCTTTCCACTTCCAGTCGGTCCCGCGCACAACACCATGCCAAATGGAGAGCGCGCGAGTTTCGAATATTGTGCGTGGGTGTCCTCGGGCATGCCGAGGTCGCCCAGACGAAAGACCGAGCGCGTCTTGTCCAAAATTCGCATGACGCAGTTCTCACCCATGATGGTTGAGACCGTGGCGACACGAACGTCGACTTCCTTTCCGTCGACCGTGATCGTCAACTGACCGTCCTGTGGACGACGACGCTCGACGATATTCATGTTGGCCATGATCTTCACGCGACTCACGAGCCCCGGACCCATCGACGTCGGCAACTGCAGCACTTCCTTCAGCGCGCCGTCAATACGAAATCGAATGCGCACCGACTCCTCGGTCGGTTCGATGTGCACGTCAGAGGCACGGTCACGCATGGCTTGAGTGAGGATACGATCGACGACCTGCACCACGGGAGCGTCGTCGATCGGAATTTCACTTTCGGCTTCATTGCTCGAACGTCGTCGCGACTCCTCTACTGCTTCGAAGGCTTGGACCAACGTGCCGACGTTGCTGATGGCTCGGTAGTTGCTGTCGATCGCCCAAGTGATGTCGCTCGCGGGCGCGATCATCAAGAAGACCTTGTGTCCCGTCATTGTCTGAAGATGGTCGCGCATCTGATCAGTGGGCATCGCGACCGCGACGTACAACGAATTGTCTTCGAGGCGAACTGGTATCAGCTGATGCTCACGCGCAAACGCCTCAGGCACGAGAGTGATGACTGCGGGGTCGACATTGTCACGGCGAAGATTCACCACGGTCAGTCCGAAGAAGCTGGCGAGTTCGCTTGCCAGGACTTGGTTATCAAGTACGCCCATCGCAACGAGCACCTCGCCCAACTTGCCACCCGACTGGGACTGTTCGAGCAACGCTCGGTCGAGTTGATCCTGGGTTACGAGTTTCTTCTCGAGCAGTAGTTGACCCAGTCGACCTTTGTAAGGAGGTGAAGTGGCGATTGAATCGGTAACGGTGGTGTCAGTGAACTCGTTCGATGCGTGCTTAGATGAACCCTTGCCCAGGCGCAACTTCGAAGCGCCCTTACTCTCGTCCACCGACGACCTCTCTTTTACGTCGGTCCGGACCGACGAGTCGGCGTTGTCGGACCCGGGCTCTGGTCGAAGACCTTTATCGGACCTCTTTTTTAACGCCACTCAAACCTCACAGACTTACGAACTACCAATTTTCGTTGAAAAGATTAAAGAGAATAGTGCGGTGCACACTTTTACCTGGTCTCGAACCCGCGAACTCATTTCACTCCGCAACCATTCTAATTTGGGCAAAACAGCGAACCAATACTTATGGAACCACAACTCCCCAAAAAAACGCCAACTTTCAAGCCTTGACTGCGGTGAACCCCGATAAATACGTTCTAGTGGTCAAAAGCCTAATCTTTGTTATGCGCGCAACCCGTGCCATTCGAGTCCTTGGCCATCGGATGAAAAACTGCGAAATCTGCAAGGTCTGGGCCGGCGCCAAGAAGTTCCCTAGAGTCGTTGCATGAAGCTGAGCACGGTGATTCTGCCACTTGAAGGTTGGGCGACTTCGAGCGAAAAGTGGAACCGCGCCGAAGAACTTGGCTTTCACGCCGCGTATACCTACGACCATCTTTCGTGGCAACGACTGGAAAATCGCCCTTGGTTCGGTGCGGTGCCCACCCTCGTCGCAGCTTCACTTGAAACTTTAAGGTTGAAGGTTGGAACCCTAGTCACGTCGCCGAACTTCCGCCACCCCGTTCCTCTAGCGAAGGATCTGCTCTCACTCGACGACGTGTCCAACGGACGACTCATCATCGGTATCGGCGCGGGCGGCGTCGGCAACGACGCCTCGGTGCTCGGTGCCGAGGCGTGGACGACACGCGAGCGGGCCGATCGATTCGAAGAATTCGTCAGTCTCCTGGATGAACTTCTGCGCGAGCCAGTCACGTCACGAAGCGCGAAGTACTACTCGGCGACTGACGCGAGAATGCTGCCCGGCCCCGTTCAACGGCCCCGTCCGCCCTTCTACATCGCCGCGACTGGCACGCGCGGCCTGGACTTGGCTGCACGCTTCGCTCAGGGTTGGGTCACCACGGGTCACGATGCCAGCAGTGTCGCCACCTGTGAGCAGAACGTCACGCGTCAACTCGAAAGACTCGGCGACGCGTTGCGACGACACAGTCGGCACGTCAATGACGTCGCAACGTTGTTGCTTGACGGACTCAACAATGAGAGACCCCTCGTCTCACTCGACGCCTTCGTCGATTGGGCCGGTCGATATCGCACACTTGGTATCACCGAGTTGGTCATCCACTGGCCCGAGCCCGATTCTCTCTTTGATTCTTCAATTGCGACGTTTGAGAAAATTGCTCTCGAGGGACTGCGTCAATTAGGTGAGCAGCCATGACGTCTCTGGGTAATGACACGATGATCACCGCGGGCGTGGACTTCGCGTCGCAGGCTTCAAATACCGCGGCGTGTTCAATAACGTGGCACAGCACGCAGGCTGTCATTACCGAGTTCGCACCGTCGTGCGATGACGACTACCTCATGGAACTTTCATCGCGGGTGGCGAAACTCGGCATTGACGTCCCACTCGGTTGGCCCTCACCGTTCGTTGAAGCTCTACGCATGCACGCAGAGGACGGTTCGTGGCCCAGAGAGTACGAGCACACGGTGAATTTGAGTCAATATCGACTTCGCGCGACCGACAACTGGGTGCACGATGCGTTAGACCTTCCTCTCCCACTTTCGGTCGCGACTGACCGCATTGCCATTCCCACGATGAGAGCAGCGGCGCTATTCGCGAGGATCACCCCACGCTTACCTTTGGACGGGTCGGGACTCGTGACTGAGGTCTACCCCGCTGCGGCTCTCGCACGATGGGGATTCCGGTCCAAGGGCTACAAGGGCAAAGCGAACGAGGAAATACGAACTGTTCTCATTGGCGACATAGCACGAGCCACTTCACAGTGGCTTTCGTTCACTTCCCAACAGCAAGCACTGTGCGTTGCGAACGATAACGCCCTCGATTCCTTGGTCGCTGCACTCGTGGCACGCGCGGCGATGAGAGGGCTCACCGAACCAATTCCACTCGGCTTGCGGGCCGCGGCACTTCGAGAGGGTTGGATTGCGATTCCTCGAGAAGGCTCACTTGGCGAGTTGGTCGACGATTCTTTCGTTGGCGCATGAGCGAGCGCCCTACGTATTCGGCAACTCAAGACTTTTTGTGCTTGGCAACCCTTCGCGTGTATTAAACCGTTAGACATGGATTCGCCACCACGCCGATCAAAATCATCGGTGGGCCGCATTGTCGCGGTGATCATCGCGGGACTCAGCCTCTACGTTGTACTTCCCGCTCTCGTGCGCGTTATCTCGTCCTGGCCCCGGCTGTCATCTCTCTCACTCTGGTGGTTCGCTCTGGCGGTGCTGGCTGAGGTACTTAGCTTCGTGTGCGCAATGGCTCTTCTGCGTCTCGTGCTGCGTACTGGTGGTTGGTTCGCCGTCGTGACCGCCGGTCTCGCCGGCAATGCGGTGACCAACACCTTGCCCGGTGGTGACGCGGTCGGCGCGAGTGTGCAATTTCGAATGTTGGAAGCATCGGGCATAGATTCCGTGCAAGCGGGCGGGGGTCTCGCCGTGTCATCCATCATTGGTATCGCGGGCTTATTCTCGCTGCCCATTTTTGCGCTGCCCGTGCTCGTCGGCGGCTCAGTGAGTTCGGGCCTCGTGCACGCAGCCGAACTCGGCGTCGTCGGCTTCGTATTGATCGCTGCTCTTGGTGCGGTGTTGCTCTCGACTGACAAGCCGCTACTTCTTCTGGGGCGAGGGTTGCAGTGGGTCATAAAGAAATTGCCTCGCCTCAAGCGCACGAGCGACGACCTACCCACTCGACTCGTAAAAGAACGCGACCTCGTGCGCACAGACCTCGGCAAGAACTGGTGGAAGGCTGTGCTGCTTGTCGCGGGACGCATCGGGCTCGATTACATGAGCCTGCTCGCCGCGCTTCGCGCCACCGGTGCGCGGCCAAACCCTTCGTTAGTGCTTCTCGCCTACGCGGCGACTGCGGTCATCGCACTGGTGCCCATCACGCCCGGCGGAATCGGCATCGTTGAAGCGAGCCTCAGTGGGCTACTGGTTCTCGCTAACGTTCCCAGCTCGAGTGCGGTTCTTGCGACTTTGGTCTTTCGTCTTGGCTCATACTGGTTGCCGACAATCGCGGGCGGTGTCTGTTACGTGCTCTTTCGCCGCCGCTACGGTTCGATGAGGCACGCCAACACAAACTCCTGAACTTACCCGAGGCTCGTAGCCAACCCTGGCGCTTACCAATACGCGAGAATCATGGGAGTAACGTAAGGCGAGAGCGGGCGAGGAGAACAGCGTGGCGGAGAAGTCCCCTGACGAGGAATACGCCGAGACGCGACGCGCGCGTATAGTCCTGCGCGCGAAACTCAATGACGTTCCCCTGCTCACGATCATCACCGCAGTCCTGGTCGTCGTGGTCGTCTACATGACTGGAAAGCTCCTTTACCGACTGCGCGACATACTCCTACTGATGGTGTTGGGTGGTTTCATCGCACTGTTACTGAACCCGATGGTCGACGGCCTCGAACGCTGGAAGATCAAGCGCCGCGGTTACGCGGTCGCCATCGTCGCGCTCGGTACCCTTGTCGTCTTTTCCGCGTTGGCGTTCGCCTTCGGCGACCCCCTCGTCAATAGTCTGACCCACCTCTCACACACTCTGCCCTCCTACGTCAATCGGGCCCAACACGGCAAGGGCTGGCTCGGCAAGTTGCTGCGCCGTTATCACGTGGAAAATTGGATTCACAAGAACTCATCCAAACTGGTCTCACTGGCCAAAAGCCTCAGCAAGCCCGCCCTCGCCTTGGGCAGAGGCGCCATCACGGCACTCTTCGCCCTGGTGACGTTGTTTGCCTTCGTGATGATCCTGCTCCTCGAGGCGACCAAGATGCGTGAAGCAATCATCGAGATGCTCGCGCCCGAACACGCCGAGCGCACGAGGCGCATCAGTGCCGCCATCAGCAAGGCCGCGCTCGGCTACATGCTCGCGAACCTCGTGATCTCCGCGGTCGCGGCCGTCGCAGTGTTCGTGACCCTCGAGATACTCGGCGTGCCCTTCGCGTTGCTCTTTGCCCTATGGGTCCTGCTCGTCGACTTCCTGCCGACGATTGGAGGAGCATTGGCGGGCTTTCCCACGGTGCTGTTCGCCGCCATTCATTCGGTTTCGGCGGGCGTCGTCATGCTGATCGTGTTCCTTCTCGTGATGCTCATTCAAAACCACGTCTTGTACCCGGTCATCATGAGCAAAACCGTGAAACTCAATCCCCTGGTGGTCTTCGTCGCCATCTTGGTGGGTGCCGAGGTCGGCTCGTGGGTCTCAGGCTTGTTCGGTGGTCTCGTCGGCGTCTTGCTCGCGGTACCAATCGCCGCGACCGTCCAGGTCATCGTCAAGGAGTTCTGGAGCTCGTCCGCGAGCCCGACAAACGCCGTACCACCTCCAAGAAAGACCCCAAAGAAGCGCCCCGCGAGTGGAGTTCGAAAGACCACCTAGGCGCAAGGGGCAGCACGAAGTCTGAACCATATACTGCGAACTATGGCCATACTCTTCTGGTTGGTGATCCTTCTGGTCTGCGTCGTGGCAGAAATCCACACCAACGCATTCATTGCCCTATTTATAGGGTTCGGGGCGGCGGTCGCGCTGATCCTCGCTTTTTCGAGTGTCGCCTTTGCCCTGCAGGCAGTCTTGTGGCTAATCATCTCGGGCGTGACCCTGACGGCGCTGCGTCCTTTTGCCATGAAGAACTTTCACCGGCCCCTTCACACCGACCTATCGCGTCCGACCAAGAGCGCGCTGACCAATCTCAAAGGGATGGTCGAAGAGACGGTGGGCGACGAGAACCACCCCGGGCGAGTGAAGATCCAAGGCGAGTCCTGGAAAGCAGTCACTGATTGGATGGAGCCGATCCCCACCGGCGCGCCCATCGTCGTACGCAAGACCTACGGCACCACCTTGTGGGTCGATCCCACCTGATCGATTCGACCACCTATATATAGGGGTCGAACTCGACTGGCGATGCCAACTGACGCCTAGGCCGTAGGAGTCACGCTCGGCACGTCGCTCATCACGCTCTTTATCGCCTGGACTGCACCCAGCAGGGCCGCGCTCTCGGCGGGGATGATGAGTTTCGTGTTGTCGCTCTCGGCGAACTTCGCCAGTGTGTCGAGTTGAAGAATGGCGACCAACGTCGGATCGGGTGCCGCGGCCTTGATCGCGGCGTAGACCGTGGCGATTGCCTGGGCTCGACCCTCGGCGTCAAGAATCTGCGCCTGGCGATTACCTTCAGCTCGAAGTATGAGGGACTGCTGAGCTCCCTCCGCTTCCTTGATCGCCGCCTGGCGTTCACCGTCGGCGACGTTCACCGCGGATTGCTGCTGACCCTCAGACTCGAGGATTCGCGCTCTCTTTTCTTGGTCGGCCTGCTTTTGCAGCGCCATCGCCTGAAGGATCTGATCGGGCGGGGTGATCTCGAGGACTTCGACACGATTGATTCGCACGCCCCACTTGTCCGTCGCCTCTTCCATCTGGGTCTGAAGCATGGTGCCGATTCGTTCGCGCTGGGAGAAGGCTTCGTCAAGGGTGATACTGCCAAAGACCGCACGCACTGAAGTTCGCGCGAGGTTGTCGACACTCACCAGGTAGTCCGAGTTGGTAAAAAGCGCCAAACGCACGTCGACCACTTGACTGAAGATGGTCGCATTGACGATCACCGCCACGTTGTCGCGGGTGATCACCTGCTGGCGGTCACCGGTGCGAGGGGTCTCGCGTACGTCGACGATCTTGAGCACCTCGATGAAGGGAATGATGAAACACAGACCCGGATTCTTTATGTCCTTGAACTCTCCGAAGCGAGTCACGACGCCAACGAATCCCTGCTGGACGATGCGAACGGCCTTTACGATGGCGTAGATCACGAGCAAGACAATGACACCCGCTATCGATGCGATGATGATTCCCACGTCAGATCCCTTCAACGGCCACCTCAATAGTCACGAGCGAGCCCACCAGGCCCGTTGTTCGGAGTGTAGCCAACGTCCCGGCACGCGCAAGCGGGCCCAACGGTCCCGGCTGACCTAGCGTAAAGCGCAATGTCCTCTGAAGAGAGCGCTTTGGTGATTCTGGTCCCCGAGTCCGAGGAACTCGTGGGTCGGTGGCGGACGAGATTTGACCGAGCGGCGGCCTACGGCGTTCCCGCGCATATCACGGTCCTGTACCCCTTCGTTGCTCCGGAGTTGATCGATCGTGACGTCAGAGACCGTTTGGGGACGCTCTTTGGCACTCAAGAACCCTTCGACTTCTCGCTCACCGAGACCAGTCGTTTCCACGACCAGATCCTCTACCTGGTCCCCTCAGCCGAGCAGCGATTCACACAGCTCACTCAAGCCGTCGTTGCTTCGTTCCCCGACCACCCGCCCTACGAGGGCCGTTTCGAGAAGATCGTCGCCCATCTCACCGTGGCCGACCTCGCCGAAGCCGAGCAACTCGAAATCGTCGAGGCCGCCCTTTCCCCGAAGCTGCCGATTCTCGCCCACGCGAGAACAATTTCACTGCTCGTCGGTCGCGACGAACCCGCGACGTGGCACGTAGCGGGCGAATTCGCCTTAGGTCCTTTGTTCTAAGGCTGAACTCAGTTCTGACGTGGCTGATGACGACCACTTTCTAGTAGAACGTCAGTACGAAGTATTGGCGAATCGGGAGGTATCCATGGACGTTGCGTCATTTGTCTCTTCCATCTTCGATGGTCAACTACCTTTTCGTGTCGAAGCCTTCGACGGCAGCACGGCGGCGCCAAGCGTCAATTCGCCTGCCAACAACATCACTTTGAAGATCCTCAGCCGCGACGCGCTGGTACGCTTCGTGAGCCGTCCCGGCGAGCTCGGACTCGCGCGCGCTTACGTCGCCGGCGACATCGACGTCGACGGTGACCTGGACGCGCTCTTCGGCCTGGAGGTGCCACCACTGCGTCACATACTCACCTGGGAGAATCTGCGAGGACTCGCCTCCGAGGTAGGTGCCGCCGCATTCAAGCGGCTACCGCCGCCTTCGATCGAGGCCAGGCAACGCGGCGCTTTACACAGCCGCGCGCGCGACAAGGACGCCATCTCGCATCATTACGACGTTTCGAACCACTTCTACGAGATGATCCTGGGTCCCTCGATGACCTATTCGTGTGCAGTCTTTCGTTCACCCGATGACACGCTCGAGATCGCCCAACGCCGCAAGGTCGACCTGGTCGCGCGCAAGCTCGAACTTAAACCAGGCATGCGCCTGCTCGACGTGGGATGCGGGTGGGGCGCCATGGCGATTCACGCCGCCAAGGAGTACGGCGCGCACGTCGTCGGTGTGACCCTTTCCGAACCCCAACAACGCTACGCCAGCGAACAGGCCAAACTCGCCGGCGTGTCAGACCTCGTCGAATTCCGACTACAGGACTTCCGCGACGTCAAGGACGGTCCGTTCGACGCCATCAGTTCCATCGGCATGTCCGAACACGTTGGGCGTCGATCGCTCTCGGCCTATTCGCAGTGCCTCTTCGATCTTTTAAAGCCCGGGGGCCGCTTCCTCAACCACGCCATTGGTCGGCCAGTCTCCTTTGACCCCGATCCCCAGCCATCCACGATCTCGCAGATGAGTCGCCAAATGCAGATCGCCCTCAGCATGCGCGGTCCCTCCAAGACCGGTAGCCCGTTCATCGAGCGCTACGTCTTTCCCGACGGCGAACTTCACGAAGTCGGCACAATGGTCTCTATTTTTCAGGCGCATGGCTTCGAGGTTCGTCACCTCGAGAGTCTGCGTGAACACTACGCGTTAACTCTTCGTCACTGGGTGGAGAATTTGGTCAAGCGCTTCGACGAAGCAGTCGAGGAAGTGGGCGACCAACGCGCGCGGGTGTGGCGCCTCTACATGGCGGGATCGGCCGTTGGCTTCGAGCGTCATCACCTCGAGATCCACCAGATCCTGTGCGCCAAGCCCCTCGAAGGTAAGAGCGGCTTCGCGCTGCGCACGGAATTCGAACCAAGATTTTGACGGACCGTCTGAATTCGAGTCACGAACAAGCCAGTGGCGCGCGGCGCCTGCGGCTGCGCTCGTACACCCTGGCCGACGAGACCGCGGCTCGAGCGGCGAACGAGTCGATGAAGAGCGACGGCTCACTCTTCCTGCTCGACTGGAACGAGACCACGCAGTGGCCCCAATGGCTGAAGACCATCAACGAGCACCGGCGAGGGCTCAGCCTCTCGGTGGGTCTCGTGCCCGCCGTCCAGCTCGTCGCTGACGTCGACGGCGACATCGTCGGGAGCGTTCGCGTGCGGTTCAGTCTCAACAAGGAACTCGAGAGGACCGGAGGACATATTGGCTACGGGGTTCTGCCGGCTCAGCGTCGACGCGGCTACGCCACCGAGATCTTGAGCCAGGCCCTCGTCGTCGCCCGCAGCCAAGGGGTCGACCGAGTTCTCGTCACGTGTTTTGAGGACAACGCCGCTTCGGCCAGGGTCATCGAGAAGTGCGGTGGCGTACTAGAGGACGTCATCACCATCGAGCACGACGCCCGAGGGTTGCGGCGCTACTGGATTGAGTAGGCCCCGTCAGTTCGACGAAAGAGGACGTCTCATGGATCCCGCAGTGATTCGAGGAAGCGAGTCGCGTCGTGGGGGGAATCGAACTTGATGACCGCGACGTTCGACGAGTGACGAGCTATTGCTTGGTCGATCTTCGGCTTCACAACGCGCGGGAAGCTATAGATGAACTTGATGAACGCGGGATCGAAGTGCTCCGGACAACCTTTCGCCTGCACGTCCTGGCCAAAGTGCGTGACACTGCGAAAGAGCGCCCGGAAGAGACAACGCCACTTCGAGATGTTAAAGAAGATGACGGTGTCGGCGCGTTCGAAGCGAATGTCGAGCGTCTGGGAATAGGTGCCGTCGACGATCCACGACGATCCCGAGAGCAGTTCGAGCTGTCGGGGCACCCACTCTTCGTGGGGGGTCTCAACCCAGCCGGGATGCCAGAAGTAATTATCCAGATGGATCACCGCAAGGCCCATGGAGGCACCGAGTTGGTCCGCGAGCGTGGTCTTGCCCGAACCCGGCGAGCCCACGATGGCGATTCGGTTCATAGCCAAGCCTTTCTATCAGGCGACTGAGTCAATGGCGCGCTGTCCGAGAAAAAGACTGACAGGCTGGAGCAATGACAATCGAACGACTTGAAGTCCAACGCACCATCGAAGCGAGCCCTCCTGCGATCTTCGCCGTCCTTCGCTCACCGCGGGGCCACGTCAGCATTGACAGTTCAGGAATGCTGCTCAGCGCCGAGGGTACGGACGTCACCGCAGTGGGCGACACATTCATCGTGCACATGGACCGCGAAGCGCTCAACGACTACCCAATGGGCAAGTACGACGTGACGATAACTATCACCGCGTTCGAAGAGAATCACGAGATCGCCTGGAACGTGTCGGGAGTCTTTCGAGGAACCATGGGTCACGTCTACGGCTATACCCTCGATCCCGTTGAGAACAGCACCACCGTCACTTCGTACTACGACTGGTCCGAAGTCGGCCAGGAGTGGAAGGATGCCGATATCTTTCCCGTCATACCCGAAAGCGCTCTTCGAGCGACGTTGGGCATTCTCGCGAGAACCGTGGAGACAAGCGCGTCCTCGAACTGATCGAGCGCGATCATCAGTGCGGCGACGTCGCGCAGTACGTAGTCGTCACGTACGGCAATTCGAAAGGCTCGTCGAACGATTTGATGATGCGGTCCACGTCTTCCAAGATCTTCTGCTGTTGCGATGAATCGAGCACGGCGATGTAACTCGTCGTCAACACTCGTTGATGCAGCGTGAACCGGTCCATCAACTGAGCGTTCTTGAATGAGCGCTTTTCGACGTCATCGAAGCCACCGATTTCGAGGATCGTCGAAAAGTCCGTCGCCATGTCGTAGGGCTTCTTCTGGTGCCAGAGAATCGCGGCGCTCATCTCGTCGACCCAATCGACGCTTTCGTCGCGTTCGTTCCAGATAAGACCCAGTCCGCCACCGGGGACCAGGACCCTCGTAAATTCTGCCAACGCCCTCTCGGGGTCGAACCAGTGGAACGCCTGGGCGACGAAAAGGTCATCAACCGAGGCATCGCTCAACGGCAACTTCTCAGCGAAACCTTCCACGATCTCCACGCTGGGAAGCTGCCGGGCGAACTCGTCACGCATGCCCTGAGCCGGTTGGACCGCAATGACCTGGGTCGTGAAGGCCAGCAACTCCCTCGTGAACAGTCCCGTTCCCGCGGCGACATCGACCACTCTCGTCGTCGAGGTAACGCCGAGTCGATCGATGAGATAAGCGACCGCCTCGACGGGGTAGCCGGGTCGGGCTGACTGGTAGCGAGTACCGTCCGCGAATCCTTCGATGCCTACCTTGGGCGTTCGTGACTCCGACACTGGTCCCCCGTTTCGGTTACACCCTCATTCTAGATTTCTTACGGGCGAGATTCCTCGAACTGCGGCGACAAGATTGCGTTCGTCCATTTCAGATCTACGCGCGTGGCCCACCGACCTAATGAAGCCACTTCACAGGACCTCGGTATCGCGAAGCACCCGAGTCACGTCCGAGAGGACTTCCAAAATCCATCAGCCATATCCTCCGCGCCGCGAGAGATCCGCTCGTCGAATTCGCCGAAAAGAATCGACGTCCTGGCCGCGCTTAGTCTCCCGACGACGCCTCGCTCAACGTGGGTTCGACGCTCGTACCCGCTGAGCCCACACCGGCCTCGGCCATGGCGATGTCACCCACACTCGCCAGACCCTCCTCGGCCTCAGCGCTCATCGAGTGACCGTGTCGCTGTACGCCACCGCCACGCATCCAACTGAAGACCGCCCCGATGAAGCACATCACGGCAGCGGCGATAAAGGCCATGTGCAGTCCCTTGGCGAAAGGTGACGCGATCAGACTGGGGAAGAAACTACGGCCGAGCAGCACCGAAGCGTGAACGCCGGGTTGGGCGAGCAGATGTGACCCCAACAACGTCTGTATCGGATTGATGCCCAAGAACGCTGAGAAGAGGCTGCCGATCGCGGGTATGTGCGAGATGGCGGTGGCCTGGGCGGTCGGAACGCCCTGGGCCGTGAGGCCCGCGAACAAAGAGTGTGGCAGCGACGTCGCCAGTCCGAGCGTGATGACGGTGAAGAAGAAGCCGATTGAAAGTACGCTCGCCGAGTTCTGGAAGGTGTTGAGCATCGCACCTCCCGCGCCGCGTTGATCGGCGGGTAGCGAGTTCATCACGGCACTCGTGTTGGGCGCGGCGAAGAGCCCCATCGACAATCCCACTAGGAGCAACAGTCCGGCGAAGACGGGGTACGAGAAGTTGATAGGAATTGCCTGGAGTCCTATGAGGCTCACGCCGGTCAGCACCAGACCCAACGTCGCGAAGTTACGCGCACCGTGACGGTCGGCGAGGCGACCCGAGAGTGGACCGGCGATGAAGAAGCCCACCGTGAGCGGCACCATATAGATGCCCGCCCACAACGGCGTGCGGGCAAATGAGTAGCCGTGCTCGGGCAACCAGATTCCCTGCAACCAGATGATGAGCATGAACTGCAAGCCACCTCGCGCCAGAGCCAGCATCAGCGCGGCGATGTTGCCCATGGCGAATCCCCTGGAATTGAAGAGATGGAGCTGAAACATGGGTTGTTTGACCTTGAGCTCGATGAGAACGAACACCGCGAGGATGACGAGTCCGCCGATGATGCATGAAAGCACGAAGGGGCTCGTCCAGCCCATCGCGTGACCACCGTAGGGCTGCAAACCGTAGACAATGCCGGTGAGCAACGCGATGAGACCGATCGCAAACGTGAAGTTCCCGTACCAGTCGATGCTCGCCTTGGTGCGCGTCCCGTTGTCACGCAGCTTCAGCGCAGCCCAAACCGTACCGAAGAGCCCGACGGGCACCGAGACGAGGAACACCAGGCGCCACTCAATGGGGGCGAGCACACCTCCGAGGATGAGTCCGATGAAGGCGCCGCCGATTGCGGCGACGCCGTTGATACCCAGAGCGAGACCTCGTTCGTTGGGCGGAAAGGCGTCGGTGATGATGGCGTTTGAGTTCGCGAAGAGGAAGGCACCGCCGACGCCCTGACCCACACGCATGAAGATGATCCAAAGGGCTGCAGCGGGGCCGGTCATCCACGTCACGGCGAGCAAGATCGAGAAGATAGTGAAGATCGCGAATCCAAGTGTGTACATTCGCACTCGGCCAAACATGTCACCGACACGACCCAAGCTCACCACGAGCACCGAAGTGATGAGCAGGAAGCCCATAAGGATCCACAAGAAGTACGTGGTGTTCTGTGGCGCCAATGGGTTGAGTTTGATACCGCGAAAAATGTCCGGCAGGGCGATGAGCAGGATCGATCCATTGATCGTCGCCATCAGGATGCCCATCGTGGTGTTCGAAAGTGCGATCCACTTGTAACGGTCGGGGTGATGCGCGGAAGCTGTAGGCATGGTTTCTCCGAGGTCGACGTAGCAAATGGTCCGAGAGAGTCGTTACTTAGTTAACGCCAACTAAGTATAATAGGTGGATGGCCATTCTGGAGACACAAAAGAGAAAGGGTTCTGCGCCGAGGTCGTCCTCGGCGACCGCCCTGCGCGTGGCGGTCCTGCGCATCTACCGGGCTCTACGGATCCGCGCGGACCACCAGGTCACCCCATCCCAGGGATCGGCCCTCGCTCGTATCGAACAGTCCGAGCCGGTGCGTATCGGCATACTGGCTCACCTCGAAGGGATCTCTGCGGCCTCGATGAGCAAGATCGTGGACTGCCTCGTCGACGACGGCTACGTTGCGCGCGTGCCCGACCCTCTCGACGGACGCGCGAGTGTCGTCCAATTGACGACGGGCGGGCGCGAGATGATTCACGCCATTCGTACTGCGAGCACCGAAGCGCTCGAAGTGGCCCTCGAGGCGCTGAGTGAGAGTGAACAGTCAATACTGCGCCGTTCCCTGCCGGTGCTGGAAAAAGTCGCCGAGGCCTTACAGTTTCGCGAAGTCGGTTAGCGGCAAGGTCCACTCGGCGACCCAGAAGGACTAAACCTGCTTAGAGGCGGTGTGAGGTGAGCGAGCCAATGGACTACGAGAACGGCGAAGAACACGAGGGCCTCGAGCAGTATGCGGTCGTTGCGAACCGACGTCAGCAGTGGGACATTCTGTTGTGGCAGATGCCGACCATGGCCCTCACGGGCGAGGCGTTTCTGCTCACGATCGCCCTCGCCGGTTCCACGAGCCAGGCGGGCCGCATAGTGGCGAGCGCGTTGGCCATGATCGTGGCGCTCGCCGCACTGCACTCACTCTCCGCGCACCGACTCTCAGAACTCGCTGATGCCGCGTGGCTGTCCGAACATGAGAGAGCCCACGGCGCCTCCGAAATCCACGGTCTCACCTGGCGTGATCGGCGTATCGCAATCGTAAGGGACCAACTCCACTCGAAGTCCTTCACCGACCGGCTCGTCGCGCGGACCTACCACTTTCGTTCCATCGTGGTGTGGTTCTGGACCATGGTCCTCATCGCACTCACCGCGTGCGCCGTGCTCGTGCTCGCGATAGCGGACCCTGCGCTCTTGCACACTTAAGTCGAGCGCGTTCGGGCCTGACGACGGAACCGGTGCGTGGGAGCGATGCGTACGAGAGCGTTATAGGTGACCAGGGCGATGGCGAGGTGCATGCACATCAGCACCGCCACTCCCTTGGCGGGTTGGCCCTGGTGCCAAATGTAGAGATCCGGCGCGAGGAGCACGATGGTGACGACGATCGCCATCCGGTAGTAGAGCCAACGCGGCTTTGACGAGACGCGTGTAACGAATGGCCAACCACAGCAGGCGATGATCACGCCAATGACGGTCAGTTTTGCGTAATCCGAGAATTGGAAATGTCCATAATCTCGCACCGAGGGAAAGATCTTGGTTCCCACCGCCACCAGAGCCATGTCGGCCACGAGCGAGCCGACGATCGCCACCGACGAAGCGAGGATCAATTCGGCGCGCGATGGTGGGCGCGGCGGGTCGAAATCGACGTGGAAATAGCGCAACAGGGGCCGAATGAATTTGGGAAAGGTCTCCGTAGTCACTTTCATCGCAGTTCCTCAAGGGTTCCCATAGCCGAATGAGGATTTTACCGTGACCCGAGACAGCTCAGTTACGGTTAATTCCCTTCGAGCACGGTGTCTTCAAGATACGAGCGCAGTTGACGGCCCATCTCGCGGGGATTGCCGCTCAACTCGCCGATCACCTCGCCTTCGACTTCAGTGTCGTCACCGGGACGATAGAGCGAGACGCGCATCCCTTTGCCGCCACGCGCGGCACTGATGACCCAGGGCATTCCAATGTCCCCAGAATCCTTGGTCGCCATGATCTGACCGCTGCGTCCGAGCCCGATGCTCCAACCCGGCGAACGCGCCGCATCCATCACTCGCTGGGTCTCGGCGCCGCTTTGGAATCCAGAAGTTTTTGCGATGTCCACACCCTACGGCGTGGGTGTCACGTTGTCGCTCAACCCGCGTCCTTCGATGTCTCACACGTCTTCTTCAGGCGTTCGAGCGTCGTGCGGATCGACTCTTTGGTGTACTCAGCCCGGTCGAAGCCCTTCTTCGAGTCCGGACGTCGGACCAACCAGTTGCGCCGGTCCTTCCAGGTCTCGACGACGCGGCAACCGTTGGGTGTTGACTGGATCTCATAACCCCAGTGCGCCACACGAAAAGGCCCGAAGGTGACCTCGAACACGAAGGTGGTCGGAGAGTCGTAACGAGTAATGCGAGCAGTGGTCGACCACTTCTCATCGTGACGGCGGTTGGTGCCCTTGAACCTCACGCCGATACCGGGGCCGGTCGCGGTGCCCATCCATTCGCCGCCGGTGTTCTCGGGCGACAGTTTTCCCATCGCCGGTAAGTCCGCGATCGTCGCGAACACGACTTCGGGGCTCGCCTCGACGTCGATGGAGTCGGAATACGTCATCTCGAGACTCTAGCGAGCGTTCTGCAAACTCTGTGTGCGCCGTGAGTAGAGCGCGTACGTCCACTCGATCAGGCACCATGAAAACCCCAACTCAAAGATCAACTCACCCACCAAGAGATACGAGAAACTCCAGTCCGGCAACGACGCGGCGGCCCACACGCCGCCCAATAATTCCAGGACGAATGCTCCGACCGTTCGACAGGACCGGTAGAGCATCATCAGCTGGATGGCGATGGCGAGTTGGATGAGGGCCATGACGGTCCCGACACTCATGTGCGCCCAGTTAAAGAACGTCCCTTTGTTGTAGGGCGTGAGGAGCAGGACGATCAAGCCCACCGCTACCGCCCGCAGACCCAGAACCGCTAGGTGCGAGAGGCCCGCGCGCGCGAAGTACGAGGACGCGCGCCACAGACCGTAGGAACCGACACAAAAGCCGAGGACAATGATCGCGATCGTCCGGTGATAGACGCCGTAAAACGAGATGCCGCTCATTTCCGATTCGTGACTGTGGTTCACGAAGACGCAAACGCCCACCGCGAGGAAGAAGAACGCTTGAGTGGCGAGAAGGAAGTGTCGGACGTCCGTTTCCCCTGGCTCAGCGTCGACGACCATTCCCTAAAGTCTAGAGACGGGTCTAGCTCTGGAAACGCTTACGCGACGCTTCAAGTTCCTTCAGCGCCGCCTCTCGGCCCACCCAGTTCTCGACTTTCATCCACTTTCCTTCATCGAGGTCTTTATAGACAGTGAAGAAGTGGCTGATGCGGTCGAGCACGCTCTTAGGCACGTCGGTGATGTCCGTCGCCTTCTTCCAGGCGGGATCGTAATCAGGCACACACAGAAGCTTCTCATCCTTACCGTTCTCATCTTCCATGATGCACATACCCAGAATCTTCGACTCGATGAGACATCCGGGAAAGGTCGGGTACTCGGTGAGCACGAGTGCGTCGAGTGGATCGCCGTCGCCGCCAAGGGTGTCGGGGATAAATCCGTACTCAGCCGGGTAGCCCATCGAGACAATGAGGTGGCGATCGAGTTTGATGGTGTGATTCTCGTGGTCGTATTCGTATTTATTCTGACTGCCACGAGGGATTTCGATGATGACGTTGATCGTGTCCATGGTTCCAGCCTTCTTCAAGAGTCGCCTCGCTACGCGCTGCAGGACCATCGTAGCGACATCATCGGCCCCGGGGCTGGCTCACTCAGTGCCGTCGCAACTTCGAAGTGCTAAGAAAGGGAAGTTCGCGCGACGCAAGGGCAATGACACGACAATGGCTCATTCCACACCTTTACTCTCCAATCTGCGCGGCATGCGCTACGGCGAGGTACTACTCGCCTACCTCGAAGGCGAGCAACGGGTCGAAGTCTTCAACTCGTTTCCTATGAATCAGTGCCCCGACGAACTCTGGCGCGCGCTCGTCCCCGAGACGCTCGCCAAAGAAGCCAAGGCCACGTTCGCCATCCTCAACGGTCCCCGCTACTGGCTGATGGACGGCATGGGCAAGGTACAGAAAGTGCAGCCAGTTATTCGTGACTTCGGGGGTATCGAAATGCGACGTGTTGCCATGCTCGAACTCGAAGGTGATGTTGTGCGTTCTACCTACAAGGAACGCCACGTCAACCATGGAGCGGTCTGGTACTTCAACGCGGGAAGCATGGTCAACGAACTCACTTCGCCCCTCGCCAAGACCTACGTCATGCAGGCGTACTGCACTGGTGTCGACGAAAGCCTTACCGAAGCGTCCCTCGACGGACTCGGCGCAAGACTGCAACTTCCCCTTGGCTGGTCTTACGGTTCGCGAGTGCTCGACACCGAACTCGTCGTCGATAACACCGAGCGTGTAGCGACGGTGATCCAAGACGAGTTAGAGAACACGTACACCTTGCTGGACTAACCCGCGGCCCGTCCAAACAAGCGACCTAGACTTTTCCAGAACGGCGCGTCGCCGTCACCACAAAGGAGTTCCTATGGAGCGGATTGGTGTAGTCGGTTGCGGCCTCATGGGCTCGGGGATCGCGGAAATCGCGGCGCGAACGGGAAGTGACGTCACCGTCATCGAACGCGACGCAGAGGCGGTCAACGTGGGCAGAAACCGCATCGAGAAGTCGCTCTCTCGCGCGGTCGCCTCGGGCAAGCTGCCAGAAGAGGAGGCCTCACTCGCCCGTTCCAATCTGCACTTCAGCGAGGACTTCGCCAAACTCGCCAGCGTGCAACTGGTCATCGAAGCGGTCGCCGAGGATGAGAAGACCAAGGTAGAGGTCTTCAAGACCATCGACGCGGTCGTTCAAGATCCCAACGCGATACTCGCGACCAACACGTCCTCGATCCCGATCATCAAACTGGCCATGGCCACTCGTCGCCCCGAGCAGGTCATCGGGATGCACTTCTTTAATCCAGTGCCCGTGCTCAAGCTCGTTGAAGTTATCTCGTCGCTACTCACGAGTCCCGAGACGACCGCGCGGGTGCACGAGTTTGCGAGCGGTCCGCTCAAGAAGCGCGTTATCACCTCGCCCGACCGCGCGGGCTTCGTGGTGAACGCCCTGCTGATCCCCTATCTGCTCTCAGCCGTACGCATGCTCGAATCAGGTTTCGCCAGTGCCGAAGACATCGACACTGGCATGGTGGTGGGTTGTGCGCACCCGCTCGGACCACTCGCGCTCACCGACCTCATCGGGCTCGATACGACACTCGCGGTCGCCGAGTCGCTCTATGAAGAGTTCAAGGAGCCTCACATGGCTCCGCCCCCGTTGTTATCACGCATGACCCAGGCGGGATTGTTGGGGCGCAAGTCAGGACAGGGCTTCTACTCGTACAAGAAGTAGGGCCCTCAGACCAACGTCGCTCGACGCGGCGATTTCTCCGCACCCAGCCACCTTCTACGCTGGAGGATGAGAGGAAAGAGCATGTTCACCTACGTCATGACCTTGCAGTGCACCGACCGACCCGGGATCGTGCGCGCCACGAGCACGGCCATCGTAGAGGTTGATGGCAACATTCTCGAGAACGACCAGTTCACCGACCCGGTCACCAACCAGTTCTGCATGCGCACTCGATTCGAGACCGAAAAGGAAGACATCGATGCGGTGCGTGACCTGCTCAATACAGAACTGGCGAACTTTTCGCCCCACCTGCGCATCCGCAACGAGCAAGTGGAACGTCGGGCGATCATTATGGTTTCACAATTCGACCACTGCCTCGCGGACTTGCTCTACCGACGCGAGCAGGGCGACCTGCCCCTGGACATCGTGGCCGTGGTCAGCAACCACACGGTCTGTGAGCCACTCGCGGCGCGTTACGGCGTGCCGTTCTTTGAGATCCCCGTCACCGCGGCCACCAAGGAAATCGCCGAGAACGAACTGCGCGCGGTGCTTGCGAAGTATCGCGTTGACGTGGTTATTCTGGCGCGCTACATGCAAGTGCTCTCGAGCGAACTGTGCGCTGACCTGCATGGACGCGCGATCAACATCCACCATTCCTTCCTGCCGGGCTTCAAGGGCGCTAAGCCCTACCACCAGGCCTACGAGCGTGGCGTGAAACTCATCGGCGCCACCGCGCACTTCGTGACCCCCGAACTCGACGAAGGCCCCATCATCGAACAAGACGTCGTTCGCGTAAGCCACGCGAAGAGACCGAGCGACCTGGTCTCTCTCGGACGCGACATCGAGCGCAACGTCCTGGCGCGCGCGGTTCGCCTCGTCGCCGAAGACCGCGTGGCCCTCGTGGGAAAACGAACGATCATCTTCTCCCAGTGATCAGGTGACGGGGTTGCGTACGGCGAAGCGCGCGTCACGGTACATTCTCGAATCCATAACCTCGACGAGGCGCTCGACCGCGTCAAAGACGTCGACGAAGCGCACGTACAACGGCGTAAAGCCGAAGCGGCAGATGTCGGGCGATCGAAAGTCACCGATTACGCCGCGTTCGCTCAACGCCTGGATAACGCCATAACCTTCAGCGTGACGAAGGGCCACCTGACTGGCGCGCGTCGCGTGCTCGCGCGGGGTCACCAACTCAAAGACGCCGGGCAACCGGTCCTCGACGAGGGCGATGAACAAATCGGTCAACGCGAGGCTCTTCGCTCGGATCTGGTCCATCGTGACCCGCTCGAACAGGTCGAGCGCGCCATCGAGCGAGGCGAGGGCGATCATCGAAGGTGAAGACGTCACGAACGCCTGCATTCCCTCAGCGGGTTCGTAACGAAGCTCGAAGTCGAAGGGGCGTACGTGCCCGAGCCAACCGGGAAGCGGGTTCTCCAAAACTCCCTGCCAGCGCTCGCGCACGTACAAGAAAGCTGGCGCCCCGGGTCCCCCGTTGAGGTACTTATAACCGCAACCCGCGGCGAAGTCGACGTCGCACCCGGTCACGTCCAACGGCACCGCCCCGGTGGAGTGGGCAAAATCCCACAGCATGAGCGCCCCTGCGGCGTGGGCCTTCTTCGTGATCCCCGCCATGTCGAGCATCTCACCCGTGCGAAAATCCACGTGCGTGAGCATCACGAGTGCCACGTCGTCGTCGAGGGCGTCGTCGAGCGCGTTGCGGTTGATTACCTTCACTGTGACGGGACGGCCGGCTCGCGCGGCCATCGCTTCGACGATGTAGAGATCCGAGTGGAAGTTCGCCACGTCGGTCAGCACCACGTGACGATCCTTTTTCAGTTCGAGCGCGCCACCGACCAACTTGGCGAGCAAGAACGTGAGCGTGTCAGCGACCAACACCTCACCGGGGCGCGCGCCGATGAGTGGCGCCAACTTGTCACCAAGTCTCGTCGGCTCGGCCATCCATCCCGCACTGTTCCAACTGCGCACCAAGCCCCGCGCCCACTCGACGTCGATGACCTCGGTGACGCGCCGACGTGATGCTTCGCCGACGGGCCCCAGAGAGTTCCCGTCGAGGTAGATCTCTCCCTCGTTCAGCCGGAACTCGTCACGCAGGGACGCGATCTCATCAAGGTCGTCCATGATCCTACAGTCGTCACGCAAGATCACAGGACCGACCTCACTTCCCACAGCAACGGATACAACCGTTGCGTAATCGTCGTGTCCAGGTAGGCCATGCCTTCGCTCCCTCCGGTGCCGGGGCGCCGTCCAATCTGACGACCCGCCATCAACATGTGCCGGTGACGCCACATCGCCAAGCGCTCGTCGTGGTCCATCATGAGTTCAGCGACCGCATGGAGCGCAGACGCTTCTGCAGTGACGTGGCTCAAGTAGAGCGCTCGTACGAGGTCCATGAGGTCGTCGTGGTCCGAGGCACCGAGGGTTCGACGAAGCGAGTGCTCGAATCCCGCCCAGAGCGACGGCGCCCCACTTATTTCCTTGAGCCATAGTCGCTGGGACTGGTCAAAAAGATCGAAGGTGAGCATGGCCTTCTTACCAGCGCCACTGAGGAACTCGATTGCACGAAACTGGAACGATTGAAAACCCGAAGCGGGATCGAGCGGATCGCGAAACTGCAAGAATCCTTCGGGCGACATGCTCTCGAGGACCCGCAGGTGCTCAAGCAAGAGGTCCTCGATGGCGACCATGCGCCGCAGATGGGCAGTCGCTCGCCAAGGCTCGTTCGCCTCCAGTGGCGAAATCGCTCGACGCAGTTCGTCAATGATGACCTTGAACCAGAGTTCGTAGGACTGATGCACCACGATGAAGAGCAGTTCGTCCGGGGCGTCGTCGGTGAGGGGAACCTGCAACTCGAGCAGGTCATTTATCCGTAAATACGTTGAATAATCGGTACCGTTGCTCACGAAAAGCACTCTACTTCTAGCAAAAACTTAACCAGCCGCCAGCCAACCGAGCTAAGCGCGAGTGAGCGGCTTGTAGCGGAAGCGATGCGGCTGGTCGGCGTCAGTGCCGAGACGCTTGTGACGTTCGGCTTCGTACTCGGTGAAGTTGCCCTCGAACCAGCGCACCTCGGAATCTCCCTCGAAGGCGAGCACGTGGGTCGCAATGCGGTCGAGGAACCACCGATCGTGACTGATCACGACCGCACAGCCGGGAAAGGTCAAGAGTGCGTCTTCGAGAGCGCGCAAGGTGTCTACGTCGAGGTCATTGGTCGGTTCGTCCAACAGTAAGACGTTGCCGCCGCTTCGCAACACCTTGGCCAACTGGACCCTGTTCCTCTCGCCGCCGGAGATCTCTCCCACTTTCTTCTGCTGGTCACTGCCCTTGAATCCGAAACTCGCCACGTAGGCGCGCGCGTGAATCTCACGGGTGCCCACCACCATGTGCTCTTGGCCTTCGCTGATCTCGTCAAAGACCGTCGCCTCGGGGTCGAGACCGTCGCGACTCTGGTCCACGTACGCGAACGCCACGGTAGTGCCGACCTCGATGCTGCCCGCGTCGGGCTTCGCCTGGTCGAGCATCATCTTGAAGAGCGTCGTCTTTCCCGCCCCATTGGGTCCGATCACTCCGACGATGCCGCCCGGGGGAAGTAGGAACGTCAGGTCCTCTATTAGTAATCGGTCGTCGAACCCTTTGGAGATGTGCCTCGCGTTCACTACGACGTCGCCGAGCCGCGGGCCTGGGGGAATCATGATCTCGAGCTTGTCGGCGCGTCGCTCGGCGGCTTCAGACTCGGCCACGAGCTCGTTGAACGCGCTCACGCGTGCCTTACCTTTGCTCTGTCGAGCGCGCGGGGACATCCGTATCCATTCGAGTTCACGTTCGAGCGCTGATTGACGAGCCTTGTCGGACTTCTCTTCCGAGGCCAGACGTGCTTGTTTCTGCTCGAGCCAAGACGAGTAGTTACCCTCCCATGGGATGCCGTGACCTCGGTCGAGTTCGAGGATCCAGGACGCGGCGTTGTCCAAGAAGTAGCGATCGTGCGTGATCGCCACGACCGTGCCGCTGTAATCCTGTAGGAACCGTTCGAGCCACGCCACGGACTCTGCGTCCAGGTGGTTGGTCGGTTCGTCGAGCAAGAGCAGGTCGGGCTTGGAGAGCAAGAGCCGGCACAGCGCCACCCGGCGACGCTCACCGCCCGACAACGTGGTGACGTCCGCATCGGGCGCGGGCAGGCGCAACGCGTCCATTGCGATCTCGAGCGTGCGCTCAAGGTCCCAGGCACCCGCGGCGTCAATCCTGGTTTGTAGATTTGCTTGCTCGCTAAGAAGCGCGTCAAAGTCCGCGTCGGGGTCTGCCATCGCGGCACAGACTTCGTTGAAGCGAACCAGCAGATCTCGCTGCTCGCCCACCCCGTCGGCGACGTTTCCCACCACGTCCTTGGTCTCGTCGAGCTGGGGCTCTTGGGAGAGGTAACCCACGCTGAAGCCCGGGGTCAATCGGGCTTCGCCGGTGAAGCCATCGTCCAGGCCAGCCATGATTCGCAGAAGCGAGGATTTTCCCGACCCGTTGGCACCGATGACGCCGATCTTCGCGCCGGGATAGAAGGAGAGGTTTATGCCCTTTAACACTTCGCGGTCGGGAGGATAGAAGCGACGTAGGTCGCGCATGGTGAAGATGAACTGAGCAGCCATAGTCAACAGTGTTACTCAAAATCAGGTTGGCGAGGCGACGACGTCGCAATTTAGAAGGAGGCCCGCAATCACACTCGTCGGATGCCAACAAAGGTCAAGGCCCCCAATCGTCACTCGCCCGATTGGATCACCCTCGCAATCGCGAGTCTGGCCCAGTTCATGGTGGTCCTCGACGTCTCGATCGTGAACGTGGCGCTGTCGCGAATGGGTCACGACCTGCACTTCAGCGTTTCCAGCGCCCAGTGGTTCGTCAACGCCTACGTGCTTACCTTCGCCGACTTCTTGCAACTTGGGAAAGGGCCGCGGGCGTTTTTGGTCGTCGACGCGTCTACATGACGGGCTAGGCAGTTTTCACGATCGCGAGTATCGGCGCCGGCTTCGCCTTCTTACCCATGGCCCTAGGCTTCATCGCGGGCGCCTCATTCAGTTGGAAGATCATGGTAAAGACGGGTGGGCGACTCGTCTTGCTCGTAGGCGCGGCCACGGACACGCTCGATTTCCTCTGGTTATCAATGATCCAGGTCGGCAGTTCCTACTGGGCCTCGGTACTCGCCCCCGCGTTCAGGTGCGCCTTCGCGAAGGTTCAGCTCTTCTCGCCGCTCGCCAACACCGCCACCGCCGGGGTCAACTGCGCTGACGCCGGACTCGCGTCGGGGTACTCAACACCGCACGCCAAGTGAGTGGTTCTCTCGCCCTGGCGATCCTGGGGGCCCTCTGCAGATCGCCGCGCGACTTTTGCGAATCCCGCCTCCGCGCTCGCCCCCGTCAGCGGGTACCAACGGACTTTCCAAGTCTCGGCGCTGATCAACCTGCTCGCACTCGTGGTCAGTTTCGCCGTACCACGTGTTTCGGATCACGCCGTCGAACACTGACCCAGAGGGTCATGAATCGAACAGATTTCACACGCCAGACCCAGCAGCCCCTCTCTTCGAGGGCTAACCTCGCGTTGATAAACATCTGAGCGTGTGACGCGACCATGTCGGGGAAACTCCACACGTTTGGACAGTCTTCTGTTTACGGACTGACTACATAAAGGGAGAAACACATGGGGAGCGTTCGTCGCCTCACAAACATGTTCGGAGCCGCCGCATTGGTTCTGGGCACAATAACAATCAGCGTCGCGGCTACGACCGTGGCGGTTGGCTCAGCGGGAGCCGCCGGCACTTTCAAGGCATGCGTCGTGACCGACACCGGTGGTATCAACGACAAATCGTTCAACGAATCTGCGTGGAATGGCCTCCAGGCCGCCGCCAAGAAAGACCCAAGTATCGTTCCTTCGTATCTCTCGTCGACCTCGTCGGCTGACTACGCGCCGAACATCGCCAGCTTCGTCAGCAAGGGCTGTGGCATCATCGTGACCGTCGGCTTCCTGATGGACGCCGCCACTGCCGCGGCCGCTGACGCGCACCCGAACCAGAAGTTCGCGATCGTCGACGACCTGCCTACGGCACCCAAGAGCCACGAGCTCTTGGCCCTGCAGTACGAGACCGACCAGGCCGGATTCCTCGGTGGCATCCTCGCCGCGGGCATGACCAAGACCGGGACCGTTGCAGAATACGGTGGCGAAAACTTCCCGGCGGTGACCCTCTACATGAATGGTTACGTCGCGGGCGTTCGCTACTACAACAAGGAATACGGCACCAAGGTGAAGGTCCTCGGCTGGACTCCCGGTAAGGGTGCGTGCAGCCTGGCCGCGTGCGCCGGCAAGGGAACCTTCGTTGGAAACTTCACCGACCAGACCGCCGGGAAGACGATCACCGCCGGTGACTACGCCTCGGGCGCGGACATCGTGTTCCCCGTCGCTGGCTCAGTGGGGCTCGGTTCGGTCGCCGCCGCCCAGCAGGCTGGCGCTGGTCACTACGTGATGTGGGTCGACTCGAACGGCTGTGAGTCGGACGCGACTGACTGCAAGTACTTCGTGGGTACCGTTGCCAAGGGCGTGGAGCCTTCGGTCGAAGCCGCAGTGCTTTCGGCCGCCCAGGGCACCTTCAAGGGTGGTTCCTACATCGGCACGTTGGCGAACAACGGCACGCAACTCGAGTACGGCGGTGTCAAGATTCCTTCATCGCTGAAGGCGAAGATCGCCACGGCCAAGGCGGGCGTCATTGCGGGCACGATCTCGGTGAACCCAAACAAGTACCCAGCCAGCTAAACGTTGTTGACGAGTCTCAGTGACTCAGACGAGAGGCCCGGGCACAAGCTGCCTGGGCCTCTCGTCTGAGTACGATAAGCCACTATGCGACTAGAACTCCGCGGGATCACGAAGCGATTCGGTTCCTTCACCGCGAATGATTCGATAAGCATCACCGTCGAGCCCGGTCAGATCCACTGTCTGCTGGGCGAGAACGGCGCGGGTAAGTCGACGCTGATGAACGTCCTGTTTGGACTTTTGCACCCCGAGGAGGGTGAGGTCCTCATCGACGGTGAGGTGACCAAGTTCGCCGATTCAGGCGAAGCCGTGCGCCGGGGCATCGGCATGGTCCACCAACACTTCATGCTCGTGCCCGTCTTCTCGGTCGCTGAGAACGTCGTACTCGGCTTCGAGCCGACCAAGTCCTTTGACCGCGTCGACTACAAGCGCGCCACCGAGGAGATCCGTCGTATCTCAAAGGAATTCAGCCTCGAGGTAGACCCTGACGCGATCGTGGAGAACCTCCCTATTGGCCTGCAACAACGCGTCGAGATTCTAAAAGCCCTCAGCCACGACGCGGAACTCCTGATCCTGGACGAGCCGACGGCGGTGTTGACGCCCCAGGAGATCGACGCACTGATGAGTATCATGCGTTCGCTCGCCGCCTCGGGTAAGAGCATCTTGTTCATCTCGCACAAGCTCAAAGAAGTTAAGGCCATCTCTGACGTGATCACGGTAATTCGCCAGGGAAAGGTCGTCGGCACCGCCGAACCAACCGCATCTGAGAAAGAGCTGGCGTCACTGATGGTGGGCCGTGAAGTGATCCTCACGGTCGAGAAAACGCCATCCACACCAGGCGCCAACGTGCTCGAGATCCGCGACTTGGTCGTTCACGACGACCGGGGCCTAATAGCGGTAAACGGAGTGTCCCTCGATGTTCGCGCGGGTGAGATCCTCGCGCTCGCCGGGGTCCAGGGCAACGGTCAGACCGAACTCGTCGAAGCGATCACGGGTCTGCGTCGCGTGGAGTCAGGCACGGTCACGCTTAAGGGCCGCGACGTTACGAACGTGACGCCGCGACAGGCTCTCGACGCGGGGATCGGTCATATCCCCGAAGACCGTCAACGCTTCGGTCTCGTGTTGTCGATGTCACTCGCGGACAATCTGGTACTCAATACCCCCAAACGCGCTCCCTTCGCCAAGCACGGCACCCGGAACCTGCGCGCCATCGATCAGAACGCTCGTGATCGTGTCGAGGATTTCGACATCCGCGCGACTTCGATCCGCGAACCCGTCAGTTCACTCTCCGGGGGGAACCAGCAGAAGGTGATCGTCGCACGAGAACTTTCAAGAACCTTGCAAGTCCTGATCGCTTCGCAACCCACGAGAGGGCTGGACGTCGGATCCATTGAGTACGTGCACCATCAGATCGTCCAACAACGAAACGAGGGCAACGGCTCGCTCATCGTCTCATCGGAACTTGACGAAGTCATGGCCCTCGGTGACCGCATCGCCGTGATGTTCGCGGGCAAGATCAGCGGCATCGTCGATCCGTCCGTGAGCCGTCAAGCGATCGGACTGTTGATGGCGGGAGAAACGAACCTCGAGCATGTCTGAGCAGTTAGCAACCAGGCCGCCACGCCATTTCCTGCGTCGGATCGGATCCCAAGACCCGATCGTGGTCGCTTCACTGGCGTTACTGCTCGGATTCGTCGTCGGGGCCCTCATCATCATCACCACCACGCCCGCCGTGCTCGATGCGTGGCGTGGGCTCTTTCACAGTTGGGGCGCGCCGGGTCACGCGATCAAGGTCTCCTTCGACAACGTCGGCGCTGCCTATCGAACCATGTTCACCGGTTCGATCATCGACCCTCAGAGTTTCTGGCACTCCCTGACGACGGGCAAGGGATGGGACACCACGCTCACGCCAATCTCGGAGACCCTCACCTACGCCACGCCCCTGGTCATCGTGAGCATCGGCGTGGGTATTGCGTTCCAGACCGGCATCTTTAACATCGGCGCCAACGGACAAGCCGTCCTTGGCGGCATCATGGGCACCGCCGCCGGTTCTATGGTGCACATGCCAACAGTGCTCCACATCCCTTTCACCCTCGCCGCCGGTCTCGCGGGTGGCGTGATCTCGGGAGCGGTGCCGGGCGTACTCAAGGCTCTCACGGGCGCGCACGAGGTGATCGTGACCATCATGTTTAACTACGTGCTGTACGCCTTCTTGCTCTTCGCCGTACTCTCGACCGCGCTGCAACAGCCCGGCCAGCAGAACGACATCTCACGTACGCTCGATCCTTCGGCGCAACTCGCTCCGCTCTTCGGTGTCGGATCGGGGCTGCGCGTCAGCTACGGCGTCTTCGTCGCCATAGCGGTCGTGCTCTTCGCCTGGTGGCTGCTCGACCGTTCGTCGCTCGGTTTCGAATTCCGCGTCACGGGAGCGAACCCTCAGGCCGCCAGGGCTTCGGGAATGAACGCGCGCGTCATCGTCATCGTCGTGTTCCTCATCTCAGGCGGACTGGCTGGCCTCGCGGGCGTCGTCCAAGTGGCGAGCACGACGCACTACATCGACGGCGAGTTCCTCATTGGTAACGCGGGTATCGGCTTCACCGCGATTACCGTCGCCCTGCTCGGTCGAAATCGTCCCATGGGTATCGTCTGGTCGTCGCTGCTCTTCGCCGCCCTCGGCGTCGGCGGACGGGCCATGCAAGCGACCACCGGCATTCCGCTCGACCTGGCGACCGTCATCCAGTCTGCCGTCGTGCTCTTCGTGGCGACGCCGGTACTCGTGAAAGAGATATTCCGTTTACGTGGCGCCCCCAGTCAAACGATCGAACTCGCGACGAAAGGGTGGAGCACGTGAGCGCCGGGATTACCGAGGCGAGGGCGGACGCGCCCGTCGTGCGCAAGGTTCCGCGGGGTCGCACGCGCGTCATCGGGGTGATCATGGTGGTCATTGGGCTCTTCACCTTGGTCGCCTTCGGTCTCAATACCTCGTCCAAGGCCCACTCGGCCCTCACCTTCAGCCCGGTCGACATCATCTCGAACGCGCCCTGGCACCTGGGCACGCTCACGTTGCTCACCCTGTGGACCAACGTCGTACTCGGCTTGGTCATGACCGCCATCGGCATCGAGGTCTTGTGGCGCCAACCCCGACGCGGGGTGATGGGCCGGTTCGGTCTGGTCTCGGTCCTGTTCCTGCTGGCCTTGTTGTTTTGGGCCGTACGCACGCCAGGTCCTTCGCAAGTCTCCTTCATCGATCTCACGTCGATCCTCGTGGGCAGTTCGGAAGTGACGATGGTGCTCATCTTCGGATCGCTGTCGGGCGTGATGTGCGAACGGGCGGGCGTCGTGAACATCGCCATCGAAGGCCAATTCATCGCGGGCGCCTTCGTCGGCGCCATGGTCGCCTCGACGACCAACAACTACTTCTACGCAGCGATCGGGGGCCTGGTCGCCGGAGGCATCATCGGATGGATACTCGCGTTCCTCGCGGTGCGCTATCTCTCGGATCAGATCATCGTGGGCGTGGTGCTCGTCACCATGCTGAGTAGCCTGTCCTCGTATCTCAATCTGCAGATCTTCACGCCCTACCCCAATCTCAATACGGGTAACGTCCTCGGGAACTTCGCCATTCCACTCCTGGACAAGATTCCCATCATCGGCCCGGTCTTCTTTAATCAGTCCGCCTTCTTCTATCTGATGCTGCTACTGATTGGCGCGGTGAGCTTCGCGCTCTTTAAGACCCGTTACGGACTACACGTGCGCGCGGTGGGCGAACACCCACACGCCGCCGCGACCGTCGGGATCAACGTCGCGCGTGTGCGCTATATCAACGTCGTGCTCGGCGGCGCGATCGCCGGCGTCGGGGGTGTGGCCTTCATCAGCCAGCAGGGCCAGTTCCAGCCCGGCATCACTTCGGGGCTCGGTTACATCGCCCTCGCCGCCATGATCTTCGGACGCTGGCGCCCCTCGGGTGCGGTCGTGGCGTGTGTGCTCTTTGGTATGTCGGTCTACCTCGCGGACAATCTGCAGACCTACAACATCCCGATCTCCACCGAGATCCTCACCATGTTCCCCTACATCATCACGATCTTCGTGGTCTCGGGGCTGGTCGGGCGCGTACGCGCTCCCGCCGCCGACGGTCAGCCCTACCTCGCGGGTTAGCTTCGCGAACCCAACTTTCGCACGACTTTCGAGGCGCGACTCATCGCAAGTTCCAACGACTGGTCGCGGCTTCGCCCGCTGAGCCGTTTCGAGAGGTAGGCACCCGTGGCGGCGTCGCCCGCCCCCGTGGTATCGACGACCTCGACCTCACGTGAGGGCTTGCGCAAGAGTTCACCGTCGCTGATCACGAGTGCGCCCTCTCGTCCGAGGGTGACTACCACCTCGTGGGCGTGGGTGTGCAGAGCCGTGAGGGCACGTTGGAGGCTTCTCGACTCGGCGAGGGCGCAGGCTTCCTCTTCGTTGGCGAAGAGGAAGCTCACCCGGCCTATGGCCTTAAGGAACTTGGCCGCGCCGAGCTTTCGTAGCGGCGCGACCGAACAAACGTCGACTGACGTCGTGGCGCCCAGTTGACGCGCGATGCCGAGAGCGTCGCTGGCGATCCTTCGCGTGCGCGAGTCCAAGAAGGTGTAACCCGAGACGTGCAGGTGATCAAAGGGCACGGCAAGGGCGTCGTGGACCGCGTCGTCACTCAGTCGCGGGTTCACCCCGCGGTCGCTCAACATCGCCCGCTCGCCGTCGTCGTTCACGAAAGCGACCACGACGCCCGTCGCGCCGGGCAAGACCTGAACCAGGGGCGTCACGTCAGCTGCGCGCAGGTCCGCTAAGAACACCTCGCCGGCGGCGTCGTTACCAACTGCCCCCACGAAAGCCACGTGATGATCGAGCGCCAACTCGACCGCGATGTTCGCGCCCGAGCCTCCCCGTCCAAGACGCACACTCGACGCGGTGTCACTGGTGATGTTGACCGGCTCGAGGGCACGTACCACGACGTCTAGCATCGCGTCACCCAGGACCAGGATGCGCTTCTGGTTCACTGGTCGGCCTTCGCGATCTCCTGGGCGATCTTGCTCGCGAGCGCGGCGTTCGCCACCACCAAGTCGCGGTTGACCTGGACACTCTTACCCGCGCTGAAACGTGCGAACTCCGCGAGCAGCACCGGCGTCACATCCTTGCCCGTGACGCCCAAGTGGTTCGAGAGCGCGAGCGCGCTCTCGAGGGCGTTGTCGTGGACCTGAGCGTCCAGTTGCTGGTGCTCGGCGACCGGGTTCGCCACAAGCATGCCCGTCGGCGAGAACAGCCGGTGCAACAAGAAGGCCCGCGCCACTTGCGTGGGATCCTCGAGTGACCAGTCGAGAGCGAAACCGCTGCTCGCGCGATAGAACCCCGGGAACTCCTTCGTGCGATAACCCGCGATTGGCACCCCGAGTGAGTCAAGTCGCTCCAGGGTGGCACCGATATCAAGGATCGACTTCACGCCCGAAGCGACCACGAGCACCGGCGTTCGCGAAAGCGCGGTCAAGTCCGCGGACTCGTCAAAACTCTGCGCGGCGCCCCGGTGCACGCCACCGAGACCCCCCGTCGCCATGACCGCGATGCCGACACGATGGGCCACGGCGATCGTGCCCGCAACCGTCGTCGCGCCGTTTGTCGATGTCGCGAGCGCTAGTCCGAGATCGCGCGAGGAGAGCTTCGCAGCCTTGGTCTGCGCGCAGGCGAGCTCCTCGAGTTGGACCGCGCTCAGCCCGACGACGACTTTGCCGTCCAACACGCCAATGGTCGCGGGAATTGAGCCATGTTTTCTCACCGCTTGATCGCACTCACGTGCGACCTCGAGATTGATCGGCGCGGGAAGACCTTGGACGACGATCGTAGTCTCCAGAGCGACAATGGCGCCCGCCTCGTTAAGCGCGGTAGCGACTTCGTCGCTGAGTACGACCTGGCCATTGAGAGGATTGTTCACGCTGAGCGAAGTGTACTGTTTTGGCGTGAGTTCGTTGAATGAAATCCCATGGTCGGAACTTCGAGAACGCGCCATCCACGCCACTTCTCTGTCCTACAGTCCGTACTCGCACGTGAAAGTGGGAGCAGCCGGTTACACCACCGACGGACGAATCGTCGAGGGCGCCAACGTCGAGAACGCCAGCTTTGGTCTCACGCTGTGCGCGGAGTGCTCTCTCGTGAGTGACCTGATCCGACAAGGTGGCGGACGCCTCGCCGCGGTATCCATCGTGGCCGGCGACACCCAACCAATCGCACCCTGCGGGCGATGTCGCCAACTGCTCTTCGAGCACGGCGGTGGTGGACTGCTCGTCGACGCCGGCCTCGACGAGTCGCCCCGGCACCTGCACGAACTCTTGCCCGACGCGTTCGGTCCCGATGACCTCGGGTTGCGCGCGAATCCATGAGCTTTTCCGCCGTCGACGTCATCACGACCAAGCGAGAGGGCGGCGAGATCAGCGATGCGGCGATCTCTTGGTTCCTCGACGCGTATCAGCGAGGTGACGTCGCCGAAGAGCAGATGTCGGCGCTACTCATGGCCATCTTCTTTCGCGGAATGGACCAGCGTGAACTGCGTACCTGGACCGATCGCATGATCGCTTCGGGCGAGACCCTCGATCTTCGAGGACTCTCTCGTCCGAGCGTCGACAAGCACTCGACCGGCGGCGTCGGCGACAAGATCTCTTTGATACTGGCGCCACTCGTCGGCGCCTGTGGCGCCGCGGTACCCCAATTGTCAGGCCGAGGGCTCGGACACACCGGCGGCACACTCGACAAGCTCGAGTCGATACCGGGTTGGCGCGCTTCACTTTCCAACGAGGAGATTCGCCAGCAACTCGAATCCGTGGGTGCGGTGATCTGTGCCGCGGGCGCAGGTCTCGCGCCGGTCGATCGCCGCCTGTACGCGTTGCGCGACGTGACCGGTACCGTCGAGTCGATCCCGCTGATCTCGTCGTCGATCATGTCCAAGAAGATCGCCGAAGGTACCCAGGCGCTCGTACTTGACGTGAAAGTCGGACGCGGGGCTTTCATCAAGACCATCGAGCGGGCCCGTGAATTGGCGCAGACCATGGTCGGGCTCGGCGAGGATCACGGCGTCTCGACCGTGGCGCAACTCACTTCAATGGACCAGCCGCTCGGACGCGCCGTGGGCAACTCGATCGAGGTCGTCGAGTCCGTCGAGGTCTTGCGCGGCGGCGGCCCCAGTGACGTTCGTGAACTCACCCTCGCTCTCGCACGTCTCATGCTCGAACTAGTCGACATCAACGTTGACCCGCGAGAGAAGTTGGACGACGGCTCAGCCTACGAGGTCTACCGCTCGATGATCGCGGCCCAGGGTGGTGACCCGGACGCGGTCCTGGTGCCCGCACCCGTGCGCGAGGTCGTCACCTCACAGGCGAGCGGTTGGGTGTCGTCGTTAGATGCTCGGTGCGTCGGCGTCGCGGCGTGGCGCCTCGGCGCGGGCCGCGCTCGCAAGGAGGACCCCGTGAGCGCAGGCGCGGGCGTGATGTGCTTGGTGCGAGAGGGGGAGCAAGTCGCGCTGGGACAGCCGATCTTCGAACTCTACGCCGACGACGACGAACACCTCGCGCGCGGTCGTGAGACCATTCAACGAGCCATGACGATCGGAGGCGACCAACCCACGTTGGTCCCGATTCTCCTCGAAACAATCACGAGGTAAAGACCAGGCGCCGTGGCTAGCCTTAACGTATGTCAGAGCCGACACTCACCCGCGAGATCATCGAGAAGGCGCCCAAGGTCCTGCTGCACGAGCATCTCGACGGCGGTCTTCGACCCCAGACCGTTCTCGAACTCGCTCGCGAGATTGATTATCACGGCCTACCGACTCAGGACCCCACCGAACTGCGCCAGTGGTTCATCGCCGACGCACCCGGCAGCGACCTGGTGCGTTACCTCGAGGGCTTTCGCCACACCATCGCCCTCATGCAGACCAAGGAACAACTCCAAAGGGTGGCGAGCGAGAGCGCACTCGACCTCGCGCGAGATGGCATTGTCTACGCTGAGGTCCGTTTCGCTCCCGAACAGCACCTCGAGCGCGGACTCAAACTCGACGAGGTCGTCCAAGCGGTGCTCGAAGGCTTCGCCCACGGCACCGAGCAGGCCGCCCTCGAAGGCCGCGCCATTGTCGTACGCGCCATCCTCTCGGCGATGCGCCAGGCCGACGAGAGCGAGGAGATCGCCGCGCTCGCGGTGTCGTTTCGCGACCACGGCGTCTGTGGCTTCGACATCGCCGGACCCGAAGACGGCTTCCCGCCCACCGAGCACCTGCGCGCCTTTCACCTAATCCAACGCGAGAACTTCCACATGACCATTCACGCCGGCGAAGCCTTCGGGCTCCCCTCGATCTGGGAGGCGGTACAGTTCTGTGACGCCGAACGCCTCGGTCACGGCGTGCGCATCGTCGACGACATCAAGCACGTGGGCGATTCGTTCGAACTGGGGCGACTCGCGAACTACGTGCGTGACCGACGAATCCCCCTCGAAGTGTGTCCCACCTCTAACGTCCACACCGGCGCGGCAAAGTCGATCGCGACCCATCCGATCGAGTTGCTTCGCCAGCTTCGATTCCGCGTGACGCTTAACACCGACAATCGCCTCATGAGTGGCATCGCCTTGAGCGGCGAGTTCGAGACGTGCGCCAAGACTTTCAACTGGACCCTGGCAGACATGGAATGGTTCACGCTCAACGCCGCCAAGAGTTCGTTCTACCAATTCGACCAGCGGCTCGCGATGATCAACAACGTCATCAAACCTGGTTACGCGGCGCTGCGCTCGGCCTAGAACTCGAGAATCGAGCTGAGTTCGTCGCGCACGCGACCCAGTTGCGCGGCCGCGTCGGCGCGCTGGCGCGAAAGATCCGTACGCGGATCGGGACCCACCTTCACTTCGATGTAGGCCTTCAACTTCGCCTCGGTTCCTGAAGGGCGAACGACGACTCGTCCGCGTACGCCCAGTTCGAACAAGACCCCTTCGGTGGGTGCGAGCCCAAAGGCCCCTTGGGCGAGGTCGACGACGTTGGTCACCTCGAGTCCGCCGAGCGAGCGCGGCGGGGCCGCTCGCAGCGACTCGACCTTCGCCACGATTCGAGCGAGTGCGTGAGGGCCCTCGACGCGCAGTGAGAGCTGAGCTCCGGCGTGTACGCCGAAGTGACCCTCGATCTCGTCTAACCGGTCGAGCAGGGTCTTTCCCGCCTCGCGAAGTCCGTGAGCGAGTTGACACAAGGCCAAGGCGGCCGACATACCGTCCTTGTCGGCGACCAGGGGATCGACCGCGAAACCAAGCGCCTCTTCGTAACCGAAACGAAGTTCGCCACTGCCCGCCGCGCGCGAGATCCACTTGAAACCCGTGAGGGTCAGCGCGTAGCGAACCTTCGCCTCCTTCGCCATCGCCTCGAGCAGGGTGGACGAGACGATGCTGGTAGCGACCACGTCACCCGGACCCGCGCCCGTGAGCAACGCCGAGGCGAGCAACCAACCGATCTCGTCGCCGCGCAAGGTTCGCCAACCCCCCGGTGCACGCACCGCCGCGCCTAGGCGATCGGCGTCGGGGTCGTTCGCAATCACCAGCGTCGAACCCGCAGCGTCCGCGCTGGCCAGCGCGAGGTCGAGTGCGCCGGGTTCTTCGGGGTTGGGGAACGGCAAGGTCGGAAAGCTGCCGTCAGGAGCGAACTGTCGCTCGACGAGGTCGACGTTGGCGTAGCCCGCGGCACAGAGCAACTCTGCCATCACGGCACCGCCAACCCCGTGCAGGGGTGTATAGGTGATCGCGAGATCACTCGACCCGACGCCAAAGCGTTCGAGCACGTGCCGGCGGTAACCCTCGAGCACGTCCGGACCCACCACGTGATGCAGGTTGCTCGAACGATCACCAATACGGGCGAGCGTCGCATTCGCCATGTGGCGCTCGACGATGTCGTCGCTCGGCGCGATGATCTGGCTACCGCTCTGGTCGTAGAGTTTGAAGCCGTTATCGCGCGGTGGATTATGGCTCGCGGTGATCATGATGCCCGCGGCGAGGTCGAGTGCCTTTAGGACGTAGGGCACGAAGGGCGTCGGCAAGGGGCCGGGCATCTCGAGCACGCGCGCACCCGCGCCCAACAACACACCCACCACCTCGTCGTTGAACGTCTCAGAGCCGTGACGCGCGTCTCTTCCGACCACGACACCCCGATCGGGGTCGACACCGGTCTCCTCGAGCCACGCCACCACACCCTGGGTGGCGCGTCGCACCGTGGCGCGATTCATCCCCGCGGGACCGGCGATCTCGGGACCGCGCAGACCGGCCGTGCCAAAACGCAACGGCGAGGAGAACCTCGCGCGAAGTTCCCTCTCGTCGTCGATTTCGAGGAGTCGTTCGAGTTCCTCGCGGCCATTCGGATCGGGATCGTTCGCGATCCACAGCAGTACCTCGGCGAGGAGGGCCTTGTTCACAGTACGGGGACAAGTTGGGTCAGCAACGCGCCGAGCGAGCTGGCCGCGTTTTCACCCGCCTCCAGCACCTCGAGGTGGTTGAGCGCACCCGCGGCGACGCCCGCGGCGAAGTTCGACACGAGACTGAGCCCGAGCACTTCGGCTCCCAGGTGGCGCGCGGCGATCGCCTCGAGGACGGTCGACATACCCACGAGTGTCGCACCCATGGTGCGGGCCATCGCCACCTCGGCGGGCGTCTCGTAGTTCGGTCCACGAAATCCCGCGTAGACCCCCTCGCTGAGGTCCGGGAGCGCTTCGCGCACGAGAGCGCGCAACCGTTTGCTGTAGAGGTCAGTCAGGTCAACAAATCGAGGGCCGTAGGGCGCCGGTGGCGGCGCACCTTCCAGGGGCGAGGTCGCGGTCAGGTTGATCTGGTCGCGAAGCACGACGACCTGCCCGGGTCCCTTCGCGGGGTCGATGCCGCCCGCGGCGTTCGTGAGGACCACTATTTGCGCCCCGGCGGCGATGGCGGTGCGCACCGGGTGCACCACCTGGTCGGCGGTGTTGCCCTCGTAGAGGTGCACGCGTCCCGCGACGAGCAGGACGTTCTTCTCGCCCACGCGTACCGAGAGGAGTTGGCCGTTGTGACCGGCGACCGTGGGCGCGACGAAACCGCTCAGCGACGACGCGAGAATCTCGCTGCTCGGAACGCCCAGGGCGGCCGCACCCTCGCGCCAACCCGAGCCCAAGACGATCGCGAGGTCGTAGGCGCCGATGCCGGTCATCTCGCGCAGTTCGTTCGCCGCGCGTTCACTCAGTTCATAAGGGCTCGTCATCATTGTCCAATCGTGTGCCATACGGTCGAGGTCTCGATGAACGCGCGCAACCGGCGCGTGGGGTCGGTGTCGTTGGGCCTCGGGCGAAAGACGCGCTTGATCGAACCAGCGGCGCTGACGCTGAGTTCGTTCGCTTCGTCGAGGTTGACGCCACTGAGGTCGATACCGTCGACGTCCTCGTGGCTCGCGAGGGTCGGAGCCAATTCGGAGGTGACGCCGGTGACGATATTTAGGACCCCCGCGGGAAAGTCCGACGTCGCGGTCATCTCACCGAGTAATACGGCTGGCGTGGGACGAAGTTCGCTCGCTACCGACACCACCGTGTTGCCAGCGGCGATGGGGGCGAGCACCGCGTCGACGAATCCCTCGAGTGACGATTCCTGGCTCGCCAGGACAGCCACCACGCCCGAGGGCGTGGGCAGGGAGAAGTTGAAGAACGGCCCCGCGACGGGATTGGCCCCACCGTAGACCTGAGCGATCTTGTCGGTCCAACCCGCGTACCAGATGATTCGGTCGATCGCTCGAGAGACGCTCTGCTCGGCCTGTTGCTCGCCCAGACCCTCGGCGGCACCGACGTGGTTCGCCAACTCGTCGCGGCGAGATTCGGCCATCTCGGCGAGCCGGTAGATCACCTGGCCGCGGTTATAGGCCGACGACGCCCACCACTTGGCCTGGACGCCGCGCGCGGCGAGCACCGCGTCACGCAAGTCCTTGCGCGAACCCTGGGCGACGTTGGCGAGGAAATCACCACTCTTGGTGCTCACCTTGTAGCTTCGCCCCGATTCCGAACGCGGGAAGGCGCCGTTGATCAGCAGCTTGTAGGTCTTACGTACGTCCAGTCGCTCATCAGACATCGAGGTACGCCTCCAGTCCGTGACGACCACCCTCACGACCGAACCCTGACTCTCGCACTCCCCCGAAGGGACTCGAGGGGTCGAACTTGTTGTACGTGTTCGCCCAGATGACACCGGCACGCAGGCGTTGAGCGACCCACAAGGTGCGACTGCCCTTCTCGCTCCACACCCCACAAGCGAGTCCGTAGTTCGTGTTGTTGGCCTTGACGATCGCCTCTTCGGGCGTGCGAAACGTCAGCACCGAGAGCACGGGTCCAAAGATCTCCTCGCGCGCGATCCGGTGGGACTGAGCGACATTGGCAAAGACCGTGGGCGCGAACCAGTAGCCCTTCTCGGGAAGCGTGCAACTACTCGTGTAACGCGTCGCGCCTTCACTCTCACCGAAGGACGTCAATTCGCGGATGCGCGCCAGTTGCGCCGCTGAGTTGATGGCGCCCACGTCGGTGTTCTTGTCCATCGGGTCGCCCACCCGCAATTGCTCGACGCGACGCACGAGTCGGCGCAGAACCTCGTCGGCGACGGATTCTTGGACCAACAGACGCGAACCGGCGCAGCACACGTGGCCCTGATTGAAGAAGATACCGTCGATGATCCCCTCGATCATCTCGTCGATCGGTGCGTCCTCAAAAACAATGTTGGCACCCTTGCCGCCCAGCTCCAGCGTGAGGCGCTTCTGGCTCGGGGCGACACGTTGTTGGATCAGGCGTCCGACCTCCGTGGAACCAGTGAAGGCGATCTTGTCGACGCCAGGGTGATCGACGAGGGCGGCCCCGCTCGATCCGTCCCCAGTGACGATGTTGACCACGCCGGCAGGAAGCTCCGCTTGCTGGAGGATCTCGGCGAGCAGCAACGCGCTGAGCGACGTGGTTTCGGCGGGCTTGAGGACGCAGGTGTTTCCAGCCGCGAGGGCGGGCGCGATTTTCCAGGCCGCCATCAACAAAGGGAAGTTCCACGGGATTATCTGGCCCGCCACGCCAATGGGCCGAGGGTTCACCCCAAAGCCGGCGTAGTCCAACTTGTCCGCCCAGCCCGCGTAGTAGAAGAAGTGCGCCGCCGCGAGTGGCACATCGACGTCGCGCGACTCACGAATCGGTTTGCCGTTGTCGAGGGTCTCGACGACCGCGAACTCACGGGCCCGCTCGAGAATCAGGCGCGCGATGCGGTAGAGGTACTTGGCGCGCTCGGCCCCGCTGGTGTGGGACCACACCTCTTCGTAGGCGCGTCGCGCCGAGCGGACCGCTCGATCGATGTCCTCACGACTCGACTGTGCGACGGTCGCCAATACTTCCTCGTTCGCGGGATTGAGACTGACGAACTGTTCGTGCGACGAAGGATCGGTGAACGCACCGTCGATGAAGAGCCCGTAACTCGATCGGAAGTGGGCAATCGCGCTGGACTCGGGCGCGGGGTCGTACTCGAGCGAACCGAGCCGCGACGCGGTGAGATCGTGCTCGTTCACTTCAGTCGCCGCTGAAATCGTCAGAGCGCACGTACGCGCCACGGTGCTGCTTGAGACGCTGCATCAACAGGTCGTTCAAGAGCGAGGACGCCCCAAAACGGAACCGGTCCGGGCTCAGCCACGTCGAACCCGCCGTTTCATTCACGAGCACGAGGTAACGAAGCGCGTCCTTGGTCGTGCGAATGCCGCCCGCCACCTTCACGCCCACGAGCTTTCCCGTCGACTCGGCGAAATCTCGCACCGCCTCGAGCATCACCAGTGCGGCGGGGGGCGTCGCGTTCACGCTCACCTTGCCAGTGGAGGTCTTGACGAAGTCGGCCCCGGCGAGCATGGCGAGCCAGCTGGCGCGACGAACGTTGTCGTAGGTGACGAGCTCGCCCGTTTCGAGTATCACCTTCAAGTGCGCTTCGCCACAGGCTTCCTTGACCGCGACGATCTCTTCGAAGACCTCCCCAACGCGACCCGAGAGGAACGCCCCCCGGTCGATAACCATGTCGACCTCGTGCGCACCCGCCTCGACCGCGTCGTTGACGTCGAGGAGTTTCACCCTCATCGACGCCCGACCCGAGGGAAACGCCGTCGCCACTGACGCGACCGCCACCGACGAGTTGGCGAGCGCCGATCGAGCCCGGGCGACGAGGTCGGGGTACACGCACACCGCCGCCACTGACGGCACGGTGAGGTCGCGCGGATCGGGACGCATTGCCTTGGCGCACAGTGAACTCACCCTTGCCGGCGTGTCCGCGCCTTCGAGCGTCGTCAGGTCGACCATGGAGATCGCGAGGTCTATCGCCTCGAGCTTCGTCGACTTCTTGATCGAACGGGTAGCCAGTTTCGCGCAGCGCGCCTCGAGACCCACGGCGTCCACTCCCGCCAGCGCCCCCAAGACGGACTTAAGTTGCGTCTCAGAGCCAATCGCCGGCACGACACTCGCCGAAGCGAACTTCACGCCGTAGTCATCTCGGGTGACGAGTCGAAGAGGTGCGGTGCTCACGTTGGCAACGCTAGCAACGAACGAGTGAAGGGGCTCGAGGAGTGGACTAGGAAAAGACCGGCAGTTGCTGGGCCGCGCGCCGTTGCTCGAGTGAAGGTGCGCCGGCGTCCTTCGCGCTCAGCAGTGGCTCGCCCACCAGTGGCCACGGCACGCCTATCTCGGGGTCGAGCGGATTAATTTCCAATTCCATGGCGGCGTTGAACGGTGACGATATCAAGTAGCACAACGCGGCCCGCTCGCTCGTCGCGCAGTAGCCGTGGGCGACGTCGCGCGGCACCAGTACCGAGCGCCCCTGTTCAGCGCCCAATGACACGACTTCTACGCGACCGAACGAGGGCGAGCCGACTCGAATGTCGACGATAACGTCAACGAGTTCACCAATGACGCAGGTGACGATCTTTGCCTGGCCTTCGGGAGCCATGGAGTAGTGCAGTCCGCGCACCGCGCCGCGCGAGGAGAGCGAGAAGTTGGCTTGCTGGGCTTCAAAGGTGAGGCCCGCATCTTCGAAGTCGTCGAGTTTGAACCACTCGCGAAAGAGACCCCGTTCGTCGCCGTGCACGGGCGAATCGAGCACGTAGAGACCAGGTATGGAGAGTTCCGTAAGTTTCACGAAGCGATGTTCTTGAGCGGCCGCCACCACGTCTCGTTGTCGTGGTACCACTCGACGGTGTCCTTCAGCCCCTGCTCAAAGGGAACCTCGGGGTGATAGCCGAGTTCGTTGCGAATCTTGGTCCAGTCGACCGAGTAACGACGGTCGTGCCCGAGTCGATCCGTCACCGGCTGGACCATCGAGCGATCGCTCGAGCAGAGTTCTAAGAGGTGGTCGACAATGGCGTGGTTCGTCAATTCGGTTCCGCCACCGATGTTGTAGATCTCACCGAGTCGACCGCCCTCGAGCACCAGCATGATCGCTCGACAGTGATCGTCCACGTGAAGCCAGTCGCGCACGTTGAGCCCGTCGCCGTAGAGCGGGACCTTCAAGCCGTCACTGAGGTTGGTGACGAACAACGGAATGAGCTTCTCGGGGAACTGACGAGGGCCGTAGTTGTTCGAGCAGCGCGTAACCATGACACCGAGGCCGAACGTCCGGTGATAGGCCAGTGCCGCGAGGTCAGATCCCGCCTTGCTCGACGAATACGGCGAGTTCGGTTCAAGCACGTGGTCCTCGCGCCACGAGCCCTCGTGAATCGAGCCGTAGACCTCGTCGGTCGAGACGTGCACGAAGCGATCGACGCCACCGCGCCGAGCGCTCTCGAGCAGTTGCTGAGTGCCCAGCACGTTCGTCCTAAAGAAAGGCCGCGCGCTACTTATCGAACGGTCTACGTGACTCTCGGCGGCGAAATGCACGACAGCGTGCGCACCGCGCAGTATGTCATCGGTGATCTCCGCGTCGAGGATCGAACCTTCGACGAAGGAGACTCGTGAATCGCGCAGGACCGTGGCCATGTTCTCGCGACGACCCGAGTACGTAAGCGCGTCGAGGATGACGATGTCGTCGTAGTCCAAACGCTCGGCCTGTTCGAGGAACAACTCGGCGAAACGGGAACCAATGAATCCCGCGGCCCCAGTTATCACTGCGCGCATAGAAGTACCTCGGCCTTTAGTAGAGAGCAACCGGACTTCTATACTAATGGAGTGAAGGGAATCATTCTGGCTGGGGGAAGCGGAACACGTCTTTATCCCATTACGCGCGCTGTTTCGAAACAGTTGCTGCCGATCTACGACAAGCCAATGATCTATTACCCGCTCAGCACGTTGATGCTCACGGGTCTACGCGACATTCTTCTCATCACTACGCCCCACGACCAAGACGCCTTCCGTCGGCTCCTCGGCGACGGCGCGCAATTGGGGATGAACATCTCCTACGTCATCCAAGAGAACCCGAACGGTCTGGCCGAGGCGCTCATTCTCGGCGAAGAGTTCCTCGACGGCGACAAGTGTGCTTTGATTCTCGGCGACAACCTCTTCTATGGTCCAGGGCTGGGCACCCATCTCCAACAGAACACCAACGTCGAGGGTGCGCTCATCTTCGCCTACCAGGTGAGCGATCCAGCGGCGTACGGCGTGGTCGAGTTCGGTATCGACGGCAAGGTCATCTCCATCGAAGAGAAGCCCGCCAAGCCCAAGAGCACCTACGCCGTGCCAGGGATCTACTTCTATGACGAGAGGGCATCCAAACTCGCGCGCGAGCTCTCGCCCAGCGAGAGGGGTGAACTCGAGATCACCGCGCTCAACAACCTCTACCTCGAGATGGGCGAACTGCGCGCCGAAATTCTCTCGCGCGCCACGACCTGGCTCGACACCGGAACCCACGAATCGCTCTACGAAGCCGGTGGTCTCATCCGCACGTTACAAAGTCGCACGGGACTGCGCATCGGTGACGTCGAGCAGATCAGCCGCGACCAGGGCTGGATCTAGAGCGCGGAGACTTCAATCGACCTCGCAGATCATCTCGATCTCGACGGCGATGTTAAACGGGAGTTCCGCCACTCCCACCGCGGAGCGAGCGTGGCTGCCTATCGCAGGTCCAAAGACCTCGACCAGTAAGTCCGAGCAACCGTTGATCACCTCGGGCGACGCCACGAAACCTGGCGCAACGTTCACCATGCCGAGGACCTTCACCACACGCACCACGCGGTCGAGTGACCCGAGCTCGCGCCGCATGGTCGCGAGCAAGTTGAGCGCCACCAGTCGCGCCGCCTCGCGACCCTGCTCGAGGTTCAACTCGGCGCCAACCTTGCCCGTGGTCATCGAACCGTCTGGTCGGTAGGGCCCGTGCCCGGCGAGGAAGAGCAGCGGACCCGAGCGCACCGCCGACACGTAGTTCGCCCGAGGTTGCGGCGGGTCGGGTAACGAAATGCCCAGCTCTAGGATCCGTGCCTCTATTCCCATCGCCCCTCCTGAGTCCCTTACAAGGTAGTGGGCCCGGACTTGTCGGCGCCGCACGACCTCATTCGAAGGAGGCTCGCCAGATGGATAGCATCGAAAGAGACAAAAAGACCTCAGGGCAATAGCCCGGGGCGGGAACGGATTCAATGAGCAACTTCGAGGACTGGGCGCGCGCCACCTATCGCCAAGCGGGTATCGAAGTCGACGATAACGATCTGGCGCTCGTAGAACTGATCTACGCGGGTGCCCTGGGTCAACTCGAGATGCTCGATCGCATCGACCTCGAGGAGTTTCCTGCGCGTGGCGTCGACCTACGCCACGCGCCCAAGGCAACATGACCCATCCCCAAGACCTCACGCTGCGCCAACAAGCCGACGCGATTCGCCACGGTGAACTCAGCGCCAAAGAACTTCTCGAGGCGACCCTCGAGCGCATTGGCGAACGCGACGCCTCGATCAACTCGACCCCGGTTGTCTTTAACGAGTTGAGCCAGGTGCAGATCAGTCAAGCGCCCGCCGGGCCGCTGTTCGGCGTGCCCATAACAGTAAAGGACATGTACGCCTTACCCTGGCGCGCCGCGCGAAACGGCACCTCGTACAACCTGATTCCCGCCGGTGCGTCGGGTCCTTACCGGAGTCTTCGCGACGCGGGGGTCATTGTCGTGGGAATCGCCAACCAGCACGAGCTCGGTATTGGATCCACGGGCATCTACTCGGCCTACGGTCCGACGCACAATCCGTGGGACCCTTCGCGCTGCGCCGGGGGATCCTCGGGCGGCAGTACCGCGGGCGTGGCGGCTCGCCTGGTCGCGGGCAGCCTCGCCAGTGACAGCGGCGGATCGACGCGAATCCCCGCGTCGTGGTGCGGCGTCATTGGCCTCAAGCTCACTTACGGATCGGTTCCCTACGACGGCTACTTCGGCGCGGCGACGACCTTCAGCGCGCCGGGCGTCGTGGCGCGCGACGCGGGCGACACGCGCATGCTCACCGCGGCGATGCTCCAGCGTCCACTGCCCCAACAGAGCGGCAGTGGACTTCGCGTGGGCATGGTGCGCGAGCCATTCTGGAACGACGTCGACGCCGAAACCGCCGCCGTCTGTACGAGGGCCCTCACTCTCGCGGGCTGGAAGGTCAGTGAAGTAAAGATCGAGAACCTCGAGCTCGCGAGCGCCGCGTTCCTCGCCCGATTGATCGCTGAGGCGGGAATACCCTCGCTCGAGGTGCTCGCCTCGGTGAGCGCGCCAACACGCGCGCTCCTGCTCGCGGGCATGCTCGCACCGGCACGTTTCGTACCGCGCGCTGACCGCGTACGAGCGGCGGTGCGCTACTCACTCGCCGCGGTCTTTGAGACCGTGGACTTCCTCGTCTGGCCCACGACCCCCACTACCGCCGCGAGCGTGCAAGACCCCTGGGTTACGATCCCCTCGGGCAGGGTGACCGTCGACGTGCCCAACGTCCGACAGAACTCGCTCGCCAACCTCACGGGCGCGCCCGCGATCTCGATTCCTATTGGACTGAGTGGTTCACAGATGCCGATCGGCCTGCAGGTACTCGGCCCCTGGGGCAGCGAGGCACGACTCCTTGACGCCGCCGAACACATCGAACGCGTGAGCGACCGCAGTTTCGTGAGTCTCGTGCCAGCGCTCGCGCGCTGAGTTCGCGCCTCACTGACGCCAACCGAGCAGTAAGAAGGGGGCCGGGCGGGCTTGGCTAATGTGGCTACGTCAGCCATTTTTAGGAGACTTTCATGTCAACCGTTGCCGTTCAGACTGCACCGCGTCGTGTTCTCGCGGACTACCTTCCCCGAACTCTTGTCGCCGACACCATTCTGGTCGTCGGCGCCGCCGGGCTCGTCGGGCTTCTCGCACAGATCTCGATTCACCTTTCATTCACCCCCGTACCAATCACCGGCCAGACCCTGGGCGTGCTGCTCGCGGGTTCGGCGCTCGGATGGCGTCGCGCCGGCCTTTCGATGTCGTTGTACCTGGTCGCCGGTCTCGCGGGGGTACCGTGGTTCGCGGGACACGCGAGCGGTTACGCGGGCGCGACGTTCGGGTATCTGCTCGGCTTCATCGCGGCGGGCATGCTGCTCGGCTGGCTCGCCGCCAAGGGCAGCGACCGTAACATCGTCCGCGCGGCGATCTCGATGGTCCTCGCCGAGGTTCTGCTCTACGCGATTGCCCTGCCGTGGCTCGCGGTGGACCTGCACGTCTCACTCGCCAAGGCCTTCTCGCTTGGCATGTGGCCCTTCGTAGCGGGCGACGTCATCAAGGCCGCGCTCGCGGGCGTGGCGTTGCCTTCGGCGTGGCGCCTGGTCGGGCGCGCCACGAAGGGTTGAATCAGACGCTGTAACCCAGCAGGCGCGCTTCATCGCCGTGGATCAAGCGCTTGTGCTCACCCAGGATCTTTCGATCGAGCGTGGCGTAGCGCTCGGCGACGCCAATGGCGTGATCGAGCAGTTCGCTCTCCTGCTCGATCGACTCGACGATGCCAAAGGCGCGCGCGTCGGGTCCGGTGAAACGGTGGGCCGTCGTCGCGGCGGCGATCGCGGTCGGGCGCGGCAAACGGTGCTCGAGGATCGACCAGAGTCGTTGATCGAGGGCCAAGCCGATCTCGGCCTCGTTCATGCACCAGTAACCGCGGTCGCTTCGCATCACCCGGTAGTCGAACGCGCATGAGATCAAGGCGCCCGCGGCGAAGGTGTGGCCGTTGAGCGCGGCGACGCTGTAGGCGGGATAAACGAGCAGTCGACCAATGGTCCGGTTCAGCTCAGCGAGCGTGGCGGCGAACTCGCTCGGATTCGATCCGAATCGCTCCAGGTCCAGACCGTTGCTGAAGAATTTGCCCTGACCGGTCAACACGATGCCGAGCGGGCCCTCAAGTGCACTCAGTTCGTCGAGGATCTCGTTGATGCGACCCAGTGAATCGAGGTTGACCCGGTTTTCACCCTCGTTCCAGGTGAGGACCGCGACTGCTCCACGTTGCTGCACCGATATGTCCATGTTTTTGAGCATAGGACGCACCTCGCGGACCCCCGAGTAAGTTATCGACTGTGAGTGAGAACACTGACGTACCCGAACCCGACGTCTCGGCCGATCATCCGATCTCTGAGAACTGGGTGTGGGTCGGGCCGCATCGGCCAGCGTGCCCACGAGTGCTCTTCGAGCACATGACGAGTAACTGGGACGTCGTTGCGCCCTCGAATGACGTGCACCCCGCCGCGTCCTTCAGCCACGAGCGCCGCGCGAAGATCGCCGAACATTTCCCCGACCGGGTCCTCGTGATCCCGACGGGCAACCCCAAAGTCCGCGCCAACGACACCGACTACCGGTTCCGCGCGGGCACCGACTTCTTCTACCTCACGGGCTGTGGCGAACCCGACACGGTTCTCGTCATCGCCCCGGGCGCGACGGGTCCAAGCGCGACGCTCTACGTCGCGCCACGGCGTGACCATCACACCCACGAGTTCTTCACCGACGCACGCTACGGCGAGTTGTGGGTAGGCGCGCGACGAGGCGTCGACGAGGCCGCGACGTACTACGGTATCGAAACCGCACCCCTCGAGTACCTCGAAAAGGACCTGACGTCCCTCGACGGCGCGAGCGTGCTCACCCTGCGTGGTTTCGACGACGGCGTCGACGCGCTGCTCGAGGAGAACGACGAGGACGAGCAGTTGTCCATCGCACTGAGTGAACAGCGTCTCGTGAAGGACGACTTCGAGATCGCCCAGTTGCAACTGGCGGTGAGCTACACCGTGAAGGGCTTCGAAGACGTCGTGCGAGCGCTTCCCACCGCCCAGGGACGAGGCGAGCGCGTCATCGAGGGCGTCTTCAATCTTCGCGCGCGCGTCGAAGGCAACGACGTTGGCTACGACACCATCGCGGCGAGCGGGTCACACGCGACGACCCTGCACTGGACGCGCAACGACGGCGAGGTGCGCGCGGGCGACCTCTTGCTGCTCGACGCCGGCGTCGAATGCCACAACCTCTACACCGCCGACGTCACGCGCACCATGCCCGTGAGCGGCAAGTTCTCCCCCGCCCAACGTCGGGTCTACGAACTCGTCCTGCGCGCCCAAGAGGCCGGCATCGCCGCGGTGAAGCCCGGCGTTCCCTTCATGGCCCCCAACGACGCCGCGATGCGGGTGCTCGCCGAGGGACTGCACGAATTGGGCATTCTCGAAGAAGATCCCGAGACCGCCCTGCGCAAGGACCGCCAGCTGCACCGTCGTTACACCTTGCACGGCGTGAGCCACATGCTGGGCCTGGACGTGCACGACTGTGCGAACGCCCGTAACGAGGAGTACCTGGGTGAGCTCGCCGAGGGCTACGTGCTCACGGTCGAGCCGGGTCTCTACTTCCAGCCCAACGACCTCACGGTGCCCGCGGAGTACCGCGGCATTGGCGTGCGCATAGAAGACGACGTGCTCGTGACCAAGGACGGCGCGAAGAATCTCTCCGAGGCTCTGCCGCGCGAGCCCCACGCCATCGAGGACTGGATGACCGAACTCTGGTCAACGACGACACCCCACCTCGGCCTTTGAGGTCGCGACCCTTCGAGAAACGAGAGCGCCTATGACGACGAGTAGACCGACGCAACTAGGGATGGTCGGACTCGGTCGGATGGGGGCGAACCTGGTGCAACGAGTTGTGCGCGACGGGCACCACGCGGTCGTCTTTGACGTCAACCGCGGGTCCGTAACGGCTCTCGAGGCCAGCGACATCGTCGGGGCAACGTCGCTCGAGGACTTCGTGGCCCGTCTTTCGACGCCCCGGGCCATCTGGTTGATGCTGCCCGCGGCGATCACCCAACACGTGCTGGATGAACTAGTACCCCTGCTCGAAAAGGACGACGTCGTGATCGACGGGGGGAACTCCTACTACCGCGACGACATCGTGCGCGCGGCGGCCCTGCGCCAGAGCGGCATCCACTACGTCGACTGCGGCACTAGCGGGGGCGTGTGGGGACTCGAACGCGGCTACAGCCTGATGATCGGCGGCGAGGACGACGTCGTCGCGCGTCTCGATCCGATCTTCGAGTCCATCGCCCCGGGGGGCGAGCCCTCGCCGGGACGTAGCGCGGATGGCGCATCGCGGGGATATCTGCACTGTGGACCCAACGGCGCGGGCCATTTCGTCAAGATGGTCCACAACGGCGTCGAGTACGGCATGATGGCCGCCATCGCCGAAGGCCTCAGCATCATCAAGCACGCCAACGTCGGCTTGCTTCCGCGCGAAAAGGACGCCGAGACTGCTCCCCTCGAGAACCCCGAGTACTACTCCTACGAGATCAACGTCGCCGACGTCGCCGAGGTCTGGCGCCACGGCTCGGTCGTTAGTTCGTGGCTGGTGGACCTCACCGCGGCCGCGCTCGCGCGCTCGCCCGAGCTCAGCGAGTTCAGCGGTCGCGTGTCGGACTCGGGCGAAGGGCGCTGGACCGTGAAGGCCGCCATCGACGAGTCCGTACCGGCACCGGTGATCGCGGCGTCACTCTTCCAGCGCTACGAGTCGCGCGACGAAGGCGACTTCGCCGCCCGCGTGCTCTCGGCGATGCGCGCGCAGTTCGGTGGTCACGCCGAAAAGCCCGCCTGAGGTGACGATCCACTCGATCGTGGTCATGGGGGTGTCGGGGTCGGGTAAGACCACCGTTGGGGAGAATCTCGCCCAACTTCTCGGCGCGCAATTCCTCGACGCGGACTGGCTGCACTCCCACGACAACCTCGAGTCGATGGCGGCGGGACGTCCCCTCAGCGACCAACAGCGCGAACCGTGGCTGCACGCCGTGGGCGAGAACTTGCGCGAAGCCAGCGAGGATGCTCACGACCTGGTGATCGCCTGCTCGGCGCTGCGGCGCCGCTACCGCGACGTACTACGCACCTACGTGCCCGACGTCTATTTCGTGTTCCTCGACGCGACACCCGAGTTGCTTCGAGAGCGCGTCACGACTCGCCAACACGAGTTCATGCCCGCTTCACTGCTCGAGTCGCAGTTAGCGACCCTCGAGCCACTCGGAACCGACGAGCACGGCGTGCGCGAGGACTCCGCGAAGACACCCGAGCAGATCGTGCGCGACGTGATCGACGGGCTTAGCTAGAGCTAACCAACCCTCAGCGGGATGGCGCGCGGTCCGCGCACCTGGCCCGGCGCCCAGGTCACGTCACTCGAAGGATCGAGCTCGAACTTCTGATAGCGCTTTAGAAACTCCTCGAGCGCGACGCGAAGTTCCAGACGCGCCAAGTTCGATCCCACGCAGCGGTGAATCCCGAGCCCGAACGCCGCGTGACGGTTGACCTCGCGATCGATGATGAACTCGTCGGCCTTGGCGAACACCGCGGGGTCGCGATTCGCCGCGGGAAAACCCAGCAGGATCCAGTCGTCCTTCTTCATCGGACACCCCCGGAACTCGTAGTCGTCCTTCACGAGACGCGCCATCGTGACTGGCGCGTAGAAGCGCAAGAACTCCTCGACCGCGACCTCCATGAGCTCAGGTTCGTCCACCAGTCGCTCGAGGTCCTCGCGGTGGGTCGCCAGGTGCCAGATCGACGAACCGATCGCGGACCAGGTGGTGTCGATGCCCGCGACGAGGATCAGGACCATCGAGCCGCGCACGTGCTCGGGGGCGAGCTTCTTGCCGTCCACCTCGACGTTGAGCAGGAAAGTCGTGAGGTCGTCTCGAGGATTCCTCAGATGGTCCTCGATCTGTGCGCTGAAGTAGGCGTTGATCGGCCAGAAAAGTGGACCGCGAATCTCGGGCTCGAGATCGACCAGGTCGAGCACCACGTGCACGAAGTCGCGGAACTGATCCTCGTCTTCGGGCGGGAAACCGAGCATTCGTGCGATCACCCCGGGCGGGATGAACTGGGCGTACTCGTGACCGGCGTCAATCGTGTCGCGCCCGACCAGGGCGTCGAGGTGCTTTTGACACAGGGCGCGGATCTGGGGCTCGAGAGCGTTGACCGGTTCCGGCGCGAAGGCTGGCAACAAGAGGCGCCTCGCCACGGCGTGAAAGGGCGGGTCCGAGGTGATCGGGGGCGCGCCACCCATTGGTGCGGGCGGTGCGCCCGGGGGGAACCTGTTCTTGGTCACGACGACCATGCGGCTCGTGAAGTGCTCGGTGTCGTTGGCGATTGCGGACACAGCGTCGTGGGTCGTGGGAAACCATCCACTGCCGTAGCGATCGGTGTGCGCGATCGGACAACGTTCTCGCAGGTCATCCCAGATCGGATAAGGGTCGGCGACCCACTGAGGATCGGTGTGATCCCAATCGATCGCGAAGTCGCGTACCGGTTCTCGATCAGTCAACTGCCCCCCTTGGGTGACTTGGCGGATCTCGGCGTCGTTAGGCGAGTACGCGAAGTGGGAGGTTGCGCGGACCACGGACCGTGCCCTTGGACCACGTCACCTCGAGGGGGTCGGCGAGTTCAAAGCGTGGGTAACGCGCGATGAACTCCTCGATCGCCACGCGCAACTCCATGCGCGCCAGGTTCGATCCGGCGCATCGATGGATCCCCAACCCGAAGGCGACGTGTCGGTTTTCCGCGCGGTCGATGATGAACCTGTCAGCGTCCTCAAAGACAGCGGGGTCGCGGTTCGCCGCCGGAAAGCCGAGCAGAATCCAGTCGTATTCCTTCATCGGGCAGCCAAGATATTCCATGTCGTGCTTGACCAGACGGGCCATTGAGACTGGCGCGTAGAAGCGTAGGAACTCCTCGACCGCCACGGGCATCAGATCCGGCTCGTTCACCAGACGAGCCAGGTCCTCGGGGTGGGTCGCCAGGTGCCAGAGTGAGGCGCCAATCGCCGACCAGGTCGTGTCGATTCCCGCTATCAGCGTGAGGACCATGGTGCCAAAGATGTGCTCGTCCTGGAGTTTGTTGCCCCCAATCTCGGCGTTCAAGAGGTAGCTCGTGAAGTCGTCGCGAGGGTGTTCTCGGTGATCCTCGATCTGCTTGACGAAGTACTCCTCGATCGGTACGAACGCCTCGAAACGTTCCTCCACCTCCTGATCGACCCCTTCCATCACGACGTGGATGATTTCGCTGAACACCTCTTCATCCTCGGGTGGGAACCCGAGCAGTTGTTGAATGACGGCCGCCGGAATGTGCTGGGCGTAGTCGAGTCCGCCATTGACGACTGCGTCATCGCCCAGACCGTCGAGCAGACGGCGGCACAGTGCGCGCACCTGTGGTTCCATCTTGTTCACGGGTCCGGGGGCGAGCGGCGGCAGCATGATGCGTCGAGCGATCGCGTGAAAAGGTGGGTCTGACGATATTGGTGGCGTGACGCCAATGGGTGAGGGCAGCGCCTCCTCACCCGGACGACCGTTGACAATGATCGGCATACGACTCGTGAAATTCACCGTGTCCTTGGCGACCGCACTGACGCCTTCGTGCGTCGCGGGAAACCACCCGCCGCCAAAACGCTCGGTGTGTGCGACGGGACAACGCTGGCGAAGATCGTCCCAGATCGGATACGGGTCCGCGACCCACTGCGGATCGGTGTGATCCCAGTCAGTGGCGAAGTCGTCAACTGGTGGCTTGATCGTCATGGTTACTCCTCGATGAAAATCGCGTGCTCGGGACAGTTGGACTGGGCTAGTCGCGCCAACTCAAGGCCTTGATCGGTGAGGGTGCCGTCAGCGATCACCACGCCATTACCCAGGTCGTCAAAGGTGAAGATGCGCGGCGCTATCGAAAAACAGCGTCCTTGACCTTGGCAGATATCTGCGTCGATGGAAACCTTCACGACCCCTCCTTCGTGTTAGCGAGACCTTACTACTCGGTAATCATTCAAGAGTAAAGGCTTAGTTGGAAGAGGAAGCACTTTTTCCTCACAGGCCCGAGCGCCCCGGGACGAGACGGGAATCCGCCCGCTATTCGGTGTCGATCTCCTCGCGGCTTATGCCGAGGAAATAGAGGACTGCGTCCAGATACGGCACCGAGAGGGCCGCGTCGGCGTGCTCTTGGACGACGGGCTTGGCGTTAAAGGCAATGCCGAGGCCCGCGACCGAGATCATGTCGATGTCGTTCGCCCCGTCGCCGACCGCGACGGTCTGCTCGAGCGGGACGCCCACCTCGCGTGCGAAACGCTCGAGCGCGCGCGCCTTGCCCGCGCGGTCGACAATGGGAGCGGCGAGACGCCCAGTGATGACACCATCTTTGATCTCGAGCCGGTTCGCCTCGAGGTAGTCCACGTGCAGTTCGGCGAGTAGCGGCGCCAGGACTTCGACGAATCCGCCCGAAACGACCGCGGGCACGTAGCCGAGGCGCAGGAGGGTCCGCAGCAGCGTGCGCGCTCCCGGTGTGAGTCGCAACTTGGCGCGCACCTCATCGAGCACCGATTCGGGCAGTCCCTCGAGCAAGGCAACGCGCCGGCGAAGAGACTCGGCGAAATCGATGGCACCGGACATCGCCGCCTCGGTGATCACCGACACCTCCTCGGCGCACCCACACGCGTCGGCGAGCAGGTCGATCACCTCATCTTGGAGCAAGGTCGAATCGGCATCCATCACGACCAGGTGCTTGGCGCGTCGGTGTAGCCCCGCGCGCTGGACCGCCAGATCGAGACCCACGCTCTTGGCGACGCCCGCGAGCGCCTCGCGCAACACCGAGTGATTGCTACCGCGCACGACGAGCTCGTAGCAGTCAACGGGATAGCTCGCGAGGTGCACGATCCTCTCGCAGGTCGAATCATTGCGCGCGAACGTAGCAAAGACGGCGTCGAGTTGTCGCGCGCTGATCGAAGGGGCGAGCAGAGTGACGAGCAGTCGCCCACCGTGCACCACGTCGCTCGGGGTCACTGGCTCGACGCTCGCGCTTATTCCCGCTCGTTCGATGTCGCGCTTGGTCAAGGCGAGCCTGATCTTCTCGATCGTCACGCCCTCGTCAACGCCGACCTCGGCGCACAGCACCAACGCACCTCGGATCGTGATCTGCGCGACGTCGCTCAACGTGGCGCCGAGTTCGTCGAGTGACGCGAGCGCGGCGAAGAGTTCAGCACCCACGCCCACGCGATCGGGCCCGCTCACGGTCACGAGGAAGGTGGACGCAGTCACGTTAGAAGCGTAGAGGTTTCGCTTTGGACGAACCGGTCGCTCGCGCCACGTTCGGCTCTCAGCCCTCGCCCGGGGTGCGCTCGTCGCGCTCGCGTAGCTCGCGGACCTCGGCGACGTGCGGGTCGCTTCGCGAATCGAAGCGCCACAGCGAGGGCAGGCCCGCCGCCACGGCGCCGATCGAACCGGTGCAGGCGAGACCCCCAAAGGTGAGCGAGAAACGAAGCGACGTCCAGGCCGCCATGGCCCCGGCGCGGAACTGACCCGCCATTGGCCCGAGCGCGTAGGAAATCATCTCGAGCCCGCCCATACGACCGCGGACCGATGGCGGTATCGACTGGTTCCAGATGGTCTGGCGAAAGGCTCCGCTGTAGGCGTCGGCGCCCCCAGCACCAGCGAGACCGAGGAACACTATCCACAGCGTCGAGGAGTAACCAAAGATCGCGATGCCGATCCCCCACCCGGCGGCGGCGAAGACGAGTCCCCGACCGAGTCGATGCACCCGGAGGGTCCACTTGGAGGCGAGCGTCGCGAGCAGGGCCCCTCCCGGCAACGCGCAGTAGAGCAGGGACAGGGCGTAGGTCTCATGAAAGTGGACCGCGACGAACGGCAACATCACGACGGGGTAAGCCATGGCCATTGCCAGAAGGTCGACCAGGTAGGTCCCGATGATGTCAGGACGCGTGCGCGCGTAACGCACGCCTTCGCGCATCAAGGCCGTCTGGCTCTCGGTGCGCTCAACGAGCGAGTGAACAGGCGCGAGGGTGACGAACAGACCTATCGAGAACACGAAGGTGACCACGTTAAAGAAATAGGCCCAACCCGGTCCGATGAGCACGGACAACAGTCCGCCCAGGGCAGGACCGATGATCGACATCGACGTTCCTCGCAGCACGTTCAGCTGTGACGCCGCGCGCTGCTGATCGTGGTGCACGAGTATCTGGTTCATCGCCGAGATGCTGGGCGTCTGAACGCTGCCCGCGGAGACGATGAAGGCGTCGAGCACGAAGATCGCCCAGACCTGGGGGTGATGGATGAACGCGTTCACAACCAGCAGCGACGTCGCTACCATCAAGGTCACCTCACTCAGGATGATGACGCGACGCCGGTTCCACCGGTCCGCGATGACCCCGCCGTAGAGACCGAAGAAGAGCAACGGCGTGAGCTCGACCAGTCCGAGCGCACCGACCTCGAGCGTCGAATGCGTGAGCTGGCGAAGCTGGTAGGCGGTCGCAACGTAGGTCGCCTGTCCCCCGAGCGCCGAGAAGAGACCCGCGACGTAGAGGCGCCGATACTGCTTGGAAGCCCGAAGCGGTGAGAGGTCGATGCCGAACAGCGAATTCAATTGACCGGGCCCGCTTGCCAGCCGTCCTTTTCGGAGTAGTGGCGAAGCACCTTGGCGGGCACGCCGCCGAGCACGACATGGTCGGGGAAGGTGCCTCGCACGACGGCGCCCGCCGCTACGACAGTATTCCTCCCGAGGGTCGTGCCCGGAAGGATGACCGCGTTGGCACCGAGCCAACTGCCCGAACCGATGCTCACCGCGCGTTCGTTCGGCGTTTGCCAGCCCACCGGTTCGTCGGGATCGTCGTAGGAGTGGTTCTGATCGGTGATGTAGACGTAAGGGCCTGTTTGGATCTCGTCGCCCAGCGCGATCGACCAGTGTCCGATTATGTGCGAGCCACGCCCGATGATGCAGCGTTTGCCGATGCTCACGACGGGCGAGGAGAGCATCTCCTGGTCGCCACTGATGCCCGCCGTGAGACAGACGTTCGGACCAATCAACGTCTCGTCACCGATCGACAAGTAGCGCTCGTTGTAGAGCACCCCCTGAGGCGCCATGAGAGCCGCCCGGTCACCGAAATAGTGGAACCGCTTCGCGTACTCGTCCGTGGGTCCGACCGTGGCGACCTCGTTCGCGTACGCGCGCGCACGACGGATCGTCGAACCCAGTAATCGACGGAAACGAAGTCGGACACTCACCCGTGTCACGCTACCGCCGCTTGCGATGAGACCGTGAGAAATGGGTATCGTCATGAAATGATTCTCAACGTGGCGGTGATCGGCTCGGGCTTCGGTGGGCTCGGCACGGCCATTCGACTCAAGGACGCCGGGATCGGGAATTTCGTACTGTTCGAGCGCGCCAGCGATCTCGGCGGAACGTGGCGCGACAACACGTACCCCGGTTGTCGCTGCGACGTCGCGAGCGATCTTTACTCCTTCTCCTTTGAACCCAACCCTCGCTGGTCCAATACCTTCAGCTACCAGCCCGAGATCTGGGCGTACCTCCAGGACGTCGCAGCCAAAAACGACCTTCGAAAGCTCATCAAGTTCAACCACGACGTCACCGACGTCTCCTTTGACTCGCCGTCCAAGCTCTGGATCCTCACGACCAGCCAGGGCGTCTTTCAGGCGCGCAACGTCGTGCTCGCCGCCGGAGGGCTCGCCGAAGCACGCATGCCCGACATCGAGGGCATCGATTCGTTCGCGGGTCCGATCATGCACACCGCTCGCTGGGACGAGTCCGTGGGTCTGGCGGGAAAGCGTGTGGGCGTGATCGGTACGGGTGCGAGCGCCATCCAAACGGTCCCCCAGATCGCTCCCGTGGTCGCAAGCCTCGAGGTCTTCCAGCGCACGCCGTCGTGGATACTGCCTCACCTCGGCCACCAGGTGAGCGAGCGCAGCAAGCGACTGTTCTCGGCAATGCCCCTCGCACAAAAGCTCGTGCGCAGCCTCGGCTACTGGCGACGCGAGTTGATGGTCCTCGGTTTTGTGAAGGATCCCTCGAAAATGACCAAAGGCGAGACCCTCGCTCGTGAACATCTCGCACGCCAGGTCCACGACTCCCAACTGCGCGAGCGCATGACGCCCCACTACCGACTCGGTTGCAAGCGGGTGCTGATCAGCAACGACTACTACCCCGCGTTCTCAAGAGAGAACGTCGCGCTCGTCACCGAACCAATTGAACGGATTGAACGATGGGGCATTCGCACAACCGACGGCGCGCTGCACGAGTTCGACTTGCTGATCGCCGCAACTGGCTTCTACGTCACCGACAATCCAGCGTGCGAAATGGTTCACGGCGCCAAGGGCGAGAAACTCGTCGAAGCGTTTCGCGGCGACATGGCCAACTATAAGGGCACTATGTTTCCGGACTTTCCTAACCTCTTCATGCTGGGTGGTCCCAACACGGCACTTGGGCACTCATCGATCATCTTCATGCACGAGAGCCAGCTCAACTACATCGTCAAGGCCCTCAAGGTCGCCCTCGAGCGCGACGCCCGAATCGAACCGACGATCGACGCCGCGCGCAAATGGACCGAAGAGCTCCAGCAGAAACTGCCCGGCTCCGTCTGGGGCACGGGGTGCTCGAGTTGGTACCTCAACGCCCACGGCAAGAACACCACTATCTGGCCCGACTTCACGTTCAAGTTCCGCCAGGAGACCAGACACTTTGATCCAAAGGATCACGAGATCTCAGTCTAGGAATTGGTAGGTAAGTCCTGGCTAGTAGTGGGCGACGATCCGTTTCGCTGGACCGTCAACGGTCATTCGCCCCCCGTAGGGCAGGACGTACTGGGGATCGGTGTGCCCAAAGTCCGGACCGAAGACCACCATGACGTGGGGATGATAGATCGAAAGCGCCCGCATCACTGCTTCCTCTTGATCGAGGCGGAATCGTGCACGCTCGGCTTGGCCCAGTGGCGCCTGCGTGTGCCAGGCCTTAGCCTTGGCGAACACCACGGCCGCGAATTGTGAGAGCAGGCCGCGCTCACCCATGTTGCGAAGCATCCGGAACACCTCGTCGGCCGAAGGCATCTCTTCGGATGTCTCGAGCAACAACACGCAGTCGCGGTACGACTCGTTGGGCAAGATCCAGCGATCAGCGGCCAGGTTCCAATGGAGGATCTCGAGGTTCCCTCCCCACGTCGGACCAGTGACGACCTCGCTGGCATTGTGCCAGTGCCAGCCCGGTTCCTTGGTCGTCGCGAGTTCATCGACCAACGTCGTGACGTCACTCCAATCAGGTTGCAAGTCAGTGAACGATTCCAAGGGCAGGATCTCGACACTCTCGTGATCAAAAAGCGCGTGACGAAGTGAAGAGAGAAACGCTGGATGAACGCCACCCGGTCGCGCCAGGTGTACGAGAGTCGAGCCGCCGTGGTAGCTCGATATCCCCAAGCGCCACAAGTAGTTCAGGAGATTGGTGTTGTCCGAATAGCCAAAGAACGCCTTCGGATTGGCGAGCAGGACTTCGGGGTCCAGATACGGCAGGAGCATGATCTGGTCGGAACCCCCGATGGTCGCCATGAGGGCCTTGATCTCGGGATCGGCGAATGCGGCGTTGACGTCGCGCGCGCGCTCGATCGCACTCGCCCCGACCTGACGCGTCGTGGGGTACTCGACCGGCACGAGTCCCAGATCGTCGGGCAGTACGCGTAGACCGAGTTCGTGGACTGCGGGAAAGGCCCCGGCGCCAGCCCATGAGGGCGAGAGGATCGCGATCCGGTCACCAGGAACGAGTTTCGGTGGCCCTTGCAAAGGCTCGCGGCTCGACATTCGCTCCACCGTACTCCTGAGGCGTCCGTGCGGGCTACCGCTCGGTGCCTTCGCACCGGGAGATATCGCTTAGTCCAAAGAGATGGGGGTATCGATATCGATCACAGAGTCGTCGTCTCCGCTCACGCCAACGACGTCAGGGGCGAGTGATACCGCCAAGTGCTCGCGCACTCGGCCATCGATCTCGGCCATGGTCTGCGGGTTCTCACGCAGGAACGCCTTCACGTTCTCACGGCCCTGACCCATCTGCTCGCCTTCGTAGGTGAACCAGGCGCCGGCCTTCTTCACGAACCCGAGCTCCACTGCGACGTCGAGCACCGAACCCTCGCGACTGATGCCATGGCCGTACATGATGTCGAACTCGGCCTGCTTGAAGGGTGCAGCGCACTTGTTCTTCACGACCTTCACGCGCGTGCGGTTGCCGACGACCTCGGTGCCGTCCTTGATCGATTCAATCCGACGGATATCGAGACGAATCGACGAGTAGAACTTCAGGGCCCGCCCTCCGGGAGTCACTTCGGGCGAGTTGTGCACCACCACACCGTCGACGAGATAGTTGTGACTGTCCTCCACCTCGATATCGAAACGGTGCATCGAGCGCGTGCGGGGCTTCACCCTCACGTCGGTCACCGGCATCGCCATGAGCTGGTAACTCGGAGACACGAACTCTGCTTCGACATTGAACCGCCCACGGAAACGCGGCAGGAGTTTGTACTCCATGCTCGGGTGAACGTAAGGAGCGATCAAGGCTTGAAATTTCGCGGACTCGGCATTCGTGAAGACCAACACTGCCTTCTTCGACTTACCGCTTTCTTTAAGACACGCCTGAATACCCCAGGTGTCGGCAAGGTAGGCGACGAGGCGATTACGCGTCTGCTCCTCCATTGCCTCGATACAGATGCTCACCCGACCCGAGAGCTCCGCCGTGCGCTCTTGGGCACCCTTGGACCTCACCGTAAAGTTCGCGTCGTCCATGTACCAGAGCGCCAGCGAAAGCGGCGTAAGGGACTTGAGAAAGTCGTCGTCCAGGATCTTCTTTCCCTTCGCGTAGACGCTTCGTCGCGTGTCCGCGAGTTCCGGTAGCGGCTTGAAATCATAGGAAACGACACCGTCGGGGCGCACGTACCGCGACGACGGCACATTCGCGAAGAGAGAAGCCTTCCAATCGGCGTACTCGGTCTGGGCAACACAGTTCGCGTAACGAAAACGTGCTCCAAGCCCACTGCGCGAAGGCGACAGCGATCCATCGCCCATTAGGGTTCCGCGAAGCGCCGTCGTCTGGAAATCGGACAAGTAGTGCGGCAGCGCCTCGAGCACCCGATCGCCTACCTTCAGCGTTCCCGCCTCCACCCAGCCTCCGGGCGTGCGAATGAGGTGATTCGACGTGCAAGCCAGTTGCGCCCGACCATTTTTCATGGGCTTCGCCACCGTGATTTGAAGGAACTCTTCGGTACGTCCGTTGTCGAACCAATTCACCACCCGCTTGGGGACCATGGTGGCGGACTTCGCGTCATAAGACAGCACTTCAACGGGCAACTTCTGGTTCACGATCTTGCCGATCTTCTCGGTGGTGCCATCGGCCAGGACCACTCGAGCGTTGTACTGAAAGCACCCGTACATGACACCAATCTTTTCGCGTAGCTGGTTGATGAAAAGCGCAACCGTGTTGGACTTGGAGAGTCCTCCCGTCAACTTGCGAAGGGCTTGGCTCATGAGACGCGCCTGGAGGCCCACGTGGGTATCACCCATGTCGCCTTCGATCTCAGCGCGTGGCGTCAATGCCGCGACCGAGTCGATAACGATGACGTCAAGGGCACCCGAGCGGATCAGCATGTCGCAGATCTCGAGGGCCTGCTCACCGGTGTCGGGCTGGCTGATGAGCAAGTCGTCCACGTTCACGCCAATGGCGCGCGCGTAGACCGGGTCCATCGCGTGCTCGGCGTCGATGTACGCGCACACGCCTCCGTTGCGTTGCGCCTCGGCGACCACGTGCATGGCGAGAGTCGACTTACCCGACGACTCGGGACCGTACAGCTCGACGATTCGACCGCGGGGCAGTCCACCGATACCGAGCGCCATGTCGAGGGCCAGTGCGCCGGTGGGGATGGATTCGATATTCATGTGCAGGTTCTCACCCATACGCATGATTGATCCCTTACCGAACTGCTTCTCGATCTGGCCGAGGGCTGCGTCGAGGGCCTTAGCGCGGTCATCGGTTGCCATTGCTGTCTCCTTATTCTTTGTCATAGGGGAAAGCTATTTACCCCTAGTGACATCGGTCGGTCTCCACTTGGCTTCACGATACTACGAACAAATGTTCGTAAACAGTATTTGCCGACTTCCCCTTATCCTTAGCCGCCGCCACGTCGACGCTCGGCAATGGTGAGCGCTGATTCTAAAACCACTGGTCAAAGGGGAGAAATCTCTATCCGAGTGACAGCGTTACCGGTCC
>Ga0182012_10000193_pt1 | contig 68578 bp, 55 predicted proteins | sample 612S2SmetaG_FD_120486 | JGI IMG/M metagenome (GOLD analysis project Ga0182012, IMG submission 120486) | Permafrost microbial communities from Stordalen Mire, Sweden - 612S2S metaG | ecosystem: Environmental > Terrestrial > Soil > Wetlands > Permafrost | place: Sweden: Stordalen | collected... | reverse complement strand
GCCGCAGCCGCGAGTTCGCAAGTTTTCGATGGGCGGGCGACGTGCCGGACCCGCAGGCTGCGGCGACTTTCGAGCGCTCGAAGCTCGATTGGGCAGAACCCAAGCGCGCTCCCCACGCGCAGCTCCTCGACTGGCATCGACGGCTGATCGCGCTGCGTGCCGCGCGCCCTGTCCCCCTCGGCCGCGCGAAGCCGAGGATCAGGTTCGACGAGAAGGCGCAGTGGCTGCGCTACGAGTACGCGGGGTTGGCCGCCCTGTTCAATTTCGGCGACGCGCCCCGCCGCGTTCCATTGCCCTCCGGATCGTGGGACCTCGTGCTCGATTCCGAATCAGGGGAGGGCGGCGCGCAGCCGCAGGACACCGGCGCGCGGCCGCAAGACACCGGCGCGCGGCCGCAAGCGAGCGGTGCTGTCATGCAGGTTCCCGGCCACGGGACCCTGATCCTGCGCAAGCGCAGCTAGTCCAACGCGGAGGCGTGCTCCGTGCCGGACGACGCCCATTGGCGCGTAACCGCTGCAACCGCGGGGGCCGCTTTGGCGATCTGCGCGGCCTGATCGCGCCACCATGCTGCGGTGAACAACGCGGCGTGATGTTGCAGGAACACATCCCGCAAGGCCGGTGGGATGGCCAGAAATTGCAGCCATTGTTCCGGGAACACATCGTTCGGCCCCAGGTGAAACCACGGCTCCGCGGCGGTCTCCTCCTCCTCGCAGCTCGGTTGCGGCAGATCGCGGAACACGCAGTCGGTCAACAGACACAGCTCGTCGTAGTCGTAAAAGATCACGCGCCCATGGCTGGTGACGCCGAAGTTCTTCAGCAGCAGATCGCCCGGAAAGACGTTGCTCGCCGCAAGATCGCGCAGCGCCTGGCCGTAGTCGATGATGGCGGCTTCGGCCGCCGCCGGCTCCGCCTCGCGCAGGAACAAGTTGAGCGGGCGCAGGCGCCGCTCGATGTAGCAGTGTTCGACGATCAAGTCCTCGCCTTCGATGCGGCAGCTCTCGCTCGCCTCGTTCAACAGCTCGCCCGCAAGGCCCGGCATGAAACGATCGCGCGGCAGCCTCAAGCGCTTGAACTCCTGCGCATCCACCAAGCGGCCGGCGCGGTCATGACGGAAGACGAACTGGTAGCGCTCCATCACGTCGGCGCGCGAGGTTGTCTTGGGGGCGCCGAAGCGATCGCGGATCACCTTGAACACGAGGTCGTGGGAGGGCAGCGTGAACACGATCATCACCAGGCCGCGCTCGCCGGGAGCGTGCACGAAGCTGTCGATGGAAGCCGACAGGTGCCGCTGCAGGGCGAAGAAGCGCTCGGTCTTGCCCTGCTTGGCGCGCCCGAGCACGGTGTACAGCTCGTCGATGGGCTTGCGCGGCATGAACGAGCGCAACAATGTGATGGCGGCGCTGACCACCGGGAGATCCACGTGAAAATAGGAGCGCGCGTACCCGAACAGCGACCCCACCTCGGCGCGCGACATCATGACGGCGTCGACCCGCACCCCCCCGGGGGAGTTGCTGAATGCAATGACGAGAGGCGTGATGGATCCGTCGCCGATGATGCGGCCGACGCTGAAAGCGTTCAAGCCGCGATAGAACACGGGCTCGATGAGTTCGATCGACTCGGGTGCTCCGCTCAGCCGTCCGGTCGAGAAATAGCGCCCGATCTCGGCGCTGATCCGGTGGACGGCGGCGTCCTGGTTTTGCATCGCCGCGCCGAACGGCAGGTCGGCCAGGACCTCGCGCACCGCCGTCGGCAGCGAGCCGCCTATCCGGTAAACGCGGATGGGCACCGCGCCGGAGGCTCGTCCGACGGTCGTCGAGCAGAACTCCACCTCGGGATTGACGCCCACGGTGCCGAACAGATCCCGCGTGACCGAATTGAAGAACGTGCGATAGAAATCGCTGTCGGGCCGGCGCGCAACCAGGATCTCGTACGACTGTTTGATTTCCGTCCATAGCGCGCCGTTGCCGAGCTGCGGCGTCAACTCGGCGGCCAGAGCGTGCACGCAGCCCGTCACCCGTCTTTCGTAGAGCTCGATGCGCGCAACCGCGTCGCGCTGCGCGGCATGCCAGTCCTCCGCGAGAAAATTCAGCGCCGCACGCCGGGTGATGCGGCCGAATTCCTCGTTGTAGGCGCGAAAGTGGTCGGCGATCGCGGCGGCTTGGTCTTTAGGCGATGACACGTTGGGCTTCATGACACATGGCCGGGATCTCCTGAGCTGCGGCGCGCCTACTTGCATTCGGGCAGGCGGCCAGTCTAAAGTGAAAAGCGAGATAATTTACACACTCGAAATTTAACAATGTGAATTTAACATTGAGCAGAGTGCTTGCCCATGATCGAGATTGATCCGGGAACAAGATCATGTCCGGTCTGATCCGGCAGGGACATTTGCTGGGCGCGAAACTGCGCTCGCTCCGAAAACGCAACGGGTTGACGCTCGACGAACTGTCGGCGCGCTGCGTCCAAGTGGATGCCGAGAGCGCACCCTCGGTGTCCTACCTGAGCATGGTGGAGACGGGCAAACGCACCCCCTCCGCCGCCACGCTCGCCATGCTCGCCGGTATCTTCAGCAAGGATCCGCGCTGGTTTCTCGATGAGAACACCGAAGTCGAGGCGGCGCCGCGGGATCGGGCCCGGGGCGGTCTCGCATCCATGCCGCTCGAGCCCGCGTTTCTGTTCTCGCACGAACTGCTGCAAAGCGCGTTGCCCGAACTTTTGTCGCAGACCGGAACGACCGGCCGGCAATTCGCGCAGCTGCTCATCCGGGTATGGCAGGAAACTCATCACAACAGCTTCCCCGACATCGAAAGGGCGGCGGAGCAGTGCGGCAAACGGCAGATGCCGCTCAACCTCGAGGCCGTGCTCGACATCTGCAGGCGTCATGGACTCGATATCCGCTGGTTCGACGGCGATGGCCGCAAACCGGGAGGCGCCCTGGTGCGCTCGCGCTTCGAGGCGCCGGGCACGGTGTTCATCAACAAACGCCTGCGCAATCAGGAAGAACGACTCAAGTATGAACTTGCATTCTTCGTCGGCCACAAGATCCTGCACAACGGCGATGGCGCCATCTCCCCGCACAGCGCCGTCCATGCGGGCGACGCCGAGACCATGGCGGCTGCCGGCATGGGCGCGCAGGACGTGCTGTTCGCATGGCGCGACTTCGAATGCAGCTTCTTCGCCGGTGCGCTGCTCTGTCCGAGAGTCCCGTTTCGGCGGTTCCTGATCCGCGAAGCCCACCGTGTGTCCGCCTGCGGAAAGCTCGGGGTGACGCCGGCACTGGTGATGCGGCGAATGACGGCCGTTTCGCCCTACCGTCACTGGCATTTCTTCGATGCCTACAACCCCGGATATCTGCGTGCGGTGTACCGCGGCAATGGGATCCCTCTGCCGTGGGGCAACATGAGCTTGGTGTCCGATCCGTGCCCGCGATGGGCCGTGTTCAGACTGCTGCGGACCCCGTCGGCGACGCCCCCGTCGCAGAAGCCCAAATCGCAGATATCGGTGATGCAGGACGGCAAACGCGCCCGGCTGTATTGTTGTCACTCATTGCTGACGCGCGACGCGCTCGACGAGTGGCATGTGCTCTCCGTCGGTGTCGATCTCGTGCCGGCGCTCGACGCGCAAGGCTTCGACGGCGAGGCCGTGGTTGGGCAGGTCGCCGACGCCTGCCATCGCGGCGGGGGCGACGGCAAGATACCCTCGGGAGCCGCAAGCAGCATTCGCGCCGCCTCGCAAGTCCTCAACATCGCCTGGATCGCCGATGCGCTCGATTCGCAGGCGAGTGTGATCTGTCCGAGGAGCGGGGCGTGCCCCCGGCAGCCGAGGTGCAGCGTCCAGCCTCATTAGCCGACCGTCGGTGCTGGCAGGCCGGCGGCGGCAACGGCTTCGTGCAGATTCGTGAAAATCCGCCCCGAGCCCACCGTGGCGGTGATCCCATGCCGGTCCATGTCCGAGCGCAGATAGGGGCTCACCCGTCCGAAAATCACTGCCACGCCCTGACGCCTCAAGTCGTCGAGCAAGTCGCGGATGCTGCGCGCGGCCGAATAATCGATATCGGTGATCGCATCGGCGTCGACGATGAACCAGCGCAACGGTTCCGGTGCCCGCGACACCAGCTGGTGCACTTCGTCGCAGAATCGGTTTTGATTGGCGTAGAACAGATCCGCGCCGAACCGATAGACGATGAGCCCGGGTGCGGTGACCCGTCCGGGCGCCGCGGGCGCCACCACCCAACGTCCGCTCGCGTCCGGTACCAGCATCATGGTGTGCGGCCGATAACTGTGGTTTACATGGCGGAACAATGACAGCGCCATCGCCAGCAAGATGCCCTGTTCCACCCCGACGGCAACCACGGTCGCCGCCGTGATCAGGGCGAGATAGAACTCGCCCGGACTTTCGCGGCGGATCGCGTACAGCCCCTTCAGGTCGATCATCCCGACCGCGATCGTGAACACGATGGCCGCGAGTACGCAGCGAGGCAGATATTGCAGTTCTGCAGAGAGAGACAACAGCACCACGAGGACGGCTGCGGACAAGGCCGCCTGTGCCAGCTGGCTCCTGGCCCCCGCGCGGTCCGCCATGGCGGTCTGGGTGGGGCTGCCGTTGACGACGAAGGCACCGCTGCATGCTGCCGCCGCATTCGCGGCGGCGAGACCCAGGATGTCCGCATCGGTATCCTCCGATTCACGGTATTTGAACGCGAAGCTTCGCGCCGTGGCGGCGCTTTGGGCGACGATCATGACGAAGCACGAAGCCGAGACGGGCAGCAGGGCCAGAAACTCGCTCCAGGTGACGAGCGGAAGTCCCAAGCGCGGGAGTCCCCCGGGAATGGGCCCGAGCACGGCGATACCGAGCCCGCTCAACGGATGGAGATAGCCCGCGGCGATGGTCGCGATCACGGCCGCAAGGGAGATCGGCACCCGCGGCGCGAAGCGATTGCCGAGTAGAACGGCCGCAGCGATCACGGTCGACAGGAGCGCCGTGGGGAGGTTGGCCCCCGGAATGCCGGCCAGGATCTCCCAGGACTTCTCCAAGGAGTTGTGGGCGCTGATGCCGAGACCGAGCATGTCGCCCAGCATCGAGATGCCGACCTGAGCTCCCACGCCGGCGAGGAAACCCGCAAGCACCGTGCGCGAGAGGAAATCGGCCAGAAATCCCAATCGGAAGATCCGCGCGATGAACAGCAGCGCCGCGGTGGTGAGTGCCACCATTCCCACCAGGGACACGTAGCGTGGGCTCGCCGCAGCGGCGAGATGCGAGACCGAGCTTGCGAAGATCGCGGCGGTCGCCGAGTCCGCAGCCACCACGAGGTGTCGCGAGGAGCCGAAGATCGCAAACGCCAGCGGCGGCAACAGCAGCGTGTACAGGCCGGTCACCACGGGCATGCCGGCGATGCGCGAATAGCCGAGCACCTGGGGAATGTTGATGGCCGCGAGCTTCAGGCCGGCGAACAGATCCCGCATCGCGCTCGGCCGGGTCACGGGGCGCAGACCCTCGAACAGACGCACCCTGCCGATCACCGTGACCGGGCTCCTTCGCACGGCGTTTGGCCGGGGTCGAATTCCAGGATCTCGCCGTTCTCCGCCGACTTGCCCGAGAGCGCCAGGATGAAGGCCCAATGACTGATCAAGAGGGTCGTGGCGCTGTCCTCGCGTGCCGCGATCCAGGCGCGAAACGCGGTTGCCCGTTCGGCCGTTTCCTGCGCGGACTCGACTCCGGGGTGCCACCAGCGCTTCGGAAGATGGGCGAAGTCGTGATGCGGAAATCGTGCCGCGAGAAGCTCCGGCGTGCTGCCCACGTCGCAGACGAAGGCGGCTCGCTCGCGCACCTCGGGCATGATGTGCACCGGTGCGTCATAGCGTCCGAGGAACGGCTGCGCGGTCTGCAGGGCGCGCGTGTAGGGCGACACGATGATCCGCGTGAGCGGGGCGTTCGAGAGTTTCTGCGCGGCTGCTGCGGCTTGCTGCATGCCGAGCGGCGTCAATTCCGGATCCTCGATCCCAGGGTCCACGCGCGTGCGATTGAAGTGCAGGTTAAAATAGCTTTGTCCGTGGCGGAGTAGAAACATGCAAAATCCTTCGACGTCGAGCGAGCCGTTGACACCTTTCCATATCGCCGTGCAAGTGCGCGATATCGCCGAGGCGCGCAGCTTCTACAAGGACATTCTAGGATGCTCCGAGGGACGGAGCGATGCTGAATGGGTGGATTTCAACCTGTACGGCCATCAATTCGTCTGCCATTTGAACCCCGGCCTGGGGAAGAGCGGCAAGCTTCAAAATCACTTCAATCCGGTGGACGGGCATGGCGTGCCGGTGCCTCACTGCGGCGTGGTGCTGCGTCCGTCGCAGTGGTCCGCCCTGGCCGAGCGCCTGAGGCGGCTCGGGACCCCGTTCCTGATCGAACCGGGTACGCGCTTTGCAGGCCAGGTGGGTGAGCAATCCACGATGTTCTTCCTCGATCCCAGCGGCAACGCGCTGGAATTCAAGGCATTTCGCGACATCGAAAGGGAGCTCTTCGCAGTGCCGCCGGCGGCCGGCTGATCCACGGGGCGGTGGTTCAGGGCGATGCGGCCTGCTGCAGTTCGCCGGTGGCGCTCTGGATGTAGTTTGGGAGGCCCATCTTCTCGATCAGGCCGAGCTGCTCCTCGATGAAGTCGATGTGCTCCTCTTCGCTCTTTTGAATCTCCGCCAACAGCGCGCGCGTGACGTAATCCTTGACCGATTCGCAATGGGCAATCGCGGCTTGGTACATCGGGTGGGCGGCCATCTCGCGCTTCAAATCGCATTCCAGGATCTCGCGCACATCCTCGCCGATGAACAGCTTTCCCAGGTCCTGCAGGTTGGGCAAGCCGTCCAAAAACAGGATGCGTTTGACCAGCCGATCCGCATGGCGCATCTCGTCGATCGACTCGTCGTATTCGAGCTTGCCGAGCCGCCTCATGCCCCAGTTGTCGAGCATGCGTGCGTGCAGAAAGTACTGGTTGATGGAGGTCAGCTCGTTCTTGAGCGCCTGATTGAGGAAGTCCAAAACTTGGGCATCAGCGTGCACGGTGCACCTCTCCATCCGGGGCAGGGGCCCGATTGTAGCCTCGCCTGGGACGGTGCGTCAGGCGAGGGCGTCCGCGAGCGCCGGGAAATACGCGTCGGCGCCCCGGGCGAGGCTCTCGTCGAGCGTGCGCTTGGCCTCCGGCAGACACTTGCCGCAGCAGGTGCCCAGCCCGGTCTGACGGCTGATCTCCTGCAGCCGGGTCGCACCCGCGTGCACCGCGGCCCGGATGTGCCGGTCGGAGACAGCCTTGCATACGCATACGATCATGGGCGTATTGTGAACGCGAATGCGAATGATTGTCAATAACCAAGCCGCGAGACGGGGCAAGTCATTCTTTTTACTTGTATTATGAATCCCCATGAAATTGTATTCCTGGAACGTCAACGGCATACGGGCGATGCTCAAGAAAGGCGTGTTCCAGTCGTTCCTGCGCGCCCACCAGCCCGACGTGTTGTGCTTGCAGGAAACCAAGGCGGAGCGCGGACAGATCGAGATCGACGTGCCCGACTACCGCGAATACTGGAACTCCGCGGTAAAGAAGGGGTATTCGGGGACGGCCATCTTTTCGCGGCAGGAACCGATCCGCGTCGTGAATGGATTTCCGCGCGAGTTCGCCGAGCGCTACAGCTTTGCGGACGAGCTCGAGCGCGACAGCGCCGAGGAGGGCAGGGTGATCACGGCCGAATTCGAGCAATTCAACGTGGTCACCGTGTACACGCCGAACGCCAAGGACGATCTCAGCCGGCTGAACCTGCGCTATAAGCATTGGGACCCCGCATTCCTCGCCTATTGCCGCCTGCTCGAACGCGCCAAGCCGGTCATCCTGTGCGGCGATCTGAATGTCGCGCATACCGAGCTCGATCTTGCGAACCCCAAGCCAAATCGCGGCAAGAAGGGATTCACCGACGAAGAGCGCAAGGGCTTCCAAAATTTCATCGACGCCGGGTTCATCGACACCTTCAGGCTGTTCACGCAAGGCAACGGGCATTACTCTTGGTGGAGTCATTTCGCCAATTCGCGGGCACGCAACGTCGGATGGAGAATCGATTACTTCCTCGTGTCCGCTGCGCTTCGTGGGCGGATCGCGGCCGCCGACATCCACGCGGATGTGATGGGGAGCGATCACTGCCCCGTCAGCGTGACCCTGCGTTGATGGAGGGCCGATGAGTTCACAGCCACGATGGCGCGGGCAGCCCCTCGATGCGGTGCTGTTCGATCTGGACGGGACCTTGTTGGACACGGCGGGGGACATTCACGTTGCCCTCAATCGGACACTCGCCGAGAGCCGCTGGGAGCCGGTCGCGGAAGTCGATGTGCGGCGCATGATCGGCCGCGGCGCACCGATCTTGATCGAGCGGGCCGCCGCGGCGCATGGCCGGGCTCTCGACCAGGCGACTCAAGCCGCGATGGTCGAGCGTTTCTTTCATCACTACGGGGCGTTGCAGGACAACGAAGAGTTCGGGGCGCGTCCCTACCCCGGCGTGAGCGCGGCGCTCAAGGTGCTCCACGGCGCCGGTCTTCGCACCGCGATCGTCACCAACAAGCAGGAGCGGTTCGCGATTGGACTGCTGCAGCGTCTTCAGCTTCGACAGTGGATCGACCTCGTGGTCGGAGGCGACAGTTGCGAGCGCCGCAAACCCGACCCGCAGCCGCTGCTGTTCGCCTGCGAACGTCTTCGGGCGCCGCCTTCCCGCTCGCTGATGGTGGGGGATTCGATCAACGACGTGAAGGCCGCACGGGCGGCACAGATCGCCGTCATCTGCGTGCCTTACGGCTACAATGAAGGCAACGATCCGCGCGAGCTGCCGTGCGACGCCCTGATCGAGGATTTATCGAAGCTTCCACCCCTCCTGCTCGAGGGCACCGACATGCGGACCGTTTCATGAAGCGAATCTCGCTGGCGGCTGCAGCGCTGTTTTTGGCGATCCTGCAGACGCCGACGAGGGTGCCGGCGCAGGGTTCGGAGGCCGCACCTCCCGCCCGCTTCGGCGTGGATGCCCCCGAACTCGCCGCGCTCGGAAGCTATGCAGTGGGCGTGAGGACGCTGCACCTCGGCGAACCCGCACAGCCGGACGTACTCGCGTTCGATGCCGCGAGCGGCAAGGCCCCGAAGCGCGTGCGTGAGCTGACGGTGGATCTGTGGTATCCCGCCGCTCCCAAACCGGGCGCGGCGGTGGCCGTGTACTCGGCACAGTTTCCTTCCGAGCCCCCATTGCCGCCCGCGAGCTTCAGCGTCACGGGACTCGCGGTCCGCGACGCGCCTGCCGCCGGCAGGGCGTTCCCCTTGGTGGTCGTCTCCCACGGCTACAGCAACGACCCGGCCGCGATGATCTGGCTGACCGAAAATCTGGCCTCCAAAGGCTATGTCGTGGCGGGCATCCATCACGATGATCCGCCGATCACCGACCGCGCCAAATTCATCGGCCCGCTGCTGCGCCGGCCGCTCGATATCGCCTATGTGACGCGCAGCCTGCAGCGCATGCTGGGGTCGGAGGAATTGATCGATCCCAAGCTGACGGCGTTGATCGGATATTCGATGGGCGGGTACGGCGTGTTGACCGCCGCCGGCGCGACGTTGGATCCGCACGGCCCGCCGACTCAAATGATTCCCGGCGGACTCCTCCTGCCTTACGTGCGTGGAGGCTCGCAGGCCGGCGAGGTGACGGTGTCGGACCTCAAAGCGGTGGTGGCGATCTCGCCGGCCGGGGGAGGGACGCTCAAGGCCTGGGGCGCCGACGGACTTCACGATCTCGCCACACCCCTGCTCCTCATTCAGGGCGACCACGACCGCACGGTCGACTACGCCTCCGGCGCGCGCGCGATCTTCGACGGCGCGGTCAATGCGCCGAGATACCTCCTGACATTGATCGAGGCCGGCCACTCGATCGGGCTCAACCCGCCGCCCGCCTCGATGCGCAAGCGCCTCTGGGATCAGGAATGGTTCCAGGATCCGGTCTGGAGGGCAGAGCGCGTCAACGCCATCAACGCTCATTTCATCACGGCGTTTCTGGATCGCTACGTCAAGGGCGACGAATCGCGCGCAGCTTATCTCAACGTTCCGGTCGCCCGATCCTCCGATGGAGCGTGGCCCGCGCCGGGACCGGGAGCCGCCGCCATCCCCTACGATGCGTACAGTCCGGGAACGCCGGGCATCACGGTGTGGAAGGGCTTTCAGCGCAGCGAGTCGGCAGGGCTCGAAATTCTGCGCTCGGGAACGGGACCGTCTGCGCCGACCGCCGGCGAGGTCGCATCCATCGGCGGCCGATGAACCGTCGGGATCGCTTTTAGGATGCTGGCGCTGCGTTCCCTCGCGTTCTCGATTCTGTTCTATGCGTGGTTCGTCGTGAGCGCCGTGCTCGCCACGCTCATTTCGCTGATCTTGCCCGGGCGGCTTCCCGGCTTTGCCCGATTCTGGTCGCGTAGCTGGCTTGGAATGTACCGGAAAATCTGCGGGGTGTCGTACGAGGTGCGCGGGCGTGAAAATGTCCCGAGCGGTGGATGCGTCATCGCCATGAAGCACCAGTCGGTTTGGGATACCTGCGCCATGTTTGCGATCTTCGAGCGTCCGGTCTACGTGCTGAAGAGCGAGCTCATGTTCATACCGTTCTTCGGCTGGGCCCTGGCGCGCCTGGGGTGCATTCCCGTCAAGCGCGGAACCGGCAAGAGCGCGCTCGATACCATGGTGCGCGGGACGGAGCTCGCGCTGGCCAGGGGCAAACAGGTGGTGATTTTCCCCGAAGGCACCCGCACCCGCGTCGGACAACCGGCCGCCTACAAGACCGGAATCAGTCACCTCTATACGGCGCTCGGTGTGGCCTGCGTGCCGGCCGCCCTCAATTCGGGTCTTTTCTGGCCGCGCCGCTCTTTCCTGAGGCCGCCGGGCGTCATCACGGTCGAGCTGCTGCCGGTCATCCCGCCGGGGTTGGACCGCCGAATCATGTTCGAGCGTGTAGTCGACGGCATCGAGAGCGCCGCGCAACGGCTTTGCAAACCTACGCAGGCGCCGTAGCGCCGCGCTTCACGCGGCGCTTTTTTTCTCAGGGCCGCCGCGCATCAGGCCGAGTGCCAGCAACGCCGAGGCCAGCATCAGGAACAAGCTCACCGCATTGAGCACCGGCGTTGCACCCTCGCGCATGCGCCCGTACATCTCCACGGTCAGGGGCGCATCGGCACCCACCAGCATGAGCGTGGTGTTGAAGTCGGCGAAGGACATGAGGAACGAGATCGCCGCCGAGCCCACCAGGGCGGGACGCAGATAGGGCAGCACGATGGTGCGTAACACCGCCGGCCTGCTGGCGCCCAAGTTCAGCGCGGCCTCTTCCAGCGTACGATCGAAACGCCGCAGCCGCGCGCTGATGGTGAGCGTCGCGATGGTCGCGATGTAGGAGAATTGGCCGAGCACCACCAACGGCAGCCCGGGGCGCAAGCTTTCCCAGTCCAATCCGAAGCTGTCGTCGACGAATTCGGCCACCCGGCTCGCGAACGCGAGAATGGAGATTCCCAGAATGACTCCGGGGATCACCAGCGGCGCCAACATCAACACCGACAGCACCTGCTTCCCGGCGAAACTCCTGCGCTCGATCAGGAACGCGTTGCAAATGCCGATCAGCACCGAGAGCGCCGTAACCCATGCCGCTACGACGAAACTGGTCCAGATGCTGCCGAGCAGCCCTGTGTCCTTGAACAGGCCGACACGGCCTGATTCGGCGTTTCCCAGAAACCAATCCCAGGTGAAGCCGTGCCACGGCGGCGCCGGGTAAGGGGCGTCGTTGAACGCGAACACGGCGACGACGATCAGCGGCAGGAACAAGAATGCCAGGAACGCCGCGAGATATGCCGCGGTTGCGGCGGCAAGCCAGCGAGGTCTTGGAAGCGAGGGAATCATGTTCGCCGCATCACGTCGCCAAAGCGCTGGCCGGCGAGCTTGAGCCCGATCATGACCAGCGAAGTGGACAGCCCGAGCAGCAGAAATCCGAGCGCCGCGCCCTGCTCCCAGTTGAAACGCGTGATGAACTGGTTGTAGATCTGCTCGGTGAACCACTGCGAGCTCTTGCCGCCCAACAGGGTCGGTGTCAGGTAGTTGCCGAGGGTGAGCATGAACACCACGATGCAACCCGCGGTGATGCCGGGCGCGGCGTGCGGAATGACGATGGTCCGGAGCGTGGTGAAGCCGCCGGCACCGAGATCGTATGCCGCCTCGATCAGCGAATTGTCGAGGCTCTCCAGGCTCGAGACCAAGGGAATCAGCATGAACAGCAGCGAGGTGTACACCAGGCCCACCAGGATGGTGGCATCGTGATACAGGAGCTCGACCGGCACCGCGGTGATGCCGAGCTTCACCAGGATCGACGGCAAGACGCCGGATTCGCGCAGCAAAATCATCCACCCCAGCGTGCGCACGGTCTCGCTCACCCAGAATGGAATCAAACAGAGCATGAACAGGAGCGATGAGGCCCGACCCCTGGCAAGCTTCGCTATGATCCAGGCAATGGGGAATGCCAGCAGCAGCGTGAAGAACGTGGCGATGACCGACATGACGGCGGTGCGCACGAACACATGCCAGTACAGCGGCTCCGTGAAGAAAGTTCTGTACTGCGCGAGGCTCGCCACGTAGTGCCGCGGACCGACGCGCTCGCGCAGCGACAGCACCGCGAGATCGGCGTGCGGCAGCACGATGAGCGCACCGAGCCACAGGATCGCGGGGGCGAGCAGCAAGCCCAATCCCAGGCGGCCATGCCACTTCGGCTCGACGGCCGCGCTAGACATCCCGATCCAATGCTCCCGGCCGTGCCGGGAAGCATACGGCGCGTTCCGGATCGAAGCTGAAGAGAATCTTCTCGTGCGGCCTCAAATCCGAGAACCGGCCGGTTTGGGGAAGGGCAATGCGGAACTCGCGGCGCGTGCGCTCCTCCTTGACGAGCACGGCCGAATTCGCCCCGTCGAACAAAAGACTCTCCACCTCGCCCCGGTGCGCGGGCTGGTCCGGCGGAAGGTCCGCCACGGCACGTCCGAGGCTTGCCACCTCGGGCCGGACGAAGCCTTCCACCGCATCGCCCAATTTCACGGCGCCCTCGGCGACCGCGCGAACCGCCCAGCCATCGTCGGTGGTCAGCTCCACCGCCGATGCCGCGACCTGGGTCGCCCGCCCCACGATGCGATTGTTGGCTCCGACGAACGCTGCGACGAAGGGCGTACGCGGACGATAGTAAAGATCTTGCGGTGACCCGAGCTGTTCGAATCGACCGAGGTTCATCACTCCCACCCGGTCCGACAGCACCAGGGCCTCGGACTGATCATGGGTGATGTACACGAACGTCGTACCGAATGCCGCCTGAAGCTGCTTGAGCTCGATCTTCATGTGCTCGCGGAGCTTCAGATCGAGCGCGCCCAGCGGTTCATCGAGAAGCAGCAGCGTCGGCTCGAGCACGAGGCTGCGCGCGATGGCGACACGCTGACGCTGCCCGCCGGAGAGCTCGTCCACCCGCTTGTTCACTGCGCCGCCGAGGCCCACGCGCTCGAGCATCTCCCGGCTCTTGCGCGTGCGCTCGGCTCGCGCGATGCCGCGCCGCGCCAGACCGTACGCCACGTTGTCGCCGACCGTCATCATCGGAAAGAGCGCCAGCTGCTGGAACACCATGTTCACCGGCCGGCGGTTGGGCGAGACGCCGCGCATGCTCTTGCCGCCGATCGAGATCTCGCCCGAATCGGGCGCTATGAATCCGGCGATCATGCGCAAGAGCGTCGTCTTGCCGCAGCCGGACGGGCCGAGTATCGAGAAGAAGCTGCCCCGCTCGACGCTGAAAGACAGGGAATCGACTGCGATGTGATCGGCGAAGCGCTTGACCACGCCGTCGGCGATGAGGTCTGCCGCCGCGCTCAATCAGCGGCCTTGAGTCGATCCAGTACCCTCCCGTCGATCTCCTCCAATCCCGGCGGGATGGCGGGGTACCAGTGAATGTTCTTCAGGGCGCTGTCCGGAAACGACGCCACGAACTGCGCCTTGAGACGCGGGTCGACGAAGGGGGCGGTGCCCTTGGCGGCCGAGAAATTGCCGACCGATTTGATGACCCGCGCCGCATTCTCCGGGCGCATGGTGAAGTTGATCCAGGCATACGCCGCCGCGTCGTTTTTGCCCCGCGCGGGAAGCGCGAAGGTGTCGAGCCAGCCGAGCGCGCCGGACCTGGGCACGATGTATCGGATGTCCGGATTCTCGCGGTTGAGCGTCCAGCCGCCGGTGTCCCACATCGCTGCGGCCCAGATCTCGCCGGAACGGAAACCGTTGAGCAGCTGATCCTTGTTGTCGAAAAAGAACTTGAGGTTGCCCTTGCAGGCGATGAGCGTGTCGCCGACCTGGTCCATGAGCGCGCCGTAGGCCTTGGGATCCGCATACAGGGCGAACGGGTCTTTGCCGGCTGCGAACGCGAACGCAATCAGGATGGGGCGGCGCAGGCGGATCGAGCTCTTGCCCTTGAGGTAGGGGCGGCAGAGATCCGGATAGTCGGCTACCGGCGTCTCTTTGGTCATGTGCTGGGTGTTGACCACGAGCCCGTCGGTGCCCCACAGGTAGGGCAGCGCATACAATTTGCCGTCGATGGTCGCATTGCGCTTGACGATGTCCAGCAACGCGGGTTGAAATTCTCCGGTATCGACTTTGGCGAGATCGATCGGCTTGTAGATGCCGAAGTCACGCTCCACGGAGGTGATGCGATCCTGCGAAGGCTGCGCGAGGTCGTACCCCGCGCCGCCCGTGGCCCGAAGTTTCGAGATCATCTCCTCATTGTTGGAGAGCGTCACCTCGACCTCGATGCCCGTCTCTTTGGTGAACGCGGCGATGAGGTCCGCGGGCACGTAATCGGCCCATGTGATGATGCGCAACTTCTGGCCGTCGGCGCGGGCGAGGCCGCAGATGCAAGCGAGTCCAAGCCCCATGCAAGCGAGCAACAGTCGTCTCATCGATCCACCTCATCGGCCGACGCGGCAATCAGGTTAGCACAAAGCCCGTCGCCCACGGGCGTCCCGGCCGGGGATCAAGGTCGGCGGGCGTCGAGGTCGGCCGGGATCAAGGTCGGCCGTGGATGGGATCGATCCAGTAGACCTCTTCGACCCGCTCCGCCGCGTCGATATTGAGATTGACCACCACCGACTCGTTGTCGCTGCGGACGAGCACGCACTCGAGCGACGTATCCGCGAGCGCATTGATCTCCTGGTGCGGAACGTAGGGCGGCACGAAGATGAAATCGCCGGCCTGCGCCTCGGCGGTGAACTCGAGGCGCTCGCCCCAGCGCATGCGCGCCGCGCCGCGCACCACGTAGATCACGCTTTCCAACGCCCCGTGATGGTGGGCTCCGGTCTTGGCGTTCGGATTGATGAGGACCGTGCCGGCCCACAATTTCTTCGAGCCGACACGACGGAAGTCGATGGCAGCGGCGCGCAGCATGCCCGGCGTCTGCGCCGTATGGGTATCGAGGCTGCTGTTCTTGATGACCCGCACGCCCTCGAGACGCCAGTCCGGAGGTTGGACGATGCCCACGCGCCCTCCGTTATCGGCCGAAGGAGTAGCCGATGGAGATAATCAGCGCCTGGGGGCCGAACCTGATGCGCGAGGTCCGGATCACTCCGTCGGTATCGGCGGTGAGATTCGTATCGACCCGCGACCATCCATAGGACCCGTGCAAATGCCATCGGTCGCTGATCCGGTAGGTCAGTCCGGCGACCGCCGCCGGGCCCACCGACGCGGTTAAAGAAGTACGCGTGGGACCGCCGCTCGCCGCATTGCCCACCGCCGTCGAGTCGCGGTCGTAGAACGTGGTGTAATTGACGCCCACTCCGATGTACGGGCGGAACGGCGAATTCGCGCTCAGGAAGTTGTACTCGAGGAGCAGGGTCGGTGCGATCCAACGGGCGCTCGAAACGACCTGCCCGTTGTACGGTACGGAGCCGAGGGTCGCCGGCCCCGATCCCTTGACCTTGGCAAGCGGCGGATAACCCATGGCGAGCTCCACGTCGATGTCCGGAGTGAGCCAGCGGATGTAACCCAAGTACAGGGTCTCGAGATTCTCCGCCTTGAAGTTCACGCCGGGCGGTACGTAAGGGCCGGCGAGATCATCCGCGCTGGTGTGGTAGAACACCGAGTAGGACCCGATCCGCACGTCATTGGCCAGGAAATCGTCCGCCGAGGCCGCCGCGCCGTAGCCGCTCGCCAGCACCGCAGCCAGGGTCAGCGCGCCGAATTTGATTTTTTTCATGGGGCGATCCTCTTAAAACTGGCCGAAGAACGCGCGGGCGCCGGCCGCGCAGAAAGGAGCGACCGCAACGTGGTAGCCCTCGACGACTTGCGCCTCCGCGGCGGCAAGCGACAGGCCTCCGCCCGCCGCGGTCTGCAGGTAGGCCAGCTCAGCGGCCTCACTTTCCTGGAAGGCCACCTGCAGTTTCTCGAATGGACTTCCGGGCGTCGTGGCATTCACATCGAGCACGGTCACAGCGCCTGCCGGCAGCGCACTCCAGTAGGTGGCCATCGTGCCCGTGTTGAGGCTGAAGAACACCGTGGGATCCAGATCGCCGCCGCATAGAAGCGTCGGCACTTTGGGATACCAGCCGGTGCGCATGTCATTCACGTAGAAGTCCTGGCGCAGCCCCTGGGTCGGCTTGACGGCGGCGAGCGGCAGGCCGGGCTTCGTCGGCGGAAGTGCGCCGTCCGGATTCTGCGCCGCATCCTCCGCATAACTTACGCGAAAGTTGTTGTTGATCAGGTAGGGATTTTGGAAGCCCAACTGGAAGATGGGCGTCTGCGCGCTCAGCGGCAGCGCGGGTGTTGGCGGGACGCCGAGCAGCGCCGTGAGCTCGCCGGACAGCTGCGCCTCGCCCGGGATATCGACGATCGGGGTCGTGCGGTCGAACAGCGCCGTTTCCGGCAGCATTCCTTCCTGAAAAAGGGTGTCGATAGGCGTAGCGCTTGGCAGCAGCGTCTCAGCGCCCGCGTACTGCGAGGAGAACACCGGGTTCGCCGTGCTGTCGACGTTGCTGTAGGCATGCTGATAGCTCGAGACCAGGAGCGGCGCGAATTCCGTTGAGCCGATATTGACGCCGCCGAAGAAGACCGTGTCGCCGAAGGCTTCGAGCGCGTAAGGACCGGACATCGGCGCGGCCGCCGTGACGGTCTTGCCCGCGGCCTGCATGGCACGCAGCGTCGCCATCGCGACGTGACCGCCCTCGGAGTAGCCGGTGATGAACAGCTGTCCGTTATCGCTCGTGGCCGCGGACATCGTCGCGGGCAGAGCGGCACGCGCGGCCGCCAGAATATCCATCATCTCGCCCGATTGCTGGGCCGCGTTCAGGAACGGATGATAGCCGAGCGTCGAAATGTCGTAGCCCGCATAGTTCGGTGCAACCACGATGTAGCCCTGAGCCGCGAACATGGCGGCAATGAGCACGCCTTCCGTGTTCGAGCTGTTGGTGATGTCGGCGATGTTCAGCGACTTGTTGGGGTTCGTCCCGTGCGCGTATTCCACGATGGGTCGCGGGCCCGAGCAGGTTGGCGCTGCGCCCGTGGGAACCATGAGCGCGCCCGAAGACTCGGTGGTCTCAGTGGCGAGGCCGCCGACTGTCCAGAATTTCACGTAATAGAAGTCGACACCGCACTGCGGATTGCCCGTGATCTCGAGCAGCTGCGCGCCGGTCGGGGTGGCGGCCAGCTCGCCCTGGAAGCTCGCCGCATCGAGCGAGGCTATGCGAAAGGGCGGGCTTTCGGCGAGCGTTCCGCGAGTGGTCGAAGTGCTCGCGGAGCCGGTTTGCGAGCTCGTGCCGCCGCAAGCGGCCAGACAGGCCGTCGCCAGCGCAACAGCCGATAACCTCAAAAAGTTGAACATGCCTAACTCCCCGCTGCCGCAATTGCGCAACAACTCGTCGGCACTTGCGCTCAGTTTATTTGTTGTGCGGCGGCTCCCCCGCCCAGTGGCGAAGAATTCTACGCTATTGGAGTGAAAGGTCTACGCTTGCGAGGCCGGCGCTGTCTGTTGCAGGCACGCGACGGCCCGCCCGGCGAGCCACGCATGCACCTGGCTGACGATCGCCACGGCAATGGCCTCCGGAGTGGCGGCACCGATGTCGAGACCCACGGGTCCGCGCAATCGCGCGGCCAAGCCGTCGGCCGCCGAGCCGAGTGCATCCAAGAGGCGGCGCCGGCGCGCCGCCGGGCCCAGCAGACCCACATACGCGGGGCCGGGCGCTGCACTCAGCACCTTGAGGTACTCCAAGTCGGAGGGAAGATGGTGGCTCATCACCACGGCGGCATGACAGCGGCCGAGATCCACCGTCGCGGCGAGTGCAGCTGGATCCGCGCGCACGACACTCGCGCCGGGAAACCGATGGGGACCCGCGTATGCGGGCCGATGATCGACCACGGATACCCGCCATCCCAACGCGCGCGCCGCTGCCGCGACCGGCTCGGCGTCCGGCCCCGCGCCGCATAAAAGGACATGGGGGGGAGGCGCCAGAAACTCGACGAACGCGCGCAAGCGCGCGGCACCGCCGCCGATCGCCACGTCGCGCGATGACTGCTGCGCGAGCGCGGCGGTGGCTGCCGCCGCCAACGCGGGAGGCATCGAGCCGGTCCCTTCCGCGGTGCTGTAGGTGCCGAGCGGAAACTCGCCCGACTCATGAACGCAGAGCAGGCAGGTCGACTCGCCGGCCGCGGTGAGCCGCCCGGCTGCCGCCAAGGCCAGCGTCGCCCGATTCCCGTCGTTCGCGGGTTCGATCAGCACGCGCATCGCGCCTTCGCACCCCGTGCCGATGCCGAACAGCACATCGTCCGGCCCGCGCATGTCGTACTCGACCGCCCTGATCGCTCCGCCGTTCAAGACCTCTTGGGCATGGAGCATCAAATCGGACTCCAGGCAGCCGCCGCTCAACAGTCCAAAATAACTGCCGTCGGACATGATCAGCATCCGGGCGCCGGGCTTGCGGTACGTCGATCCGGTGGTCGCAACGACCGTCGCCAAAACGCGCGCCGATTTCGCGACAGGCGCGCGTTCGGACAAAAGCTCGAGGCTGGTGTCGAGCCTCGCGACGACCCTGTCGGCGAGCCTGTCGGCGAGCCTATCGGCGAGCCTGTCGGCATGCCCTTCCCCGAGCGTGTCGCAGACAGGTGCGGGTGATTTGACGGAGATCACCGTTTATCTCGCCCCGTGCGGCATCGTCCTACAGGGATCTGTGCTCTGCATATCAGTGGCCCGGAAACGCATGAAACATACTGCCCCGAGCATATTCATCAAGATCCATTATGTCGAATTGCCTTGGGTTGGCCCACAGCAGCCTCATGTCGATCGCGGCGGGCCTCGAATGATCCTCGAGGGCCTCCTTGCGCGCGTCGCGCAGCGCCGCACCGCTTTGGCGGCGTTCTGCGGCTTACCGCTCGCGGCGTTCCTCGTCCTGTACATCGTGAATCAACGCGGCTGGCAGGAGCAAGCGCAATCGCTTCGTCGGGAAAATCTGTCGCTTCAGATCAAGGACCTCGCGGCGAGCCTCGCAAAGGAGCGTGCCGATCTCGATGCCGCGGCGGGAGTCCTGGCGGAGTCCCAGGGGATGGTCGAAGCACTGCAGGATGAGCCGGCATCTGCGCATGCGGGCATGCCGCACCTGGACGCCGCGACCATCGCCCGGCTCGACATCGACAGCATCACCCTTGCCACGGGTGCGCAGAGCGTCCGGTTCAGCGCGGTGCTCGACGGCGGCCAACTCCTCGAACGTGCGCCGGACCGCGGGGAGTTGAGTTATCTGAGCATCCTTGCCGCGCGTGGGCCGGGTGCTGCGATCTCAGGCGATTCGAACGTTGCAATCGTGGAAGATCGCCTGATCGCCGCGAGGCAGATCGGAAACCCATCCGCGCAGCCGCGCTGGGTCATCGTCACCCGGCATGTGACAGCGGCCATGCTCGCCCGACTGCAACGCTCAGTCGGGGGAATACTGAGCAGCCAGTCCATCCGGCAATTCGATCAGGCGAATGCTCCGGCCGACGTGCGCACTTGGCTCGGCTCGAGGCCGGCCGCCGCGGCCGCGATCTCCACCGAAGTATCCGGTGATCTGGCTGCCTATGCGCTGCTACGCGACGCGGCCGGGCGGCCGGCATGGGTGTTTCGATTGGTTCCGCAGAGAGCGAACTCAGCGGCGCAATCACCGGGGTTCGCTCGCTTTTGGGGCGCCCGCGGCGTGACCATGCTGCTCGTCGCGTTTGCGGTATTGCTCGGTGCGGCGGTCGCCGCCGCCTCGATCCTGGCGGTGAAGGGCTATCTGCGTCATCGGCGCTCGGTCGACTCGCGCTACAAGGCCATCATCGATCAGACCCACGACGGCATCGTCATCGTCGACGCCGACGGCTTGCGGGTTCAATACTGCAACCCTGCCTTCCTCGGGCGCATCGGGTATTCGGAGACCGAAGCGCGTGACCTGACACTGACCGAGATCTTCGCCGACGCCGGATCGACACCCGAGAGCCTGCTGGCACGCCTCAAGGATGCAGATTCCAAGCGCTCGCTCGATCTGCAGCTGCGCTGCAAGGACGGAACTCTGGTGGACGTGGAAGTTCGCTGCAATCCGCTGGAAGCGCAAGGGCGCGAGGGATATGCCTACGTCACCCACGATGTATCGGTTCGCCGCAAGGCCGAACAGCAGCTCATCGACAATCAGCAGCGCCTCGACCGAATGGCCCACCACGATCAGCTCACAGGGCTTCCCAACCGACATTATCTGGCCGCGTTCCTGCCTGAGGCCATCGCCGATGCACGGACGGCCAACGCCATGCTGGGCGTCGTATTTCTGGACTTGGATCGCTTCAAGCACATCAACGACACGCGCGGCCATGAGACCGGGGACAAGCTCCTGCAGGAGGTGGCGCGCAGGCTGCGCACCTGCGTGCGGGATACCGACGTGGTGATCCGCATGGGCGGCGACGAATTCGTCGTCGTGTTCCGAAAGGTCAAGTCTTACGACGAGGTCACGCTCGGCGCGAACCGCATCATCGAGAGCCTGAACAAACCGATAGTGATCGATCAGCATCCGCTGCAGACCACCGGAAGTGTCGGCGTGAGCCTGTTCCCGCGGGACGGAGCCGACATGGGAGAGCTCCTGAAGCATTCCGACACGGCGATGTACCAGGCCAAGGACCGGGGCCGCAACAACGTGCAGATGTTCAGCCAGATCATGAATCGAAAACTGAAGCATCGGGTCGCGATGGAGGCGTCCTTGCGCGATGCGTTGAGACTGAAGCAGCTCGACGTGCACTACCAGCCCTTCGTCAGCCTGATCACGCGCAAGGTGGTGGGGCTCGAGGCCCTGATCCGCTGGAAGCATCCGGTGCACGGCATGATTCCTGCGGATCAGTTCATTCCGGTCGCCGAGGAAACCGGACTCATCGTCCCCATGGGAAATTTCGTTCTGCATCGGACGCTGCAGACCTTGAGCGCCTGGCAGACAGCCGGAGTGAACCTGGTGCCCGTGTCCCTGAACGTGGCACCCGCGCAGCTGCAGCGCGGCGACCTGCAATCGACGATTGCCACGCTGTTGAAGACCCACGGGCTGAAGCCCGAGCTCCTGCAACTCGAGATGACCGAGCGCGCCGTGTTCGACAGCCATCAGGCCAAATCGGGCGAGAGCCGGCAGGACACGATGGTGCAGTTGCGGGATCTGGGCATCAAGATCGCCATCGACGATTTCGGAACCGGCTATTCCAGCCTGAGCTATCTCAAGAACTGGCGGGTGGACGCGCTGAAAATCGACCGCAGCTTCGTGCGCGACCTGGTCACCGATTCGAGCGATCTCGCCATCGTGAGCGCCATCATCGCGATCGCGCGTCACCTGCACATTCAAGTGATCGCAGAGGGGATCGAGGGCTATCAGCAGGCCGAGATCCTGCGCAAATTGGGATGCACCATCGGCCAGGGTTTCCTGTTCGCACGGCCGATGCCGGCAGATCAGTGCCTTGCCCTGTTGGGAAGCGACACGCAGCCTGCCGAAGAAGAGGACATGCTCGCGGTGTTCGCCACCGGACGCGCCTGACGGCGCAACGGTGTAGAGTGCGGCCGATGCGTACGGCCTTCACCAGTCCCCGCGAACTTCTCCAGGCGAACCGGCATTACTACGACTCGCTCTGGTCCGGCGCCCGGCTGGTGGAGCCGGACCGATTCAATACCTGGCCTCTGATCCAATCGCTGATGCCGGGGCGTGTGTCGCGTCTCGAGGTGGCGCCGGGCTTGCGGCCGAGGCTCCCCATCGAGGGTACGCATTTCGTCGACCTGAGCGCGCAGGCGGCCGCCAAGTTGCGCTCGCGGGGCGCCTCGGTCGCCGTCGGCCTGGTCACCTCGCTCCCGTTCGTGGACGCGGCGTTCGACCTGGTGTGCGCCTTCGACATCGTCGAGCACGTCGACGACGACACCGCGGCGCTGCGGGAACTTTCACGGGTGGCGAGGCCCGGTGCCGCGATCGTCATTTCGGTGCCGCTGCATCCCGCGCGCTGGACGGCCTTCGACGACTTCGTCGGCCATCGCCGACGCTACGAGCCCGAGCGGCTCGGCGACACGCTGGCGGGCCACGGGCTCTGCATCGAGCGCAGCGCGGTGTTCGGCATGCAGCCCAAGTCCTCCCGGCTTCTGGAAGTCGGGATGTGGTGGCTCACCCATCAGCGCGCGCGCGCCCTGTGGTGGTACAACCGTGTTCTCATGCCGCTCGGCCTGCGCTTTCAGCACAGCCTGCGCTTTGCGCACGGGCTGGTCGACTCCGCACAAGTCGACGAGATACTCATGGTGTGCCGCAAGGAGGGCGGGGGCTAGCGGCCGCGGGCTGTCAGCGGAGACTGACAAATATTCACAGCTTTATCCGTCCGGCCGTCTCGAGGAGTTGACGAAGAATGAGTCGACTCGGTCTCGAGGTGTGCAAATCCCGCCATGCCGCTGCCGCGCTACGCGTCGAAAGGTGCGATCAGATTCCTCGCGCGCTACGTGCGCAGACGGTTCTTCAGCCATGCCGTCGTGATGGTGGCCGTGCTCACCGCGGTCGCCTGCAACGTGGGATCGCAGTATGCGGTCAAGCATCTGGTCGATGTGCTCGGCACCCATCAGCCGCCTCCCGAAGTGCTCTGGGGCGCGGTGGCGATTCTGCTCGGACTCGTCGCAGCCGACAGCGTACTTTGGCGCGTCGCCGGATGGGCCTCGACGCATGCTTTCGTCGCGGTGGGAGGCGACATCCGCCTCGAATTGTTCGACCACCTCTCGGGCCAGGGCACGAAATACTTCATTGAGCAATTTCCCGGCGCCCTGGCCGGTCGCATCACCGCGGCCGCCAACGCCGCCTGGCTGATCGAGAATTCGGTGACGTGGACCACGATTCCTCCGGGGGTCGCGGTGATCGCCAGTATTCTCGTCCTCGGCACCGTCAACCGGCATCTCACCGCGGTGCTGCTGGCCGTGGTATGCGTGCTCGGCGCCATCATCGCGTGGTGGGCCGCGCACGGACGGGAGCTGCATCAGAATTTCGCGGGGCATGCGGCGCACGTGAGCGGCGATCTTACCGACGTCGTCAGCAACATCGGTCTGGTGCGCTCATTCGGCGCCGCGCGGCGCGAACAGGAGCGCCTCACCATGAAAATCCAGGACGAGATGCACGCACAGCGGCTGAGCTTGAGATCGCTCGAGCGGCTGCGTCAGTTTCACGCGATCACCGTCTTCTGCGTGACCGCCGGCGTGCTGGTGTGGTCGGTCGAATTGTGGAGCCGCGGTCGGATCTCGACGGGGGACGTGGTGCTCACGACGACGCTCGGGTTCACCGTGCTGCATGCCTCGCGCGATTTCGCCATGGCGATGGTGGACATGGTGCAGCAGGTCGCGAAGCTGCGCGAGGCGGTTGAAGTGCTCGGATTGCCGCATGAGATGCGCGATGCCGGGGACGCGCGGCCGCTGGTGGTGAGCAGGGGATCGATCGCGTTTCGCGGCGTGAGCTTCCGCTATCCGAGCGGCCAGTCGGTGCTCAGCGGCTTCTCCATCACCGTGCCCGGCGGTCAAAAGATCGGACTCGTCGGCCGCTCGGGCGCCGGGAAGTCCACCATCATTGCGCTGCTGCAGCGACTGTACGACCCCGACGCGGGCGAGGTGCTCATCGACGATCAGGTCATTTCCGGCGTTTCGCAGGAGAGCCTGCGGGGCTCGATTGCGGTCGTGCAGCAGGATATCTCGTTGTTTCACCGCTCGCTGCTCGAAAACCTGAGGTATGGGCGCCCGGAAGCAACGGATGAGGAGGTATTCCGCGCCGTCGATGCCGCGGGCTGCGCCGAATTCATCGCCGCCCTGCCGGACGGATACGAGACGCTGGTGGGCGAGCGCGGGATGAAACTGTCCGGAGGGCAGCGCCAACGCCTCGCCATCGCGCGCGCCTTCCTGATGAACTCGCCGATCGTGATTCTGGACGAGGCCACCTCGGCACTCGACACGCAGTCCGAGCAGTCGATTCAGGAGGCGCTCGCGCGGCTGTTCCGCGGCCGCACCGTGATCGCCATTGCTCATCGGCTCTCCACGCTCGATTCCTTCGACCGCATCGTGGTGCTCGAGCGCGGCCACATCATCGAGGACGGGCCACCCCACCGACTGCTGCAGAGACAGGGGGGCGTGTACAGCCGCATGTATGGACGCCAGATTCGCGTCGGCGCGGAGCAAACCCCATGAGCGCGAGTGGCGCCACGCCTGCAGGAGCGTTGGCCCTGCTCACGCTCTCGCTGCTGACGGCCTGCAGCACGACGCGGCAGACGGCGCCGCCCAAGCCGGAGGTGCCGCAGCCCGCCGAGGCGCCGCAGCCCACCGAGGTGCCTTGGGCGGGGCCGGCACCCGCCGCGCCCGAGGCCTTGGACGCTCCGATGCAAGCGCCGCCACCCCCCTCACAGCCGCATTCCGCGGCGGCAGGCATGCCGCCCCCCTGCGTGTGCGGCGAGCCGGCGCCGAAGCTCCGTCGCCAACACAAGCACACGTACCGAAAAAGGGAGCCCGCGAAACGGTCCGCGCCGCGGTCCGTCGGGCCCGTTACGGCTCCCGCTGCGAACACCGTGGTGGATGCCGAAGTGAAGCGCATCGAGGGTCCTCTCACGGCGATTCTCGGCAAGAACGTCTACAGCCCCCGCGGGGAAGATCTCGGCAGAGTGGTCGACCTGCTGGCCGATCCGGAGGGTCGAGTGCGAGTGGCCATCATCGACTTCGGCGGGTTTCTGGGGGTCGGCACGCGCCGCATCGCGGTGGATTGGCCGTTGCTGCATTTCTCTCCCTCCGACAAGCAGAAACCGCTGGTGCTGACGGTGACCCGCGAAAAGCTGCAGTCGGCACCGGAGTACAAAGATTCCACCAGCCCCCGCGTTCTCATGCCGCCCGCGGCGGCTTCCGATGCTGCAGGCGCCGGCAACCCGAAGTGAAAGTCACCCGCCGGCTGACGGATCGGGGCCGGCAGCGGACGCCCGGCAGCCGGCGACGGTGCCGCCGGCGAGCGTCGGGCCCGCGGGAGCGAGTTCCCCGAATTCCGGGGCCGAGCGCGGTCTCGACTGGTTCAATCTTTTCGTCGCCAACATTCAAACCGGTTTCGGGCCGTTCATAGCGGTATACCTCAGCGGTCAAAGCTGGACTCAGACGTCGATCGGTTTGGCGCTCTCCATCGGCACGGTCAGTTCCATGGCCAGCCAGGTGCCGGCCGGCGCGCTGGTGGATGCGATTCAGAACAAAGCGCGCGTCGCCGCGTTCAGCGTGCTGGTGTTCACGGCGAGCGCGCTGATGTTCGCCATCCATCCGATCCGTTTGTTCGTGTATCTGGCTGAAGTCCTGCATGGCGTGTCGAGCTGCACACTCGGGCCGGCGATCGCCGCCATGAGCCTCATGCTCGTCGGGCGGATGGGAATGGCGCTGCGGCTTGGCCGAAATGCCCGATATGCGGCGGTGGGCAACGGCGTGGGCGCGGCCTTGATGGGTGCATGCGGACAGTACGTGTCGGAGCGAGCGGTATTTTATCTGACCGCGGTGCTCACCTTGCCGGCGTTGCTGGCGCTCGTGCCGCTTCGACGCCAACCGGTGCGCGGCAACGACCCGCTCGTGGCGATGCCGCACCAGAAGAAGGAAGGTACGGGGAGCCTTCGAATCCTGGCGGACCGCCGGCTGCTCATCTTCTGCGGATGCGCGATGCTGTTCACGTTCGGCAATGCACCACTCCTCATGCTGATCAGCGGCACGCTGACGGCGAAGGGCAGCAATCCGAGTCTGCTCATCGGCGCATGCATCGTGCTGCCGCAGATCGTGGTCGCGATGGCCTCGCCGGCGGTGGGACGCTTCGCCGACCGCTATGGTCGACGCTGGGTGCTCATCGCCGGCTTCGCGATGCTGCCGTTGCGCGCGCTCGTTTTCTCGACCACGGCGAACTCGACGCTGGTGATCGCCGCGCAGGTGCTCGACGGGATTGCGGGCGCCGGCTTCGGCATTCTGGTCCCGCTGATCGTGAGCGACGTGGCGGCGCGCTCGGGCCGTTTCAACCTCGCGCTCGGAGCGGTGGGCTTCGCCATCGGCGTCGGCAGCACGCTGAGCACTTCGGCGGCCGGCTGGGTCTCCGATCATTACGGCATGCGGGTTGCGTTCTGCTTGCTCGCGGCCGTGGGACTCGTGGCGGTGCTGCTGGCCGTCTTCACGATGCCCGAGACCCGGCCGGCTGCGGATGACGAGACGCGCCAGCCGCAGGCCGTCTAGTAGCGCGCGACCACCACGATGTCGCCCTCGCGGCGCGTCACCGTCACCGCGATGTTCCGGTCGTGTCGATGCAGCATCACATCGACCGAGCCGCCGCTCAGCCGGAGGTTTCTCAGATGAACATGATCCAGGAACTTCGGCAGCATCGGACGATAGAACTTGACCTCCCCGGTACGCTCGAGCAGTTCGAGGCCGAGGGATGCCTGCAGGAGGCATAGAGGCGTCGCACTGGCCCACGCCTGCGGCGAGCATGCAACGGGGTACTGAGTCGGCGCGTTGCGCTCGAGCCGGGCGAAACCGCAGTACAGCTCGGGCAGGCGGCGCAAGTCCATGTACGAGGCCGCTTCGAACAGCGCTGCGAACACCTGCGCGGCGGCTCCCTGCAGTCCGTAGCGCGCGAGGCCCATGGCGATCAATCCGTTGTCGTGAGGCCAGACGGAGCCGTTGTGGTACGACATCGGGTTGTACCGGGCCTCGGAGGAGGCAACGGTTCGAATGCCCCATCCGCTGAAGGCCGCGGGCGAGACGAGCGTGCGCGCGACGCGCTGCGCGCGATCGGCGCAGACGATACCGGTGAACAACAGCTGCCCCGCGTTCGAGGCGACCACCCGGCACGGCTGCTTCACGCCGTCCAACGCCAGGGCGTAGGTCGACAGCTCCTCGCACCAGAATCTGGATTCGAACAGCCGGCGAAGATCCTCGGCCTGCGCGGCAAGTGCGGCGGCGCGCTCCGTGTATCCCAGCGCGTCAGCGAGCACGGCGGCGTGGCGTTTCGCGCCGTATACATAGCCCTGGACTTCACAGAGGGCGATCGGCCCTTCAGCCAGGCGGCCGTCGCGGTGGAATATCGCATCGAACGAGTCCTTCCACCCCTGATTGGCCAGCCCCTGCTTCGTCTGGCGGTAATACTCGACGAAGCCGTCGCCGTCGCGGTCCCCGTATTGATCGATCCAGGCAAGCGCCGCCTCGGCATTCGGCCAGAGCGCGCGCACGGTCGCCAGATCCCCGGTGCGCCGGAAATATTCGCCGAGCAGCAATACGAAGAGCGGCGTGGCGTCGATGCTGCCGTAGTAACGACCGAACGGCACTTCGCGCAGGTTCGCCATCTCGCCGTGGCGCATCTCGTGCAGGATCTTTCCGGGTTCTGCATCCCGTTCGGGCTCCAGTGCGGTGGCCTGAGTGGCGGCGAGAAATCCGAGCACGCCCTTCGCGATCTCGGGATCCAGCCAAAGAGTCATCAGCGCGGTGATCAGTCCGTCCCGTCCGAAGGGTGTGCTGAACCACGGTATGCCGGCGTACGGATAGGGCCCCTCCGGAGTCTGGGTGACCAGCATGTACAGATCGGAGACGGAACGCCGCGCGATCTCGTTGTAGACGGAGTTGGAGCTCTCGACGCCCGCGGCACGCTTGCTGGATTCGTTGAGCGCGTGCCGAGCGGCTCTCATGCGGCGGTAGAAAAGCCGCCCGTTCCAATCGCGATCCGCAGTGTCCGCGACGCCGCAGCGCAGGAAGATCCGGCGCGAGGAGCGCGGCCGCAACGACACATCGAACGACGCCCGCGACGTGGTCAGCGACTTCGGTGCCGGAAAGAATGCGACCTCGGTAACCCGCTCGATTTTATCGAGACCCATGTAGCCGAGTGTCACGCTGTGATCGCTCGTGAGCACGAGGCGGGTCGCGCCGCGCGCGGCGCGGTGTTCGCCCCGCACCTCGAACAGATCGGCGAAATCCGCGGCGAATCGATAGGTCAGCCGCAACGTCAGCGGCCGTTCGCCGAAATTGCGCGCCACGACCCGCTCGTAACACGCACCGTTCCAGATGAACTTGATGCGGTTGAGATGAATGTTCTCCCGGCGCAGCGCAATCCTGCCGTTTTCCAGAAGGTCGGGATTGCTGAGGTCCGCCGTGAACACGGCGTTGTCATCCTGGGTCACCGAACTCAACAGGAGCGGCTGCGCCTCCTCGAGCAGCAGCTGCAGCTGCGACAGCATGCGGGTGTCGCGATGATAGATCCCCTCGGGATTGCCGGGCTCACCCCCGATGTCGCCGCGGTGATCGAACACGGCGAAGGTGTCGCCTTGCTTGAGGGTGCGCGTGCGCCGCTGTTGCAATGTGGCGCTCACCGCGATCGCGAACTGCGGAGCGGGCACCTCGTCGACCGAATGACTCTCGGGCGATGGATCCGGGAGGGAGGATGTGTTCACGCATTGTCCCCGATGAAAGACATTCAGATGGCGTCGCTTGTAACTTTTTCAGCGCGCGTCCAAGGGCACTCGACCGCTCGCTCGAGCGTCTGCCACATAAGAGTTCTCTTACAGAATTCAGTTCCATTCGCAAGCCGACATTACGGATTCCAGCGGCTAGGATGGCGTCCATCATCGATCGTTCCGAGTGGTGGGGAACACATGAAAATCGCGCAAGTTGCACCGCTCAGCGAGGCGGTGCCGCCGAAATTGTATGGCGGCACCGAGCGCGTGGTCGCCTATCTCACGGATGCGCTGGTGGAGTTGGGGCACGAGGTGACACTGTTCGCCTCCGGAGACAGCCTGACCAAGGCCACGCTTGCGCCGATCTGGCCGAGGGCCTTGCGCCTCGATCCAAACGTGAAAGATCACTTCGTTCCGCTGTTCATGCAATTGGAGAGCGTGGCGCGCCGCGCGCACGAGTTCGACGTGATCCACTGTCATCTGGACTATTTCGGATATCCGCTGCTGCGCAGGCTCGGTACGCCCTCGATCACGACGCTGCACGGTCGTCTGGACCTGCCGGAACTTCCCCCGCTGTACGGCTTGTACGGGGATATGCCGGTGGTCTCGATCTCGGATTCGCAGCGTGTGCCGTTGCCCGAGGCAAATTATGTGGCGACCGTCCTGCACGGCTTGCCGCAGAATCTTCTGGCCAGGGGCGCGGGGCGCGGAGGCTACCTGGCGTTTCTAGGGCGCATCTCACCGGAGAAGGCGCCGGATGCGGCGATTCGAATCGCGGCCGGGGCCGGCATGCCGCTCAAGATCGCCGCCAAGGTCGATCGTGTCGACGAGGAATACTTCAAGAGCAAAGTCGAGCCTCTGCTCTCGCTCGGCCAGGTGGAATTCATCGGCGAGATCCGCGAGGATCAGAAGCAGGAGTTTCTTGGCAACGCGGCCGGGCTCGTGTTCCCCATTGCGTGGCGCGAACCGTTCGGGCTGGTGATGATCGAGGCGATGGCCTGCGGCACCCCGGTGATCGCCGTCGAGAACGGGTCGGTTCCCGAGGTGCTGGAGGATGGCGTGACCGGATTCATCGTCCACGGCGAGCACCAGGCGATCGAGGCGGTAGGGCGGATCGCATCCCTCGACCGCGGCCGTATCCGTGCCGAGTTCGAGCGCCGCTTCACGGCACGACGCATGGCGCAAAACTATGTGAATCTGTACGCTGGATTGGCGCGTGCGCGTCAGGTTCGAGACGAACTTCTGCCGGGAACGCTGGTAACATGCCTGGATGCTTCCAACGCCGCGCCCCCCCGAGACAGCATCCCGGCCGCCGCGATTGCGGATTCCGGGCTGGGTGTTCTCCAATAGCTATGCGTCGCTGCCGGAGGGGTTCTACGCGCGCATAGACCCGGTTCCGGTCGCCGCTCCCAAATTGATCAAATTCAACGGATCATTGGCGTCGGAACTCGGATTGGAATGGCGCTCACTGGATGATCGCGCGCTGGCCGCGGTCTTCTCGGGAAACGCCGTTCCCGAAGGCGCGGATCCCGTTGCAACGGCTTATGCCGGCCATCAATTCGGACAATTCGTGCCGCGCCTCGGCGATGGCCGGGCCATTCTCCTCGGCGAAGTGATCGACTGCGGCGGGGTGCGCCGCGACATTCAACTCAAGGGATCGGGACGGACACCTTATTCGCGCAGCGGCGACGGCCGCGCGGCGCTCGGTCCGGTGCTGCGCGAGTACCTGGTGAGCGAAGCCATGCACGCGCTCGGCATCGAGGGCACCCGCGCACTGGCGGCGGTGACGACCGGAGAGTTCGTCGTCCGGGAGGGCCGGCTTCCCGGTGCCGTGGTGACGCGCGTGGCCCGCAGCCACGTGCGCGTCGGGACCTTCGAATTCTTCGCGGCACGAGGCGATCATGGTGCGGTCGGACGCCTGGCGGACTATGTCATCGATCGCCACTATCCGGAGCTGAGGTCGGTCGAGCGGCGCTACCTCGAGCTCATTCGCGCCGTATGCCGACGCCAGGCCGCACTGGTCGCGAGCTGGATGCACGTGGGATTCATCCACGGGGTGATGAATACGGATAACACGTCGGTGTCGGGTGAAACCATCGATTACGGCCCCTGCGCCTTCATGGATGGCTACGACCCGGCGACGGTGTTCAGTTCGATCGACTCGATGGGACGCTATGCCTACGCCAATCAGCCGCACGCGGCACAGTGGAATCTCGCGCGATTCGCGGAGACTCTCCTGCCGCTGATCGACGCGGATCCCAACCGCGCGGTGGAGGCGGCCGGCCCGGTGGTGGAGCAATTCGCCGCGGCTTTCGAGGAGCGCTGGCTCGGCGGACTGTCGGCAAAACTCGGGCTGCAGACTTCGGAGCCGGCCGACGCGGCCTTGATCAAGGCATGGCTCGAGCTCCTGCAGCGCAACGAATGCGATTTCACGCTGACCTTCCGCAGGCTCTGCGAGGCGGCGGACCCCGCGGAGGGCGACTCCTCGGGAGGCGCGGATGCTGTGCTCCGATCATCGTTCCAGCGCCCCGCCGAGTTCGACGACTGGGCCCGGCAATGGCGGGCTCGGCTCGCGCGGGAAATCGCGCCGGCCGCGGAGCGGGGTGCAGCCATGCGCCGGGTCAATCCAGCCTACATCCCACGAAACCACCGTGTGGAGGCGATGATCTCGGCCGCCATCGAGGTCGGAGATTTCGCGCCATTCGAGGAGATGCTCGAGGCGCTCTCCAAGCCCTATGACTTCGACCCCCGATTCGAACTCTACGCGCGGCCGCCCAGACCCGACGAGCGGGTGCTGCAGACATTTTGCGGCACGTGAGGTCCCGCGCAACGCCCTCATGACCCCCACCCCTGATGTGACCGCGGCCCCCTTCTGGCAAGACGGAACGGTGCCGGTGATTGCCGCTGACCCTCTGCCCGCCCGGGTCGACGCGCTCGTCGTCGGCGGCGGCTATACCGGTCTTGCGGCTGCGCGCGAGACCGCCGCGGCGGGACTCGCCACGGTGGTGCTCGAGGCAGGTCACGTGGGGGCCGGATGCTCCGGCAAGAACGGCGGACAAGTGGCCTATAGCCTCAAGCCGACGTTTGCGCGCCTCTGCGCGTTGCACGGCCGCGAGCGCGCCCACGCGATATGCCGGGAAGCGTTCGACGCGATCGATCATCTGCGATCGATCGCCGGTGAGGATGGTGCGAATTGCGACTGGCAGGCTTGCGGCGGATTTTACGGCGCACATACGCCGCGGCATTTCGAGCGCATGGCGCATGAGGCGGTGCATCAGCCGAAAGGATTGGAGCAGCGCATCAGCGTCGTGCCGAGGGCCGAGCAGCATCGCGAGATTGCCACGGACTACTATCACGGCGGTTGCGTGTATCACGACGACGCGTCTGTGGACCCGATGAAGCTGCTGCTCGCGCTCCTGCGCCGTGCCAGGGATCGCGGGGTGGTGGTCGCGGACCGGTGCCGTGCCGAGAGCATTCGCCAGGCGGCAGGGGGGTTCGAAGTGCTGACCTCCCGGGGAATCATCAAGACGCGGAAACTCCTGATCGCGACCAATGGGTACTCCGGCGCGCTGTCGCGCTGGCATCGGCGGCGCGTGATCCCCATCGGCAGCTATCAAATCTGCACACAACGCCTCGGCGCCGATCGCGTGCGCTCGCTGATCCCGAACGGGCGCAACATTTCGGACTCGCGCAGGGTGGTCGTCTATTACAGGCCCTCTGCCGACGGTGAGCGGATGGTGTTCGGCGGCCGCGCGGCATTGTTCGAACAGAATCCGCTCGCCTGCGTCGCGCGGCTCAGGTCGATGATGACCCGGATATTCCCGCAGCTCGGCGCAGCGCGAATCGACCATGCCTGGGTCGGCTGGGTTGCCTACACGTTCGATACCATGCCGCATCTGGGGGAGCGGGGCGGCGTTCACTACTGCATGGGGTATTGCGGGCAGGGCGTGCCCCTCGCTCCTTACCTCGGCATGAGGATCGGACAGCAGATGGCGGGTCGCGCGGAAGGGCGCACGGCCCTCGACGGCCTCGAGTTTCCATCGCGCCCTTATTATCTGGGGACGCCCTGGTTCCTCGCACCGTCGGTTTGGGCGTATCGCACCTTGGATAGGGTGGGGTTGTAGCGGGCGGCAATGCCGGCCCGCCGCCCAGTTTCGCGCTATGCAGCGATCGATCGTCCGGAACCGGGGTAAGTATGGCTGTTTCGCGGAACTCGCGCGCCACGAAATCGAGCACAAGGACTACCGCGTCGAAGTCGTCGAACGGGCGGATGCGCCGGTCCTCGTGGTCGCGCCGCATGGAGGGATGATCGAGGCGGGCACTTCGCAGATCGCCGCATCGATCGCAGGCCGCGATTTTCATCTATTCAGCTTCGAAGGCCTGAAGCCCTACGGAAAGAATCGCACGCTGCATATCACCAGCCACCGTTTCGATCATCCGCGTTGTCTGGCGCTGGCCTCGCGCAGCAATCTCGTATTGAGCGTGCACGGGTGCCTTGGAGATTCTTGCATTCACGTGGGAGGACTCGATGAGGAACTGACCGGCCGTCTCACGGCGGAGTTATCTGCCGCGGCATTCAATGTAGTGCGGCCGAGTCCGCGGTATCCCGGGCGCCATCCCGAGAACATTTGTAACCGCGGCTCGAGCGGCAAGGGTGCCCAGCTCGAAATCACCTACGATTTGCGGGCCGGCCGCCGGACGGGCGCGATCGCCCGGGCGGTGCGCGCGGCGCTCACGGCGACGTTGAGGACGCGGTCAGCCAACGTTGCTGTTGGCTGACCGCCGCGGCCGCCCGGGCAGGCGCCGCTGATCTCCGAGACCTACATCGGCCGCGACGCCGGCGAATCGTAGGAGCGGGAGACACCATAGAAGGCGTGCACGTCGGTTGCCCAGGCGGTGTCCGCCATGCTCGGCCAATGGTCCTTATCGAAGCCCGGCGCATTCTTCAGCTTGTCCTTGCTGACGTTGAGCAGGAATCGCTTGTTGGCCGTGTCGAGCTTGAGCGCCTGCCAGGGAACCGCGAACAAGCGGTCGCCCATGCCGAGGAAGCCGCCAAACGACAATACCGCGTACACGATCCGCCCGGTTTGCATGTCGATCATGAATTCCTTGATGTTGCCGAGGCTTTCGTCCGAGGAGTTGTATACGTCGTTGCCGAGGAGCGTGTCCGCTCCCATGAGGGTCGGGCCGGGGCCCCCGGTCGTGCTATAGCCCTTGTACATTCCGTAGGTATCGCGGGAAACATAGTCGGTTTGCATCGATTGCTCCATCAGTTGGTAAGTTAATCCCACGCCCCCACGCTACTCGTCCCGGCAGCGAGGGGTGTCGGTGCGCGCACCGTACTCACCCCCGACACGACCGGTATCGCTCGTGGGAGCCGGCCGACGCAGCCATCCACGGTAGCGCCGACCTGCATTCGCTCTATACAATCGCGGGAACACACATCCGGGGATGCACCGATGAAGAAGTTGCTCGCCATTTGGCTCGCCTTTTGCGCTCCGGTATTCGCGCCGTATGGTCACTCGGCGGAGCCCGGCAAGCCCACGCTGATCGTGTTCGGCGCGGCGTCGTTGACCAACGTGCTGCAGGATTTGGGCGATGACTTCACCAAGGAAACCTCCATCGCGGTCAAATTCTCGTTTGCGGCCAGTTCAACTCTTGCCCGGCAGATCGAGAATGGCGCGCCGGCGGACATCTTCATGTCCGCCGATTCGGACTGGATGGATTATCTGCAAACCCGCCATCTCATTCAGGAGTCGACGCGGCGCGACGTCGTCGGCAATCGATTGGTGTTGATCGCACCGGCCGACAGCAGCGTCAAACTGAAGATCGGGCCCAATTTTGCCCTGGCCGCCGCGTTGGGGCAGGGGCATCTGGCGACTGGAGATCCCGCCGCCGTCCCGGCGGGACGATATGCGCAAGCGGCGTTGACGACGCTCGGGGTGTGGAAGGAAGTCGAGGACCGTATCGTGCGCGCCGATAGCGTGCGTTCCGCACTCACCTTCGTGGATCGCGGCGAGGCGCCGCTCGGCATCGTGTACGAGACCGATGCGTTGATCGACAAGAACGTCCGGGTGGTCGACGTGTTCCCCGGCGCTACGCACCCACGCATCGTCTATCCCGTCGCGCTGACGCGGGACGCACAACCCGCGGCGGCGAAATTCGAAGCATTCATTGCAGGTCCGGCGGCTGCGCAAACATTCAAGTCGTATGGCTTCGTTCCGTTGCACTGAAGCGGACGACGTGTTCGCAGCCGGTGTAGGCGAATTCCGGCATTTGAGAATTACGTTCGATGACAGCCGCGCGCGGCTGCAAGGGTATAAACAGCTCTCAATAGCCAAAGAAGCCCCGGCTCGTTCCTGGCCCTTGTGCGAAATTCGTCCGCCGACCGCCGGCGTCGGAGCCCGTTGTGCCTGCGCGGGCCGTTTTTTAGCGTATTGAGGACTCGTTATGGCGTCTGAGGAAGAGGGATCGGAGGAAGCCGGCGGCCATGAGGGCCATGGGCAAACCAAGGAGAGGGGCAACCAAGACAAGCGCAAGGGCCAGGACAAGGGCGGCGGCAAGGACAACGACACGGGCAAGGACGGCGACGACCCGCAGGATGGCGAGGAGGATGGCAAGGACTCCGACAAGCCGCGCAGCAAGAAACCACTGATCATCGTCGCCGCCGTCGTGGTGGTGCTCGCGATCGCGGGATTCTTCTTCTGGTTCGCGCGACGCAACCAGGTATCGACCGACGACGCCTATACCGACGGCAACGTCATCACCATGGTTCCGCGGGTGTCGGGATACGTGGTTCAGCTCAATATCAACGACAACGTGCACGTGAACAAGGGCGATCTGCTGGTGCGCATAGATCCCCGCGATTATTTGACCGCCCAGGACCAGGCGCAGGCGGCGCTGGCGCTGGCGAAGGCACAACTCGACTCTGCGCAGCAGGCGCTGCGCATTGCCAGAGTCCAATATCCCGCGCAACTGGTGAGCGCAGAGGCCCAGCAGCAGGCGGCCGCCGCTGCGCTCGAGCAGGCAGAGCGGCAGTACGCGCGCCAGCACGAGGTCGACAGGCGCGCGACCACGCAGGAGAACATCGACGCCTCCACCAGCCAGCAGCTCAGTTCGGCCGCCAGCCTGAAGAGCGCAAAAGCGCAGGTGCAGGTCGCGAGCCTCGTGCCCGAGCAGATTCGTCAGGCTGCGACGACGGTGGCGGAACGCGAGGCGCAGGTGAAACAGGCCGAGGCTCAATTGGCCCAGGCCGATCTCAATTTGAGCTATACGGAGATCCGCGCGCCATCGGACGGATTCGTCACGCGGCGCAGCGTCCAGCTCGGCGATTACCTGACGGCGGGCGCCACGATGTTCCTGATCGTGACTCCGGATGTGTGGGTGACGGCCAACTTCAAGGAATCGCAGATAGGGCGCATGCGGCCGGGCGACCGGGTCGACCTCGAAATCGACGCCTACAGCGGGTACCGGCTTTCCGGCCACGTGCAGAGCATTCAATACGGGAGCGGCTCGCGGTTCTCGGCTTTTCCCGCCGAGAATGCGACCGGCAACTTCGTCAAGATCGTGCAGCGCATTCCCGTGAAGATCGTCATCGACCGCGGTCTCGACCCGGATCGGCCGTTGCCGCTCGGGCTGTCGGTGTCGCCGGTGGTGCACCTGCCGTGAGCGATTCCGACTGGCAGCCCTCGTCGAATCGCTGGTTGATCGCCGTGACCGTGACGCTCGCGGCGTTCATGGAGGTCCTCGATACCACCATCGTCAATGTCTCGCTGCCGCACATTGCGGGCACGCTCTCCGCGAGCTATGACGAGGCGACATGGGCGCTCACCTCGTACCTGGTCGCGAACAGTATCGTGCTTCCCATCTCGGCGTTTTTCGGCCGCCTCATCGGGCGCAAACGCTACTTCGTGATCTGCATCGCCGCTTTCACCGTGTGCTCGTTTCTCTGCGGCATTGCCACGAACCTGACGCAGCTGGTCATCTTTCGAATTCTGCAGGGTTTTTTCGGGGGCGGCCTTCAGCCGAATCAGCAATCCATCATCCTGGACACGTTTCCGGTTTCGCAGCGCAGCCGGGCGTTCGCTCTGACTGCGGTCGCCACGGTCGTGGCGCCGATTCTCGGGCCGACCCTGGGTGGCTGGATCACGGATAACTTCAGCTGGCGCTGGGTGTTCTTCATCAACGTGCCCATCGGGGTGTTGACGACCTTCGCGGTCATCGCCCTGGTGGAGGATCCGCCATGGGCCAGGGCGAAATCCAAGGTGTCGATCGATTACATCGGGATCGGCCTCATCGCCATCACGTTCGCGTGCTTTCAGATCATGCTGGATCGGGGTGAGGACGATGACTGGTTCTCGTCGAGCGTCATCCGAACCTTCGCCATTCTGGCGGCGGTGGGCTTGGCGACCGCCATCGCCTGGCTTCTCTATACCCGCAAACCGGTGGTGGAGCTCAAGGTGTTCAAGGATCGAAACTTCACGTTGGGTTCGATCGCCATCGCGTGCTTCGCCACGCTGCTGTACGGCAGCGCCGTGATCATCCCGCAACTGGCGCAACAGCACTTGGGCTATACGGCGCTGCTGGCCGGTCTGGTGATGAGCCCGGGCGCGCTCTGCGTGATTTTCCTCATACCCGTGCTGTCGCTGGTCATGCCGCACGTGCAGACCCGGTTCATCGTCACCGTCGGGTTCATCGTGCTCGGGAGCTCCCTGCTGTACTCGCGCAATATCGCCCCCAACATCGATTTCAGACACCTGGTGGGGATACGCGCCGCCCAATCCCTGGGAATCGGCTTCCTGTTCGTGCCGCTGAGCGTACTGACCTACCAGACCGTGCCGCGGCAGCTGCAGGGAGATGCCACTGCGCTGTTCACCATGTTCCGCAACGTCGCGGGCTCGGTGGGCATCTCAGTGTCGACGGCCATGATCACGTCGCGAACCCAGGTGCACATGGCCTATCTGTCGTATCACATGACCAACACCAATTCGAATTTTCGCAGCACCCTCTCGCAATTTGCGCAAGCGATCCAGAACCTCGGGTCCACGGCCGCTGCGTCCACGCAGAGCGCGCTGGGACAGACCTATCAAACGCTGATCGCGCAGGCGGGGTTGCTCGCGTACAAGGATGTCTTTCTTTATTGCGCCCTGCTCGCCTTCGCCTTCGTTCCCTTCACGTTCTTATTCTCGCCCGTGAAGAAGGCAGGCGGCCCAGGGGCGGCTCACTGATGCGCGCCGCCCCGGCCATGGCCGTCGCGGCGCTCGCCGCTTTGCTGATCCAGGCCTGCAAAGTGGGGCCGAATTATCAGCAGCCGCACGAGCCGCTACCTCCGCGCTATTCTGGAGCGGCCGGCGGCGCCGGTCCCGCAGATTCGCGACCCGCGGCGGCCGCGCCTGCGGCCGGTGGTCCCGCGGCTCAAGCGCCCGCGGCCGAGGCGCCGCGGTTTTCGGGCGAGCAAGAGCCGCCCACGTTCTGGTGGCGCGAGTTTCACGATGCGGAACTCGACCGGCTGATCGATCAAGCCACGGCGGGCAATCTCAATCTCAAGGTTGCGTACTTGAGGATCGTCGAGGCACGCATCCAGGTGCAGTCGGCCCGCGCGCAAGGCTTGCCGAGCCTGAATGCATCCGCCTCCTATAACCGCGAGCAACTCGGGTTGGCAGGGATTCTGAAGAGCAAGGGGATCGGAAATTCCGGTCCGACCGGCTCGGCCGCGGCACAGCAGCTGATCGCGGCGCTCGAGCAGCCCGTCAACCTGTATCAGCTCGGCTTCGACGCCTCGTGGGAAATCGATCTATTCGGGAAGGTGCGCCGCGAGGTCGAGGCGGCGACCGCCCAGGGCGCCGGCGCGCTCGAGTCGAGGAACGATATGCTGGTCTCGCTGGAAGCCGAAGTGGCGCAGACTTATTGTCAGCTGCGGGCGGCCCAGGTATCGAAGCAGGTCACGCTCGAACTCATCGGCGCGCAGCGCGAAATCGCCGATCTGACCCAAAACCGGCACGAGCACGGGCTGGCCGGCGAGCCCGATGTCGATGCCGCGCGTGCAGAGCTAACCAGCCTCGAAGCCGAGCTTCCGGCCTACGAGCAAATGATCGTGAGCTCCAAGCACGCGCTCGCCGTGCTCACCGGGCGGGATCCGGAGGCGCTGGATGCGGAATTCGGCGCCCCGGGAACGCTGCCGGCGATTCCGCAGCAGATTCCGGTGGGTGTGCCCTCGACCCTGGCGCGGCGCCGGCCGGACATCCGCAACGCCGAGACCGCCCTGCATGCGGCCACCGCGGAGATCGGGGTCTCCGTCGCCTCGATGTTTCCAGACGTGTCGCTCGCCGGAACCTACGGACTGCGCAACGTGGGTACGCGCTACCTGTTCGATTGGTCGAGCCATTTTTACACCTTCGGCCCAACCGTGTCGGTGCCCATTTTTCACGGCGGTGCGCTGGTGGCTAACGTGCGCCTGTCGCGCGCGCAAGCGGCGGAAGCGGCGCTCAGCTATCGTCAGACGGTCCTCGCAGCGCTGCAGGAAGTGGAGGACGGACTCAGCAATTTGACCCAGGATGCGGCGCGCGTCGCGGCGCTCAAGGACACCGTCGGTGCCGATCAACGGGCGGTCGATGTTCAGCTGAATGCCTACCGTCACGGGGTCATCAGCTATGTCACCGTGCTCACCGTCGAGTTGCAGGCAGCCCAGGCGCGCGAGCAATTGGTACAGGCCCAGGCGGCCGAAAGCACGGACCTCGTGAAGCTCTACAAGGCGCTCGGCGGCGGATGGCAGGACGCGCCCGATAGGGCCTCGCCGGCCGATTCGGCCAATTCGAGGCTGCCTTGAGCCAACGCATACGACCGCGCCGGGGCGTAGCGCGCTCGACGCGCGCGGCGCGGTTGCGATACCGTTGGCGCCCTCATGCGCTCCCATCCCGGCTTGGTTCTCGCTCCCGGCATCGACGTCGCCGTCTATTTGCTTGCCGTCGCGCTGGGCGGCGTGTCGCCCGAGCGTGCCCAGATCCTGTCATTCGGAGCGGCGGTGGCCTTCGGCTATCTCCCCCTGCTGCGAGCGCAACCGGAAATGAGATCTCGCGGGTGGAGCGGCAGGCTTGCGCTGCATCTGGCGGCGGTGACGCTGGTTGCTTTCTTCGTGCGCAGCGGTGTGCTGATGGCATCGATGCACGGCCGGGAAATCGGCACTGCCGCCCTCGTGATCGCGGCCGTCGTCACGGCGCTGCTTCTGCATCCCGCGTACGCGTACTGCGCCTCGTATCGAGAGTGGCGTCTCGGCAGCGGCGCCGGGTGGCGGACGGGAGCGATCGGCATCGTGGTCGCTGCGGCGGCCTTGCGTCTGGTCTACAGCGGACGAGTCGAACTCATGCCGGAAGAGACCTATTACTGGAATTACGCGCGGCATCTGGACATCGGCTATCTCGACCATCCACCGATGGTCGCGTGGTTGATCGCTGCGGGAACGCGGATTTTCGGCGGCGGGGAAATCGGCGTGCGCAGCGGCGCGCTCTTGAGCGGCGCAGTCGCGACGTTCTTTGCCTACCGGTTGACCGACAATCTGTTTGGCCGCTCGAGCGCTCTGGTGGCGGCGGTGCTCGTTCAGACGCTGCCATTTTTCTTTCTGGCCGGCCTGTTGATGACACCGGATGCGCCGCTCACGGCGGCGTGGGCCGCCTGCCTGTATTTCCTCGAGCGTGGGCTGGTTGCCGGGCGGCGGCGGGCGTGGTGGGGCGCCGGTATATGCCTGGGATTGGGACTTCTCTCGAAGTACTCCATCGTGCTGGTCGCGCTGTCCGCGTGCATTTTCGCGATCATCGACCCGCAGGCGCGGCGCTGGCTTCGCCGCCCCGAGGTTTATGGAGCGTCGCTGCTCGCCCTGGCGGTATTCTCCCCCGTGGTCGCGTGGAATGCCGAAAATCATTGGGTGTCATTTCTGTTCCAAACCTCGCGCCGCCTGGCGGACCGTCCGCAATTCGCGCTGCATAAGCTCATCGCCTCGGTCATCGTCTTGTTGACGCCGTCCGGATTTGCCGCGGCCGCGCGGGCGCTCACGCGCGGGGCGCCCGGCGGTGAGTCGGTGCCGAACGAGGATCGGCATCGAGATCGCGGCTGGCGATTCCTGCAGGTGGCCACGCTCACGCCCCTGGCGGTCTTCGTCGTGTTCAGTCTCCGGCACGAAGTGAAATTGGACTGGACCGGTGCGCCGCTGCTCGCGGCGGTGCCGCTGGTCGCCTGCGGGATCGTTGAAGGCGCCCGCGGCGTTGCGGCCGGCTTATGCGCGTCACTGCGCGGCTCCTGGGTACCGACTCTGATCGCGTTGCTCCTGGTCTACGGCGCGGGGTTGTACGACTTGACCTGGGGCATACCCGGCGTGGGATACGGCAGGCACGCGGAACTCGTGCCGGTCGGCTGGCGCGAGCTCGGCGCCCAGATCGATGCCATTGCGGGGCGCGTCGGCAAGGAGGGCGGCCCGCCTCCCCTCGTGGTCGGCATGGACCGGTATGCCATCGCGAGCGAGCTGGCTTTCTACGCGCCCGATCAGGCCCGGGGAGTCGGCCGCACGTCCAGCGGTCATCTGTTCGGGCAGATCGGGCTGATGTACGAGCGGTGGTTTCCGCCGGCCGCCCAGCAAGGCAGGAATCTCGTGTTGGTTGCCTGGAGCCGCGAAGAGCTGATGGCTGATCGGGTCACGTCCGCGGTGGAGCGGATCGAGCCGATCCAGGCGGGAGTGCTGATGCGCGGCGGGGAGGTCGTCCGTCGCTATTACTATCGAGTCGCTTACGGTTACCGGGGGAATGCATGCGCCGCGACGATGTGCCGCTGACGCCGGCGCAGGTCCGTGGATTCTGGGCCGCATGGCTCGGCTGGACGCTCGACGGGATGGACTCGTTCATCTTCGCGCTGGTGCTGGCGCCGGCGTTGACGGAGCTCCTGCCAAAATCCGGGATGGATGGCTCGCAGAGCCACGTGGTGTTTGCGGGCTCCGTGATGTTCGCCGTCTTCCTGGCAGGTTGGGGCTCTTCGTTGATATGGGGGCCGCTGGCCGACCGCTGGGGCAGGACTCGAACGCTGGCCGCCTCGGTCGCATGCTATGCGCTGTTCACGGGGGCCGCCGCATTCTCGCAAAATGTGTGGCAGCTCGGGGCGTTCCGCTTTCTGGCAGGCGTGGGCATCGGCGGCGAGTGGGCGCTTGCCGGTACTTACGTGGCCGAGGTCTGGCCCGAGTCGCGCCGCAAGATGGGCGCCGGTTATTTGCAGACCGGCTACTACGCCGGATTTTTTCTCGCCGCGGCGCTCAACTTCACCATCGGCGCGAGCTACGGGTGGCGGGTCATGTTCCTGTGCGGAGGGGCCCCGGTGCTCTTGTCGCTCTACATGCTGTCGAAGCTGCGCGAGCCGGACCGATGGGTCAAAGCCTCCGAGGGACCCGCGCCGCCTGCGCCCCTCCGGGAGATTTTCCGCGCGAGCTACCGGCGCCGGACGCTCGTCAACGCCGCGCTGGTCACGATTTCGATCATCGGTCTCTGGGCCGGCGCGGTGTATGAACCGTCGGCAATCATCACCCTCGCGAAACGCTCGGGTCACAGCGCACCCGAGGCGGCGCGCCTGGCCTCCTTCGGCACCGCCCTGTTGTCGATCGGGACCTGCCTGGGCTGTCTCGCGGTGCCGCTCCTCGCGGAGCGATTCGGCAGGCGCGCCACGCTTGCGTGCTTCTTCGTCGGCATGGCGATCTGCATCTGGCTCTCCTTCGGCTGGGCGTTCTACGTGAGCGACGGCGCGCTCGCGATTTTCATCGCGAGTTTGTTCCCGCTGGGATTCTTCGGCGGCAATTTCGCCATCTACAGTCTGTGGCTGCCCGAGCAATATTCGACCGCCGTGCGAGCGACGGCGTTCGCCTTCGTCACGTCCTTCGGCCGCTTCGTCGGCGCCGGCGTCAACTTCCTCATCGGCGCCGGCGTGCACAGCTACGGGAGCGTGGGTGTTCCGGTGGCCGCCACCGCCCTCGCGTTCCTCATCGGACTGGCGGTCGTGCCGTTCGGTTGCGAGACGAAGGGCACGAGGCTTCCAGATTGACGGCGGTGCGGATCGCGCGCTTGCCGGCATGGAGCCCGGGCAAAGCGGGGGTACGGAGCAACAATGGTATGTTACGCCCCCCGGCGGCGGTGCCGGAGGGCGGAGCATCCAGACGATGAGTGCAGATATTTCGGCGGGCCCGATCGAGGGTCTTTGGTTGGGCCTCGACACCGGCGGCACGTTCACCGATGCGGTGCTGCTCGCCGGCGGCCGCCGCGTCATCGCGAGCGCCAAGGCGCTCACCACGCCGTGGAATCTGGCGGTCGGGATCGGCGAGGCGATTCGCGCCGTGCTCGGGGAATTGCCGTCCGATGCCGGGCGCCGCGAGGTGAGCCTGGTGTCGGTGTCCACGACGCTCGCGACCAACGCCGTGGTCGAGAATCGCTTCAGCCCGGTGTGCGCCCTGCTGATCGGGTTCGATGACGCCATGACCGAGCGTTCCGGCATCGGCAGGCGCGGAACGGGGGCCGTGGTGAGGGTGCGGGGCGGCCATGACGCGACCGGCGAGGAATCGAGCGCGCTCGACGTGGCGGCCATCGAGGCCGCCGTCGCCGCGCACGAGATGCAGGTCGAGGCATTCGCGGTGGCGGCGAATTTTTCCGTGCGCAATCCGGCGCATGAGCTGGGTGCGCGCCGGATCATCCGCGGGCTTTCCAAGAAGCCGGTCACTTGTGCCCACGAACTGAGCTCCAAGCTCGATGCACCGCGACGCGCACTGACGGCCGTGCTGAATGCCCGCCTCACGCCGCAGATCCGCCATCTGATCGAGGCGTTGTCGCACGTGCTCATCGAGGAGTCGATCGATGCACCGCTGATGATCGTCAAGGGCGACGGGTCGCTGATGAGGGCGCCCGTGGCGCTCGAATATCCGGTCGAGACCATTTTGTCCGGGCCCGCCGCCAGTGTCGTCGGTGCAGGATTTCTGACCGGCATTGCCGACTTCGTCGTGTCCGACATGGGCGGCACCACCACCGACATTGCCATCGTGTCGAACGGGCGCCCTGCGGTGCGTGCCGAGGGCGCGCTGGTCGGCGGCTGGCGCACGATGGTGGAAGCGGTCGATGTGCACACCAGCGGCCTCGGAGGAGACAGCGAGGTATTCTTCGACCGCCAGATGCGGCTCAACGTCGGCCCGCGCAAGGCCATGCCGTTGTCGTTATTGGCGCACAGGTTCCCGCAGACACTCGAGGAGCTTCGCTCCCTGGCGGAGCTTGCGCATCTGCCGGAGTTCGCCACCCAATTCGCCCTTCGCAACCCCGATCGGGAGGCGCCGGCGCATCTTTCGGCGACCGAGAAGCGGATATGGGGGGCGCTCGGCCGGGAGCCTCGCCAGGTGTCGGCCATCGTGCGCAACGGCGCGGGTCTCGAGGCGTTGCGGCGCTTGGCGGACGCGGGCCTTGCGACCATCGCCGGCTTCACCCCGAGCGATGCCATGCATGTGCTCGGACGCCAGGAAGGGTGGAACCGCGAGGCGGCGGAATGCGGTGCCCGCATCCTCGCGATCGAGGAACGCAATGCCCGGGCGGCGACGGCGGCGGTATCGGCTGCCGAAATGTGCGAACGCACGCATGAGCACGTGGTGCGCGAGTCGGCGCGCGCCCTGTTGGCCGCTGCGCTCGCCAATGATCCCGGCCTCGAGGCGACTCCCGCGGGCTGGGGGCCGCTCGGCGAGCCGCTGCTCAAGGCGGTTTGCGCCGGACGGCCGTTCTCGACCCTGCTGCAGGCTGGAATCGGGCTCGCGCGGCCGCTCGTCGCGATCGGCGCACCGGTGGGCGCCTACTATCCGGAGGTCGCGCGCAGGCTCGGCTCGCCGCTCGCCATCCCCCTGCACGCGTCGGTCTGCAATGCCGTGGGCGCGGTCGCGGGCGTCGTGTCGCAGACCGTGGAAATCCTGGTGAATCAGCCGACGTTCAACGTGTTCCGGGTTCACGACCCCGCCGGCAGCCGCGACTACTCCGGGCCCGAGCCCGCGCTCGAGCACGCGCATCGGGTGTCATGCACGCTGGCCCTCGATGCGGCGCGCCGTGCCGGAGCCGCGGATCCGCACGTCGACACCGAGGTGATCGAGAAGAAGGCGCAGGTGGGTCCCGGCACAGATTACCTCGCAGAGGCACTGGTGAGGTCCACCGCCGTCGGCAGGCCCATCGTATCGCATTAACGCATGCCGTCCCGGGAGGCATATCGAAAAAATGTATCGCGCGGCGCGCGTAATAGCGGCGCATCACGGCGCGTCGCAGGGTGTTGTTCCCTATAATCGACCAAGCTCGATGCACGCGGACCTTTGGGATCAGCCGCCTCCCGACCAGAAGAGCCTCGCCAGTATGAAATCCCCCGACGAGACCAGCGCACGACGCAGCCGCCGCCGTCCCGGCAATGCGGAAGTCAGCCACGCGGTCTTCGACCGTACGCTGACCTATCGCCACCTGCGCAATCCGTTCACGCCGATGAAGGTGTTCTCGGACGATCAAGTGGCCGCCATGCACGAGGCGGCGCTGGCCATGCTCGAAACCCAGGGAATGAAGGTGCTGTCGGCCGATGCCCGGGTCCGCTACGCGAATGCCGGCGCGTCGGTGGACGAAGCGACGCAAATGGTGCGGCTCGACCGCGGTCTGGTTGCTGCCGCACTCGCTACGACGCCCAAAGAGGTGACGCTGCATGCGGTCGACCCGCAGCGCCACGTGCCGCTGGCGGACGGATGCGTCGCGTTCGCCCCGACCTCGGGTCCGCCCAACATCATGGATACGGCGCGCGGCCGGCGAGCCGGGACGTTCGAGGATTTTTGCAACCTGATGAAGCTCTGCCAGAGCTTCGAGGTGATCCACGTACTCGGCGGTGCGACCGAGCCGCAGGATCTACCCGTGCAGTTTCGTCATCTGCACGTGACGCGCGCGCAGCTCATGCTGACCGACAAGATCCCGTTCATCTTTTCGCGCGGCCACGCCCAGGTCGCAGACAACTTCGAGCTCATTCGATTGGCGCACGGAATATCGTCCGAGGAGTTCCGTTCGCGCCCGTACGTCTACACCATCATCAATACGAATTCGCCGCTGCAGCTCGACGTGCCCATGGCGGACGGCATCATCGATTTCGCCATGGCGGGTCAGGTGCTCATCATCACGCCGTTCACCCTCGCCGGCGCCATGGCGCCGGTGACCATCGCGGGGGCGCTGACCCTCGCGCATGCGGAATTTCTGGCGGGCTTGACGCTGGCGCAGATCGTCCGCCCCGGCGCGCCCATCGTCTACGGCAGCTTCACCTCGAACGTCGACATGAAATCGGGCTCTCCCGCCTTCGGCACGCCCGAGTACGTGAAGGCGGCGTTCGGCGCAGGCCAGATGGCCCGCCTGCTGGGATTGCCGTGGCGCTCCTCCAACGCCACTGCCTCGAATACCCCGGATGCCCAGTCCGCGTACGAATCGCAGATGAGCCTGTGGGGGGCGCTGTTCGGCGGCTGCAACTTCGTGCTGCACGCGGCGGGCTGGCTGGAGAGCGGGCTCACCACCTCGTACGAGAAATTCATTCTGGACATCGAAATGCTGCAGATGTTTGCCGAGATGTTTCAGCCGGTGGGGGGCGCGACGGCCGATATCGCCCTGGAGGCGGTCGCGGAAGTGGGTCCCGGCGGCCATTTCTTCGGCTGTGCCCACACCATGGAGCGCTACCGCAGCGCCTTTTACGCCCCGTTGGTCTCCGATTGGCGCAATTTCGGCAGCTGGATGGACGACGGCGGCAAGACGGCCACGGAGCGTGCCACCGGCATCTGGCAGGGCACGCTCACACGTTATGTCGCGCCGCTGCGTTCGCCGGGGGTGGTCGAGGCGCTCGATGCCTATGTCGCCAAGAGGACGGAACAGGGCGGCGCGCCGCCGGTCACTTGAGACGCCTTGCGCGCCGTTCCGACCCACCGCACGGATTCATCCGATCATGTCGCTTCCGGACACGTCACCGTCGCGATATCACAAGTCCCTGGGGCAGCGGGGACTTAACATGGCGCGCTGTCAAAGCGCGTAAGCTGCCGTTGCTGCTCGTAAAATAACCCTGGAGTAACTAGATGTCAGAGCCGAGCGAAGCCGAGTTCGACCTGAACTCGCTCAATGACGAAGAGCTCACCGAACAGGTGCACGACGACCTGTACAACGGCCTGAAGCCCGAGGTCGAGCAGGCTACGCATATATTCCTGAAACGTGGCTGGTCCGCGGAGCGAGTTCTGAACGATGCGCTGGTGGAAGGCATGCGCATCGTCGGCATCGATTTCCGCGACGGCATCTTGTTCGTGCCCGAAGTGCTGCTGGCCGCCAACTCGATGAAGGGCGGCATGGAAATCCTGCGGCCGCTGCTGGCCGAGACCGGCGTCGAGCCCATCGGCAAGATCGTGATCGGAACGGTCAAGGGCGACATTCACGACATCGGCAAGAATCTCGTCTCCATGATGCTCGAGGGCGCGGGCTTCGAAGTCATCGATCTCGGCATCAACAATCCGGTCGAGAAATACCTGGCCGCACTGGAACAGCACAAGCCGGACATCCTCGGCATGTCGGCGCTGCTCACCACCACGATGCCGTACATGAAAGTGGTGATCGATACCTTGAAGGAGCGCGGCATCCGCAACGACTTCATCGTGCTGGTCGGCGGTGCGCCGCTCAACGAAGAGTTCGGCAAGGCCGTGGGCGCCGATGCGTATTGTCGCGACGCCGCCGTAGCCGTGGAGACCGCCAAGGGGCTGCTGGCCGCGAAGCGCTCCGCAGCAGCGGCTCACTGAAGGAGCGGTGCGCGCCGTGCCAACGAGGGGCGAGGGGCTGCTGATCATCGCCTGCGGCGCGTTGGCTCACGAGATCACGGCGCTGCGCCGCGCGAACGGCTGGGAGCATGTGGACGTGCGCTGCCTGCCCGCGGAGCTTCACAATCGACCCGAGCGCATTCCGGCCGCGGTGCGCGCGTTGATTCGATCCTCGCGTTGCCATTACCGTGCGATCTTCGTCGCCTATGCGGATTGCGGGACGGGCGGCCTGCTCGACGCAGTGCTGAAAGAGGAAGGCGTCGAACGCATCCCGGGCGCGCATTGCTACGAGTTCTTCGCCACCGGACCGAAGTTCGCGGCGCTGGCCGAAGCGGAGCTCGGGACCTTCTACCTGACTGATTTTCTGCTGCGGCATTTCGAGCGTCTGGTGATCGAGGGCCTGGGCCTCGACCGGCATCCGGAGCTGTTTCCAAGCTACTTCGGCCACTACAAGAAGCTGGTCTATCTCGCCCAATCGCCCAAAAGCGAATCGATCGATCAGGCGAAGGCCGTCGCGGATCGAATGGGCCTCGCATTCGAATATGTCGAGACCGGATTCGGCGACCTGGAGACCTCGCTCAAATCTGCCGTCGGGCGCGACCAGGCCCGGGGCGCCGAGCTCCGGGGCGCCGAGCTCCGGGGCGCAGAGCTGCGGGGTGACGCGGAGGCCGTGACGTGGCATCACTGATCATCATCTCCTGGCGCGACATACCGGCGCAGGTCATCGTCAAGCGGGGCCGCGAAACCGCCAAGGTGCAGCTGTCGCAGCGCTTTCAGGAGGCCGTGGATCGCGCCGCCATGCGTGCGGGCAAGGGCAGTTCCGATGCGTACCTCGCCGATTGGCAGCGCAGCGCACCGCGTCCTTGCGGAGAGGATTTGCAGGCCGAGGCGGGCGCCGAGGCCGCCAGACTCGAAGCTCAGTTCAGCGACGAGGATCTCGAGCGCCTGATCCGGGCGAAGGGTTTGGCAGCGCCCGCGGCCGGGCTCGAGAGCTCCTGATGTACCCGGTGCGTTTGTGGTCGGTGCGCCATGCGCGGGGTTTGAACTCGTTCTATCGAGTCTTCGAGGGGGTGATCAAGCGCATTCACCCGCTGTTCAAGGCGCTGGGATACGAGCGCATCGAGCGTCCGGTCGCGGCGATCGAGCGCACCGTCAAGGGCGCCCTGTTCGACTGCCAGATGTGCGGCCAGTGCGTGCTCAGCTCGACCGGCATGTCATGCCCGATGAATTGTCCCAAGACCCTGCGCAATGGACCCTGCGGCGGCGTGCGCGACAACGGCCACTGCGAGGTCAAGCCGGAGATGCGCTGCGTCTGGGTCGAGGCGTATCGCGGCAGCCAGCGCATTCCCGGCGGCGTCGAGGCGATGCGCGAGATTCAGTTCGCCATCGATCAGCGCTTGAAGGGCCGCTCGTCGTGGCTGCGCGTGGTGCGCGAGCTCAATCCCGAACCTGCCGTGAAGGCCGCCGCAGGCGCGAAATGAGGTTCGACGACGAGCCGGTGCCCGGCTACCCGCTGCCGATCCTGCCGGGGCACACCTCGCCCGGGCGGTTCGAGCGCGTCCTCAGGGCTGGGGGCTTCGCCGTGACCACCGAGCTCGCGCCGCCCGACTCGGCGGATCCCGAGGATGTGTACAAGCGGGCCCGCGTGTTCGACGGTTATGTCGATGCCATCAACGCCACGGATGGGAGCGGAGCCAACTGCCACATGTCGAGCCTCGCCGTGTGTGCACTGCTGACGCGCGTAGGATACGCGCCCATCATGCAGATCTCCTGCCGGGACAAGAATCGCATCGCCATTCAGGGCGACATTCTGGGCGGTGCGGCGATGGGCGTGTGCAACATGCTCTGTCTCACCGGCGACGGTGTGCAGGCGGGCGATCATCCGCAGGCGAAGCCCGTATTCGATCTGGATTGCGTTTCGCTGCTCGATATCGCATGCACGCTGCGCGACGACCATCACTTTCAGAGCGGCCGCAAGATCAGTTACGCACCGCGGGTATTTTTCGGCGCCGCAGAGAATCCGTCGGGATTGCCGCACGAGTGGCGTGCGCTGCGGCTTGCGAAGAAGGTGGCCGCGGGCGCGCAGTTCATCCAGACCCAGTATTGCTACGACCTGGCGCTCCTCAAGGGCTTCATGGATCAGGTCGAAAGTCTCGGCCTCGGCGGCAAGGTGTTCATTCTCGTGGGGGTCGGCCCGCTGCGTTCGGCGAAGACGGCGGAATGGATGCGCAAGAACGTTCCCGGCATGCACGTGCCCGACGCACTCATTGCCCGGCTCGCCGGCGCCAAGGACCAGGCGCGCGAAGGCCGCGAGATCTGCATCGAGCTGATTCAGGCGATTCGAGAGATTCGCGGCGTGCACGGCGTGCACGTCATGGCGTACCGGCAGGAAGAATCGGTCGCCGAGATCGTCGACAGGTCGCAAGTTCTCCAGGGTCGCCTGCCCTGGTATCCCGGGCGCGACGAAGCCCCCACAGTCTCTCAAAGGACCGCTTAAAATGACCGATACCGTCATCAGTTCCGCGACCAAGGAAGTCGTCATCGGCTTCGATCGCCCCTTCGTCATCATCGGCGAACGCATCAATCCCACGGGCCGCAAGATCCTCGCCGCGGAAATGGCCGCCGGCGACTTCAGCCGCGTCGAAGCCGACGCGCGTGCCCAGGTCGAGGCGGGCGCACACATGCTGGATGTGAACGCGGGCATACCGCTCGCCGATGAGCCGGCGATTCTCGCGCGTGCCATTCAGCTGGTTCAATCGATCACCGACGTGCCTTTGTCCATCGACTCCTCCATCGTCGCGGCGCTCGAGGCCGGGCTCGCCGTCTACAAGGGCAAGGCGCTCGTGAATTCCGTGACCGGCGAGGACGAGCGCCTCGAATCCGTATTGCCGCTGGTGAAGAAGCACGGCGCCGCCGTGATCGCGATCTCGAACGACGAGACGGGCATTTCCGAGGATCCCGACGTGCGCTTCGCGGTGGCGAAGAAGATCGTCGAGCGGGCCATGGACTACGGCATTCCCGCGAGCGACGTGGTGGTCGACCCGTTGGTGATGCCGATCGGCGCCATCAACCGGGCGGGCGTGCAGGTGATGCGGCTGGTTCACCGCCTGCGCACCGAGCTCAAGGTGAACACCTCGTGCGGGGCGTCGAACGTGAGCTTCGGATTGCCGAACCGCGACGGCATCAACTCCGCATTCCTGACGATGGCCATGGCGGCCGGAATGACCTCGGCGATCACCAACCCGCTGCACGTCGAGGTCGTCAAGGCGATCATGGGCGGGGATGTGATGCTCGGCCACGACCCGGATTGCGCGCGCTGGATCCGGCGCTTTCGCGAGGCGCCGCCCGCCGCCGCACCCGGCACCCCGCCCGGCGAGGCGCCGCGCGGACGCCGCGAAGGCGGTCACCGCCGACGGCCGGCCTAGAGGCCCGCGCACCCGGTTGCCAGCATGACGGCTCGCGATCCTCTCGTGGTGTTCATGCCCTCCGGCAAGCGGGGCAACTTCCCCGTGGGTACTCCCTTGCTGCAAGCGGCGCGAAGCCTTGGGGTCGACGTAGACTCGGTGTGCGGGGGCCGCGGACTTTGCGGCCGCTGCCAGGTGTTGGTCGCGGAAGGCGAGTTCGCCAAGCACGGCGTATCCTCGACGAGCGCGAGCCTCTCGGCGTTCTCGGAGCCCGAGACCCGCTATGCGAGGCGCCAGCCGCTGGCCGCGGGCCGGCGTCTGTCATGTTCGGCGCGAGTGCTCGCGGATGTGGTGATCGACGTGCCCGCGAGCAGCCAGGTGCACCGGCAGGTGGTGCGCAAGGAAGCCGACGCGCGCTCGATCGAGCTCAATCCCGTGGTGCGCCTGCATTACGTGCAGGTCAAGGAACCGGATATGCACGACCCGTCGGGGGATCTGCGCCGGCTGTTCGATGCCCTTGAAAAGGAATGGAGTCTCAAGGATCTGACCTGCGATTTATCCGTGCTGCAGATGCTGCAGCCGGCGCTGCGTGCCGGCGCCTGGCAGGTCACCGTCGCGGTCCATGGCGAGAAGCAGATCATCGGCGTCTGGCCCGGCCTGCACGAGACCGCGCTCGGCCTGGCGGTGGACATAGGCTCCACCACCATCGCCGCACACCTCTGCGATCTCACCTCCGGCGAGGTGGTGGCTTCCGCCGGCGTCATGAACCCGCAGATCCGCTTCGGCGAGGATCTGATGAGCCGCGTGTCGTATTCGATGATGAATCCAGGCGGTGCCGCGCTCATGACGGCGGCGGTGCGCGAAGCCCTCAACGGCCTCGCGGCCGACGTGGCGAAGAGCGCCGGCGTCTCGCACGAGGACATCCTGGAAGCCACGCTGGTCGGCAACCCGATCATGCATCACCTGCTGCTCGGCATCGATCCCGTGGAACTCGGCGGTGCACCGTTCGCGCTCGCCACCGATCAATCCCTGACGCTGCGTGCGAACGTGCTCGATTTGAAATTGCATCGCAACGCCCGCGCCTACGTGCTGCCGTGCATAGCGGGCCACGTCGGAGCCGACGCCGCGGGCGTGGTGCTCTCCGAGCGTCCGGATCTCGGACCTGAGATGACCCTCCTGGTCGATGTCGGCACCAATGCGGAGATCGTGCTCGGCAACCATCAGCGCCTCGTGGCGTGCTCGAGCCCGACGGGCCCCGCCTTCGAGGGTGCGCAGATCAGCTGCGGGCAGCGCGCGGCCCCGGGAGCGATCGAGCGGGTGCGCATCGACGTGCAGACGCTGGAGCCGCGCTTCAAGGTGATCGGCTCGGATCTGTGGTCGGATGACCCTGGATTCGAGAAGTCCATCGCCGGCATCGGCATCACCGGGGTATGCGGCTCCGGCATCATCGAAGTCATCGCCGAGATGTACCTCGCGGGCGTGATCAATCAGGACGGCGTGCTCGACGGCCGCCTGGCCGCGCGTTCCTCACGGATCGTCGAGAACGGGCGCACCTTCGCGTACGTCCTGCACCGTCAGGCAGCGGACTCCGACATCGTCGAGATGAAGATCACGCAGAACGACGTGCGCGCGATTCAGCTCGCGAAAGCTGCGCTGTACGCGGGCATAGCGCTCCTCATGGAGCGGCTCGGCGTCGATCAGGTCGATCGCATCCGGCTGGCCGGCGCATTCGGCAGCCACATCGACGTGAAGTATGCGACGGTGCTCGGCATGCTGCCGGACTGCGATCTCGCTCAGGTGCGTTCGGCGGGCAATGCCGCCGGGACCGGCGCGCGCATCGCGCTGCTGGATGCCACATCGCGGCCCATCATCGAGAATCTCGTGAGGCGCATCGAGAAGGTCGAGACCGCGATCGAGCCGCGCTTCCAGCACCACTTCGTCGAGGCGATGGCGATTCCGCACAAGACCGCGCCTTATCCGAACCTGCGCAAGGTGGTGGACTTGCCGCCCCCGAAGGAATCCACCATGCAGACCGAGACGCGCGGCCGGCGGGCACGACGCGTCGATCCGTTGAAGGCCGATTGAGCATCGATGTTGCGATGCAACAAGCGATGCGCCGACGTGGCTCCATCCCACTGAGCGGGCCGCCGCGCTAGACTCTGGAAATGGCACCGCGTCCGTCTCGAGAAGCGGGCCTTCACCGGGGATAACAATGATCAAAACCCATCGCCTCAGCTCGTCTTCGACGCTGCTCTTCGCCACCCTGGCGTGCACCTTGCCGCTCGGCGCGCGTGCGGACGTCACCATCGAGGAGCAATCGACTTTCGATTTCACCATCATCAAGGCACACGGCAGCACGACGGAACTCACCGCCTCCGACAAGCAGCGCCGGGACAACGCGTTCCATTGCGAGGGGTTCATGTCGCTGCTCTGCGGCAATGCGCAAAGCGCAGAGATCATCCGTCTGGACCGCGACCTCGAATGGAGCCTGGAACCGAAGAAGCAGGAATACCGCGAGACTCCCTTCCCGACGCCCGCGCAGCGGCAGGCGGCGATGCAGGAGGCACAGGCGACGCTCGAGAAAATGAAGCAATGCCCGGCGGCTCCGCAGAGCACCGCGCCCGCGCCGAATACGTCGAAGTGTCAGATGTCGCCGCCGAAGTTCGATGCCACCGCCACAGAAACTCATGCCTCGCTCCTCGGGCACGATGCGCGGCTCACGCAGATCAGCATGACGCAAAGCTGCACGAACCCCGACACCGGCGACACGTGCGATCTGTTGATCGGCATGGATTCCTGGCTGACGCAGGAACAGATCGCCGGATTCGAGGATCGCCGCGCTTTTCAACAGGCGTACCTGCGCAAATTGGGACTCGAGGATGCGGGTCCGTTGGTCCAGAAGCAGATGCGTCAGTTTCTGGCGCCGTACGCGGAGAGTTTGAAGCAACTCGCCGGCAAGGCCGGAGACTTCAAGGGTTATCCCCTCAAGACCTCGGTGCGGATCGCCTTCGGCGGCGAACGCTGTGCCGCCGCGCAACAGCAGCAAAATGCGGGCGCGGGCGCGGGCACGGGCGCGGGCACCGGGGCGGGCGCGGCGCAAAGCCCGCCCATCCTCGGCAGCGGCTCGAGTCTCGGTTCAGTCGCGAGCAGCCTCGGCGGCAAACTCGTGGGCGGCCTGTTCGCGAAGAAAAAGCAGGAGCCGCCGCCCGCGTCGAGTCCGTTGCCGCCAGGCATGGTGCAAGCGGCGCAATTTACGGTCGAGACCACTGCCATCACGCCGGGGCCGATCGCGCCGGCGCAATTCGACATTCCGCCCGGGTGGAAATTGATTCCGCCGCCCGCCAAGACCGCGGCCAAAGAGTTCACTTGTCCGAAGACCGGGTAGAGATCCATCGAAGGAGCAGACGGCGTCCTCGCGCTCAATCGCCAGCTGCGGTGCCGTCAACAGGCCCTCGACGAAGAGACGGCTGGCGCTAAACGTTCGAGTCGGGGAATGACGCTTTGCGGCGCGCCATGTAATCGAGCAGCGCCTCATCGATGGAGGAGTCCATCGGCGGTGCCACGTACTCGGCCAGCATTTTTTTCCACAGCCCGTTGGCGCGCTTCGACATGTTGGTCGCACCCTCGGCCTCCCATTGCTCGTAGCTGTTGTTGTCCGCGAGCGGTGAGCGATAGAAGGCGTTCTCGAAATTGGCCTGCGTGTGGGCGCAGCCCAGGAAGTGCTTGCCGGGCCCGACTTCGCGCATGGCATCGAGCGCCTGGCCATTTTCCGACAAGTCGACCCCCGCCAGAAGCGTATGCATCATCCCGGCCTGGTCCGCGTCCATCACGAACTTCTCGTAGCCCATGGAGAGACCGCCTTCGAGCCAGCCGGCCGTATGGAGCACGAAGTTGACGCCGGCGAGGCACGTCGGCAGCAACGTGTTCGCCGATTCGAATGCCGCCTGCGCATCGGGGATCTTCGATGCGCAGAGGCTGCCTCCCGAGCGAAACGGAATGCCGAGGCGGCGGGCAAGGGCGGCCATGCAGTAAAGAACCAGTGCGGGTTCCGGCGTACCGAAGGTGGGTGCGCCCGACTGCATGGATATGGAAGATGCAAAGCTGCCGAGCACCACCGGGGCGCCGGGATTGACCAGCTGCACGAAGGCGAGCCCCGCCAACGCCTCGGCCAACGTTTGCGCCACGGTGCCCGCGACCGTCACCGGCGACATGGCGCCGGCGAGAATGAACGGCGTGATGATGAGCGCCTGATTGGCGCGTGCGTAGACCTTCGCGGCGCCGAGCATGGTCGCATCGTAGGTCATCGGCGAATTGACGTTGATCAGGTTGATGATGGTGGTCTTCGGCCGGCCGGTCGCAGGATCGGTGAGTTCGGCGCCGAACACGATGTTCGCCATGGCGACCGAGTCGGCGGCGCGCTCGGGCGCGGTAACCGACCCCATGAAGGCTTTGTCGCTGTACTTCAGATGGCTGTACACCATGTCGAGGTGCCGCTTGTTCACCGGCAGATCGACGGGCTCGCAAATCGTGCCGCCCGAATGGTGCAGGGAGGTGGACATGTAGGCGAGCTTCACGAAGTTGCGAAAGTCCTCGATTTTCGCGTAGCGTCGTCCCTCGTCCAGATTGCGCACGAACGGAGAGCCGTAGGCCGGCGCGAACACGGTGTTCTGCCCGCCGATGACCACCGATCGGGCCGGGTTGCGGGCGTGTTGAGTGAATTGCCGAGGGGCGCTCTTCTGCACCAGCGCCCGGCACATGCCGCGCGCGAAATGCACGCGCTCCCCCTGCACGTCCGCGCCCGCCGCTTTCCAGATCTCGAGCGCCTCCGGGTCGTCCCGAAAGTCGATGCCGATCTGCTCGAGAATGGTGTCGGCATTCTGTTCCATCAACGACAGCCCTTCCTCGCCGAGGACCTCGTAGTAAGGAATCTTGCGGGTGATGTACGGGATCGACGACGATGCGCGGGCGGCCCGCGAGGCGCGCTTCGCATCTCGGCCGCTGGGCCGTCGGGCGTGGGTGGTTGGCGCTTGCTGCTCGTCCATACGTCGCTCTCCGGATCGGGTGGCGGTCTCAATCGGCCGCCAGACGCGACGGCGAAATAGGTGTTATCCCCGCAGTATGGTCACTGTCGCCGCAGGCAGCTGATCAATTTGCGTCATGGACTTATCTTGACGCGCCATTTGGACGCTCGATGCCGGACCCGACCGCCGGCTCATCGGCACGGTTCGCGGCTCCGTCGACGTAGGACAGGAGGGTGTCGCGCGCGAAGCGTTCGTCGACGAAGTCCGCGAGCCCCTCCATCACGTCATCGAGGGTCCGTGCCTCGGTCCCGAACAGCGCTTTGATGACCTGGGGAGATTCGAAGAGTCCGTGGGGATACAGGGCGAGCAGCTGGCCCCGCTGCCAACCGCCGTCGACGGAGAGTGCCGGACGCATCGCCGCTCGCTCCGGGTGTTCGGGAGCGGCCGCCGTCACACCGTGATGAATCTCGTATCCGTCGAACTCGAGCCCGCTCAACGGCCCCCAAAATCCCTGCAGCTCGGACCATGAATAGCGGCCGTGGCGGTAGGTTTTGGAAGGCAGGAACCGGGTGCGATACGGCATGAGCCCGAGACCCATCGCGTCTCCCTCCACGCCGTGCGGATCGTCGAGGCGCTCGCCGAGCATCTGCAGGCCGCCGCAGATCGCGAGCAGGGGCTTGCCGGCCGCCACGTGCGCGGCGATGGCGGCATCGAGACCGCGGCGGCGGAGCCAGTCGAGGTCTGCGGCCACGTGCTTGGAACCGGGAAGCACGAGCAGATCGGCCGATGCCACGGTTTGCGGCTCGCGCGCCCAGGAAAGCGATACACCGGAGATGCTTCTCAAAGGCGTGAACTCGTCGAGATTGCTGATATACGGATACGCGAGCACGGCAATCGAGAGCCCCAACCCCGAGGGCCGCGCATCGTATACCCCATCCTCTTCGGGCAGGCCGTGATCGCGCCACATCGGAAGCACGGCGATCGTCGGAATGCCCGTGAGCTCCTCGAGCCGCTGCGGACCCGGAGCGAGGAGCCGCTCGTCGCCGCGAAACTTGTTGAGCACGAAGCCGCGGACCAATGCGCGCTGCACGGGCGGCAGAAGCTCCACCGTACCGTACAGGTGGGCGAAGGCGCCGCCGCGGTCGATGTCGCAGATGATGAGCGTCGCCGCTGAACACGTTTCGGCGACGCGCAGGTTGACGATGTCGGTGGACTGAAGATTGATCTCCGCGGGCGAGCCGGCTCCCTCGATCACGACCACGTCGTGACTTTCCAGAAGCTCATCGAGACAGGACTTCACCGTGGGCCACAGCAGGGTCGCGCGAGACCGCCAGTCCATGCGCGCAAGATCGTCGCGCCGTTGTCCGAGCAGAATCACCTGCGATTGGGTGTCGCGCTCGGGTTTGAGCAAGATCGGGTTCATGCGCACATCCGGCACGGCCCGCGCGGCGAGCGCTTGAAGATACTGTGCGCTGCCCATCTCACCGCCGGCTGCGACTCGCGCGTTGTTGCTCATGTTCTGCGCCTTGAACGGCGCGACTTTCAGCCCCTGTCGTGCATACCAGCGCGCGAGCGCGGTGGCGAGGAAGCTCTTGCCCGCAGCGCTCGTCGTACCGCACACCATGACGGCCCGTCCCTTCACGGAGCGGACCGTCACGGCGCGGATGGCCTCTCGAGCGAAGGGCGCCAAAGATGCGCACCCCGGTCGTCGATGATGTTGACCGGCGTCTCGAACGCCGCCGAAAGCCAGTCTCCGACCAGGGCCTCGGCGATGCTGCCGTGACCGACGAGGCCGCGATAACCCATGACAACGATGCGGTCCGCGGCAAGCGCCAACGATAGGTCATGAATCGCGCTCACCACGCTCACGCCGCAGCCCCGCGCCTGTTCGCGCAATAGACGCACGATGTCTTCCTGATGCGGGGGATCCAGATGCGTGGTCGGCTCGTCGAGCAGCATCACGGAGGCCTCGACGGCCAGCGTGCGGGCGAGGTGCAATCGCTGGCGCTCGCCTCCCGAAAGGGTCGAGAGCCGACGATGCGCCCACGCGAGAGAGCCCGTCGCCATCATGGCGCGGTACATGACTGTCTCATCCTCGGTCTGCCGATGCGCGAGCCATCCGCGGTGCGCGAACCGCCCGAGAGCGACCACCTCCGCCCCGGTCAAATCCGACACGGCCGAACTTTGCGCAAGCCATGCGATGCGGCGCGCCCGCTCGCGCCGCGGCCATGAAGCAAGCGCCCGGCCTTGCAGAAGGATCGTTCCGGAGCGAGCCGGCTCCAGCCCGGCGAGCGCGCGAAGCAGCGTCGATTTTCCGCATCCGTTGGGACCTACGATACTGGTCCAACAGCCGGGCAGAATGTCGATGGACAGACCCCGGATCACCACGTGCGCGGCGTAGCCGACGGATAAATCACGGCACGCCAACGCCGGCGCCCCGCCGTCCACGCGAGCTTGCGGCTCAACCACGTCGGCTGCGCCGCCACAACAGAAAGATCAGATAGGATCCGCCCACGCAGGCGGTGACCGCGCCGACCGGAAGTTCCGACGGCCGTATCACCCAGCGACTGAGCAGGTCCGCCGCCTGCAAAAGAGCGCCGCCGCAAAGCGGCGCGCCGATCAACAGTTGCCGATGGTTCACCGACAACGTCTCGCGCACGATGTGGGGTGCGATCAGCCCAACGAAGCCGACGACGCCCACCTGCCCAACCGCCGTGGCGCTCGCGAGCGAGACGATGCCGAGCAGCGTCAAGCGCAACAGCGGCAGCGACAGGCCGAGGGATTGCGCCGTGTCCTCCCCCAGCGTCAACGCATCGAGGCCGCGCGCCAGCAGTACCGCCGGCACGATGCTTATACAGAGCGCGGCACCGAGCAGCTCCGTGGATGACCAGCTCAGAAACCCCGTGCTGCCCAGAAGAAACGATTGCATGGTGCGCCATATCTCGGGGCGGCTGAGCACCAGCAGCTGGGTGATCGAGCCGAGCAGAAAGGCGACCACGATGCCCGACAGCAGCAGGCTGCGGGTCTCCAGTATGCCGCGCGTCAGGCTGACGGTAAGCAACGTGGCGCCGGCCGCGCCCACGCACGCGGCGCCGGTGACGCCGAGTCTCACGGCCCAGCCGAGACCTTCGAATGAAGCGTCGGCAGCAATCAGACTCAACGTCACGCCGAGCGCGGCGCCGGAGGCGGTGCCCAGGAGGTAGGGCTCGGCCAGCGGATTTCGGAACACGCCCTGGGCAATTCCGCCGGCAAGGCCCAAGAGGGCGCCGGCCAGCCAGGCCCCGAGCGTTCGCGGTAGCCTGATCTGCCACAACACCACGGAGGAGTCTGCATCGGGTTTGAGCAGCCAGCCGAGCGAGGTTCCCACGCTTGACGTGCCGACGACGAGGCTGCCGAATGCCAACAGCAATGCGATGGCGACACAGCAGAGCACCCAGACGAGGAGGCGATGATTGGCGAGCGCGGCCCGGGACCTTGTTCCGAGATCCACGGCGAACGGAGGCGTGGCGCTCACGGCGAAACCCGCGCGAGGCAGTCGGCCATCGCGCGCATGCCGTCCGCGATGCGTGGGCCACCATGCACGATGGTGTCTCGAATTTCCTGCGCGAACGAGCAAATCCGCTTTTCACGCACCGCGCGGATTTCCCCCCAGCCGGGACGGTCCGCAAGATGCGCCGCATCGGCTGACAACACGAAGATCACGTCGGGATTTTGGCGCACGACATATTCTGGATTGAGCTTTGGAAACAGCCCCATGCCAGCCTGGACGATATTGCGCGCGCCGAGCCGCCTGATCAGCTCGCCGATGAACGATTCCGGTCCGGCGGAGTAGGGCCCCGGATCCACCTCGAAATACACCGAAGGCGCCGGGCCCCGCCGGCGGGCGATGACCTCGCGGCCGATCGTTTGAACCTCGCCGTCGATCCGGCGATTGAGCGCGACCGCACGCTCCCGCAAATCGAGAATCGTGCCGATGACCATGATCATATGGCCGACTTGCGCGTAGGTTTGCGTGTCGAGCGCGAAAGATTCGATGCCGAGCTCGCGCAGCCGTGCCGTGATCCGTTGGGAGCTCGAGAGCAAAACCAGGTCGGGATGGAGCCTGACGATCGCCTCGATCAGCGGATCTTCGAGGCCGCCGGTTTTTGGCAGCGCTTTGACCGACTCCGGCCAGTTCGAATAGCGGTCGGTCGCCACCAGGCGCCCACATTCGCCGAGCGCACACACGGTTTCCGTCAGACCCGGAAGCAGGCTGATGATCCGCTGTGGCGAACGCGGGAGTGTGATCTCATGCTGCAGATCGTCACGCACGACGATCGGCGAGGCGGCGGCGGCGACGGCGAACGCGAGGCCGCAACTCGACGCGAGCGCTGCAGCGATGCGGCGCACGGTCCTACAGTCTTGCGCGCAGGCCGACGAAAGCCGTACGGCCCCACGTTCCATACTGAAAGATGGTCTCGTACCACTTGTTGGTAACGTTATCGACCCGGGCATAAATCTCGAGCTTGTCGGTCACTGGATACGAAGCGCGCACATCGAGCAAAGTGTACCCGCCCAAGCGCACGATCGCCGTGGGGTAGACGTTGAAGTTTTGGTCGAAGCTCGGTCCACCATAACGCGCTGCGACCGTTGTCTTGAGGCTCTGTGGCCAGGTATAGCTCAATGAGAGATTGGCGGCATCCTCCGGACGGCGGAAAAGCTGTTGGCCATAGGTCGCAGATCCCGGCGTTTCGTCATCGGTCTTGATATGCGAGTAATTGGCCGATATTGCGACCGCGGAGGCCGGTGTCACGGAGGCCTGCAGCTCGACGCCGCGCGCCCTGGCCCGATCCACATTGGCATAATAGCCGACGCCCTGGCCCAGGGTGGCGCAGAGCGGGCTTCCCGGACAGTTTTCGAACTCGATCAGATCCGTGAAGCGGGTCAGGAAGTAGCTGGCGGAGAGCGTCACGCGATCGTTCCACAAATGCTGCTCGACGCCGCCATCGCCCCCCGTGGATACCTCCGGTTTGAGCGCGGTGTTGCCATACGGACTGTAGAGCTCGTAGAGCGAAGGCGCCTTGTATCCCTGGCTCCAGCTCGCGCGTAACACGGTCGAGGAGGGCAGCGACCAGGCTGCGGCGAACTGTCCCGTGTAATGCTGGCCAAAGGTGTCGTAGTGATCATGCCGTTCACCCGCGGTGAGGGACAGGCCGGAAAGCACTTCGCCGTGCAATTGCAGGTATTCTCCCACCTGCCCGGTATCGGCGTGCGCGGGGGCATACGGAGTGGTATCTGCCCAACTTTTTTCTTGCTGAGCACCAAAGACGGCCTGGTAGCCGTTGGCAATGGCCCAGGTCCCCTGATATTCGACCCGGCTGTTCTTGCCCTTATAACTGTCGGTTTGGGTGATGGGATCGACCGCGCTGTTGTAGTCCGAGTGCTCGGTCGCCGTGTATTCATAGGCCAGACGATTCTTCAAATCGAACAATTTGAAATTGAGACCGGTGTAGTCGAACAGCTGTCGCACGTCCTCATATTGCGGGTAGTTGCCGAGCAAAAATGTGGTGGGTGAGTAGCCATCGTAGAACACCCTGCTTTCGGTCCAATAAGCGCGCTCGTCGAACTGCACGTCGGGCGTGAAATCGTAAGTCGCCCGACCGGAAACCACCGAATCGTGGAAGGGATCCGAGCCGGCTCCCCCATAACGCCGATCGAGTTCCGGCACGCTGTCGGTCGCGTAGTAGGTGGCGCCAACCCGGAAACTCCAATTGTCGAATTTGCCGCCGACTCCGCCTTTGGCGAGGGCCGTGCCGAGGCTGCCACCTTCGGCCTGAACATTGGCGCCGAGTCCCCGCTCGGGTTCGGTGGTGATGATATTGATCACTCCGCCGATGGCCTGACTGCCGTAAAGGGTCGATTGCCCGCCGCGCAAGATTTCGATGCGCGAGGTGTCGCCGACCAAGAGGTTGCCGAAGTCGAAATTACCGCCAATCAAGGACGGGTCGTTCAATACGACGCCATCGATGAGAACCACGGTGTGATCGGAGTCGGCGCCGCGGATGAAGATGCTCGTCGCATTGCCCGGGCCGCCGCCGCGGCTGAAGGTGATGCCGGGGGTGGTCGCGAGCAGCGTGCTCATGTCGACCTTCTGGCTGTCCTGGATTGCCTGGCGGTCCAGCACCGTGACCGAGTTACCCACCTGGGACAAGGGCTCCGGCGCGCGGTTGGCCACGACGACCACCTCGTCCAATGAGTCGTCGCTGTTGCTGTCCGCGGACCAGGCGGTGATGATATTGAAGGCAATGGGCGCGCACAGCGCCAACGCGTATGGGTAACGCAAGGTTTGGGTTTTCAAGGCAAGCTCCCCGATGACGATGATCCAAATGACCGCGCTCAACGCAGTCATCTCCGTCGCCACTAGGGATGGTCCTCTCGCTCAGCACACCCCGGCTGTTCGATGGGCGACCACGACAAGCAGGTTTCCTGGCTCGCGGCTTTGGAAGTCCCTGCATCACCTTCCCGGATCTTCGATCCAGTGGTTTTCGATGCAGGGCGCACCGCTCACAGTTGCGGGGGCAGCCCGGGCTTTGAACCCGAGTTCCCTTTAATCCCCGTCAGGGGAACTTGTCGTGTGCGCTTACGTTGCAGCAATACCTTCCGCAGGTCAACAGCGACGTGGGCGAGGTGGTGGCTTGCTAAAATCCTCCGAACAGACAATCGATGGCCGCCACGATGAGCTGCCGCTGCTCTGCAATACTGCCCGCGGCGGAGCCAAGATCCGCCTTTGCAACCCCCGCGAGTTGCGGCGTCATCCGTTGCGATTTCTCGTGACGCAGACGGACGCACACCTCCGTTTTCCAGAAGCAGCGTCTCTCAAAAGACGCCTTTACTGAAGTTGTCGGGCGTGTTCTCATCGACGCCGCCGACGGGGGAGACATCGGCCATCCGCGGGAGCCGCCGTTTGGCGGCCCTGTTAAAGAGCGCCAGACTCAAAACGCCTGATTGAGCTCCACGAACAGCCCCCGCCGTGGTCCGTATTGGGGGGCAAATTCTCCGACTCCGGTCGCGGCCCGCAGAAGATAGCTGCGATCGAAGAGATTGACGACGCTGAAGCGCAGCGTCAGCGGTTTACGCGGATCGCGCCACGGGTCGAAATCCCGTGCGATCGCCGCGTTCAATTGCGAGTAGCCGGGAGTGTGCTGCTCGTTGGCAAAGCCGGCGCGCAGCCCGCTGCCATAGATGCCGTCGAGACTCGCGAGCAGGCTGTGCCAGCGGTAGGAGGCGCCGGCAGAGGCGGTTATCGTCTGAGCGTCCGAGGCGTACGTGTAATGGCCGGCCAGATAGGCGAATTCCACGGGATCGCCGATCAGGTACTGATGCGAGATGACATTCTTCACCTTGCTGATCTCCGCGGACAGGTTCGCGTACGTACGCAACCCGCCGCGGGTGTAATTGATCTTGAATTCCGCGCCCCGGCTGAAGCCCCGGGCAAAGTTGAATTCATCGAGCACGACCGCCTGGCCGAATTGCCCATCGTCCAAGGTATCGGTCGAACGCTTGTAATACACATCGAGGCCCACGGTCAGGCCGGCAAGGAGTTTCTGGTCCACTCCCAAGTCGAAGTAGGTGGCGCGCTCCGGGCGAGCCGGGGCATCGAGCGGAATCGATGCCTGCTGGGTCGTGTTTTCGAACAACGTCAGGTTGTTGGGTGTTGCCTGCGCCTGCATGGGCGGCGTGAAGTAGCGCGACACCCCGGCATGCAGGGTCGTGTCCGCGACAGGCCGGAAGAGCAGGGCGATGCGAGGACTGAACTGATTGGCCGACACGAATTGGTTCATCTGATCGAAGCGCAACCCGGTATTGAGGGTCACGGACGGGCTCATCCGCCACTCGTCCTGGACGTAGCCTCCCGCGGTCCAGCCGGTTTTCGCCGTGTAGTCATTCAACGTCATGGGCGTGGGCAGCGGGTTGCCGTCGGCGCCCAGCGGCAGCACGGTGGACAGATCCTTGACCCTCGTCTCCTCGACGCTGAACGTCAATCCGGCGCGCAGCGTGTGCGCATCGCTCAGACGGTCGGCGGCGTCGAGCTGCAGCCCGTCAATCAGGCTGTTGCGGACGACGTTCGAGGCAACGTCGTTGAAGGCGAGGTCGCCGTACAGGTCGGGAGCGAATTCGACGGTGGCGTAACGCGTGGAAAAAGAGAGCTGCGTATCGACGTTCTCGTGGTGCGTCTGCAGTGCTACGACCCCAAAGAAAAATCCGTCGGTTTCGTTCTCGTCGAGGCTGGTCGAGGACAAGGTGCTGGCGCCGAAGTACCCCAGCGGTTCCTGGCCCTCAACATCCGGGATCTGGAAATGGCCGACGAAGCCGCCGGCCATGTACGTCAGGCGGCTTGAATCTCCCAACAGGGTCGACCCGTACCCAAAGAATTTTTCCTGCGTCGTGCGGTCGTGGATCGGGTTCTGCATCGGCGTGGCGTTTTCGAGCCCCTGGCTGCTCTGCAAGTACCGGCCCGTCAGAAAGTATTGCGTCTCTCCGGCATTGCCGCCGTACTCGATGCTGGGGCTCAGCGTGTCCCAACTGCCGGCGTAAATGTCCAGGTTTCCGCCTGGATCGAACTCCGCCTTGGTGGCGATATCGACCACCCCCGCGGTACGCAGTCCGTATTGGGCGGGCAGCGTCCCATCGAGCAGGCTCAGATTGCCGATGAAGCCGGTTTCCAATACGGGACCCAGCGCGGAAACCCCGTCCGGAAGCTGGATGCCGTTGATGCGGAACTGGACGTTCGAGTATTCGTTGCGCACATGAAAATCGGGGTTGCTGATCGCCGAATCGTACGACACGCCGGGAATCTGCAGCAGCACCTTGTCCATCGGCGTGTTTTTTCCCTGCGGCAGGGTCTGCAGAGCCGACTGATCGATCAGGTAGGCGGTGGCTCCGAGTTTGGGCAGCAAATGACTGTCGCGCAACTCATCCAGATCCTTGTTCTCCCTCCAGAGGGTCTCGTCGACCCGGTGCCCACTGACCACGATCGGGCTCAACTCGGCGTCCGCGGGTGCGCCCTCGGAAGCGCTGGTATCTGCGGCCGGCGACTGCGCGCCCGCAGGAATTACGGCGCCCACCTGGATCACGGCACCCAGGGCAAATCCTAAATAACGTGAGCATCGCGGGCACATCAGATACGAATGATAATCGTTCTTATAACGAGAGTCATTCGTATTTGACCGAACGGGCTCCGGCCGCCCCGGCGCTCCCCGAAACCGCTAGAATCGCCCTATTGATCGGACGAACGGCAGCGAGGCTTCCCGATGAGCGAGGTTGAATCCAAGGTCGCACGCGGCGGCGCTCGCGCCGCGCGCCGCGCGGCGCGAACCGCACCGCTTCCCGACAGCTTGCGCCCCGTCCGTCCGGGAATGACCGGCGGCCGCTACAAGCCGCTGTCCGAATCGGACGTGCTGCGCATCCATCATGCCGCTCTCGACGTGCTGGAGAATATCGGCCTTGCCGACGCGACCCCGAGCGGCATCGAATACATGACTGCGGCGGGCGCCAGGCTCAATTCCGCCGGAAGGCTGATCTTCCCCCGTGCCCTGGTCGAGGATACGGTGGCAAGAGCCGCCCGGCATTTCGTGCTGCATGCTCAGGATCCGAAGCACGACATGGAGCCCTGGGGCTCACGGGTCTATTTCGGCACTGCGGGCGCCGCGGTGCACATCGTCGACGCCAAGACAGGGGTCTATCGGGATTCGACCACCAAGGATCTGTACGACATCGCGCGCGTCGTCGACACGTTGGAACATCTGCATTTCTATCAGCGGTCGGTCGTTTGCCGCGAGGTCGCAACCCCGCTCGAAATGGACATCAACACCGCGTATGCCAGCGTCGCGGGCACCACCAAGCACGTGGGCACCAGCTGGGTCCAGCCGCAGCATGTCGAGGCCAGCCTCGAGATGTTTCACCTGATGGCGGGCGGCGAGGACAAATGGCGTGCCCGCCCGTTCGTCAGCCAGTCGAATTGCTTCGTGGTGCCGCCGCTCAAGTTCGCCTACGACGCGTGTTTATGCCTGGAGACGGCGGTGCGCGGGGGAATGCCCGTATTGCTGCTCTCCGCGGGCCAAGCCGGCGCGACCGCGCCCGCCGCGCTCGCCTCCGCGCTCGTGCAGGAGACGGCGGAATGTCTGGCGGGCCTGGTGTACGTCAATGCGGTGAAGCGGGGTGCACCTGCGATCTTCGGCACCTGGTGCTTCGTGTCGGATCTTCGGACCGGCGCGATGTCGGGAGGCAGCCCGGAGCAGGCGCTCCTGTCCGCGGCGAGTGCGCAGCTTGCCCAGTTCTACGATCTCACCGGCGGTACCGCGTCAGGGATGAGCGATGCCAAATTGCCGGATATGCAGGCGGGCTACGAGAAAGCTTACAACCATGCGCTGGTGGGCAATGCCGGCGCCAACTTGATTTACGAGTCTGCCGGCATGCTCGCGAGTCTCCTCGGGTTTTCCATGGAGGGTCTGATCATCGACAACGACGTCATCGGCGCCGTCCAGCGAACCATCAAGGGGGTCGAGGTCACCGACGAATCGCTGTCGCTCGAAACGATTCGCAAGGTGTGTCTGGAAGGGCCGGGCCACTATCTCGGCTCCGACCAGACGCTGCATTTGATGCAGCGAGAGTACATCTATCCGACGGTGGGCGACCGCACCAGTCCCAACGAGTGGGTCGATCAGGGACGGCCGACGGTGGTGGAGCGTGCCGCGCGCAAGCTCGAGTCGATCCTCGCGAGCCACTATCCGACGCACATCCCGGACGCCGTGGATGCCGCCATCCGGGAAAAGCTGCCGATTCGCCTGCCGCGGGAGGCAATGCGCCCACGCGGATGAGCCGGCCGCCCGGAAGTTTTGCATGCACTACGAGCTTTATTACTGGCCAACGATCCAGGGGCGCGGCGAGTACGTCCGCCTGGCTCTGGAAGAGGCAGCCGCACCGTACCGCGACGTCGCGCGCGAATCGGGGCGCCGCGCCGGTGTGCCGGCGCTGCTCAAGTATCTCGAGAGCAGCCGGGTCGACCGGCCGCCGTTCGCGCCGCCGTTCCTAAAATCGGGACCTGTGCTGATCGGTCAAACCGCGAACATCCTGCACTACCTGGCGCCCCGCCATGGTCTCGCACCGAACAGCGAAGCCGGCCGCCGCTGGACGCACCAGCTTCAATTGACGATCGCGGACCTGGTGACCGAGATCCACGATACCCACCATCCCATCTCGAGCGGCCTGTATTTCGAGGAACAGCGACAGGAGGCAAGGCGCCGGGCGGCGGATTTCCTGGGGCGCCGTGCCCCGAAATACCTCGGCTACTTCGAATCGCTGTTCGCGCGTCATCCGTCCCGCGGCGGCTATGTGCTCGGCACGAAATTGACGTACGTCGATCTGTCGCTGTTTCAAATCGTCGCCGGCTTGAGCTACGCCTTTCCGCAGACGATGGTGAGGGCGGCACGCCGCTATCCGCGCCTATTCGCCCTGCATGAACGTGTGAGGGAGCGGCCGCGCATCGCTGCCTATCTTGCGTCACCGCGCCGCATTCCGTTCAACAACGAGGGGATCTTCCGGCACTACCCGGAACTCGACCTGGCGCCGGCCAAGCGTGCAAAATCCGACTGAACAGAGAGCTCCGCGGAGCGGCGGCGCGAGCGCCCGGATCACCAGCCGAAATCGATCTGGCGGGTGTCTCCGATCACCCTGGCGAACTCGAGGCCCAGGGCCTCAAGCACCGGCTCCGCGACCGGCCGCACCTGTTTCTCGACGTAGTGTTCCCGATCGATCGGATGGGTCAGGTTGTCGAGCGGCTCGGCGCCCGCGGTGGTGAGGACATATCGAATCGACCGGCCGAGCGGCAAGCTGGATTTGCGAGCGGCGGCAACGTGTGGAGGGGTGGTCGCGGTGTACTCCTCCGTGTCCTTGCGCAGATTCTTGTGATAGACGAGCTCCCCATCGAGCTCGCCCCGGCGCACCTGCGCCACGATCTCGGACAGATAGGCGTCGACGGGTTGATCGGTGAACAGCCGCTGGTAGAGCTCGCGCTGCACCCGTTTGGCGAGCGCCGTCCAGTCCCGCCGCACCACCTCCATGCCCACGAACTCGACCCCTTCGGAGTGTTCCCCGCTCACCCAGCCTGCATAGCGTTTGCTCGCGCCGCGGGTGCTGTGGCGCGCGCGGGGCAGAAATAGTCTCGAGTAAAGCTTCTCGAATTCGAGCTCGAGACGGCTTTCCCGGCGCCATCGAGACTCGATGTAGCGGGTCAGGTCGCAATTCAAGGATGCGACGAGGTCGCGCGCCCGTT